>FQKF010005218.1_pt1 | contig 13584 bp, 10 predicted proteins | sample 1504521 | NCBI WGS metagenome assembly FQKF01 (sample SAMEA4475357, study PRJEB15587) | soil metagenome | biome: Soil; feature: Field | place: India | collected 2015-03-11 | depth 0 m
TTATTGAAACTGTTGCCAAAATAATGCTCATCTCTGCAAGAACAGCACCAAAGGCTAAGGGAGAAGATGAAATTATTACAGGAATTTTATCTCCTGAAGATAAGGAAAAGCTCGCTAATGAAATGGATATTATTGGAGACAGAGGAGAGGCTTTCAAATTTTTCAAGAGAGATGCCCAGAATGTAAGAGATTCTGATGCTATAATTTTAATTGGGTTGAATTTTAAAAAACCTGTAGGAGTAAATTGCGGTGCCTGTGGATATGATTGCAACACAATTTTAAAACAAAAAGAACATGAAATTGATTATTCTGGTCCTGTCTGCACAATAAGGGCGATTGATCTTGGCATAGCTATTGGTTCTTTGGTTTCTGTTGCAAAAGAATTAGGTATTGACAATAGAGTTATGTATACAATAGGGGTAGCAGCAAGAAAAATTAGTCTTATGGAAGGCCAAATTATTCTAGGTATCCCCTTAAGTGTTAAAGGAAAAAATATATTTTTTGATAGAAAACCTCTTTGAAGTAATCAAAAAAAATAAGCCTTAACCCATGGGCAATTTAAAGATAAATTATTACCATGACCATTGCACCCGTTATGGCACACATAAGTAACACTGGTACTAGTACGGCTTTAATGAACTGAGCTTCTTCTCTACCACCAACTCCTATTGTTGCTGCAGCATTTGTTATTTTTGATGGAGTGATGGCTGATGCAATTCCTCCACCCACTGCATGGGCAGCATATATCCACATGAATGCACCAGCGCCAACTGTTGAAAGTGTTGCTTCCCATTGGATCTTTGCAAAAAGTACATTAGAAGCTGTTTCACTTCCACCAACAAAAGCGCCAAATAATCCAAGAAATGGAGCAATGAATGGATAGGCTGGTCCAAAAATGTTTGCAAGAGTGATTCCTATTATTCTGTCCATGTTGTATTGGGCAAAATATGGAGAAGGTAAAAGCTTCCCATTTACTACTTCCATAGCTGACCAAGCCATGATGAAGGCAACGGCGAAAAATAGGGAGTAAGCAAAAAAGGGACCCCATATCCTTTTAAGCCATAACTTAGTTGCCTTTTTTAATTGTTTTCCTGTAGGTTTCAATAGAAATATAGAAGTAAACGATACAATCATTATCCAAAACCACACATTTCCAAGGATATTCAGGTCTTCCTTTTTGTCGGCAATAATTCTTACAACTTCTGCCTGCCCTAATATACTTTCCAGTTTCATCTTTATTGAAGGTATATTAACTATTAATGAGATAAAAATCAGTAAAAGAAAAGGGAGACATGCCTGAAAAACATTTTTATCAAAGGAAGGTTTATCGAGAGTTTTGTCTCCATTTTTTCTTCTATATATTAAATAAACTGTAAGCATTGTGAGTAATCCTGATATGATTCCTATAATTTCTACAGGGAGAATTTTGAACCCAGCAATTAGGAGAGCAGAAAGAGAAAGAACAAGACCCGAAATAATTGCTCCCTTCCAGTGTTTTTTTAATGCTTCCTTGCCTCCTACAACCTTAAGCATGAGAAAGGCAAATATTATCGAAATAATTGGTAGTAAAAGGGTTACTTTAAAAGTATAGTCCCAGATGAATTCATTTAGATTTTCAATCCCAGGGGGTTTAATTCCAAAAGTCATTGCTACCTTTGAAGGCAGAGTAAGAGGAATAGTGAATAGGGCGAAGGAAGTTAGAGGGTCATAACAAAGGATGCTTACTCCAATTGCAGCGATAGGAGAAAAGCCAAGCAAAAGAAATATGGGAGGAAACATAGCAGGGGTTACCATCCCAAGAGCTGTACTTAGAGAGCCGAATCCCATTCCTATAAAAAGTGTCTGCTCTTCTTTATTTTTTGCAATTCCTTTGACGTATTCAATTATTTTTTTTAAGGCACCAGTTTCTCTCATTAAAAATATGAGAAACATGGTGAAGACAACTGCAAGAGTTATTCCTAATGCTTTAACAAATCCCATTACCGTTGCACCCCAAACTACATCCCAGGGAGTTTTAAAATAATATAAGGCAAAAAGCACTGATAAGGTCCATCCAACAACAGATACAAAAGTTCCTGAACGGTGAAAGGCGAGCATTCCAATTAATACAACTAATATGGGGAAAATTGATAGAAGGAAATCCATTTTTAAAACCTCCCTTTTGGGCTAATAAAGTTCCGAATAAAACTTAATAGTGTAAACTATTTTTACCAATAAAAATCAACCCGTGTTATAATTTTTAGATAAGTCTAAAAGGAGGATAAATGAATAGAACACTCTTATCCATACTTAAAATTCTTTCAAAGGAAAACAAAATTATAGGCTCAAAGGAAATAGCTAAGAAACTGAAAATGTATGGGGTTAATCTTTCAGAAAGAACAGTGAGATATCATCTGAAAATTCTCGATGAGAGGGGACTAACAAAAGTTTACGGAAAGGAAGGAAGACGAATTACCGATAAAGGACGTAAGGAACTTGAAACAGCAAGCACTGTTGAGAAAGTTGGTTTCATAATAAATAAGATTGAAACTTTGAGCTATCAGTCTGACTTTGATATACATTCCATGAAGGGTAAGCTAATTCTCAATGTGACATATATACCGAAAAATAAAATCAGAAAATCACTAAAGGCAATGGAGAGCGTGTTTGCATCACCCTATGTGATGAGCGAGAGAATTCTTATTCTTGAGGAGGATAGTGAGAATATACTTGTTCCGAAAGACCATATATGTATTGGAACTGTTTGTAGTGTAACCTTAAATGCAATTTTACTGAAACACGGAATCCCGGTTATTTCAAGATTTGGTGGTGTGCTCGAGATAAGAGATAGAGAACCTTACAGATTTGGCGCTCTTATAAGCTATGATGGAACTTCCTTGGATCCCCTTGAAATATTCATAAGGGGTAAGATGACAGATGTGCTTGGAGCAATAAGCAGTGGCTCGGGTAGGGTTCTTGCAAGCTTTAGGGAAATTCCTATTGTTTGTCTTGAAAAGGTTAAAGAGATTTATTCAATAATGCAGAAAAGGGGATTTCAGGGAATTATGATTTTTGGTGAACCAAATCAGCCATTACTTGATATTCCGGTAGGTATGGATAGAGTAGGTATAATAGTTGTAGGCGGGTTGAATCCAATAGCTGCAATAGAAGAGAGCAATATACATACCTACACTTCTGCCATATCAACTTTATATGACTGCCGGGAACTTATAGCCTTTGAAGACGTTTTTGAAAAATTCAAATAAATGCAGATAATCACTACTCATCTTAATGCAGACTTTGATTCCATAGCCTCCTGTATGGCAGCTAAGAAATTATATCCTCAGGCTGTAGTTGTGCTTCCAGGTTCTATGGAAAGAAGAGTAAAGCTTTTTTTTGATTCGTTCAAACCCTTTGAAATAAAAAAATCAAAGGAAATTGATGGAGAAAAGGTAAATACCCTAATTGTAGTTGATACCCGTAGTAGAGGAAGAATTGGCGAGCTTTCTAATTTTTTAAAACCCGGAGTGAAAGTTCATCTTTATGATCATCACCCCCCAGGAGAAGATGATATAAAGGCAGATTTTGAACTTACCGAGCAGATAGGTGCTCTTGCTTCACTTTTTACAGAGATTTTTCGTAAAAAAAATATTTTCATATCTCCTATGGAAGCTACTCTTCTTTGTCTTGGCATTTACGAAGAGACAGGTTCTCTTCTTTTTCCATCGACAACTCCAAGAGATGTTGAGGCCGTAGCCTATTTGCTTAGAAAAGGTGCTAATTTGAATCTTGTCTCTCAGTTTTTAAAGGAGGAACTATCAAGGGAAGAAATTACCCTTTTTAATGAACTTCTTAATTCCCTTGAGGAACATATTATAGAAGGGAAAAGAATAAATATTGCGCATGGTACAATGGAAACTTCTCAGGATATATCTCATATTGCCCACAAGGTAATGGATATTATTGATACGGATGCTTTATTTATCATAATTGGAATGGAAGATAAATTACTTATAATTGGTAGAAGTAACATACCAGAGATCAACATAGGTATCATTCTTAACACTTTTGGTGGTGGAGGACACTGGGCAGCAGGAAGCGCAACAATCAAAGATATGCCAGTCAATCTACTGATAGATGAACTTTTGAATGTTGTCAAAAGTCAGATTAAACCTCTCAAAGTTGCTAAGGATTTAATGACCACTCCAGTTATTTCTGTTCAATGGAATACTCCTATTAAAGAAGTTGAGAAGACGATGACTAAATACGGGATAAATGCTATGCCTGTTCTTAGAAATGGCGAATATTTGGGCATAATTACAAGAGGTGTGGTTGAGAAGGCTATTTTTCACGGATTGCAATCTTCAAGAGTTGGAGATTTTGCAACAACTGATGCCTATACTGCTGAAGAAGACACACCCATAATGGAGATAGAGAAAAATATGGTTGAACTTAATCAGCGTTTTGTTCCCATAATTAAAGATGAAAAAATATCGGGAGTTATAACAAGAACAGATATTTTAAGAAATCTTTATGAAGAGCTAATAAGAAAATTTAAACTATCCCAGATAAAGGAAGAACCTTCTGAAGAAGTAAGAAGGAATGTGGCAAATCTTTTACAAGAGTTTTTCCCTGAAGAAGTCTATAACATATTACTTTCAGCAGGTGAACTTGCTGATGAATTGGAATATGGAGCTTATCTCGTAGGAGGTTCGGTTAGAGACCTTCTTATGCGAATTCCAAGCCCTGACATAGATATAGTAGTGGAAGGAGACGGAATTAAGTTTGCGAAAAAGCTTTCTGAAAGAATAAAAGGTAAAGTTACTCCCCATCCGAGATTTGCAACAGCAAGGATAATAAAAGAGCTTATTAAGAATGGGAAAAGAATAGATTTCCATATCGACATAGCAACAGCGAGGACAGAGTATTATGAATCTCCTGCTGCATTGCCAAAAGTTGAGACTTCTTCAATAAAAAAGGATTTATATAGAAGGGACTTTACAATAAATGCTCTTGCTGTAAAGCTTAATGCAAAGGACTTTGGATTGCTTTTGGACTTTTTTGGTGGACAACGTGATATAAAGGACAAAAGGATAAGAGTTTTACATAATTTGAGTTTTGTAGAAGACCCAACAAGAGCTATAAGAGCTATAAGATTTGCGGAAAAATTGGGATTTCGCATATCAAAGCATACAGAAAATCTCATAAAGCTTGCAGTCCGAATGGGTATCTTTGAAAAACTAAAAGGTTCAAGACTTTATGAGGAATTGATGCTTCTTTTTAAGGAAACTATTCCTCATAATGCGATTAAAAGACTTAAAGAGTACGGTTTGTTAAAAATTATTCATCCCAAATTAGAAGAAAAGGAAATTAAGGAATTACTTACAAGAGCTTATGAAGTAATTCAAGGAGTTGAGCTCCTTTTCTTAAAAGAACAATATCAGGTTGAATTCATATATCTTATGGTAATTTTGTGGCAGTTAGAATATGATGAAAGGGTTGAACTTTTAGAGAGAATTAGCGCACCTGAGCACATAAGTAAAAAGCTTATTTCTGATATTGAAACCGCAAAGAAAAGTTTAAAACTAATTGATGAAGATGACCCTGTAAAGATTTATCATATTCTAAAAACTCTAAACATGGAAACTCTAATCTTGATGATGATTTATTCTCAAAAATGGCAAAAGCAGGCCATTTCATTATTCCTAACTAAATTAAGATTTATTAAACCTTTAATTAAAGGAGAGGATTTGAAAAAACTTGGTATTAAACCAGGTCCTATTTATAAGGAAATCTTTGAAAAAATAATGAATGAAAAAATCAGAGGGAATTTACAATCAAAGGAAGAAGAAATTGAGTTCGCCAAAAAATTCGTTATTTCAAGTTCTTGACATAGTCTTTTTAGTTCATGTATGTTAGTAATTACTACCATGAAAGGTACAAAAGATAGGATTTTAAGGGCTGCATTAAAATTATTCTCTCAAAAAGGATATCTTGCTACCACCACAAAGGATATTGCTCGAGAAGCAAATATTGCTGAAGTAACGCTCTTTAGATATTTCCCTACAAAAGAGAAATTATTTAAAGAAGTATTGGAAAGTCAATCTTTTATTCCAACACTGAAAGACCTTTTGGCAAAAATTGAGAAAACTGATTATAAAATTACATTGAAAACAGTAGCCCTTTATTATTTAAAATTACTGAAGCAAAAAAGAGATCTTATATGTATTATGCATAGTGAAATTTTTCAATATCCTGAGGAGATAAGGGCGATTCAAAGCAAGATGCTAAATGAACTTTCATTGATATTCTCTAATTATCTTGAAAATATGAAAAAAAGAGGGATTTTAAGGAACATTGATACAAAATATGCTTCCATGGGATACTTTGGAATGCTTTTTAATCTATTCATAAAGAAGGAGCTTTTTAAAAGAAAGATAAACTTGAAACAAGCCTTAAATACCTACATTGAAATCTTTTATGAAGGAACAAGGAGGGAATGATAGATATGAAAAAAATTTTTTTATCCTTTTTGATAATTTTTATATTTACAATGCAAGCAATGGCACAGGAGAAGTACACAATTAATGATTTGTTTTCTCTTGCAATTAAAAAAGCTGAAAAGATAAGGATTGCTGAAGAGAATATAAAAATTTCCGAGGAAGGTAAATATAAAGCTCTTGCAGGACTTTTACCAACTTTAACAGCCTATGGGAAATATACGGAATACAGTGAATCAAAGCTTGCAAACAGCCAGATTATTCAGCCTAATAAAAGTAAAGTATGGGGAATAACCATAGAGGAGAGACTTTCCCTTGGTGGAAGGGAGTTTATTGCCTATTCCTCTTCAAAGGATGCCTTTAAAAAGACTGAGTTCGAAGTAAACTCTTTTAAAGAGCAGTATATTTTAAGAGTTGCTCAGGATATTTATTCTTATTTGAAGGCAAAGAGATCCTTAGAGATTGCCCAGGCAAACGTGGAAAGACTAAAGAAACATAGAGATGCTGCAAAAATAAGATTAAAAGTTGGTGAGGTTACAAAAACTGACCTTTTAAGAGCAGAAGCTGAACTAAGTGGAGCAGAAGCTGAACTGATTTCTGCAAAAAATTTTCTGAAAGTTGCCAAGTCTGTTCTTGCAAGAGATGTGGGTCTTGAAGGAGATTTTGAGATCTTAGAACAGAAACTAAATGACCCCTATTTAAATCTTACTCTTGACCATGTGAAGGCTTTTGCAAAAGAGGAAAGACCTGAGATAAAAGCAGCTTTAATGGCAAAGGAAATAGCAAGAAAAAATGTTAATTATGTAATCGGTTCCTTTTTCCCTTATTTGAGTCTTTCGGCAACTTATCAAAAGCTTGACCAGGACCCGTCTAATCAATTCACAAATAAAGAATCAAAGTATGCTGTCGTTTCTCTAAATTTCCCCATATTTGAAGGAGGTTTAAGAAGAGCAGAACTCAGTGAAGCCAAGGCTAAATATAGACAAACAGAGCTTCAATATGATGATACAGTAAAGGAAGTTTTTATAGATGTGGAATCTGCTTATAATAATTATCTTACCTTTAGGGATACTATTAAATCTCTCGAAGACGAGGTAGCCTATGCGAGAGAGAATTTTAATTCTGTCTCAAAGCAGTATCAGTATGGACTGGCAAACAGTATTGATGTGACAGATGCAAATACTTTTCTTGTCACCTCTGAAAGAAAACTAACCGAAGCTCAATATAACTATCAACTTTCCATATTAAGAGTTAGACAGGCAACAGGAACATTACTTAAAGCATTTTTTAGCAATGAGATACTTGCTGGAGGAAGTAATAAATGAATTTTTCTCGTATTGGTGAAAAATTCAAAAACTCTAAGAAAATAAAAATTGGAGTATTGATTTTTGTGATTCTTATTGTATTGATTCTTATGGGCAGAGAGATTTACTACTATATTGTTTACGAAAGAACTGATGATGCTTACGTGGAAGGAACTATTGTTCCCATAGCTCCTCAGGTTTCAGGGAAAGTTGTAAAGGTTTATATTGATTATAACCAGAGAGTTAAAAAAGGAGACCCTCTGATTGAAATAGAAAGCGATGATTACCTTGCAGAGTTAAATGTTAAGAAATCAACAGTAAACACTCTTGAAAACCAGCAAAAGGAGATAGAATCTTCTCTCAACGAAGCACAAGCAAAGCTGAAATCAGCAGAGGCAAATCTACAGGCAGCCCGTGCTCAGAGAGTGCTTGCAGAGAGAGAATACGAGAGAATAAAGGGACTTTATAAGGAAGACCTTGTCTCAAAAAGCAAATTTGATGCAGCTGAGGCATCCCTTAAGGTAGCTCAGGCGCAGCAGAAGGCAGCAGAATCACAGATTAAAGAGATAGAATCTATTATCAATACTCTTTCCATAAAGCTGAAAACCCAGTCCTATCAGATAGGAAAAGCTCAGGCAGAATTAAAGTTAGCTGATATTAATTTAAAGCGAACTCTTATTGTTGCACCAATAGATGGAAGGGTAGCAAAGAAATCAGTAGAGATTGGGCAGTACGTCCGTAGTGGGCAGCTTATTATGGCAGTTGTTGATGAACAAAATATATGGATTGGTGCTAACTTTAAGGAAACACAGATAGAGAAAATGCGTGTTGGTCAGCCAGTAAAGGTAAAAGTTGATGCCTATCCAGGAAAAACCTTTAAAGGGCATGTAGCAAGTTTCCAGCCTGGCACGGGAGCTGTTTTTAGTCTTTTCCCTCCAGAAAATGCTACAGGAAATTTTGTTAAAGTAGTTCAGAGGATTCCTGTAAGAATCATAATAGACTCAACTTTTGAACCTAACTATCCTCTTTGGCCAGGGATGTCCGTTGTTCCCTATGTGGATGTGACTGTGAATACAGGTGCCAAGTTAAAAGATGTGATGGATAAGCGATGAAATATATAAAACATTTCAGTTTAGCTCTTTTAATTTTGTATATTGCTCTTTCAATAACCTTTATCTCCAATGCTTTCGCTCAGGATAATATAAAACCAACAGTTTATAGCTTAAATGAATGCATTGAAATATCTTTAAAGAAAAATCCAGAACTCCTTGCATCAAAGGAGCAGTTAAGTAAAAGTTTTTTTAAAATAGGTGAGGCACGTTCAGGATATTTCCCAGAGATTGATTTGTCCCTTGGTTATCAGCGGAGTTACCAAGAAGCACGAATTGGAGAGGAATACTCAAAGAACTATTCAGGACAGATTTCTCTCAGTCAGACTATTTTTGACTTCGGGAAAACTATTACTAAGGTGGATATTCAGAAAGAACTTTACAAGGCAACAGCATCTCAGGACAGTGATACTATTTTGGGGATAATATACAATGTTAAATCTGCCTATTTTAATCTATTGAAAGCTAAAAAACAAAGAGAAACAGCAGAGGAAGTCTTAAAACAGGCTCAAAAACACCTTGACCTTGCCAAAGGTTTTTATGAAGTAGGTCTTAAACCAAAAATTGAAGTAACAAAGGCAGAAGTTGAGCTAAGTAATGCAAAGCTTAATCTAATTACTGCAGAGAAAAGTGTAAAACAGGCTCTTTTAAATTTAAAAGTTGCTATGGGTATAGTGCTTATGCCTGATTTTGAAATTAAAGAAGAAGAATATGCTATACGAAAACTTGATGAAAAGGAATCTATCGACATGGCATTTGAGAGAAATCCTCAACTACAGGCGGTGAGGTTCAATAAACAGGCATCCTTATACTCAGAGGATTTTGTAAAAAAGGAATACTTGCCTACATTAATAGGCACAGGTAGATATGGGTACACAGGAGAAGATTTTCCTCTTAATAAAGGATGGAGTTTGCTATTTCAGGTTAACTTTCCAATATTTAGTGGATGGTCAACTACCTACAAGCTTAAACAGGCAAGGGCTGATACTGCTTATTATCAATACAAAGAAGAGTCTCTTAAACAGCAGATTAGTTCTCATATTAAGAACCTTTTTGTTCAGCTTAAGGAAGCCTCTCAAAGAGTAGAGACCCTAAAAATTGCTCTAAAGCAGGCAAAGGAAAATCTCGATCTTGCCATGGGGAGATATGAGGTAGGAGTGGGGAGTTCCATAGAAGTTGTTGATGCTATTGTACTTTATGAACAGACTAATACTCAATACTGGCAGGCAATTTATGATTACAATGTAACCTATGCAGAAATAGAAAAAACAACAGGGATGGAAAGATGAAAAAGAAGAAAAAGGTATTGTTAATTTCAGGGGTAACAATAGTAATTTTAGCAGCGCTGATAATTTTTGTTTTCTCTGGTTCAAATAAAACCCAGTTCAAAACAGTAAAGGTTCAAAAAGGGGAGATAACTCAGAGAGTAACTGCAACAGGTAACGTAAACCCTGTAACAACAATTATTATTGGAACAAGAGTTTCTGGAACAATTGTGGCTCTTTATGCTGATTATAACTCTCAGGTTAAAAAAGGTCAGCTAATAGCCCAGATAGACCCGACCCCATTTGAAAATGAACTTAAACAGTCAGAGGCGGATCTTCTTAATTCTAAAGCAGCTCTTTTTAAGGCGGAAGTCACTCTAAAGGATGCGGAGAGAAACTTTAAACGGAAGCAGGAGCTTTATAAAAGAGACCTAATTGCAAGAAGTGAACTTGATGATGCTGAGACAGCTTATAACACAGCAAAAGCTCAGTATGAAATCGCTCGTGCTCAGGTTAAAAAAGCAGAGGCTGGATTGAATCAGGCAAATACAAATCTTGGATATACAAGAATAGTATCCCCTGTTGATGGAGTTGTTATTGCTAAAAATGTAGAGGTAGGGCAGACTGTAGCGGCAAGCTTTCAGACGCCTACTCTATTTACAGTTGCTCCTGACCTTACTAAAATGCAGATTGATACAAATGTAGATGAGGCAGATATTTCAAAGATTAAAAAGGGAATGGAGGCAAATTTTACAGTTGATGCCTATCCAGATGGAAAATTTAAGGGCTCTGTATCTCAGATAAGATTGTCACCTACTGTTACTCAAAATGTGGTGACCTACAATGTGGTAATTTCCGTTGACAATTCTCATTTAATGCTCAAACCAGGGATGACAGCAAATGTCACATTTATTGTAGACAGTAAAAAAGATGTAATTAAGATTCCTAATGCTGCTCTTAGATTTAAAATGCCTGATAGTGCCAGCACAAAGGTTGAACCTACACAAAGGCGCAAAGGTGAGGAAAGTAAACAACAGGGAGTATGGGTTATGAGAAATGGAAAGCCTTTAAGGGTAAATATTAAGGTGGGAATAAGTGACGGAGAATGGACAGAGCTTGTCGAGGGAGATATAAAAGAGGGCGATGAGATAATCGTTGACATTGCAACAAAAAAGAAAGATAGCTCTACTACCGCGCGTCCACCTGTAAGATTTTAGTTATGTCAATCATACGGCTTGAACATGTTGTAAAAATTTATAAATTTGGAGAGTTTGAACTAAAAGTTTTAAACGATATCACGGTAAGCATTGAAAAAGGCGAATTTGTTTGTATAATGGGCCCTTCGGGTTCGGGCAAATCAACATTCATGAATATTATTGGATGCCTTGATACACCTACATCTGGTAAATATTTCCTTGACGGAGTTGATGTTTCAACATTTAATCTTGATGAGTTAGCGGAGATAAGAAATAAAAAAATAGGATTTGTCTTTCAGCAGTTCAATCTACTTCCGCGAGCAACAGCCCTTGAGAATGTGGAACTTCCTATGATATATGCTGGAGTTCCCTTGAAGCAGAGAAGGGAGAAGGCTTTAGAAGTTCTCTCTAAAGTTGGGCTTGGAGAAAGAGCTAATCACTATCCAAGACAGCTTAGTGGAGGGCAGCAGCAGAGAGTTGCTATTGCTCGGGCGCTTGTTAATAATCCTCCTATAATGCTTGCCGATGAACCAACGGGAAATCTTGATTCAAAATCAAGTATGGAAATAATGGAAATATTTAAAAAACTCAATGAAGAACAGGCTCTTACAACAATCATTGTTACCCATGAACCGGACATAGCAGCTTTCGGTAAAAGACAGATAAGATTTCTTGATGGTAAAATAGTGTGTGACTCAACAGTCTGCAAAGTGGAAGTAAATTCATGATTGCACTAACTTCAATAATCAACATTGCCTTAAGAGCTCTCAAAGCAAATGCAATGCGTTCTTTCCTCGCTATATTGGGCATAATAATAGGTGTTGGTGCAGTTGTTACAATGGTTGCCATTGGGTCAGGTGCAAGTGAAAAGATTTCATCTCAAATCTCAAGCATTGGAAGTAATCTAATTTTGGTGCTTCCAGGTGCAACCACTCAGAGTGGAATAAGAATGGGTACAGGAACTCAACAAACACTTACAATGGCAGACGCTGAGTCAATATCAAGGGAGTGTTCAGCTGTTATAGCTGTTGCTCCTGCTATAACTGGAACAGCTCAGGTGGTTTTTGGTAATCAGAACTGGGCAACAGGAGTTATAGGCACAACTCCTGATATGGTCATTGTTAGAGAGTGGGAATTAATTTCAGGCAGATTTGTTAATGAACAGGATGTACGAAGTGGAACAAAAGTTGCTGTTATAGGACAAACAGTAGCAGAGAGACTGTTTGGAGAATTAGACCCGATAGGAAAAGTTATAAGAATTAAAAAAATTCCCTTTGAAGTTATAGGAGTTCTTGATAGAAAGGGGCAATCTCTCACAGGACAGGACCAGGATGACATTATTTATGTGCCTATTACAACTGCTCAGAGAACTCTTTTTGGACAAACACTCCCTGGCAGGGTAAGGATGATTTATGCAAAGGCTTCTTCTCTTGAAAGCATTCCTCAGGCAACAGAACAGATCAAAACATTGCTCAGGCAGAGACATCGAATAGGCCCCAATCAGGAGGATGACTTTACAGTTATGGACCTTACTCAGATGCTTAAGGCTGCTGAGGAGTCAACAAAAACCATGTCAATTTTACTTGGTGCCATTGCTTCTGTTTCCCTAATTGTTGGAGGCATAGGCATTATGAACATTATGCTTGTATCAGTTACTGAAAGGACAAGGGAAATCGGAATAAGAATGGCAGTAGGAGCAAAACCAAAAGACATAAGAATGCAGTTTCTTATTGAATCAGTTTTTCTTACTACTATTGGTGGAATTTTTGGACTATTGATGGGTATAGGAATTTCATTGGCTGTAGCATCTTTGATGGAATGGCCTGTTAGTATATCACTTTTTTCTGCGCTGATTGCTTTCGGCTTTTCTGCTTTTGTAGGAGTTTTCTTTGGATTTTATCCGGCCTACAAGGCTTCAACCCTTAATCCTATTGAGGCTTTAAGATATGAATGAAGTTTATCTCCTGGACGGGAGTTGTTTTGTTTACAGGGCTTATCATGCTATAAAGGGATTAAGCACTTCAAAGGGCATACCAACAAATGCCATATATGGATTTACAAGGATGCTTCTAAAACTAATTAAGGAGAGAAATTCCCAATATATGCTTATTGCCTTTGATAGCCCCCATCCTACAAAAAGACATATGGTTTATGAGGAATATAAGATAACAAGACCTGAAACACCGAGAGATTTACCAATTCAACTTAACTATATAAAAGAGATTATCGAT
>FQKF010027449.1_pt1 | contig 13557 bp, 15 predicted proteins | sample 1504521 | NCBI WGS metagenome assembly FQKF01 (sample SAMEA4475357, study PRJEB15587) | soil metagenome | biome: Soil; feature: Field | place: India | collected 2015-03-11 | depth 0 m
TTTGCCGGCAAACCACTGCTGATCAGCGTGGTGCCCTCGCTCGATACCAGCGTGTGCAGCAAGCAAACCACCCGCTTCAACGAAGAGGCGGCCCGGCTAGCCGAACAAGCCAATTTCATCACCGTTAGCGCCGACCTGCCCTTTGCGCAGGCGCGCTGGTGCGGCGCCAACAACGCCGATGCCATCCAGACTCTCTCGGATCACCGCGACATGAGCTTCGGTGCGGCATATGGCACCTACGTGCCGGCCTACCGGATCGAACAGCGGGCCGTGTTTGTGGTGGATGGCGAGGGCGTGATCCGCTACAGCGAATACGTGCCGGTCGCCGGCCAAGAACCCAACTACGACGCCGCACTTGAGGCGCTCAAGGCGCTGCTCTAACCAGTGCGATAATATGCACGGCCAACCGGCGCTGATTGTTCCCTAGCGCCGGTTGGCCGCAAGCCTATCATTCCCATTTGCGCTGTTTGTGTCTCTTTGTGGCTATTTCATCAATCGTAAGCAGGGAGCGCTTGCCGCCAGCGCTCCCTTATGCTATACTGCTCGCCGGCATTGCAAAATGCCAAATACGCACACCCTGAGGCGCAGCCGCTCCTGCCGGCCAAACCCGGTACAGGCTGCGAGATACGACGGGTGGAGGTGGTTTCGACCAGAGAAGGAGCAAGCAAGGTATGACTCAAGCATTGCCGCGCGTCGTCTCGATTCGAGAATTGCTGGAAGCTGGCGCCCACTTCGGGCACCCCACCAATCGCTGGTGTCCGAAGATGAAGCCGTATATCTTTACGGCTCGCAACGGGATCCACATCATTGACTTGCAGAAGACGGTCACTGGCCTGAGCCAAGCGTATCAGTTCATTTCTGACCTGACCGCGCGCGGCGAGAAGATCCTCTTCGTTGGCACGAAGAAGCAGGCCCAAGAGGCGATTATGGAAGAGGCGGTGCGGGCCGACCAATTCTACATCAATCGCCGCTGGCTGGGTGGAACGCTCACCAACTTCACCACCATCAAGCGCCGGTTGAAGCTGCTGAGCGATCTCGAAGAGCGGCGCGATCGCGGCGAGTTTAGCCGCTTGACCAAGGCCGAGGCGGCCAAGCTCGAAGAGAAGATCGTCCGGCTTAATCGCGTCTTCGCCGGCCTGAAGGGGATGGAGCGACTGCCCGGCGCAGTGTTCATCGTCGATCCGCGCAAGGAAGAACTGGCCGTGCGCGAAGCGGCGAAAGAGGGCATTCCAATCGTGGCGATGGTTGACACCAACTGCGATCCTGACCCGATCGATTATGTCATCCCCTGCAACGATGACGCGATTCGGGGCATCCGGCTGCTGACCGGCAAGATCGCTGATGCGGCCATCGAGGGGATGCGGCGGCGCGAAGCGGCGCAGGAATAACCGGCAACCGGATCGCTGTGGCAAGCCAACGCTGCGTCGTAGGATGCACCAGCGCAACGTTAGCAACCCGGCGCACCAAGTGGTTCCCTTCGCTCTGCGCGCAGGGAGAGGGAAAAGAGCAAGGGCATCACCGCTGCACCGGTAATGCCGCTTGCCCGATGCGATCAAATCGGTTTACACTGGCAACATGCGCATCCCAAACCTGACCGGTTGCTCAGGGGCAGAGCTGCGCAGGCGGCCTCACATAAGGTTGCCGCACCCCGGTCACAAGAGCGCAAACCGACGTTGCACGGGGGGGCGCATGCCCCTCCGTCGCACGATCCGCACTACCTTACCTACCGGCAACGGCATTGGATAGCGGTTCTTAGGCAAAGGGAGCAAGACTGTGGCGGTATCAATCGAACTGGTGAAGGAATTGCGTGAACGCACCGGCGCCGGCATCAAAGAGTGCCGGGATATTCTTGAGCAGACCGGCGGCAATATCAATAAGGCGATCGAGATTCTGCGCGAGCGCGGGATCGAGGCGGCAGCCAAGAAGGCGTCGCGCGAGGCGAACGAGGGCCTGATTGGCGTGTATGTCCACTATGGATCGCGCATCGCCGCGATGGTTGAGCTGAGCTGCGAAACCGACTTTGTGGCCCGCACGGCTGAGTTCGGCCAACTGGCCAACGATCTGGCCCAGCATATCGTTGCGCTCAACCCGCGCTTTATCAGCGCGAGTGAAGTGACCGATGAGATGGTAGCCGAGAGTGGTCAGTCACGCCAAGCGTTCATCGAAGAGACGGTGCTGCTCGAACAGAAGTTTATCAAAGATCCGGCCCGCACCATCGAAGAGAAGATCAAAGAAGCGATCGCCAAACTCGGCGAGAATATCGTCGTCCGGCGGTTTGTGCGCTACGAAGTCGGCGCTTAACGCACACTGATTGGGCGGTTTGTCAGTCGGGCAAACCGCCTAGTTCTCTGCTTTGCTGCGAGTAGTTCCATGCAACAACCAAAATATCGCCGGATTTTGATCAAACTGAGTGGTGAACAGATCAAGGGTAGCGATGGCGAGGTGATTAGCTACGATATGCTCGACTTCCTCGCCCAAGAGATCGGTCGCGTTCACCGCCATGGGGTTGAAGTAGCTGTCGTGGTCGGCGGCGGCAACATTTGGCGCGGCCATCGCGCGATCGAACGCGGCATGGATGCTGCTCAGTCGCACTACATGGGCATGCTGGCGACGATCATCAATGCGTTGGCAATGCAAGATGCACTCGAGCGCCATGGCCTCGATACCCGCGCCATGACCGCGATTAAGATGGATGAAGTGGCCGAACCGTACATCCGCCGGCGTGCTACCCATCATCTGGAAAAGGGGCGGGTGATCATTCTCGCGGCTGGCACCGGCAACCCCTACTTCACCACCGACTCGGCAGCGGCCCTGCGCGCCGCCGAGATCCATGCCGAAGTGATCTTGATGGCCAAGAATGGCGTCGATGGCGTTTACGATGACGATCCGCGCCGTAATCCAGCTGCTACCCGCTTCGATCACATACATTATCTTGATGCGCTGAACCGTGGTCTGACCGTGATGGATAGTACGGCGCTGACCTTCTGCATGGACAACAATCTGCCGATTATTGTCTTTAATGCGCTAGAACCCGGCACCATCGAACGAATTGTAATGGGTGAGCACGTTGGCACCCTAGTAAGTAATCAGCGAGGAGGCGCGTAATGCTGAACGATGTAATAACCGAGTATGAGGCGCATTTAAAGAAAGCGACCGAAGCGTTGCGCCATCATCTGGCGTCGATCCGCACCGGACGCGCCTCGGCAGGCTTGGTTGAGCATCTCCACGTCGAAGCCTACGGCACGACGATGCCGCTCAATCAATTGGCGAATATTAGTGTTCCCGAAGCGCGGATGATCGTGATCCAGCCCTACGATGCCAGCATGATCAAAGCGATCGAGAAGGCGATCCAGCAGTCTGATCTTGGCCTCAACCCGAGCAACGATGGCCGGATCATTCGCCTGCCGGTACCGCCGCTCACCGAAGAGCGCCGGCGCGAATTGGTGAAGATGGTGCGCCATCGCGTCGAGGAAGTCAAGATTTCGGTGCGCAATCAACGCCGCGACGCGATCGATGATCTCAAGAAGTTGGAAGCTGAGAAATTGATCAGCGAAGACGACTTACATCGCGGCCAAGAACGGATCCAGCAGTTGACCGACCGTTGCATCCGCGATCTCGAACAGATCGGCGCGGAAAAAGAAGCGGAAGTGATGGCGGTCTAACGCTGTCGCTGAGAGGCGCTATTGTATGAGTCAGGATGGTGTACCGTCCGGCACAAAAATTCCGCATCATATCGCGGTGATTATGGATGGCAACGGGCGCTGGGCACAACAGCGCGGTCTGCCACGCCTTGCCGGCCATCGCGCCGGCACCGAAAATATCCGCCCGATTGTGTCCGAATGCGCCCAGCTCGGCGTGCGCGTGCTTACATTGTACGCCTTTTCGACCGAGAATTGGAACCGGCCATCGCTGGAAGTGCAGGGCTTGATGCAGATTTTGGGCGAGTTTATCGATCGCGAGATCCGGAATCTGCATGCCCAAAATGTCCATTTGCGCCATCTGGGCCGGCTCGATGGCCTTAGCCCCCATCTGCGCGAAAAGGTTAATTACGCGATTGAATTGACCCGCCATAACACCGGGCTGACATTGGCGATCGCGTTTAACTACGGCGGTCGCGCCGATATTGTCGATGCAGTGCGTTCGATCGTCGCCAGCGGCATCCCCGCCGACCAGATTACTGATGAGGTGATTAGCGCCCATCTATCAACCCGCGGTTTGCCTGATCCAGATATGATCATTCGTACCAGCGGCGAACGGCGGCTTTCGAATTTTCTGATCTGGCAGTCAGCCTACAGCGAGTACTGGTTTACGCCGGTGTTCTGGCCCGATTTCCGGCCCGAACATCTGCATCAGGCGATTCTTGACTATGGACGGCGCGAACGCCGCTTCGGCGGGCTCCCCGAGTCGAGCTAACACCTTGGCGACGCGCATTGCCAGTGTGGTGGTGCTGTTGCCGCTGATCATTGCCGGCGTGTGGTGGCCGCCAACCACCGCGCTGTTAGCCGGTCTGGTGATCGCGCTGGCGATCAGCGAGCTGTTCGCGATCTTTCGTCACGGCGGGTATGCGCCGCGGTTGATCGAGGGAATTGCGATCGGTTGGTTGATCTGTGCGGCTACCTTTTTTCAACCATTGACGACGATCGATCTTGCGCTAGTAGTTGTATTCGTTTCCATCCTTGGCGCATTGTTGGCCGAAATTGTCCGCCGCGACCGCCAGACCAGCCTGCTCAGTTGGGCATTGACCTTCGCAGGCGCGTATTACGTCGGCGGCCTCTTAAGTAGTTATCTTTTATTACGTCAACTTGAATCGCCGTTGCAGGGCGGATGGCTGGCCTTCGCGCATATCCCGCCTGGTGCAGCATGGGTCTTTTTTACGCTGGCGATCACGTGGTTGCAAGATACTGGCGCATTCTTTGTCGGGCGCGCCTTCGGGCGCACCAAGATGGCACCGGTGCTCAGCCCCAAAAAGAGTTGGGAAGGCTTCTTTGGCGGGATGGCTGCCGCAATTGCAACCGCGCTGTTCTGCGTGCCGCTGTTGGGCTTGCCAATTACACTGGTCGAGGCGGCGATTCTCGGTGTGGCCGCTGGTATCTTTGGCCCGCTCGGCGATTTGGCTGAGTCGCTGATTAAACGGCAAGTCGGGGTGAAGGATTCGGGGTTTATTATCCCCGGCCACGGCGGGATTCTTGATCGGATCGACAGTATTCTCTTCACCGGGCCAGTGATCTACTACCTTGTAGTGCTTTTTTCCCATTGAGCCGGCGTTGTTCTTTTGCTTGCTATAGTGCTATCATACCGATCAAGCGGTGTTGCTGACGCTATGATTTCACCAACCTTCACCCAACAACAATGGATTCCTGATCCGGCATTGGCCGGTTTTGAGATACTGCCGCTTGATCTGGCTGGTAGCCGCGCGGTCTTGGTGCGCCAGTGCGATCCGCCGGCGACGGGACGAGCCGTGCTGTACGTCCATGGCTATTCCGACTACTTTTTCCAGACGCACGTGGCTGATGTCTTCCGCGCGCACGGCTATGCATTCTACGCGATCGATCTGCCTGGCCACGGGCGCGCTATCCAACCCGGCCAGATTCCCTGTTTTTATCGCGACATTGCCGAGTTTTACCCGTTCATCGACGCCGCGATTGCGGTGATCGACACGGCCCACAACCGGCCATGGCTCGTTTTGCACGGCCATTCCGCGGGCGGGTTGGTGACGGCGCTCTACGCAGCAGAAGGCAGCCGGCGTGACCGGCTCGGTGCGCTGGCGTTGAATAGCCCGTTTTTCGATTTTATGATCGACCGCGTCACGCGGGCCTCGATCCCGCTGGTAATGCTCTTAGGCCGGCTGAAACCCACCCGCATCGTGGGCAAACTGTCATCGGTCTATGGCGAAACGATCTATCGCGGCACCGGCGGCGAATGGGAGTTTGACCAACGTTGGAAGCCGATCAACGGCATTCCGATGCGAGCCGGCACGGCGCGGGCCATCTTGCTGGCCCAACGCCGGCTGCGGCGTGGCCTTGGCATCCGCTGCCCGATCTTGATCTTGCACTCGGCGCGGTCGGCATGGGCCATTCCCGGCAGCCCTGAGATCACACGAGCTGATATTGTGCTCGATGTGGCCCATATGCGGCGCGATGGCCCACTGCTAGGTGATGATGTGACGATGATTGCGATTGAGGGCGGTTTGCACGATCTGGCCTTATCGCCAAAGCCTGTCCGCGAGCAGTATGTGGCTGAATTGATGGGATGGCTAGAGGAAGTTGCAGCCACATCTATGCGATCAGTTTGAAGCACCAAGTTGCCATCCTCCTTTTCATCTTGTTCGTCACCCTCTGGCCTTTGCCGGCGCAATCAGTTAACATCTGCTTCTGCGACGCAACCCCGATTTGGGTTCACGCCAATCCTCCCGCAGCTCACGAAGTCGCTCTGTTTCGGCTTGAAGTCAACTTGTTTGCTCCAGCGCCAGCCACGACGCTGGCTATCTTCGCCGACACGCGCTATGAGGCCTATCTGAACGGCCAACTGCTTGGCCGCGGCCCGGCCCGCTTCTCGCGCGCCCTCCGCGAGTATGACCAGCTCGCGATCGGCGATCTGCCCGCCGGCAGGCAGGTTATCACCGTACGCGTCCAATGGGCGCCCAACACCCGGCGGAGTGATTCGGAACGGCCATTCTTGTGGGCATTGCTCCGCAGCAATGGGCAAACATTAGCCCGCACCGGCCCGCATTGGCAAGCCCAACTGCTGTATGCCTATCGTAGCGATGCGGCTCCGGTTCATCACTGGGGCTTGATTGGACCGACCGAAATCGTTGATCTGGCAGCACTGGCGCCAGATTGGGTGATGAATGGCAGTGCAAGCGCATGGCAACCAGCCGTGGCAGTCACAGGCCAGCCGGCAATGTTTACCCCTCGCTCGATTCCGCAACTGGTTGAAGTAGACATTCCGATCCGGGCGCTGCAAGCTGGTTGGCTTGCAGCCGGATTCACGCCCATTGAATTTCCCGGCGGTGCTGATCAAGCAAGCGTACAGATCCAGACTCAACGTTCTGCAATCCTCACCCTGATCAGCTTGCAGGGTGAGCTCACCAACCGATTGACGATCAACGGCCAATCGCTGAACTGGCAAGCTATGCCCAACCGTCCACCGGGGATCGTGACTGCTGCCTATCAAGTTGCTGCTGGAACGCATACACTACGCCTCAGCGGGTTGCGTGACCAACCTGAAGGGTGGACGGTCTTGCTCTCTCGCAACGATTTGGTTACGGTTCCGGCATTAACACCCGCCAGCCATGCCGGACGGCGGGTTTTGTTAGCGCCACCGCAACCTAATGCGCAAGCCGTGATCAGGCAGAGCGAACAGCCGCTTACGTTACATTTTCAGCCACCAGCTAGCTATGCCATCCTTGATCTCGGCCGGACAGTGCATGGCCGGTTGTATGCCGACGTTGCAGGACCTGCCGGCGCCATCGTTGATATTGGCTGGGATGAACGCTTGTGGCAAAATACGATCCCATTGCCCTTCTCCGGCACGCTTCATCCCGAATGGAATCAAGTTGACTCATGGAGGCTCGATGGGCGAACCCATCCGATCAGTACCATTGATGCCCGAGCCGGTAGATATGTGCTGATTGCTGTCTGGAGCAACGAACCGGTAGTTATACGCAACCTGCGCGTCAGCGAAGAGCGCTATCCGGTTACACAACTTGGTTCGTTCACCAGCAATGATCCGCTACTGAATCAGATTTGGCAGGTAGGCGTTGACAGCCTCTACCCAAACATGACCGACGCCTACACCGACACGCCATGGCGCGAACGCGGGCAGTGGTGGGGCGACGCCTATGTATCTGATCGCATCAATCAGGTCGCCTTCGGTGATCGACAGTTGCTCCAACGTGGCTTGCGGCAACTAGCCGGTGAGTTTACGCCTGAGGGCGCGCCAGCAGCAATGGCGCCACACATTGGCGGGCGGATGCTCGATTATGGGATGCTACAGGTGCAAGCCATCGCTGATGATCTGCAACGCACTAACGATCCGGCATTAGCCAGCGAGTTGTGGCCAACGATGACTCGTTTTCTCAACCACCTCGCAACGTATCGCCGTAACGATACTGGTCTGCTCGACCTGCCGGCAGGGCATTGGTCACAAACGACTTATCTCGACAGCAGTGTGACCGTTGCGCGCTATGGCCAATCCACACCGGTGAATGCAATGTATTACGGCACCCTACGCGCCGCAGCCGCGATCGCTACCGCGCTTGGCGAGACGGAAGCGGCAAACCGTTGGGAAAGCGAAGCAGCATTGCTGCGAGATCGTATCAACCAGCATCTCTACGACCAGCAACGTCGTCGCTATATCACTACGATCATTAATGGTCAGCCAGTAGCAGCCGGCCCGCACGCGTAGGCCTTCGCACTCACGTATGATCTCGTTCCAACCGCGGAAATTTCGGCGGTGGCCGCGTTGCTAAGCCTGATCTCGCGCGATCTCACCCGTCCCAATCTCCAGCTCTATGGGATGTTTTGGGCGCTGGAGGGATTACAACGCGCTGGCCGAATTCATGAAGCCATCCAACTGATCAAAGAGTTCTACGGCTGGCAATTGGCACAGGGAGCCACTACATGGTGGGAAAACGTAAACGCGAACCGTCAATGGAGCGGCAGCCTCTCGCATAGCTGGAGCGGCTCGCCAAAGTGGTTTCTCACGACGACAATCCTCGGCGCACGCCAAACTGGACCAACGACATGGGAAGTTGATCCCGCTTGGCAGGGAGTAAGCAGCGCAGCGGGAATATTCCCCTTGCCAACCGGTTCACTCCGCGTAGAATGGGAACTGCCGGGTTGTGAACTGAGCCGGGTCACTATTAGTGCGCCACAAGGAACGCACGGCAGTTTGTGGATGCCGCCACCTACGGCATCGACCGTTCTAACCCTGAATGGCACTGAGATTTGGACGCCAGCCAGCCGCGACTCTACCATCGATCAGACGAGTGATGGACGCTTACGGATTTCGCTCATAGGAGGACAGGTATATACAATAGAACAACACCGCGTTTGCACGACCGTTTGGCTACCCATCATTACCTACCGGCCATAAAACTTGCTATGAGGTGTCACCTTGAACCAGCATCGCTTGATCATCGCACTCTTCATTCTTGGTTTGTTCGCCATTGCCCTACCGGTCACGGCACAACAACCTACAAGCGTCACAACTGTTTATGTGCCGATTATCGCCGCAAGCACAATTCGTCCACTCGGATTTGAAACCAATACCGGTTGGCTCTATAACCCACAAGTTTATGCCCAAGCGCAAAACTTACGCGCGCACTGGGTGCGACTTAACACGCTAAGCTGGCGCGAAGCGCAACCCACAGCAACGAGCCCAATCAACTGGAGCGCCCCCAGCTTTCAACGGTTTGAACAAGAAGTGCAAGCAGTCAATGCGCTCGGCTTGCAGGTAATAGCGGTTATTGATGATCATCCTTCGTGGGCAACGGGTAGCACGAAGATCTGCGCCGCAATTCTCGACGACTACCACGATGAATTCGCTGCATTTGTGCGGGCGGTGGTCGCTAAATACAGCCAACATCCATACCTCGTCCGTTACTGGGAGTTGGGGAATGAGCCAGATATAGATCCGAGTCTCGTTAGAGAAGATGAGGTCTTTGGTTGTTGGGGTGATATGAACGATGAATATTACGGCGGTGAACGCTATGGCCGGATGTTGCAGGTGGTGACGCCAGCTATCCGAGCCGCCGATCCGGGGGCAAAAGTCGTATTTGGTGGCCTGCTCCTTAATCGACCAGATAATCAATCTTACAACACTGACGGGAAACCTTTCAACTTCCTCGCTGGCGCGTTACGGGCCGGAGCAGGTCCTTATTTCGATATCTTAGCCTACCATGCCTACGCGGTCTTTTCCGCTACTAGCAGCAACGCAGATCTTGATCGATCTAGCTCAAACCATTGGGAGAGCCGTGAAGGCCTGACGGTTGGCAAAGCGCGATTTTTGCGTGGTGTGATGCAGCGGTATGGCATTAGCAAACCGCTTATGCTCAACGAGACTGGTTTGCGCTGTTTCAGCCCATGTAGCTCGGCTACCCAGTTTGAGCAAGCCAAAGCGAATTATCTCATCCGTTCATCGATGCGAGCGATGACCGAAGGGGTTGAGGCTTACATCTGGTATACATTGCAAGGTCCGGGGTGGAATCGATCAGGTTTGTTGGGAGACAATCAACAGCCTACTCCTGCCTACACGACCATGAAAACTGCCATCGAGCGCCTCAGTGAAGTGCGCATACCACCGCAACCATTCACCGGTTACGGTTCCGGCATCGAAGCCTACCGCTTCAGCGGCAATGGCTTTGTGCTCGATGTCGTGTGGTCAGTTGACAGTACCCTGCGCCAGATCACGTTGCCTGCTACATCGTTCATTGCAGCCTATACTCGTGACGGCGCTCCGATCACACCGGTGAGCACTGGCGGGAATGTGACGATTTCGGTTGGGTTTGAGAATATTTATCTCAAGCGAGCGCCATAAACCCAAGTTCCCGGCTCGACTCTCTTGACGTGACTAGGTCAATCCGGTACACTACCCATGCACACGAGCGGCGGCGGGCAATCAGCTCGTCGCCGTTATTCCTCTTAGCTGCTGGAGCGGATTATGCTCGCGTCAACACTCAACAACATCTGGCAACAAGTTGCAACCGGGATTTTTGACCCGTTATTGACAGCGCTCGTCTTTCTGCTCATGCTCAGCCTGCTGGTGTTCGTCCACGAATTGGGACACCTCTGGGTGGGCTTGCGCATGGGGATCAAAGTCGAGGAGTTTGGGATTGGCTTCCCGCCGCGTGCGCTGGTGTTATTCGAGCATAACGGGATCAAGTATACGCTCAACTGGCTGCCGTTAGGCGGTTTTGTCCGCTTCGCCGGGATGGATGGCGAAAAGGACGCCATGTATGGTACCGGCAGCCTCGCCGCAGCCCCGCCGTGGCGCAAGATTCCCGTCATGCTGGCCGGGCCGTTGATGAATTTTGCGCTGGCCGTGGTGATCTTTACCATCCTGTTTGCGACGGTCGGAGTACCGATTCCAACTGGCCGGATCCAAATTAGCACCGTTTACCCCAATACCCCGGCTGCTGCTGCCGGATTTCAGGCAGGTGACGAGTTGATCCAGCTCGATGGCCAAACGATGCTTGATGAGAATACGGTGCGCGAGGTCGGCCAGCAGCGATTGGGCATCCCAATCACAGCCGTCGTGCTCCGCGAGGGCGCTGAAGTGACGTTAACTGTCGTGCCCGGCCCATGGACAGCGCCTGACGGGCGTGAGTTTAGCGCCGGGTTTGGCTTTAGCTACGGTGTGATGACGAGCCGGCAGGCCCTTGACCTGATCGCGGCTATTGGGGCGGGATTTACCCACAGCGTCGAGTTAACCGGACGGATGATCATGATGCTGGCCGATCTGCCGGCAGCGATTGCCGGCCTGTTTAGCCCCACGCCGCCTCCGGCTGGCGAGCCGCTAGGGCCGGTTGGGATCGCCCGTGCTACCGGCGAGGTGATCCGCCAATCCGATGGCTTTATTTCGTTCTGGTCGCTCACGGCAGTGCTGAGCCTCAATCTGTTCATTCTTAACCTGCTGCCCATTCCGGCGCTTGACGGCAGTCACATTCTGTTTGCGCTGATCGAGTGGGTACGCGGCAAGAAGCTGCCGCCAGAGAAAGAAGCGCTAGTGCATACCTTCGGTTTTGTGGCCTTGATGGGGCTGATGGCATTGCTGACGGTGAATGATGTGATTAACGCGGTGCAAGGTACGCCAATCTTTGGGCGCTGATGGATATCATTCGGGCAAGTGAACTAGGGGAATATTACTACTGTGCGCGGGCATGGTGGCTGCGCCGTGTCGCCGGGCAAGAGCCGGACGGAGCTGAGCGGCGCGCCGCCGGAACGGCCAGCCATGCCCGCCATGGCCGGCTGGTGGCTGCCAGCCAGCGCCTCCTCTGGATCGGGTTGGGACTGTTCGTAGGCGGGATTGGCTTGGTGATCTGGGCAAGCTGATGGCGTGGCTAGGTATTGCACTAATCCTGTGCGCGGTCGGGGTTTTGATGCTAGCGATAATGTTGCGCCGGCGCAGCGGTTTGCCGTGGACGCGGGTGGTAGGCGCTGACACCGGGATCCAACGCGCGCTCGAACGCCCGCTCTTTAGTGCCCGGCTTGGCCTTACCGGCAAACCAGATTATATTCTGCAACGGGGGCAGGCGCTGATTCCAGTGGAAGTGAAGCCGGACCGGCGCGCAGCGCAGCCGTATCCATCAGATCTCATCCAACTAGCGGCCTATTTAGTGTTGCTGGAAGAAACAACTGGCATCGCGCCTCCGTATGGGTTGTTGCGCTACGCTAATGAGACGTTTCAATTGCATTATACTGCTGCGGTGCGTGATGAAGTGGTGGCAACGCTGGCCGAAATGCGCGATCTGCTCGATTGCGATGATGTCGCACGCAACCACGATGAAGCCGCCCGCTGCCGCGGTTGCGGGTTTCGCGCTCACTGCGATGATGCCCTCGCATAAGCGGCTGGCTCGTGATAAAATGAGTATGGATGCGCAACTGGAAGCATCGTTATGGATCTCACCTGTGATGATCTGGTAGCGGCGATTGCCGAACATCTGGCCGGACGGATCTCGCGCGGTCAATTGGCGGCGTGGGCATTTGACCGGTTTTACGAACTTGAACAGGGTGAGCTAATCGTGCCGCTTGACGAAGAAGCGATCATCCGCGATGCGCTCGATGAGCTGATGTTTGCTGATGATGAGCCATTCGTGCTAAGTGAGCGTGAATTACGGCAATTGATGGATCGGCTGGCACAGGTATGAAGATTCAACCGCATCCCCGCTTACACGGCATGATGATTGGCGACGAGGTCTATTCGCACCACTACCATCTGGCCGCCCGTGTCGCCGACATTTTCCCCGCCGCAGTGTGTGTCCGGATCGGCGTGCTCACCACTGAGATACCAATGGAGTTGAGCCATACTCCCCAGTTGTGGCGCGCCGATGAGATCGAGAATTTGTCGGTGTGCCGCTACTGCGGCGCACGTGATGAGGTGCGAGTGGTCAGCGAGAATGGCATCCCGTTTCGGGTGTGCCTCCGCTGCGCGCCAGAGGATAGCGGGTAGCGCCGGCCGAATGAACCGGTGGTTGAATTGGAGCCAGCTACAAAGAGAATCGCTTTGCGGCTATGCTCCGGTGAGTAATTCAGATGTGAGAAAAGCCACGAAAAGACGCGAAAGCTCTTCCTCTTTGGGCATTTTGCGTCTTTTCGTGGCTATTTCTTCACTAACGCTCCCTACGGAACCACTTCAGCACCTGCCACCCCCCCGGCAGCGCCACCGCAGCCAGCGCGATCTTGATCGCATCACCAACCAAGAAGGGCAAGACGCCTTTCACAATCGCATCCACCGGGCCGATAAAGAACGCCAGCCACGTCGCACCGATCACATAAATCACGAGCGATGCCAGCGCCATTGAAGCGACGGTCGTGAGGAAACGGCGATCCCAACCCC
>FQKF010072611.1_pt1 | contig 13538 bp, 12 predicted proteins | sample 1504521 | NCBI WGS metagenome assembly FQKF01 (sample SAMEA4475357, study PRJEB15587) | soil metagenome | biome: Soil; feature: Field | place: India | collected 2015-03-11 | depth 0 m
TGGGAAGAAAACACCCGCGCAAGGGTCTCGAGAGTTATTTAGCCAATTCGTTGGTAAGTTGCTTCATCAAAGGAGAAAACTCAGCAGGAGACGATGACGCCACAATCCTCGGAACAAGAAGAAGGGCCATTTCAGAACGTATGGTTTCCTCCTTTTGATAGGAAAAGAGAAGCCCTAAGAGAGGAATATCTCCTAAAAGCGGCACTCCCACCTTTCGCTTGATTTTCTCTGTCTTGACAAGCCCACCTATCACAATAATATCTCCCGGACTTGCCATGACATCACATTTGAGGGAGGTGGTTTGCACCTTTGGGGCCTGATACCCGGGAAGAATCGTTACCCATTCAGCACTGCTGAGTTCCACATAGAGGTTCATCCGCACCTGATTGGAGGGAGTAATCATAGGTTTCACCGTGAGTTTGATACCTGCATCTAAAAACTCAAGAGAGAGGTTATTGGTTCCTGAAAGGTAAGGAAGACGGCTCCCAATGAGGATAGTAGATTCTCCACGGTTAACCGCCAGTACCTTTGGCTGAGAGATGACCTTGATGTGGTTTTTGTCGAGGGTGGCTCCTATGGTCGTAGAAAGGGTGGTTCCGTCTTTGTTTTCCGTTCCCTTGATCCGTAAAACAGAGGTCGTGCCGGACTGCTCAAGGGGCAAAATATCCAGTTGCCATTTCCCATCGGAGAAAAGGGCAGACCAGTTCACTCCAGCCGACCATTCATCATCCAATCTCACCTCAAGAATTCGTGTCTCAATCTCCACCATCTTGGGAAGGGAACAAAGCTGATTATAAACCTTCTCCAAGCGTTCAAGATTGGCGCGGGTATCACGAATCACCAATTTGGAGGCTGTTTGATCCACACTCATAAACCCAATTCCCGGTGTAAGAAGGGGTTTGATGATGGAAGGAAGGTTTTTGAGATCGAGAATAGAAGCATCATACACCCGTGTTTCCACATAGTGGTTGAGAAGTTCCGAGCGATATTCTTCCTGAGAAAGAATCTTGACCACCTTACCTTCAGGCAGATAATAAAGCCGGTACATTTTCATCACGGTTTTGAAGGCGTCCTTTATATCCACATTTTTGAAAGTGATGGTAATTGGTTCCGAAACCTTGGGGCTTATGACAAAGTTTATCCCCATCTGCATACCAAAGAGTTGAAAAACCTCTCGTGGCGGGGTGCTATTGAAGGTCGCTGAAAAACTCCCCTTCTGTTCCTCGATGAGAGGAACATCTATTTGAAACCACTGTTCTGTAGAGGTCGTCTCCCCTGTTGTCGGCCCTCCATAAGGATACTCCTGAGAAAAAAGAGGAGCATAACTCACCACAAGCAAAAGCATTACTATCCATTTTTGTTTCATACCCAACTCCTTCTATTCCAAAGTGAGACGTATCTGTTGCCCCTGCCTTTCAAGGACAACCGCCTCACCCGTCACATCCACCACACGATAACCATCAACCATGTCCCCTTTTACCACCGTAAACATTCTCTCAGGTACCATGGGATCCTGCAGGGTAGCAATCATTCTCCCCTGCAGTGTCAGAATAGAACGTAGCTGAAGGGTCAATCCCGGAGATCGTGGAGGCGGCATCTGAGGAGAGGGAATATTCTCCCGAGGGGCAGGAGAAAAAGAACTCGAACGACCTGGACGTGGTGGAGAAGAAACCTCTCCCTCAGCATATTCAAAGATATTTCGCAGGCTTTCATAATCAATTCGCTGGATCATACCAGAGGATGTTTTCTGACGGGGAACCACCTGCGTAGCCGGAGAAACATCTCTCTCAAAAGTAGCCAAGAACCGTTGAAGTTGCGGGAAAAAAACCAGTGGCCAGAAGATCACATTGAAAAGAATAAGCCCTATGGTGAGCTGGGTTTGTTGTTTCTGCGTCATATCTCTCACCGCCTATAATAGATTCGTATAGTCATCGTTGCACTCACTGTTCGGGCGGAACGTTCCATCATGAGCGTCTCTATCTGAATGGGAAGCCGTGATCTTTCTAAAATATCCACAAAACTGGCGATGGAAGCAAACCTCCCGTCCATGGTCATCTCCACTGTCATGATCTCCTGCTTGCCCTCCTGGCGTGTGCCCTTGGTTTGCATGGTAAAACGTTCAATACCAGAGAACTCCGCAAGAACCGGCAGGTTGGCAATGAAGTCCGCAGAGGTTTTTGGATCAAAACCCTCCCGAATGAGGCTTTCATATTCCGTTTTGAGAGCACTTACCGTACGTTTCAGAAAAACAATATCCCCGGTATTTTTCTGCTGTTCCCGAATCATGGCAAGATACCGGTTTTCCTGAAAAAAGACCATAAAACTCAAAACCGCTAAAACCGTTGCCGTGAAAAGACCAAGAGAGATGAGACTCTTCATAATCTGTTTCATAGGCGCACCTCAAAAAGAATCCGGAATTCCACCACGGTTCTTGCCTCACTTCGTTTGACCTCGGCTATAGAAATCCCCGAAAGATAGGGGGAATCAAGCAACGCCTTGACAAAGTTTTGGAGTCCTTTTGAGCTTTTTGCTTCACCGACCATTTCTCCTTTCCCCTTTTGAAAGCTGAGTTTTTCCAGTCGTACGTCAGGGGGAAGCGCTTGAGAAAGAGAAACCAGCACCATTTTGAGGTTGGATGATTCGATACTGACACTTTTGGCTTCAGCAAGGAGTTGTTCATAGCGACTTTTTTCCTGCTGATACTGACGAAGTGTCTGAAGAAGCCTCACCTCTTCCACTCGTTTTTCAAGGGTTTCGTTCTGCACAGGTTGTCCCGTAGCAAGGATTTCTTCAGCTTTTTTGTAGAGACTATACTGAGCGTGCGTGAGAAGCATCCATGGTGAGAGAAGAAGGGCTACCACTACAAAAAGAGTACACAGGACTGCCCCCCACTGAACTATCCCATCCCATAACCGACGATACCCCATCTGTGAAGGAAGGGGGAAGCCAATCCGATAAGACTTACCAACAGGAGTAAAAAGGGCATACATATCCATGTAGGAGTCAGGAATAGTGGTCTTTCGAAAATACCGGGAAACAATCTCCGCCCTTTCAGCAAGAATATTGATGCTTTCAAGGATGCCTTCTAAGAAAAAGGTCTCTTCCTCCTCAGAAAGGGCTTTGAGATGGATCTTGACAAGATAGTTTCCCCCTAACTTGATGTATTCGCTGAAAAACTGAGAGATCTGTTTGAGTTCGGTGGGAAGATGACGGTTTTCAGGAAGAAGTTGATATTGATACTGAACGATCTCTCCTCTTTCGACAATAGCCAAGAGCATCCTGTGCCCCTGCCAGACCACAATACCTTCTGCCTGATCTGAGCGAGGAGGAAGATAGGGAAGAAGAGGAACATGGCCAAGAAAGACAATCTCATAAGGAAGAAGATGGGCTTCCTGGATGATCTCATGAAACAGGTGAAGATCTCCCTTTTTCATCACCGCCGCAAGAATGTTCCATCCAGGAGATCCTGAAAAATGGGTTCTGGAAAGGATATTGTACCCGATAACCACATCCTGAGGGGAAAGATGCAGAAGTTTCGACAATTGCCATTCCACAAGCTGGGAAAGTTTCTCTCTGGGAATATCAGGAAGAGGGAGAAACTGAGAGATAACCGAGAGCCGACTCACTGCAAGATGAACCCTCTGAACAGAGTGGGTGGCATATTTTTCTAAGAAACGCTGGACACTGAAAACCAACCGATGGTCATCATAGAGGGCTTCACTATGGGTGTGAACAATCCTCTTCCATGGACCTATGGAGATAATCTCCAGAAGACGGAGCTCTTCTCCTATATCCACGACCACATGAAGAAGATGAAGCCTTTCAAGAAGACTGTACCAGAGAGACCTGATACTCATGGAGTACCCCCTTTCTCCCACCCCAGGGGCAGAAAACGACTTTCGTCAAAAGAAACCCCTCTCAGAATAGCATGAAGGATCACACGCCCTCCATTGGTATGGGCTGTGATGCTGAGATCCGCCTGAAACGGATACTTCCACACCACACCACTCGTCATTTCTCGAAGAGAAAGGGGATTTTTCCTCACCTCATATACCCTTCCATCATGAGTTTTCCATAGCCATCCATTTTCTGTTTTCCCCCACTGAGTACTCTGAAAACTAATGGTTTCTATGTGGTGCCAGAAAAGAGTGCGGTTATTCCCTCCGTGGGAAAGGCGCTCGATCGTTCGAAGTTGCATACTCACCACCGTGGTGACAACCGCCATCACAAGGGCAAAAAGGGTCATCGTAACCAGAAGTTCAGTGAGAGTAAAACCCTCAAGTCTAAAAAGCTTCTTCATACGCGCGAGAAAAGGCTGTTTCCACTTCATAGAGATTTGTCCTTCTGGCAACAAGGTAGGTTGCCTGTATTTTCACCATACAGAGAGACACATTTGTCCATATCACCGTCATCTCCACCGGAAAGGTGTCTATATTGGTACGCCACGTACCTTCACGCCAGTTTGTCCAGCTCATGGACGCCTGAGAAAGCACAAGAAAGTCATTGATACGAGCGGCAAGCTGGTTCACCATAGCAGAACGCTCGGAAGTAAGACTCAATGTCCCCCATACCCCCACCACGGCAAGAATAGCCATGCTCATAAGCGAAAGAGCCACAAGAACCTCGATGAGGGTAAACCCACTAATCCAGTGTCTTGACAATATCATCTTTTGTTCCTATCTTTTTGTCTGGACCTTTTGAGACAATCTGATAACGCCCCTCGTTTTCCCGAAGGATATAGCTCTCCCCCCAGGGGTCTTTCAGAAGCTCTTGAGTGATATAGCCACTCGAGAGAAGCTCTTCTGTAGAAGAAGGCATACGGCCCTCTTCGATTTTGAAATTGAAGATAGCCACCTGAAACTGGGATATCTCCACCTCCACCGCTCTCCGCGTGGCAGATTCAATCACCCCGGTATAGGCCGCCATACCTATCGTCATCAGGATCCCGATGATAGTCAGGACAACAAGAAGCTCAAGAAGCGTAAAACCTTCCAAAGAAAAACGAGCACGTTTCATACCCACCTCTTTTTCTCTTTTTCATTATAGCACAAAATAGAAAAAAGTAAAGTGGACAAGAGAGAAAATCTTATCACACGCACCCCTCTCTCGTCTCAGCAAAAAGGGCAACAGCCCCCTGATGATTCCAGAGGCCCTTCATATATGAAGGCACAAAGGTATTGTGAGCATAAACCCCCGCCACTTTCGTATAAAGATAGTGTTCTGTATATCCATAGGAAAAAGGCCCATCGGTTTCTTCTATGAGAACATGAACTTCTCGTTCTCTCATGGTCTTTTGAACCCACTCTTCAGCCGTGATCAGGGCCTCTTTTTCCAGTTCATGAAGCCGAAACTTTTTGACTTCTTCGGGAAGTTGCTTTTGATTGGCCGCCCAGGTTCCCGCCCGTGGAGAATAGGAAAAAAGATGCACCCTCGAAAAGGCCACTTCTTTGACCAAGGCTTTTGTCTCTTCAAACTCCCTTTCCGTCTCCCCGGGGAAACCCACAATAATATCTGTGGTGAGAGCCGTATCCTCCCGCGCAGAACGGATACGCTGGCAAAGGACAAGAAAATCCTTTGCCGTATAACGCCGCCTCATCCTTGAAAGCACTGTATCACTTCCAGACTGAAGAGAAAGATGAAAATGTGGGGTCATCCGGGGATGAGAAAGAAGCTCCAATAGTTCCATCTCAAACTGATCCGGCTGGAGAGAAGAAAGCCGTAGTCTATACTCTCCAGGAATCTCTAAAAGACTTCTCACCAGTTTTGCCAGTCCTCTTTCTCCATCATGGTAATCACTGATATTGACCCCGGTGAGAACAACCTCTTTGTATCCCCTTTTCACAAGCTCCTCAAATCGCCCAACGACCTCAGAAAAAGAAAGAGAACGGCTTCTCCCCCTTCCATACGGGATCTTGCAATAGCTACAAAAACGATTGCACCCATCCTGTATCTTGAGGTAAGCCCTGGTCCTCTCATACTCCACCACAAGGGGAAAATCCTCTTTTTCCGCTACAGGTTCTTCGAGAAGAAGAGAAGGCAGAGTAAACTTGCTCTCATTGGGAACCACCATATCCGCAAGCCCCCGTCTTTCAATCTCTTCCCCATCGGTGGTGGCATAACACCCCGTCACAATCACACGCTTTCCCAACCTTTTGGCCTGTTTCATGTGCAGCCTTGATTTACTATCAGCCGTGTTCGTTACCGTACAGGTATTGATGATAACCGTATCCGCTCTTTCCATCTCCTCCACTATCTCAAAACCACTTTCCCGGAGTTTCTGAGCCAGGGCATCTGATTCAAACTGATTGAGTTTACATCCCACGGTGATAATGGCAATTTTCACACAAGCCTCCTCCTCAAGGACACAAATCTCAAGCCCTCCCTCACAAGTCTCAACCCTTTCCCAACTCCATTCTCTCCCTCCCTGAAACAAAAACCCCCACCTTTCCTGGTGGGGGCATGAGGTGTCTTTTAATATTCTTCTGACATTTCTTCCCCATCGTAGGATTCTTCAGTATACTCCTCCTGAATTGGGGGATAGATTAGAGAACGAAGGGAATCTACAATATTGGCCACATACCTTGATGAGGCTACCGGTCCATACGCTCCACCATAATTTTTGATAGCCTTCTCAAGATAGATAATCTCTGTCTCTATCTCATTACTCATACTCAACTTTTGCTTCTCATCAGTGAGTGTAGGCCATTTTGCCTGCCAATCAGCAAGTTTCTTGTACGACACATAGGCCAAAGAAAGCAAATCCGCCTCATTGGCATTGGTCGAAATCTCGGAAAGTTTCACCCATTCATAGGTAGTCCAATCACTTTTGCCGGTAAAAGTCTTGTAAGCCGCCATATACCACTGAACCCTTGCCCATCCCTCCTGAATCTCCACCACATACCCGATCATAGGAGCCACCATGGTAAAGAACTCTCGAGAAACCTCATTTGGGGTTTTGTATATCTGGGTGGTATTCAGAAGCGTTGCTTTGGCTACAGGATTTTTCACCACCGAAGAAAGGCTCACCCACCCCTTTTCTTTTGTATCCTGTTTCTGGACAAGCACATATATCACTTCATTGGTTTTGCCCTTCACCACTTCACTATTGGTTTGCATCTTGCCCGCATAGACAAGGGGATTTCCCCAATCTACATAGATCACCTTTTTGTCGGCCTGATCAAGCGTCATCTGGGTATAATGAGCCTTGGGATAGTAAATATCTGTCTTCTTCATTCCACACCCGAAAATAGCCATCACCAGAAAAACCAACAACACAAAATACCGTTTCATAATCTCCTCCTTACCCATTATTTACGTATTTTTTCTCCTCCATAGTGTACCAAAAAGGCTCTTTTTTTGCAACTTTTTTACAACTCATAGGCAACGGTGAGACGAATAGCCAGCCCCTCCTGAACAGCCCAGTTCTGGCTCTTTTTCACCTCATAGAGCACCCTTTCCCGATCATCCTCCAGCACCTGAGACACAGAAAGGCTGTACAACAAAGGAGACAGCACCTCTACGCGAACACTATACGGGGCTTGCCGATACTGATACCCCACCATCGTGTGAATCCAGGCTTCTCGACGAAAAGTCTTCCGCTTGGCCGAAACATCAAAAACGGTCTCCGTGGAAGTGAAACGATTGGTCCCATAATACTTGGTGAGCCAGGTCCACTGCGTATTCTCAAAGACATTGAGAACAAGCCCCATCTGTCGAGTTTTTGAACCATAGAGAGGAAGATACGCTATCATATCCACCCCTCCATGAAACGCCACACTATCCACATACGAAAAACCTTCCCAGGAATATTCCGGTCCCTCATAAGCCGTGGAGTTCTGCCAGCTCTCCTTTGAACCCCCCTTCTGTGGATTGTAGTATTCCCCCACGTTTTCTGTTCTATGCCATTCTCCACTTACAAGAAGCGCCATATCCATCAGAATATCCTTTGCAGGTCTTAGAGAAACATTGGGGTTCACCTCAACAAGAAAACCCCCACTTTTGGTTTTTCCCCATCCATACGAGTCCGTATCATTGGAAAGCACTCGAGAAAGAGTACTCCCATCCACTCCCAAAAAGAAAAGGGTGTTCAACTTCCAGTTCTCTTTTTCCATCCAGGTTACATTGGCATAGGTACGATTCAACCACCCATCTGTCTTGAGAAGATAAGGAGAAGGTTGATAGGTCCCTGAAAAATTGGTTTCCAGGAGAGTGGAAATGTTGGTTGCTCTTTGCCATTCATATTCCTGTTGCAGAGCTCCTAAAAGTCGAAAGCGATTGCCAAAACGAACACCGGGAAGACTCAATCCACCCTGAATATCCCACTGCCAGACCGGTCCTATCACAAAATTATCCTGAAACCAGGCATCAGCATTGATAGAACGATAGCCAAAGATATGATTACATCCCACCGTCGTCCAACCCCACAAAAGCCTCTCTGAAGATACTCTTGTTCCATCTACTCTCGCCTGAAAAGAATGCTCCATTTCTCCCGTATTCTCATACATAAAGCCAACTTTCAAGCCAAGGGGCACCCCTTCACGTTTTGTGGCTACAATGCCTTCGAGTTGTATCTGGTTTATCACATGCGAAGCCTCATAAGAAAAGGGAATATAATGATATGTCCCATTCGTTTCTCCACGAAGATTTCCCTCTGCAGAGGTTACCATCCAGCGAGGCTGGTACCCAAACTTTCCAAAAAAGGAGATGTCTTTCTGTTTCCCAAAATACTGAATATTGGCTCCGAAAAGATGTGTAGCTCCATACGTCTGAAAGTAGGACCTCTCTGATTCACCCTCTTCCCTGACAAACTGAATATTTTCTTCTGTAGAAGTATACCCCTCATTCGGACGATTGGTGGGATTGTCTATATCCCCCCACCATGGAAGACTTTGATACGAAAGCCCTACCGCAAAGAACGAACGCTCCCACAGAGAAAGATCCTGAGGAAAAGCCACCACAGAGAGGTAGGGATTACTCCCTACAAAAAAGACCCTTGCCCATAGAGAACCAAGCCCCAAAGCCAACAAGAAGCATACCCCCATCCCCCCATAGCGGAGGCATCGCTTCATCACTTTCTCCCATAGTTATCCGTGAAACGTTCTATATCATCTTCGCCAAGGTATTCTCCATTCTGCACCTCAATCATCTCCAGTGGAATCTTGCCTGGATTGGAGAGCCGATGCAGGGCTGATTTTGGCACATACACACTCTCATTCTCATGGACAAACTGCTGCTTGCCCTCAATCTCTACAAGGGCTGTCCCTTTCACCACAATCCAGTGCTCACTCCGGTGCTGATGCCTTTGAAGACTGAGAGCCGCCCCTACATTGACCACTATCTTTTTGATCTTGTACCGATCGGCCTCCTCAAGCACCGTGTACGATCCCCATGGCCTGTACACTGTCACATGTTCTGTGACCTCAGGACGCTTCTGGGAAGCAAGAATCTGTACCATGTCTTTCACCTTCTGGGTATGGTTGCGATTGGCAATCAGGATAGCATCCTCCGTCTCTACAACGACAAGATCACTTACCCCAATCAGCGCCGTGAGATGTTTCTTGGAAAGCACAAGGCTCTTTTTCGTATCTAAACATACCACATCCCCAGAAGTGGCATTGCCATGCTCATCAGGAGAAAAGAGATCGTACACCGAATCCCAGGATCCCACATCATTCCAGGAAACATGAAGCGTATAACAAAGAATATTGGTGGCTTTTTCCATCACCCCATAGTCAATGGAAATAGAAGGAAGTTCTGTGTACCGGGAAACCATTTCCTGATAACTCTGGGTGGTGAGAGCTTGGTAAATCTCCGGCATATACTTTTGAAAAGCCTCAAGAATCACCCGAAGGGAAAAGAGAAACATCCCTGCATTCCACATGTACTGCCCACTCTGGACATACCGTTCTGCCGTTTCTCTATCAGGCTTTTCGACAAAACGACTCACCGCATAAAGGTGCTCCCGTCTTTGCTTCCCAAGCTCAATATACCCATAGCCGGTTTCAGGTCTGGACGGCACAATACCAAAGGTGACAATATGGTTATGGGCATCTTTCTCCACTGAATGCACAGCCTCTGCAAAAAGAGAAACCGGCGAAATCACATGATCAGAAGGGGAAAAAAACACCACCGTATCAGGATCATATCCTTTTTCAAGAAGATATTTAACAGTCAAGGCTATAGCCGGAGCGGTATTTCTTCCCACCGGTTCCAAAATAAGATTGGAAAACGAACACCCAAAGAGTTGACACATATGATCGGTGATGGTAAATTTGTACTGCTCACCCGCCACCACATATATCTCTTCCACAGGCGAAAGAGAACTGAGTCTTTCCGCTGTCATCTGGAGAAGACTTTTGTCCCCCACCAAATTCAAGAATTGCTTGGGAAAATTCTGTCGTGAGTATGGCCAGAGTCTCGTCCCACTCCCTCCGGCAAGAATAACCGAAACCATCGCTTTTACTCCCTTCTTTTTTCTCCTGTATTGTAAAGCAAAAACAAAAAGCTTTCAAAAAAGCCTCATAGAAACTTATACCAGTCCATGATACCGCTGAATGATCTGATAGCGCTTTGAGACCCCGAGTTTTTTGAAAATATGCTTGATATGCCCCTTCACCGTCTCCTCAGAAATCTGTTGAAGTTCAGCTATCTCTGCATTGGTCTTCCCCTGTACCAGAAGGGAGAGAATTTTTCTCTCTGTGTCGGTCAATAAAGAAAGTTCAGACGCCTCCGTCTTCTGAGAAACCTCTACCACCGCCATACCCGTTTGGAGTTGAGACAATTCTTTTTCGATGCCCTTCAAAGAATCAACAAAAAAAGAAAGCTGGTGAATGAAAAGAGGGATAATCTCTCCTTCTGGGGAAGAGAAGCCAGGTTCAAAGAAGAAAAGCATCGCATATTCTTCAAAAACAAAGAGATGAACCTCTTTGTGAAAAATCTCTTCCTGTTTATTCCGAAAATAGGCTGAAACCACCTTGTGTGACGGCTGAGAAGAAAAAGAAATCTGTTTCATGAGTCCACTCTCTTTTATCATCTGGGAAAGAAGAGAAGCATGAGAAACCTGAAAGTGGAAGGTCTCAAAAATAGAAGGATGCCACTCCACAGCACGAAAATCCTTTGTGAGCACCACCCATGGCACAGGAAAACGCTGAAGAAGATTTCTTGTCACCTGTTTAGCCAGGGTGTGGTTCTGAATCCATCCAAACACCAGATACAACAAAGGAGCCCTGGGGACAATAACCACACTCCCCTCTTCCCCATAGGGTATCGACATCACCTCCGTTGGAAGTGGTGAAGGCAACGAGAAGGAGAAGGATATTTCCTGGGCCCGTTGGTTCGTCAGAAGAGTCTTCCCATACTTGTCCATAACGACTACAGGAATTGGCCAGGAAGAAATCCACTCCCATTGTTTCTCAAAAAGCCGGAACTCCGGCGGAAAAACCGTCAACACCACATAACCATGATTCTCAAACAAGAGCCGATACCCCTGAACCACCAACCAGAGAAAATCTCCATTGAAAGGAAAAGGAAGAGAAAAAGAAAAAACCCGTATCTCTTCAGAAGAAAGGAGATTTTTGAAAGCAAAATAGATATCCTTGGCATAGGGATCCCCCACCTTTTCAAGAAAAGCCGTGAGACGAGAATTACTCAGGGGAAAAATCTCCTCAAAGCGCTTATTCCACCTGTAGAAAGCAAGATTCTCAATATCAATAATCGCCATCGCCAAGGGAGAACGATCAAACAACAGGGAGAGATCCTGTTGATACATCGAAAGATCGCTTCTCATAGTAATCAGCTGAGAAACATCCCGTCCAATACAACGATATCCCTCTACTTTGCCATCCTTCATAAGAGGCGTAGAAGCCACCTCAAGAAGAATCTGCCTCTCTTTTCCCTGAAGAGAGAGAAGATGCCCGCTGAGTTTCCCCTCTGATTGCTGAAGCGCCCGCTTGAGAACAAAAAAGGCTTCTTTTCCTACAGTAGCTTCAAGAGACTTTTTGAGAAGCGCTTCCGGAGAAATCCCTAAAAAATCCTTCACCCAGGGAGACGTATACGTAATCACGAGATTTCTATCCATCTCCCATATCCAATCAGAAAGGTTTTCGACAAGATCACGATATTTTTTCTGCTGAAGTTCATAGAGATGGGCCAGTTGTGCCTTCTGTTGACTTTCTTTTTTGAGAGCCGAAACGGTTTCTTGAAGTTTCCGATTACTCTGGGCAAGATAACCTTTCAGAAGACGATTGGTGTTCTGATAAAACTGATAGAGACTCTTGTCAAGATAGATCTCTTTGAATACCTCCCAGCATTCCACCAAAAGATAAACCACAAGACCAAGAACAATTACCCACGGAGCAATTGGCGAAATGCGTGTCCAGAGTCCCATCATCTCCCAGAAAAAAACCACCCAGGAAAGAAGGAAAAAAAGATGCCAGGGAAGAAAACGCCACCTCTGAGAAATCTGATAGTAAAAAATGAGTAAAATAAGATTGAAATGAATAGCTATGCCAAAAAGAAAAAAACCAATCACCGGATGAACAAAAGCCGCCACGATTACCCCACCTACAAGAAAAAGAAAAAGACCATGCAAGAGAACCATATCAGGACGCCTCAACTCCGGATGCATAAAGAGCTGATATCCCACCCATGAAAAATAAAAAAGCCCCATCATGACTAACATCAGAGAAAGAGCCTCTCCCTTCGGAAACAATGCCCCGTAGGTCAGAAGCCCCAATAGAAGAAAGTTAATTGTCTTCCAGAGACGAGGCCAATCCCTTCTCCGAACAGCCCAGAAGCCATACCATGAAAGAAAAAAAACAAAAAGAATCCCTATCACTCCCACATGCGTGGAAGTAAGAAGTCTTTTTTCAAAAAATTTTTCTGCTTCCATAACCATTGGAGAAACAATAATGGGAGGTCCTGCAAGTTCCACATCAAGCACAAGAGAAAAAAAACCGGTAGGTAAAAAAAAGAAGGCTTCTTCTTTTTCCCTCTCTAAAGGAAACGGCAGGCCAATTTCGTCATAGAAAAAAACCTGTTTTATTCTCACCCAGCGGTTTCCACTATAAAAGACGTAATTTTTCCTCTCTTGAAAACCCTGTACTTCCAAGCGTATCCATTGATTCTTTTTGAGCCAACCGACAAAAAAAGAATTTCCAGAAAGACGAAAAGAAGGTATACGACGGATATAGGTGGTTTCTTTATTATCCTCCGTTTTTTCAAGAAGATAAATAGAGGTTTCAACCCCATAGCCAGAAGAAAACCCCCAGAGAAGACAAAAAAGCACCAGCAAACCCTTTCTCCAGCACATTCGGCCCTCCTTTCAATTATGAACTTCCTTGGTAAAATCCTTCTTCCTCACCAAGCTTGGCTAAAGAAAAATTTTTGATATTTCCTCCTCCATTCTCTTTTAACACCTACTCCCAACAAAACACATACTTTTTCCTCTCAGTATATTGTATCCTCATTATCCCAAATTTTCAAGAAGCATCAGAGACACATCTTGCAAGATGAGACCCTTGCACGGGTGTTTTCTTCCC
>FQKF010097366.1_pt1 | contig 13504 bp, 10 predicted proteins | sample 1504521 | NCBI WGS metagenome assembly FQKF01 (sample SAMEA4475357, study PRJEB15587) | soil metagenome | biome: Soil; feature: Field | place: India | collected 2015-03-11 | depth 0 m
CGCCGAAGGCCGCCTCATCCTGGCCGACGCACTCCACTACGCCAAGCGATACCAGCCCGAACTGGCACTCGATATCGCTACCCTCACCGGTGCTGCCGTACGCGCCTTAGGCAGCCACGCCATCTGCTACATGGGCACCGCCGACGCCAACACCAAACGCGCCATAGAAGCCAGCGGCATGCGCACCTACGAGCGCTTGGTCGAATTGCCCTTATGGGAGGAATACGCCGAAGACCTTAAGAGCAACGTCGCCGACCTCAAAAACATGGGACACGGCCCCGCAGGTATGATATCAGCCGGAAAATTTCTGGAACATTTCACCGATTACCCCTGGCTGCATTTAGACATCGCCGGCCCGGCGTACCTTCGCGCCCCAAGCGGCTACCGCCCGAAAGACGGTACAGGAGTGGGCGTGCGACTACTGTTTGATTTCCTCAAACATTACCGGCGATAAAACCGCACTGCAGCCTCCTCCTCGCTCGCGCCTGCGCGTCGCTTCGCAGGCGCCTCTGCTTCACTGCCTTTTTCTTAGAAAAATGAACAACGGCATCACCATTGGAATCACCTGCGGCGACATCAACGGCATTGGCTTAGAAACGGTGCTCAAAGCCCTCCTACTCAAAAAAGCGGGCCAGCAGTTTCGCTTAGTTATCTACGGCAGCACCAAAGTGGTGGCCTATCATAAAAACATCATTACTCCGGAAAACATTCAGTTTTTCTCCATCAGCACGCCCGAGGAGGCGCAGCCGGCCCGCATTAACATCATCAACTGCTGGACAGACAACGTCAACATCACCTTGGGCAAACCCACTTACGTCAGTGGTAAATGCGCCTATCTGGCCTTGGAGCGCGCCGTGGGCGACCTGAAAGCGGGCAACATTGACGCTCTTGTGACGGCGCCTATCCATAAAAAAGCCATGCAAATGGCGGGCTTTCCGTTCGTGGGCCACACCGAATACATCACTCAGACCTTAGGCAACAAGGAGTCGCTCATGCTGCTGGTCTCCGATGACCTGCGCGTAGGCTTAGTTACCGGCCACCTCCCCTTGCGCGAAGTGCCCGATGCCATCAACACCAAAAAGGTGCACCGAAAGATTTTAGTCCTCTCGGAGACGCTGAAGGTGGACTTTGGCATCAACAAACCCACTATCGCTGTCTTGGGCCTCAATCCGCACGCAGGCGACGAAGGTGCCATCGGCAACGAGGAAGAAACCATCATCCGCCCGGCCATTGAGCAGGCCAAAGAAAACGGCGTACTGGCTTATGGGCCTTTCCCCGCTGATGGCTTCTTTGGCTCGGGCATGTTCCGCAAGTTTGATGCCGTCCTGGCCATGTACCACGACCAGGGGCTGGCCCCCTTCAAAACGCTTGGCTTTGGTGAAGGCGTTAACTACACCGCGGGTCTGTCCGCCGTGCGCACCTCCCCCGACCACGGCACAGCCTACGACATCGCTGGCAAGGGCGAAGCCGACGAAACCTCCTTCATCCGCGCCCTCTATTTAGCTGCTGACATCGTGCGCAACCGCAACGAGTATATCGAGATGCGCGCCAACTCGTTGGAAATCTCCAAACGCAAATCTTTAGTCAGCGAAACCGGCGAAGACGAAGAGGTCATTGAGGTGCCTGAAGAATAAACGCTACCCACTGCGGCGCACGGCATTTTTCAACGGCAGCCCCTGCTCAAAGGCCGTAACATTGTGGAGCGTTGTTCGGGCAATTTCTGTCATGGCCTCATGGGTGAAAAACGCCTGGTGTGAGGTGATGAGCACATTAGGAAACGTCATCAGGCGGGCAATGAGGTCGTCCTGAATAATTTCGTTTGAGAAGTCGTGGAAGAACAGCCCCTCCTCTTGCTCGTACACGTCTAAGCCCAGGTAGCCCAGGTGTCCGCTTTTGAGGGCCTGAACGACGGCTTTCGTGTCAATAAGCGCGCCGCGACCGGTGTTGATGAGCATGGCACCCGGACGCATGAGGTCAAGGCTGTCGGCGTTGATGAGGTGATGCGTCGCCTCCGTCAGGGGGCAATGTAGCGATATAATATCCGAGCGCCGCAGCAGGCCTTCCAGTGGAACGTATTCAGCGCCCGCAGTGGCCAGTTCGGCATTTGGGAATAGGTCGTAGCCTAGCACCCGGCAGCCGAAGCCCATCATGATTTGGGCGAACACTTTGCCGATTTTACCGGTGCCCACTACGCCGACAGTCTTGCCGTACAGGTCGAAACCCATGAGGTTTTCTAAGGCAAAGTTGCCCTCGCGCACGCGATTGTAGGCGCGGTGTGTCTTGCGGTTGAGCGCCAGAATGAGGGCTACCGTGTGCTCGGCCACCGCATGCGGCGAATAGGCAGGCACGCGCACCACCGTCAGGCCCAAATGCTCTGCAGCAGCTAAATCCACATGGTTGTAGCCTGCGCTTCGCAGTGCCAGGAGCCGAACCCCTGCTGTGGCCAACCGTTCGGCCACTGTCGCTGTTACGCGATCGTTCACAAAAAGGCACGCAGACTCATAGCCCTGGGCCAGCGAAGCCGTCTCTTCCTGAAGCGGTGCTTCGACATACCAGATGTGATGTTTTGTCCGGGCATTTTCCCGGTCAAAATACTCTCGGTCATAGGAGCGCGTCGAAAAGAAGGCGATTTTCATTCTTGAATACCCGCAGTGTTTTTTATGCTAGAAAACTGTAAATCAGGTTATTGTATTGTAATTGCTATTGCTTTGGCGTCGGCATATTTCCTCGCTTCGTGTGGCCCAGAGGTGCCGGCCTACCGAAACAGCGCCTCCGATGGGAGAGCCGTTTACCGTCAGCATTGCGTAATATGTCACGGCGCCGATGGAACTTTGGCCCTCAACGGCGCTGCTGACCTCTCCCGGTCGGCCCTTTCCTTCGAGGAGCGCATCCACCAGATCGCTATGGGCAAAAATACCATGCCGCCCTTTGGAGGGGTATTAAAGGAAGAGGAAATCTCGGCCGTGGCTCAGTACATCGAAACACTTCGAAGATGACGAACAACCGCAAAGTCCTGCTTACTGGCGCTACCGGATTTATCGGCGCCTACGTGTTGCGTCTGCTGTTGCAGCGCGGTTACCCAGTGCGCGCCCTGCGCCGCCGCACCAGTCCGATGGACTTGGTGCGCGACGTGGCCGACCAGGTCGAATGGGTCGAAGGCGACGTTACCGACCTGTTCGCCTTAGAGGAAGCCTATCAGGGCGTTACGCACGTGTGCCATTGTGCGGCGTTGGTGTCGTTTCGCACCTCCGACGAGCGCCGTATGATGCGCGTCAACGTGGAGGGCACGGCCAATATGGTCAACTTTGCCCTTGATGCCGGCGTGCAGTATTTCGTGCACGTCAGCAGCGTTGCTGCTCTGGGGCGTGCCGCTAATCGGCCTCAGCTGGACGAAACCTGCACCTGGGTGGACAGCTCCATCAACACGCGCTACGCCATCAGCAAGTACCTCTCTGAGCAGGAAGTGTGGCGCGCCCACGCCGAAGGGCTGCCTGCCGTCATTGTCAACCCTTCGATGGTCCTGGGCAGCGGCTTCTGGCATGTAGGTACGGGGCGCATCTTCCAGCAAATTTACCGAGGCTTGAAACTCTACCCCATGGGTCAGAATGGCTTCGTGGACGTGCGCGATGTAGCTCAGTTCATCGTCTTACTTATGGAGCGCGGTATCCAGGGCGAGCGCTACATTCTGAGCGCGCAGGATGTGCTGTTTCGCGACCTGTTTTTTCAAATTGCCGATGCCCTAGGCGTGCGCCGGCCATTCATCCGCGTAACACCAATTCTGGCCGAAATCGGCTGGCGTGTCGAATGGCTCAAATCGCAGCTCCTGCGCACTGACCCGCTGCTGACGCGCGACAGCGCCCGCGCCTCGATGGGCCGTTTCTCCTATTCCAATCAAAAATCGCTCTCCGTGGGCGGCTTCATCTATCGCCCGCTGGAGCAGACCGTTGGAGAAACGGCAGCGCAATTTCTGGAGGCAGCCCGCGACGGGTTTACACCCCGGGTGCTGCCTTTGCCGTAGGGGCAAGCAATCAGGTCCAAAGAGGTGTTGTCTTCGAGACACGAGAAGGCGACACCTCGAAAAGGGCAACAATTCGCGTATTCGTGGCTAACGAACTCCTCACCGCACTCCCACCGAGAAATCATGCCCAAACCTGAGTCTGGCCGGGTACTGCGATGCGCCTTTAAATTTGGCAGTCAGTTTGGGCACAACGGCCTACAGGCAGGCATCTATCTCTTTGACAGTGATGCGTTTGTCGCCGTTGTCGGCCCTGCCCGAGAGGGCTTTCAGCAGGGTATAGGTGAAGGTGCCTTGGCCCAAATGGGCAAACTCTGAGGCGAATTGCTCGCTACCGAGGGCCATCAGCCAGTGTGTGCCGGCAGCGCGGGCCGGTTGGGAAATGGACTTCTCTTCAGCAGCGCCGCGCACTGCCGTTGGGTATTCAGCACGCCGTGGCCGGCGTAGTAGAAGGTAAAGACACCGGCGGGAGCACTCGCGCTTCTACCTTTTTCGAAGGCAGCCAGGATGTTTTCCTTGGTGGCGCGGTCGTTGCGCAGGTCGTGCACGTGCGTTTGACTGAAGAGACCGGTGCCTGCTTTCTCTGAGGTGCTTCGAGTCGCATCGGCATCGGCTAAGGCGTAGTTCAGGTTGTTGCGATTGTTTTTTTACTGATTGATTGCCCATGATGACCATGTGCAACTGAATGTTGGACGGAAGAATGAAGCCCGAACTTTCCGGTTTGAGGTACACCATGATGGCATCGGGACTGCTTTCGATGGCGTCAGTATTGATGGCTACGGCGCTGAAGGTGTTGTCGCCTTCGCTCGGCGTAACCTCGTAGCGTCGGGTTTTGTGGGTTGCTGACAGCGTTACGCCATCTTCCCCAGAGTCGTTCCGGCAATCGTGGTCGTCGTCCTCTTTGATTTGCTCGCACACCCGCGCGGGCGAGTGCACTAAGCGGTCTATCTCTGCCTTGTTGGTGATGCCTCGCTGCTTGGCCGTCATAACATGCATAGGCCGCGGCAAACGCCACGCAGGTGCGTAACAGCCCCGGTCGCCGGGAGTGGAGCTGTATTGCTCTGGGGAGGCAGTAGGGAGCATTGAAGCATAGCTGGCCACAGTCGATTTGGCTTTGTAGAGTGTGCCCGGTAACTGGATACGTCGAAGATGAGGCCGGCGGGCCTCCTTTGGGTCTGGGCGCTAAAGGCCAACACAAAAAGCAGAGGAGAAAGCCCTGCGGCATTTTTTGCCAAACGGGCAATCAAATGTCTCAGTAATTGTGTATAGATGAAGGGTGAATGGGAAATGTTTCGGTTTTCAGCAACTTTCGTACCCAGCGCTGGCAAGCTTGAACAACGGCTCGAGACTCGTTGGCGCGCTGTTAAGAGATGTCGGCGTTTGTGCTTTTTCTCAAACGCCGCATTCCTTTGCTCCGTGCTACCTTCGCTGCCTCAATAGAGCGCCATGAAGCAGCTACAGAACTATATCGGTGGCCAGTATGTGCCGCCTATTTCAGGGCAATATTTAGAAAATGTTGCTCCCGCTACAGGCGAAGTCTTTTCCCTCGTGCCCGACTCCGGCCCAGAGGATGTAGGGGCAGCCGTACAGGCCGCCGAGGCCGCCCTCCCAGAATGGTCGGCCATGCCGCTGGAAAAACGGCACGACATTCTGCGTGCCGTCAGCGACGGCATTACGGCCAACTTAGAGCGCCTGGCCCAGGCCGAATGTCTCGACTCAGGCAAAACCATTACTGCCGCGCGCACGGTGGACATTCCGCGGGCAGCGCTGAATTTCAAATTTTTCGCTACAGCATTACTGCACTTTTCTTCGGAAAGCTACCACATGCCTGGCGCGCTGAGCTACACCCTGCGCCAGCCCTTAGGCGTGGTGGGAGGCATTTCGCCCTGGAACCTGCCGCTGTACTTGTTCACCTGGAAAATTGCCCCTGCTCTGGCCGCTGGCAACTGTGTGGTGGGCAAACCCTCAGAGGTAACCCCCTATACCGCCTATCTTTTGGGCGAAATCTGCAACGACGCCGGCCTGCCACCGGGCGTGCTCAACATCGTGCACGGGCTGGGGCCAAAGGCCGGCGAGGCCATTGTGCGCCATCCGAAGGTCAGGGCTATTTCTTTTACCGGTAGCACGCGCGCCGGCGCCGAAATTGCTCGTATTGCCGCACCAATGTTCAAAAAACTCTCGCTTGAACTGGGTGGTAAAAACCCCAACCTCATCTTCGCCGATTGCGACTATGAGCGCATGCTGGAGACTACCGTAGCCTCGTCATTCAATAATCAAGGGCAGATTTGCCTGTGCGGCTCGCGCATCTACGTGGAGCGTCCCCTGTACGAGCGCTTTCGGAGCGACTTTGTGGAACGCGTCAGGGTCATGCGCGTGGGCGACCCCGCCGACCCGCAAACGCGGCTGGGAGCCGTGGTGTCGAAAGGGCATTTCAATAAAATCCGCTCCTACCTTGAACTGGCCCAGCAGGAGGGCGGGCGCATCCTGTGCGGCGGGCAGCCGGTCTCCCTGCCCGGGCGCCTGGCCGGCGGCTACTACCTCGCTCCCGCCGTCATCGAAGGCCTGCCTCTGACGTGTCGCACCAATCAGGAAGAAATCTTCGGCCCTGTCGTTACCATGGCACCCTTCGACACCGACGAAGAGGCACTGGCACTGGCCAACGGTGTGCCCTATGGCTTAAGTGCTACCGTGTGGACGAACAACCTCCGGCGCGCCCAATACCTGAGCGCCCACCTGCAGGCCGGCATCGTATGGGTCAACTGCTGGCTCTTGCGCGATCTGCGCACGCCCTTTGGCGGCGTCAAGCAGTCCGGCGTCGGGCGCGAAGGCGGCTGGGACGCCCTGCGCTTTTTCACTGAAACCAAAAGCGTAACCCTGGCAGAGTGGTGAGCGGCAGCACGGGAAATCTACCCATCCTGTACGAAGACCGCCACTTGCTGGCGCTGAACAAGCCCGCCGGGCTTTCCTCCGAAAGCGGCAGGGCCGGCCACCCCTCGGCAGAAACCTGGGCACTCGAATACCTGCACCAGACCACCCGACGTCAGCGGCCATACTTGCGGGCCGTGCACCGCTTAGACAGGGCCAGCAGCGGCGTACTGCTCTTAGCCAAAAACAAGGCAACCCTTCAGCACTTGATGGCGCAGTTCGAGGCCCGCATGGTGATGAAGGTGTACGTGGCCGAAGTAGTGGGCGACCTGCCGGCAGAGGCAGGCATCCTGACGCACTACCTCGGCCGCAGCGCCGATGGGCGCGGTGCTGTAGTGCGTGATACGCCTTTTGAGGGTAGCCAGCCCGCCGTCTGTCAGTATCGGCTGTTGGAGTGGCGCGGTGGGCGCTCTGTGGTCGAGCTGGTGCCGCAAACGGGGCGTTTTCACCAGCTGCGCGCGCAACTCGCTTTCATGGGTTGCCCCATCATTGGCGACGAGCGCTACGGCGGGCCGCCCTGGCGCCCGTATGCCATTCGCCTACATGCGCTTCGTTTACAGGTGCAGCACCCTGCCACCGGCCAGCTACTTACCCTTGAAGCCCCAGTGCCGGAGGTGTGGAAAAGGTCCGAATAAGCACCACTTCCCTTCGCGAACAGGCTCTTCGGTGTTCTAAAAATGCCTTCAGAACGGATATCCTATGGCCACATTGAAGTTGCTGATGTCGCGCCAGCGGGCTCCGCTCCAGTCCACCCAGTGCCCTTCGGTGGGGGTCTGGTAAGGGCGGCGCGCTTTGATGCCCCAGTCGAAGCGGAAGACGAAGTAGTCGAAGTCGAACCGCAGGCCGAAGCCTGTACCGATGGCAATGTTGCGGAAAGAGTCCCAACGCAGCTGTGCTCCGGGGCGTTGCGGGTCGGGTTTAAGCGTCCAGATGTTGCCAGCGTCTATAAAGATGGCGCCTTTGAGCCACCAGAAAAGCGGAAAGCGCAGTTCGCCATTCAATTCAAACCTGAAGTCGGCAGCCTGGAAAAACGGCGGTGCAGCGCGGGCGGCGCACTGGCAGCTTTCGTCTATGGCTACATAGCTGCCCGGCCCGACTTCGCGAATGCGCCAGGCCCGCAGGCTGGCCGGACCGCCGACGAAGAACTGCTTTACAAAGGGCACATCACGCGTGTTGCCAAAGGGCAAGGCCACCCCTGCACCCAAGCGCAAGGCGCCCGTGAGATTTTCGTTGAAATCGCGGGTGTAGGCTCCTGTTACGTCCAGGCGCAGGAACTTGGAAAACTTCAGCCCTGCTATAGCCCAGTCCTGCCGGCCAAAGGCCGCCGACCATAGCCGGTTGAGCAGGTGCTCCTCCACCCCTGAAAACTCCGTATTCATTCGGAAGAACCAACGTTCTCCGAACACATTTGGGCGCCCGGTGTACAGATAAGTCAGCGAACGCAGTACGAAGCCGGTGAATAGCTGATCGCCAAAGCTGCGGCGCAGGAATTCATTTTGTCCGAAGATGCTGTCGAAGTTCGGCTCGAGCTTAGGGCGGAGCACGTCAATGCCGAGGTTATCAAAGACAAAGTGGTGCTCGGCTCCGGTGCGCAGGGTGTAGCCCCAAGCGGCGTTAAACAGGTCGTAGGTGTAAAAGCCGCGGAGGTCTAAGAAGTTGTAGTTGAGGGCTAAGCGCGCCCGTCCGTCGCGGCGTAAGCGTTCGTAGAAGCGGTTAGGTACAATGCGCAGGCGATTGCCTAAGTGCCAGATACCCGAATAGTCAAAGTAGCGCGGGAAGAGCACTTCGTTTTGGAATTTGAATTCCTGGGAGAAGAATAGGTTGCTGCGCGGAGCCGACCAGTCCAGTTCGGTGCTGTACGACAGGTCGGTGCGCAGGTTTTCGGCGCCCTTGAGCAAGTTGCGGTGGTTGGCCGACAGGTATGCCGATATGCCGAAGAGGCGTCCGCTGATTTCACTGCCCGAGTTGGTGGAGGAGTTGAACTCTAAGCCGGCGCTGGTGCTCAGCCGTTTGTTGAGCGAGAGGGCTACAGTAACGTTGATGCGCCCGGGCGCTATGGAGTCGGCGGGCGTTCGGATGGTTACAAACTGGAAGACGCCCAGCGTGTTCAGGTTCCGGGACGTCAGGTCAAAGTCTTCCTGCCGGTACAGTGAGTCGGGCCGAAAAGCAATGACCGACAGCAGACGCTCGGGCTTGACGGCGAAGCTGGTAGATGAGGTAGCGAAATAAATGTTTTCCAGGGTGGTGTCGCGTCTGGTGCCCACCAAGTCGGGTACGAAGTCTAAGAAGACCTCCACCTTTCCGATGCGATAGACCTGGTGAGTCGTAGCGTCGTCGGGCGGGTCCACCTCAACGGTCACGCGCGTGCGCGTGCCGGAGCTGTCGCCCAAGAACTCGATGAATGCCGGCTGGAAAAAGGCATAGCCGCGGTTTTTGAGCGCATAGGTGATGCGACCTTTTTCCGCCTCGAAGACGCTGCGGTCTAGGGCGCCGCCGCGTTTGAGCAGCGAGCCGCCGGCGGTTCTCTGCAGGATATGACTGACCTGCGAGTCCGGGCTGGTGAAGGCTACCGACTCGATGCGGTGCAGGGGGCCTAATTCGATGGCGTAAACCACCGAAGCCTCCTGCCAGCGGCGCGGCGAGCGGCTGCGTTTGCGGCGCACGTGCTCTTTCAGGCTGACTTCGTACCGGCTGGTCGCCTCTAAGTAGCCGCGCTGGCGCATGTAGTTCCGGAAGTTGTTGCGTGTGCGTTCCGCCAGTACTTTATCGTAAAACACTGGCGGCTCAGCAATGCGCTTCATGACCCACCGCGCAAAACGCGAGTCTTTGTCGCGATAGCGGTAATACCACCACAGCCGCACAGGCGGTCCAAAGCCCAGCAGGCTGCGCTCGTTGGGCTTCTGCCGAACAAAACCGCCCAACTCCGACTTCAGCGCCAGCTCCGTATCCAGCTGCAGCGGCTCCGGGCTTTTCACCTCTATCTTGTAACTGCGCAGCAGCGGCGACTCCTCTGCATCTAAGTACCGCGATACACTGCACCCCGACAGCACCACAACCAACACGCCTGTTTTTAGCCATAAAAAAAACGGGTAGAGCAATGGCCTTCTGGAATGTCGCTCGCTGGTTTGCATGTAAACTTGCCGCCGAAATGGTGAGTGCTGTTCTTTTTGGAGGATATACCTGCCGCTGGCAAAAACACTAAATAAAAACGTTTAATGGCCAATGGTTCATAAAAACGTTGACGCCTTTGGCGAGAAAAGACCTTTGAGCCTTCCTGACGAACTTGGCGCTCTCGCGGTAGCACCACTCAAACGAGAAGACTATGCTCTCTGCGCAACAGCTAAAAATGCTGACCGCCCTTCAGGTTAAAAAGTACCGGCAAAAGTACCGCATGTTTGCGCTCGAAGGCGCAAAGTTGGTGGAGGAGCTGTTAGGTCAGCAGCGCATTCAGGCGCAGGCCGTGTACGGCACCGCCGCTTGGGCAGAAGCACATGTGGCTTTGGTGGAGCGCGCCGGGACGTTGTTTCAACCGATTTCGGAGAGCGATTTGCGCAAAATTTCCTCCCTGACTACCCCACCCGGCGTGCTGGGCGTGGCCGAAATCCCGGCCTTTCAGCAGCCAACACGAGGGCCGGCGTTTTACCTGGACGGCATCCGAGACCCCGGTAATTTGGGCACCATCCTGCGCGTGGCCGACTGGTTTGGCTTCAGCGCGGTTTATTGCTCGCCCGATTGTGCCGACGCTTTCAGTCCCAAAGTCGTGCAGGCCAGTATGGGTGCCATTTTGCGCCTGCCGGTGGCCGAAATGAATTTTGCGGAACTGCTCCCTCTATGGGGCCAGCGTGCGGTGGCCGGTGCCGTGCTCGATGGCGATGACGTCTTCAGTACTGCGCTACCCGCCGAAGCCCTGCTCGTCGTGGGCAGCGAAAGCGAAGGCATCCGCCCCGAAACCGCTCAACACCTCACGCATCGCCTCACCATACCGCGCGCCCCGGGCAGCCGCGCCGAGTCGCTCAACGCCGCTGTAGCAGCGGGCATTCTGGCGGCCCTGTTCAGGAAAAAATAGGGCGGATTATATTATAGGGTAAAAAACGCAGCGGACATAGAATGCCGCAGAAAAGGCTCTAGCCGGGAAAGTTGTCTCGTTCTGCGCAACCGCAAATTCCTATTGAGACCACTGCCAGTGCGCTTGCCGTATAGGCTTTGCCTCCTCGAGTGCTCATTCGCCCGAAGCGGTTTATTTTCGCGGCTTCCAACCAAAAACGCGGCTTCCTGTTTTTCCGACTGGTTATGACAAAGAAAAAGATGGCTCCTGCAGCAGCGCCAGAGTGCGCCTCGAATGACGCGGCTGAGGCTGATGCTTACATTGAAATCGTTGGCGCCCGCGTGCACAATCTGCAGAACATCAGCTTGCGTATTCCGCGCAACCGGTTGGTTGTCATCACTGGCGTTAGCGGCTCGGGCAAGAGTTCGCTGGCGTTCGATACACTCTATGCCGAAGGGCAGCGCCGTTTTATGGAAACCCTCTCCAGCTATGCCCGCCAGTTCATCGGTGAGCTGGAGCGCCCTGATGTAGACCAGGTGTCGGGCCTCAGCCCGGTCATCAGCATTGAGCAGAAGACCACCGGGCGCAACCCGCGCTCAACGGTGGGCACCGTAACAGAGGTGTACGACTTCCTGCGCCTGCTCTTTGCCCGTGCGGGCGAGGCCTACTCGTGGGTTACAGGCAAAAAAATGACTCGCTTCACCGAAGAGCAGATTGTCGGCCAGATTTTGAGTAAATACCCGGGGCGAAAGATCGCCCTGCTGGCTCCGTTGGTGCGGGCGCGCAAGGGCCACTATCGCGAGCTGTTCGAGCAAATCCGCAAACAGGGCTACACCAAGGTGCGCGTGGATGGGCAAATCCGCGACATCACGCTCAACATGCAGCTCGACCGCTACAAAATTCACGACATCGAGGCCGTCATCGACCGCTTAGAAGTGGCCGAAGGCCGCGCCGACCGCCTCAACGACTCCGTCCGAACCGCCCTTAAAATGGGCGACGGCATGCTCATGGTAGCGCCCCTGGACGACGAAAACGCTACGGCCATCAGCACCTACTCCAAACGGCTGATGTGCCCTACCTCTGGCATTTCTTACGAAGAACCCTCGCCCAACACCTTCTCCTTCAACTCGCCCTACGGCATGTGCCCTCACTGTAAAGGACTGGGCGAAGTGTACGAGCCAGACCTGGAGCGCATCATCCCCGACGACTCCAAAAGCATCAACGAAGTCGGCATTGCGCCTTTGGGCGAAGTGCGCGATAACCTGACATTCAAGCAATTGCGCTCTATTGCCAAAAAATACCGCTTCTCCTTTGCCACACCCATTCGCGACATCCCGCGCGAAGCGCTCGACCTCATCCTCTACGGCGGCGATGAAACCTTTGAGGTCAGCATCACCTGGGGCGGCGATGAGTGGAGCTACAACCTGGCGGCTGAGGGCTTGGTTAATATGCTCAAACGCTGGTACACCGAAAGCAGCAGCGAAAAAATCCGACAGTGGGCCGAGGAGTTTCTGGCCATTGTGCCTTGCCCCGAATGCCAGGGCACACGCCTCAAAAAGGAGAGCTTGTGGTTCAAAATAGGCGAAAAAAACATCGCCGAGCTGGCTGAAATGGACCTGACGGAGCTGTACGCATGGTCGCAGCAAATCGAGGCCCAGCTAGACGAACGCCAGCGCCTTATCGCTCGCGATGTACTTAAGGAAATCCGCTTCCGCCTGCATTTCCTACTTCAGGTCGGCCTGGATTATTTAGTGCTCAACCGCCCGGCGCGTACTCTCTCTGGCGGCGAAAGCCAGCGCATTCGACTGGCTACCCAGATAGGCTCCCAACTCACGGGCGTTACCTATATCCTCGACGAGCCCAGCATCGGCCTGCATCAACGCGACAACCACCGCCTCATCGCCGCTCTCAAAAACCTGCGCGACCTGGGCAACTCCGTCATTGTCGTCGAACACGACCGCGACATCATGCTCCACTCCGATTACCTCATTGACCTTGGCCCCGGCGCCGGCCGATTAGGCGGCCGCATTGTGGACGAGGGCACCCCCGAGGTCTATCAACAAAACCAAAGCCTCACCTCCGACTACTTAGCCGGACGCCGCAACATCGAAGTGCCCAAAAAACGCCGCTCCGGCACCGGACAGTGGCTCACCCTATACGGCGCGCGCGGCCACAACCTCAAAAATGTTACCCTGCGCTTGCCCCTGGGCACCTTCATCTGCGTTACAGGCGTCAGCGGCTCGGGCAAATCCTCGCTCATCAACGAGACGCTCTACCCCATCCTGCGCCAGCATTTCTACCGAAGCCTCAAACGCCCACTCCCCTACGACCGCATCGAAGGGCTGGAGCACATTGATAAAGTCATCGAAATAGACCAAAGCCCCATCGGGCGCACGCCGCGCTCCAATCCGGTAACCTACACCAACGTCTTCGGCGACATCCGCAAGCTCTTTGCCGACACGCCCGAGGCCAAAATCCGCGGCTACGCTCCCGGGCGCTTCTCCTTCAACGTCAAGGGC
>FQKF010021436.1_pt1 | contig 13488 bp, 10 predicted proteins | sample 1504521 | NCBI WGS metagenome assembly FQKF01 (sample SAMEA4475357, study PRJEB15587) | soil metagenome | biome: Soil; feature: Field | place: India | collected 2015-03-11 | depth 0 m
GATCCAGCGAATCAAAGCCAATCAAAGCCGATCCAAGCCAATCAATAAAATGAACATATATGAAAATTCACAAAATCGTTGGCAGAAGCCCCAGTGTATAGCGAAAGCGATGGCAAGTGGTAGCCAGCGGACGGTGAAAGATCTGTCCCTGTCCCGTCCCGAAATCTCTCCTAAGCTGATGAAAAGGTAACTGAAGGGATAAGCATTCTCCGTCTGGCGACAGTTTTATTGAGTCTTAAGGCTTCTTTAAGATTTACGTGGTGGAGGATGTGTGCGCCAAGGCTATTCAACGCAATCGGTTTGTAGGATGGCTGGAACCCAGTTCTAGCAGGACGTGCGGCTGGAATAGCCAGGCGGATTTTTGCTGCGATCGCACGAAAACAAGTACCCACTTGTGAACTTCTGTGACGTGGGAGATTCCTCCAGTGATGTGGGAACGCTTAAAGTATGCAACGCTCAATCACCAGATAGGCACCAGATAGGCACCAGATAGGCAATTGTTTTCTGCCCTAGAACCGCTAGACCGTCGCAGTTCCAGTGTTGGCCACAGGTTGCCGAATGCGGTCTGGTGAATTCTCCCTCGGTGACGTTATTCCCTGACGTTTCTCCATTCGTCTGCTAAACCCCTAGTTCTTTTAGCTGTTTGCCGACCTATGACTTCCAGATCTTTCTTCTCCTCCGTTCTCTGGCATTACCTGAATCAGCGTGTATTCGATCGGAATAGTCCTATTATCTTAGACATTCATCGATTCTCACGCTTTTATCGAGTGCAGCATCTAGAGCGATGCCTTTGTCGGCAATATCAGCCAGAAGAGCGCTATCGAAACCAGGGTTAGGATAGGCTCTAGCACTCTTTTTTCCAGGCTTCGCACCAGGAAAAAGCGTCCCTTCAGTCAGCCTAAAAGCACATCTTGGAGTGTAAAATCCTCTCAAGCATCGGTAAGAACTTGTAGAGATTATCGGTTGCCCTGAAAGCAGATTTTTGGATGGCCGATCGCGATGGCTAGAACACGGCGATCGCGGGCATAGTTGCATGACTAGTGAAGTCATTATAGTTTTGAAGATGCGCTTGGGCGTGGGAGGGTGACTCTCACGCCTTCGTTTTTTCCAGTCCTAGTCTTTACAAAAGACTTTCAAAAGGCTCTCAACACAACTGAAATGCTGAATCTGGACTCGTCTCTAGCACAACATCGGCAGCAGTTTCCAGCATTGTCTACCCAGTCCTATTTCAACTATGGCGGACAGGGCCCGATGCCACAGGGGGCGATCGCCGCAATTTCGTCTGGGCATGAATATATGCAGACCCACGGGCCATTTTCCAATACGGTCAATGGCTGGGCCCATCAGCAAATGCAGCAGGTGCGGGGGGCGATCGCCGCTGAACTCCAGATTTCTCCCACCACGCTCACGCTGACTGAAAATGTCACCGTCGGCTGCAACATTGCCCTGTGGGGGCTGGACTGGCAGGCAGGCGACCACATCTTGCTGTCGGACTGTGAGCATCCCGGCGTGGTGGGCATTGTGCGGGAACTGGCCCGACGGTTTGACCTGGCAGTGTCGATCTGCCCGCTGCTGTCCACCCTCAATGATGGCGATCCGGTGCAGGCGATCGCCCAACACCTCCGCCCCGAAACGCGACTGGTTGTGATCAGCCACATTTTGTGGAACACGGGTCAGGTGTTGCCACTGGCAGAGATTGTGGCCCTGTGTCATGGCTATGCAGGGCGGCGCGGGCAGGTGCGCGTGCTGGTGGATGCGGCGCAGTCCGTCGGTGTGTTGCCGCTGGACTTGGGGGCGATCGCCGCTGATTTTTACGCCTTTACGGGACACAAGTGGCTGTGCGGCCCAGCAGGGATAGGAGGGCTATACGTTTCACCCAACGCGCTGACCGACCTGCATCCCACCTTCATCGGCTGGCGCGGCGTGACAAAAGATGCACAGGGCAATCCCACCGGCTGGCTGCCAGACGGGCGACGGTTTGAAGTGGCGACTTCGGATGTTCCCCTGTATGGAGCGATGAGTGAGGCGATCGCCACTCATCAACGCTGGGGCAGCGCTGCTGATCGCTATCGTCGCATCTGTCATCTCAGTCGGCTCCTGTGGGAAGGGCTGGCCAAATTGCCGCAGGTTTCCTGCCTGCGGACTGCTCCCCCAGAAGCAGGTCTGGTTTCGTTCCAGCTTGCAGATGGTGGCCATGCTCAGGCAGTTCAGACTTTGGAGCAAAATGGATTCCTGCTGAGAACGCTGCTGTATCCGGATTGCATTCGCGCCTGCGTTCACTATTTCACGCTAGAGTCGGAAATTGAGCGGCTGTTAGGGGCGATCGCCCATCTAGTTCGCTAATTCCCAAGCTTATTCCCAAGGGATCTATTACAAATGCTGTAGTTCAGTCCGGGGGCACACCAGCCAGAATAGAGGGCGTGCTATTCTAGCCATGCTCCAGTTCCAATGCCCCAGAGCCTCGAAATTGCTCGATTTCCCGGAGATTTGCCATGCAGCAGAATCGTCCTCTGCGTGCCCTGTTATTGACCATTGCCCTGCTTTTGGTCGTTAGTGTCGCCTTTCTCTACAGCGTTAGCCGTCCCCATCCGCGCTATGCCCACAGTCAGATACTCCACCCGCCTGCGCTGAGTCAGGTGGAATCGAGCGGGTCGGCGCTGACCGCAGAGGCACTCATGGAAGGAGCGGTGGCAGGTGGACGGGCCCGGGGTGGCGGATTTGGGTCGTCGCCTGCCCCTTCTGCGCCTCGCCCCATGCCGCGATCGCCCTCCAGCGGCGGCTACTATCCCACGCCCATTCCGGGGCCCGTGTTTGTGCCGATTCCCGACTATGGCTATCGCCCATCGCCAACGGTGGTCGTGCCTGTGGGCGGCGGCGGGTTTGACCTGGGCTTTGTGTTTATTCTGGCGATCATCGGGTTTGCGCTGCTGCCTGTGGTGCTGAACTATGTGCGGGCAGGATCGAGCGGCAGCAGCACGGCCGCCCCAGCCGGGTCAACCCGTGAGCTATACAACGACATCGTAACGGTGTCCCAAATTCAAATCGGGCTGCTGGCGGGGGCACGGGACTTGCAGCGAGACCTAAATGCGCTGGCGCAACAGGCCAACTGGGGCAATCAGGAGAGCTTGTCAGAACTGCTGCGAGAAACAGTGCTGGCGCTGCTGCGATCGCCCGAATATTGGACGCACGTTCGCGCCACCTCTCAAACCGTCCAGAGCCGAGAAGCGGGGTCGCGCCTGTTTGAGCAACTGTCGCTGGCTGAGCGGAGTAAACTGAGCGCCGAAACGCTGGTGAACATTGGCGGGCGCGTGCGCCAGCAGGCCACGTCCCAGCCGCTTGATAGCGATCCCGCTGCCTATATCGTGGTGACGCTGCTGGTGGGCACCGCAGACGATCGCCCCCTGTTTGGCGAAATCCGCTCGACCGAAGCCCTAGCGGCTGCGCTACGCCGCCTGGGCAGCCTGCCGCCCAGTTATGTGCTGATCTATGAGTTGCTATGGGCCCCGCAGGACGAGTCTTCGAGTCTCAGCCGCGATGAACTTCTGGCTAGCTATCCCGATCTGATGCAGATTTAGGAGGGAGATAAGGCGGTAACAAGACAATGGCAGAAACGGCGATCGCCCACCCGAACGCTTAGGCTAGGTTAGCCGAGCGGAAAAACTGGGAAACGGGGTTGAAGCTGGGTTCTAAGATTACATCGCTCGACAAAGAATCAGCCCTGATTTGTCAAGCAATTTCCAAAGTTTGACGGTTTCTAATGTTACCTAGAATACAAAATGCGATCGCCCAATTTGGCAAGGAAAAACTTTCTGTAACATCTTCATAAGCCCTACTGATAGAGGACTGTAGCCAATGCAAGGCAAGCCCGACCCAACTCCTAGAGTCTGATAAAAACAAAGTGGCATTGTACTCATAGCACCCATTAGGAATTTTTGGCAAAAGATATATACGTTTTGCTGACATGCTACTGCCATTTACTAATAGATCGGCTATGATGACAGCGAAGTAGCGTTCGATTAATGGAAGACTAAGGCGTGTCAGCATTGGCTGTTGCGGGTTTATCCATCGAACGAGCCCCCCCGCGTTATTAGGTTTGGAGAGGATTGTGACTATTTACGTTGGAAACCTGTCTTTTCAGGCTACCGAAGAAGATTTGCGTGAAGTGTTTGCTGAGTATGGGAAGGTGAGTCGCGTTAGCTTGCCGACCGACCGCGAAACTGGCAGAAAAAGAGGTTTTGCTTTTGTAGAAATGGAAGACGAGGAGCAGGAAGACAAGGCGATCGCCGATCTGGACGGTGCTGAGTGGCTCGGTCGTGAGATTCGAGTCAACAAGGCCAAGCCTCGCGAAGGCGGCGGTGGCGGTGGCGGACGACCCCGCAACGGTGGAATGTAGGTTCTTCTAGTTCTTAATTCTCTCTATACCTATAGATGGGTTTTCAACTTCAGGTCTTCTGGAGTTTTTTCATAGGTGTAGTCTGTTTCCGTCAGCCTTGAGCTTTGAGTCTTTGGCTTTGGGCCCTTGAAAGATTTGGGCACTGGTTTGCTGCACTGGCTTCAGACACCTTTGCCAAGAGGCTATTCCCCGTCCGGAGAAGACTCTGTCGGCAACTTGAATTCGAGCTTGGTTTCATGAGTGTTTCATAGGTATAGCTTGCTGCGTGGTATCGGCCATGCAGCATTTTTTTTGCCGGGCTTAACCCACGCCTTGGCGTTGCTCGTTTGCCATTCGCCATTTCCTCGCTGCACCCCCCCGGAGGCTAGAATCAAGACACCCTGAATGGTTCGGGTGCAATTTTTGCCACTTCGGCTCAATTCTCCGCTGCTGTCTCTCTTGCACTGGCTGCCATGACGCGATCGCGCTTGTTGCTCATCATTCTTGCCCTCTTGATAGGGCTGGGGTTTGCGCTGTGGCTGGTCACGTCGCTGACGCAGCTTTATACCCAGCTTGCGGCAGTGTCGGCGACGTTGGCAAATCTGGTGGTGGGGAGCGTGGTAGTGTTGCTGGTGGGGCTGCTGGTGGCGCTGGGCTATTATGCTTACCTATTCTTGCGGCCGGCAAAAACGGGGCGATCGCACGTCAAAGTGCCCCTCGACCGCACCGAAGCTGCCGAAGTAAACCTGCAAGCCGTGCAGCAACAAGTCGAGCAGATTCAGGATGAGGTGACTCGTCAGGCGCTGATCGACCGCTCTCGCGAAATCGCGCAAAATATGGCGCGGGGCGAATTTCGGGTGGTGGTCTTTGGGACAGGATCTGCGGGTAAAACGTCGCTGGTCAACGCAATTTTGGGGCTGGGCGTGGGGGAGGTCGGGGCAGCAATGGGCACTACGACCCAGGAAAAGACGGCTCGATTTTTGCTGCGGGGGGTCGATCGAGAAATTTGGATCACCGACACCCCAGGCATTTTGGAAGCCGGCATCGCCGGCACGGCGCGTGAACAGCAAGCGCGACAACTGGCAGCCAGCGCCGACCTGCTGCTGTTTGTCATCGACGGCGACCTGCGCCGATCGGAATATGACCCGCTGCGATCGCTCTCCAGCATTGGCAAGCGGTCGATCCTGGTGTTGAACAAAGCAGATTTGTACAGCGATGCAGATTTGCAGGCGATTTTGCAGCAGTTGCGCGATCGCCTCCAGTCGGTGCTGTCGCCTGCCGATATCGTAGCGGTGGCCGCTAGCCCGCAGCCGTTTACCCTGCCCAACGGCGAACGAGTGCAGCCCCAGCCTGATATTTTGCCGCTGCTGCGCCGTCTGTCGGCCGTGCTGCGCGAAGAGGGCGAAGACCTGATTGCCGACAATATCCTGCTGCAATCTCAGCAGTTGGGCGACGAAGCCCGCCAGATTCTCGACCAGCAGCGGCTGCGCCAGGCAGAAAAAGTGGTGGAACGCTTCCAGTGGATTAGTGCAGGAGTGGTGTCGGTCACGCCGTTGCCAATGGTGGATTTGCTGGCCGCCGCCGCTGTCAACGCGCAAATGGTGGTGGAACTAGGTCGGGTCTATGGCTGTGAGATGAATCTTGACCAGGGCAAAGAACTGGCGCGATCGCTCGCCAAAACGCTCATCAGCTTGGGCGTGGTGCGGGGCGCAGTGGAAATTTTTTCGCTGGCGCTGCAAACCAACGCCGGAACCTTTGTCATTGGCCGCGCCATCCAGGGAGCGACCGCCGCCTACCTGACTCGCATCGCAGGCAAAAGCTTTATCGAATACTTTCGCCGCAACCAGACCTGGGGCGACGGCGGCATCAGCGAAGTCGTGCAGGAACAGTTTCAGCTTAACCGCCGCGACGAGTTTATGAAGGGCTTCGTCAAAGAGGCGATCGCCCGCGTGGTAGAGCCGCTGCAAAGCAAGGAGGGCTAGATCCCTGCAAAGCAGTCAACCCCTACCGATCAAGCGAACCCTCACTCCCCCACTCCTGCGTAGCTCGATGCTTGCAGCCGAAACATCTGGGCATACTTCCCGCCCATCTCCATCAGTTCTGCATGGCTACCTAGTTCCGCAATTTGCCCATGCTCTAGCACCACAATCCGGTCGGCCATGCGGACGGTGGAAAAGCGGTGGCTAACCAGGAAGGTCATTTTGTCCTGCGTCAGCTGGCGGAAGCGCTGGAAAAGATCATATTCGGCGATCGCATCCAGCGCCGCTGTCGGCTCATCCAGGATCAGGATTTGAGCAGGAGTCATGAATGCTCTAGCCAGTCCCAGTTTTTGCCATTGCCCGCCCGAAAGCTCCGCGCTATCGGAAAAGGTTTTACCCAAAATCGTTTCATAGCCCCGGTCGAGGGCAGCAATCACGCCCGTCGCGCCTGCGTTTTGGGCGGCTCGTTCAATCTGGGCCAGGTCATCGCGGTGGCGCAAGTCGCCAAAGCCGATATTGTCTTGCACGCTCAGGTGATAGCGCGAAAAGTCCTGAAACACCACACCCACATTCCGCCGCAGATCTTCCAGGTCGAAGGCAGTCAGCGGAATGCCGTCAATCGTGATTTCCCCCGATTCCACATCATAAAAGCGGGTCAGCAGCTTTAGCAGCGTTGTCTTGCCAGCGCCGTTCATGCCCACCAGCGCAATGCTCTCCCCTGGCTTCACGGTCAGATTAATGCGGTGCAGCGTGGGTTCACTCGCGCCGGGATAGCGAAAGCTCACGTCCCTTAATTCCAGCCCCCGACGCATTGGATTGGGAAACGCAATCGGGTCTAATGGACTCACAACCTGGGGCTGCAAGTTCAGAAATTCAAAATATTGGGATACGTATAGATTGAATTCATAAATCAATGCGATTTGGAACAAAATGCCCTGGATCAGGCCCTGCGCCTGCTGAAACGCACCCGAGTACATGGTCAGATCGCCCAGAGAAATCGCACCCTGAACCGTCCGCACAATGACCCAGGCGTAGGCGGCGTAAAAGCCTGAATTGGCAATCAGCCCCACGCCAAAGCGGAGCCACGCATTTCGCGCCAGCACTTCGGCCATTTCCCGGTTGAACTGGAGACGAATACTTTGCCACTGGCGCAGCAGGTAATCGCCCAAGTTAAACAGGCGCACCTCTTTGACAAATTCCTGCGTGGTCAATACCTGCTGCAAATATTCCGCCAAACGGCCGCTCTCGGTCTGGCGACGCTTCAGCCAAAAGCGCACTCCCGAAAAGCGAATGCCCACCCACAGCGCAGGCATAGAAGTCAGCAGCAGCAGCAACAGCAGCAGCGGATTAAATGCCACCAGCAGCGACAGCAAACCCGCAAAGGTGATGGACTGACCCGCTAGATCAATCAGCGTTTCAAACACACGCACGGGGTAGGCGCTGCCGCTTTGCTGGGCACGGTTGAGCGTGTCGTAAAACTCTGGCAGTTCGTAGTGGGCCAGATCGAGCCGAATTGCCTGTTTTAGCAAGATTTGGTTGGCATACAGCGTGAAGCGGTCATTCAAAACCTGGGTGGTGTAGGTTTCAGCTTGATTAAGACCAACTTGCGCCAGCGTAATGCCCAGCCCCAGCCCGACCAAGCGACCTAAAACTGTCCAATCGACTCCGGGCTGCGATATCTCCAAGACCACCTGATCGACGATGAGCTTGCTGATGTAAAGCTGGGCGACGGGGATGAGGGCGTTGCTCAGCGTGATCCCCAGTTGCAGCAGCAGCAGCCGGGGTGCCGCTTGCCAAACCAACTGAACCAGGCGGGGCGTATTTGCCAGGACGGCCCAAAAGCGATCGCGCGGAGAAGGTTTTTCGGGGTTGCGGGGGAGGAACTTGGTACGTTTTGGCATAACACCCATGAATGTGATACCATACTATGATAGCTTTAGTCTTTTGATATCGAATAAAGTGGCATCAGGGACAGCTAGAGAACAACGGACTGAACGCAAAAATCCTCTCTTCCCCTTCACTGCGCTTCGCATGACCCCATAGATTGCCTGAGAGACACTGCAAGTTTGGATTGCTCGGTTCAACGGAACAAGGCTGAGGTTGAAAGGCCAAAACTGGAAGGCTGAAATTGACGGGAGAAAAGTCTAAGAAAAACAAAAATTATGTAAAGTTTCCGTGAAGTAAGTTTGCGGAAGAAAAACCTCAAATACGCTTGGGACGAAGGATTTACCCGACAAATCCGTATGAAGCTTGTGTAAAGTTTTCTACGCATATTGGGGAACCCTGATCCCCAGGCAAAATTTCCTATGCTAGGCTAAGTCAGTTCCACAGCCATAAGTTGAACACGAAATGAGTACGAGTTGAGCGGTCAGCCGTTAGGCGACTCAAAAATTTTCTGCCTGGTGCAAACTTTTTGAGTTGCTTTGCGGATGGTCTGCTCTGATTGAACCCGATACGGCGCTGGCTCACTACTGGTCAATGCGTCTGTGTTTAGTGTGCTTGGCGTGATGGACGGCCGTCAGAGTATTTTTGCGGCGATCGCCATCCCAAAGCTGGTTCAGGGTCTCGGCTCACCATGTCCTTCACTATGGAGTGTATGTCTCAGAAACTTTGGAGCGGCCTCACGACTGCCGCCTTCCTGTTCACTGCTCTAGCACCTGTCTCGGCTGCCTTTGCAGACGCACAGACAGATCTCGCTAGCGAGGGTGACGAGGTTTCCCAGGAAAAGGTTCCCTCCCTGGATGCCTCAGCCGAGCTAGGTTCCCCTGCGCCACTGTCTGCAACCGTGGGTAGCGCCTCGGAAACAGATACAGCCCAGCCCGGAGCTATTTCGGAAACCCCGTCCACTCGTCGGATTGCTGCCGCCCTCGGCGAAGTCCGCAAGGTAGGCGAGTATCAAGACCAGGAAGAAACAGATACCGCTGAAGACTTGACGGTCACCATCATTCCGCATGAGGTGAACAACCGCTCATCAGCCACGCTCCGTATTCAGAGCATTCCTGTCTTCACGTTTTTGGGTGCCGTCACCCAGCCCGATCCATCATCGGTTTCTACAGCAAGCGCGTTAGATAGCGCGGCTGAAGGTAGGGCGACTGGCGAATCGGAAACGGTCAAGCGCCCAACCCCACCCGAAGTAGATGCGTCTGCGGTGGTGCCTGGGCAGCCCGATTCCGGCTCAAGTGCAACGGCGGACGCTTCGGCCGACCCGATGCAGCGAGCTGGGGCGATCGCGGCTCGATTGCGCCAGATCTACCGAGATGGCACCAGCGCCGAAACGATTACCGTCCGCTGGGATGCCCAGCGCGAGCGCTACGTCATCCAGGTTGGCAGTGAAGAGCTAATCGAGATGAACGCCGATATTATCTTGCCGGACACTACGCGCAACCCAGCCGAAGACGCGCTGCAAGCCACCAATCGTCTTCGTCGCTTGTTGGGAAGCGCTCCCCCGCTGCAAGATATCCAAGATCGTCCCCGTCCTGCGGTTCGTGTGTCGGTGTCTCCTGCAAACCGAACAGGCAGTACGCGAGTTGCATCAGGCATTGCATCCTGGTACGGCCCCGGATTCCACGGCAACCGCAGCGCCAGCGGCGAAGTGTTTAACCAAAACGCCATGACCGCTGCCCACCGCTACTTGCCCTTTGGAACCCAGGTGCGCGTGACCAACCTCAACACCGGACAATCGGTGGTGGTTCGCATCAACGATCGGGGCCCATTCTCACGGGGTCGAGTGATTGACCTATCGGCGGGGGCTGCCCGCGCCATCGGCATGATCGGTAGCGGTGTCGCACCTGTCAGTCTGGAGGTTATCGGTCGCAGCCAAACGGCATCTCGCTAACACCAGAGGATGTAGCCCTGCTTTGCTAGCGTCTATATTTCGCTAGCGTCTATATAAATAAGCGCAGTTTGGAAGGCCCCTTTTGGTACGCATGTTTGAAGCAACGGTTTGAAGCAACGGACTGTCGCTGAAGCGATTATTTCGCGACCAGAACTGTCCCAGTGTCAGCAACACGGCTGTGGAACGCATCGGCTAGATGTTGCTGCCAAAACCAAACTTGCAGATCTCAGCCATGCTTGCGGGTAGAGTTCGCCCCCCATTTATTTGACTCCCATTGATGAGTCTGATGAGTCTGCCCAAGCAAGCTGAATTTACCTGAATCTAATAAAGCTGGGAGCGATTCACCAATCAACTCCCAGCTTTTTGTTTGGCCTTGAGCAGGGGCCACAAAGCTATGAAATCAAGGTTCGAGGAGCGCAGGTTTCTGTATAGGTGCAGGCGTTGTCGCCAGTGCAGCTTTTGTCGGGTCGGCGGAGGGGCAGAGATCGACCAACTGGCAGCGATCGCACGCCGGGTTCCGCGCATTGCACACCGCCCGCCCGTGATAAATCAGGCGAATCGACCAGTTTTCCCAGTCGGGCTGAGGCAATAGCTTCATCAGGTCGCGCTCAATTTGCACGGGTTCTGTATGCGTCGTCAGCCCAAGTCGCTGGCTCAGCCGCTTGACGTGAGTATCCACCGTCACGCCCGCATTAATCCCAAAGGCATGAGCCAGCACCACGTTTCCAGTCTTGCGGGCCACACCCGGCAGCGTCAACAGTTCTTCCATCGTCTGCGGCACCTGTCCCCCAAAATCAGTGACGATTTTGCGACAGGCTCCCTGGATGTTTTTTGCCTTATTGCGATAAAATCCCGTAGAGCGCACCAGTTCCTCAAGCTCTGCCAGGTCTGCACTCGCCATTGAGGCTGCATCCGGGAAGCGGCGAAATAGCTCCGGTGTTACCTTATTCACCCGCTCATCCGTACACTGGGCCGACAGGATTGTGGCCACGAGCAACTGCACGGGCGTTTCATAATCTAGCGAGCAGGTCGCATTCGGATAGAGCCGCTTCAGCCGCTCCAAGATCTCCAGCGCCCGAATTTCCAGGGCCAGCTGCTTCTGTCCCGCCCGTCTTGGCACGCAATCTCTTCCTTGTCTAAAGCCTGTCCAAAGCTTGTCTAAAGCACGTTCCCGACGCAGGTCACTGAAGCAAATTACTGAAGCAAATTTCTGAAAAAGGACAGTTGGGTAGTGTCTCGCACAATCAGAAACACGCCCAGCCCTAGCAGCAGCATCAATCCCGTCTGCATGACGCTCTCCTGGAAGCGAGTGGGCAGTGGTTTCCCGCGCAGCGCCTCGATCAGCAGAAACGCCAACTGTCCGCCATCCAGCGCAGGCAGGGGTAGAATGTTAATAATTGCCAGATTGATGCTGATGATGGCCGTGAACGGGAACAGGTTGATCCAGTCATTTGCCGCTAGGTTTGCGCCCTGCTCCACAATCTTGACCGGGCCAGCCACCTGCCCTGACACTGACGAGAAGTTCGTAATCAGCGAGACAAAGCCCTGAACTATCTGCGAGAACGCATTCTGAAACTCTCTGGCGGCAAGGCTGAACACCTCGAAGAGTCCATTTGGACGGCGAAACTCAACCTTGCCATTCGGGTTCAGCAGTACGCCAATCTTGCCCACGCCTTCGGCATCTGGCTTCGGCGTAACGCTGAGATTGACCTGCCCCGAATTGCGCTGAACGGTCAGATTAATGGGGCGATTTGGACTTGTAGTAATAGCCTCCATCAGCACTTTCTGAGCGGCTTCGCCTTCGCCCAAGCTTTGCCCATTGACCGCCAGCACAATGTCGCCATCCTGCACACCTGCCAGCGCGGCCGGCGAATCGGTGGACACCACCTGCGAGATCAGCACGCCCGGTTCATAGTTAAACGCCTGCGGCACGCCAACCACTGCCACCTGCGTAACGAACACCAGATAGGCAAACAGTAGATTCGCAATTACTCCGGCGCTGATCACGATCGCCCGATCGAGTACGCCGCGATTCCGCATCAGGTTGGGGTCGTTGGGCGGAATGTCGCTGTCGGGGTCGTCGTCTGGGAAACCCACGAAACCGCCTAGCGGAATGGCGCGAATCGCATACTCCGTTTCGGGGCCCTGATACTTCCACAAGATCGGCCCAAAGCCCAGGGAAAACCGATTGACATGAATCCCCTGGAGCCGCGCCGCCAGGAAGTGCCCCAGCTCGTGAACAAAGATAAGGAGTGCAAGAACTGCGATCGCCGCCAAAACCGACATAAGCTAGCCTGAGTTACTACTTTACGATGCGTGTTTACAACGCATACTTACAATGTGTGTTTACGACGCATATCTGTCCATTCTAAAGGGATTCCCGGATTGATGGGTTACCCCTCCTCTCCCTCCACCAGCGCCACATACTCTTCCATCGACAGCGCATCGTCTAGCTCGGCTCCATCGCTGACCTCCACTTTGAGCAGCCAGGCCGTGCCGTAGGGGTCGTCGGCAAGCTGCTCTGGCGCGTCGAGCAGGGGGTCATTGCGCTCGATCACCTTGCCAGAGAGGGGCGCTTTTAGTTCTTCAACAGCCTTGACCGATTCCACCGTGCCAAAGGTTTCGCCCTTTTCCAGCGCATCGCCAACTTCGGGCAGTTCTAAAAACACGATGTCGCCAAGCTGATCAACTGCAAAGGCCGTGATGCCTATCGTGGCGGTATCTCCATCCAGGCGGATGTACTCGTGAGAATCTGTATACTTCAGATCTTCGGGATATTCCAGGCTCATAGGTTTGGGCGCAATGAAGCGTACAGGAAAAGATTACCGTAATTTTCGGCGTTGGTCGGTCTGATTTCCGACAGGGCTGGGGCTTGATCAGCGCTCACAAATCAGCGTTTTCAGAATCTTTTCAGCGTTTATAGAAAGGGCGCTTGACGACGGTGGCCGGGTAGCTCTTGCCGCGAATTTCGACTTCCAGGATTTGCCCGATTTTGGCAAGGTCGGCGAGGACATAGGCCAGGGCGATGGGGCAGCCCAGCGTGGGCGAGAGCGTGCCGCTGGTAATTTTGCCGATGGGTTCGCCGCTGTGCAGCACGGGGTAGTCGTGGCGGGCGATGTTGCGACCCGTAAGCTGCAAGCCGATGAGCCTGCGAGAAACGCCGTCCTGCTTTTGCTGCACAAGGACATCCCGCCCGATGAACTCTGGCACTTTGTCGAGATGCACAAGCCAGCCGAGGCCGGCTTCGAGGGGCGTGGTGGTGTCGTCGATATCCTGGCCGTAGAGCGCCATTGCCGCCTCTA
>FQKF010267187.1_pt1 | contig 13482 bp, 9 predicted proteins | sample 1504521 | NCBI WGS metagenome assembly FQKF01 (sample SAMEA4475357, study PRJEB15587) | soil metagenome | biome: Soil; feature: Field | place: India | collected 2015-03-11 | depth 0 m
TGCCGGTTTTTCTTCCCTGTCGCTTGCCGACCGTATTCAGGATGCCGGCTGTAAGTTGTTAATTACAGCCGACGGCGCTTTCAGGGGCGATAAAACCATTCCATTAAAAGAAATAGCCGAAGAGGCCTTAAAATCATGCTCCACTATTGAAAAAGTTTTATTTGTAAGATATACAGGTCAGACCTGTCCCTATGAACCGGGACGTGATGTGGAATGGGAAAGTATAGTGCCCGGGCAATCTGCCGAATGTCAGGCCGAGGTCATGGACAGTGAGGATTATCTGTTTATTCTATATACATCGGGTTCCACCGGAAAACCTAAAGGTGTGGTGCACAGTTGTGGTGGATATATGGTATATGCCGGATATTCTTTTCTGAACGTATTTCAATATAATACGGATGATATTTTTTGGTGTACGGCTGATGTGGGTTGGGTAACCGGCCACAGTTACATAACCTACGGTCCATTGCTCAATGCAGCTACCTCGGTATTATTTGAAGGTATTCCGACTTATCCGACAGCATCTCGGTTCTGGCAAGTAATTGAAAAATATAAGGTGACGCATTTTTATACAGCTCCCACAGCCATTCGTGCATTGGAAGCTGCCGGAAAAGAATTTGTAGAGCCCTTCGAAATGAAGTCATTGAAAGTGCTGGGCTCCGTCGGAGAACCCATTAACGAAGAGGCATGGCATTGGTATCATGAGTTTGTGGGAAAAAAACGTTGTCCCATAGTGGATACCTGGTGGCAAACCGAAACCGGAGGGATTTTGATTTCGTCACTGGCAGGAATTACAGAAGAAAAACCTTCATATGCTACTTTTCCGTTACCGGGAATTTTTCCCGTATTGGTGGACGATAAGGGGAACATATTGGAAGGGAATAATGTAGAAGGTAACCTATGCATTCGCTATCCTTGGCCTTCCATCATTCGCACTACGTTCGGAAATCACGAGCGATGCCGACAGGCCTATTTCGCAACTTATCCCGGACTTTATTTTACGGGGGATGGATGCAGAAGAGACGAAAAAGGAATGTATCGCATAACCGGAAGGGTGGATGATGTAATCAATGTAAGCGGACATCGTTTGGGAACGGCAGAAATTGAAAATGCCATTAATGAACACCCGGATGTAGTGGAAAGTGCCGTCGTGGGGTACCCGCACGAGATTAAAGGACAGGGGATTTATGCTTACGTAATTGTTCCGCATTCCGATAAGGATTTTGAAACCCTGAAGAAAGAAATTATTCAAACGGTGAATAAAATCATCGGCCCCATAGCCAAGCCCGATAAAATCCAGTTTGTGAGCGGACTTCCTAAAACCCGAAGCGGTAAGATCATGCGCAGGATATTAAGGAAAATTGCCGAGGGGGAACTGAACAACCTGGGCGATACCACTACACTGTTGGATCCGGCTGTGGTTGAGGAAATCAAGAAGGGAAGGTTATGAGATTACTGCTTTAACGTTAAAACGTATATTCCGCTCAAAATCAAAAGCATTCCCAATACCGTTTTCCATCCTAAGGGTTCCTTTAAGATTAAAAAAGAAAGCAGCAGCGTAATAATTATGCTGCCTTTGTCAATCAATGCTACTTCCGATACATTTCCGATTTTAATGGCTTTATAGTAAAATATCCAGGATAGGGTTGAAGTAATTCCCGATAAACCAAGAAAAAGAACGTCATTAAATGAAAGTAATTTAAGCTGAGAAACATAACGAAACGAAAGCGCATTTAACCAAACCAATATGAATACAACGGAGGTTCGAACGGCCAGGCCCGTATCGCCGCTTACGTTTTTTAGTCCGCTTTTTGCCAAAACAGACGTAAGCCCCGCAAAAAACATGGAAATCAGGGCATACACATGAAAGGTTTTCATGATTTTGAATTAAAAATTTTTTTACTGTAAATTATTGGTTTGTGCATGCAAATTTTTGATAATATTCACCAGTGGTGCATCAAGTTTTTTCCCTCTTCGAGCCATGGTGTTTTCGATACTTTCAAAAAGTTTTTCGATGTTGAATTTTTGAAAATCGGATGAACCTCCCCAGGAGAAAGAGGGTATGTATTTCGGAGGGAATCCGGAGTCGAAGATATTGCAACAGATGCCCACGGTGGTTCCTGTGTTGAACATGGAATTGATGGAGCACTTTACATGGTCACCCATAAAGAGACCGCAAAATTGAAGCCCTGAATCTTCAAAATTCCGGGTGGCGTATGAATATTCCTTAACATTGTCGTAGGTGTTTTTTAAGTTACTGCAGTTGGTATCTGCACCCAGGTTACACCATTCGGCAATAACGCTGTTTCCGATAAATCCGTCGTGCCCTTTGTTACTGAAACCGAATATCACTACATTGTTCAGTTCACCGCCGGCTTTGCAATAAGGACCCAGTGTGGTGGGACCGTATATTTTGGCTCCCATTTTGACCTCGGTATGATTGCAGGCGGCAAAAGGACCGCGAATCATACTGCCTTCCATGATGGTACTGCCTGAACCGACGAAGATTTTACCTTTCGTGGAATTCAATATGCACCCTTCCATCCACACATCCTGCTCCAAAAAAATGTCTTCCTCATTTCCGATGATTAAATTGGATGAAGATATTTTTTGAGATTTTTTATTTTGAGTCAGCAGAGTAAAATCTTTTTCAATTTCTTCGCCGTTTCTCTGAAAAATATCCCATTTATGGGAAATTTTAAAGTAATTGGCTGTGGTGGTTTCAGAACTGAATTTTTTATTTTCAAAATCTTTAAGATGACAAAAGGCCGCCAGGGGTAGTTGGTTTAATCCGTAAAGGACCTCGCGCTCTCTTAAATTTCTTACATTTTCCAATAATGAATGATCGGGAAGCAGTGAAGCATTGATGAAAAGATAGATTTCATCGTTTTTTGGTGAGGGATAAACGGCTGTTAAGTAATTATCTGTTAAAAACGTTGTTTCTTCAGGAGACAAATACTTTTCCCATTTTTCTCGAATGGTTAAAATACCGACGCGAATATCGGCGGTAGATCGAAGAAACGTAAAAGGAAGGAGGTTTAATCTGTCTTCTTTTGATTCAAAAAAACATATTTTTATCATTTACCGGACAATGTTTGTTTGGTATCCACAATTTTGAATTCGGTTCGGCGATTTATTTTGTGTTCTTCTTCGGAGCATTCCACACCGTTGGCACACCGGTTCAGGAGCTTGGTTTCACCATATCCTATAGCTTTCATCCTTTTTTTGTCGATGCCTTTAGATATAATGTAATCTACGGCAAACTGTGCTCTTTTTTGAGAAAGTTTTAAATTGTATGCATCCCCGGCACGCGAGTCGGTATGAGAACTTAGTTCTATATTAAGATTAGGATTGTCTTTCAGGATTTGAATAACTTTATCCAAAATAATTTGACCGGCTTGATCAAATTTATAATCATTCAATCCGTAGTAAATGTTTTCTACAATGGTTAGGGCTTCTTTTTGTTTTTTATTTTTTAATTCAAGTACTTGCAGCCATGGGTCGTCAACCACGAATTGAGCTAAAAGGGTTTTATCGGCTGGAAGAATTTTATAAACAAAGGCTCCTTTGCCATCTTTGACTAAAACTTTAAAAATCCTTCCGCGGTGATCTGCTAAAAATATTTTTTCAACGCCGATTAATTTTGGATCATTTTCATCAGTAGAGAAATAATAATTTTTTTCGGCTTCAAGGTTTTTAAATTCAAATTTGCCGTTATTTCCGGTTACGATTTCTTTTTTATCGGCAGTATTTTTTTGATTAAAGATAGTTAGTTTGATATTTGAAAGCGGTTTTTTGTTTTGGTCATACATGTACCCCGATAAATCCATAATCAAGTCATCATCCGATGCATACATTTCCTGAATGAGCGATTTTTCGGCAGGTAGTATTTTAAACAAATGTTTGTTTTTTTGATAGTAGAAATTTTTTAATTCTTTTCCGCTTTTATTTGTTAATGTGATTTTAGTGTTTTCCGAAAGTTGAACATCGGTTTCAACTATTTCTACCATATAGGATTGGTTTATGGGTAGATACTTAAAGGTAAAAGCGCCGAATTCATTGGTGGTAGTTTCTTCCACCACGTCGCCGAATTCGTTCTTAATTCTGATTTTGGTGTTTTTAAGTGGCTTAGAGGGTTTTTCACCATAAAGTAAATTACCGGCTAAGGTCAGATTATCGTCGGTATAAAGTTCAGGAAGGGCATTTTTTAGAATAGGTAAGTTTTTGAAAACAAAGGGATGCTCGGATTGCCTGGAGCTGATACGATGAATGGTTTTATCGTTATCGGTCATAAAATAGCGGGCTTTACCGGAAAAAGAAGGATCGGGGTTATCAATGTATGCTAAATATACTTTATCGGCATCCAGGTTTTTAAATATAAAATATCCGTTGTTATCCGTAATAGTTTCTTGAATTAAATTTCCCGTTGTGTCTTTCAGCGTGACTTTTACATTTTTGGCAGGGTCATTGGGGTTATCCGTATTAAGAACATAACCGCTGAATTCAATGAATTTATTTTTGTATTTGAATTGATAAATGTCATCCAGTCCTTTCCCCCCCGGACGGTTAGACGTAAAATATCCGATGCTGTCGTTCAGAAAGCATATTCCGAAGTCGTCGTAGGAACTGTTAAGGTTCATGGTTTCATGTTTTTCAAGAATCCACACACCATTTTTTCTTTTAGCCGAATAAATGTCCAGTCCTCCGAATCCGGGGTGCCCGTCGGACGAAAAAAAGAGGGTTTCATCGTAACGGATATAAGGGAACATTTCATTACCCGGAGTATTGATATCCGGACCGGCATTGACGGGCTTAGTCCATGAAGAACCGTTAAATTCGGATATCCAGATATCGGTTCCGCCATAGCCGCCGGGCATATCGCTAACAAAAAAAAGAATACTCCCATTTTTGTTAATGGAGGGATGAGAAAAGATATATTCTTCCTGATTATGTTCAAACTTTTTAATTTTTCTTAAGTTGTGATTGTTGTATTCGGCAACATAGATTTGAGGCTTTTTAAGTTTTCCCTTTGTTGAATTATCGGTTCTGGTAAAGGCAACTTTTTTACCATCTTCGGATATGGATAAGTAGGCCTCATGATAATCGGAGTTTAATTTTGCACTGAATGTTTTAATTTTTTTGGGCATGGAATTTAATTCCGAATAAAATATGTCATAAAAATCTCGATTCATGCTTTCGTCTTTGTTAAAGACCACAAAATTGAAAGAATTTCGTTCAGCCGAAAAGAAGAGCTTTCTATCGAAAACGGAAGATGAAAATTCTGACTTAGGGGTATTTATGTTTTCACAATTATATATTTCGTACTCTATAGGACGAGATTTCCAATATTTGATTTCTGCACAAAATTTTTTAACTTTTTTGTAATTTTCAGATTGGGGATATTTTTTAAGGAATTCCTCATATATGCCCGCTGCCTTGTCATAATTTCCGGTTATTTTTAAGGACATGGCATAGTTCAGGTAATCATTTTCTTTGGTAAATGAATTCGGATAGGCCTTGGAATAATATTCTACGGATTTTTGGTATTCCTGCAAGATATATTCCGTTTCCGCAATTCTTGTATATAGAAGCGGATTAACATTCTTTTTTAATTCTTTTAAGTAACTTTCCTTGGCTTTAATATATAGTCTTTTTTTAAAGTATTTATCTCCGGCAAAGTTTTGAGCATTCAGATAAAATGCCCATTTAAAGAACAGTATTAATAGGAATATATTTTCAGGACGAATGTTATTCATATTAGAAGAAACGTGGAGAGATAAAGTTTGACTTGTTTTTATAAAGATCAAACGTAAGGCAAATTTCATGAGAATTTAACCTTACATTTTTGGCCCGGCCGGTATCGAATGCATAACCGACTTTAAATCGTGGCCCGACATAATATTGAACTAAAATTCCGGGGCCAAATGGATAACGCAAAATCAATCCAATCCATATGGTCTTTTTCAAAAAAACGTTAAAATTAAAATCAAAATTTGATTTATTTTTTGAACGCCTCAAAATCATTGTTGGTGAAAAAACAAAATTTTCGTTTATTATAAATGATTTTCCTAAAGTGAAGTATGTATGGTTTCTCATTCTGTATTTTACGGTTAACGCTTGCATTGGATTGGAAACATTAGTCAAATTGTATTCAAACAAATTTTGATCCACTAAATTAAATGATCCCAACCCAACAAAGAATGTTTTAGAACGAAGCAGAAGTCCAACACCTAAATTAAATTTAGTAACATTAATATTGTTCAAAGATGAGAAATTGTAATCGTTGTTTTTAAATTCAAGTTTGTCGTAACGGAATTGAAAAAATTGAAAATTAGGAGCAAAGCCGGCGCCTAAAGTTAACTTTGATGAAAGTTTTAGGTTATAACACAAATTTGCGGCAATTACGTTAAAGTCTCTTGCTCCGGCTCTATCGGAAATAATATTAAATCCGGCTCCCATACGTTGATTCATGAAAGGAGCATTAACCGATGCCATGAGTGTTTTTGGTGCACCCTCAAAGCCTACCCATTGATTACGGTAAGCCAAATTAATGCTTCCCATCTCCTTAAAACCTGCAAAGGCAGGGTTTATCAGGGTGGGGTTAAATTGATAAAGCGAATATTGCGGTTCTTGCTGTGAAAAGCAAAAAACATGCAATAAACTCATTAATAATATTATTCTATAACTTCGAGCCATCCTTTTATGGGTTTAGATTTGTTGTCTATGTTGATAATATAGTAATAAGTTCCGGGAATTACCGAAGTGTTTTTATCAGGCCATTTTTTATCATTATTGTTATAATTTTTAATGTAGGCAATTTTATTTCCCCATCTTGAAAATATTAATACTTCGTTATCAGCGTAATCTGAAATACCGTCAATATGAAAATACCCGCTGTTGTTTCCAATGGCAACGGAGTTGTAAGGTTTTAAAATACACGGTTGAGAATTGTCTTCAATGGCAACGGTATAAGTTAGTTTTACATCCAAGGAAGAATTAAATTCATGCTTAAATTCAAATTCAATGGTATAAATTCCTGCCGATAATCCGGATATAAACAAACAAGTGTCTTTGTTGCAAAAATCGGGATTCCATTTGGTTTTATATAAATAATAGGGATAAGGAGAGATAAAATCAATTCTTATTGAACCATTTTGTTTATCAATACAGGTTACATTTGAAGAAGTTATATTGACATAAGGAGAATTCGGATTAACGCTTATACAATCCGACGAGTCGGTACAATAGGGCGAAGTAAGCTTGACGTAAAAAAAACCCGGTTGTATGGGTGAAAAGGTTTGTTGTGTTGCACCGGGAATATCAACTATTATGTTGCAATCTTTCCATTGATAACTGACGTAAGAGGACGTTTCCATTGAAGTTAATGTATATCCGTTTTGGCTGACGGAAGTATTTAGAGGGACTGTGGGAAAAATAGTGTAGGATTTAGAATATGCACAATTATAACCATATTCATTTGTATAAGTAGCTACAACGGTGAAAGGAATGGGGACAGTTACAGTGTAATTGGTATAAAAATTTAAATTTGAAGATGTTAAAAAATAAGGAGAATTATTAGTTGGTTGAACATTAACGGTTTTCCCGATACAAACCGAATAGTTTGGACTAACAATTAAAGCATTTGAAAAATCAAAGGGAGGCAAAACATAAATATCGAAGCTTAAGATAAACTGGGCAGTTGCCCCAATGACATAAACGGAATAAGTATCGCTTTGTGAAGTTGAAGTGATGGGGATATTGAAAGTATTGGTAATTGATGTTTGAAGTGTGGTGCCCATTGATGAAACCAAAATATATTGAAGGTAAATGTTGGGAACGACGGCAAAAGTGAAATCAGAATTCAGACATACGGTATTGGAATTTGGAATAGTTAAACTGGGATTGGATGAACTAAGGTTATTTTGATTAGAATTAAAAGAAAAATTAAAAAATGGGTGTTTGCTATCCAATTGCATGGGGTTTGAGGATAACAAACAGAAATGACCTAAGAATATGGTTCCATAAAAAAACGCATTTAATATTTTGTATTTTATTTTCAAAAATAAATTTTCCACGAAAACCATACAAATATAGAAAAAATCATTTGTTTTTCCATTTATCCGTCAACTTTTTTATTTTTAAATATTAACCGAATAATGGGAATTGCCGTCAAAATTATTAAAGCTGTGAAAATGTATCCTAAATAATTTCCGATATCAGGGAAAATGTACACGATAAAATAACCTAAAGTAGATAGAGTGCCTATCCAAAGAACAGCCCCAAGGATATTAAATATCATAAAATTTAAAAAATTTACCTTTATAACTCCTGCCAAAATAGGTACAAACGTTCTAACAACCGGAAGAAATCGGGCTATGATTAATGCCAAATTCCCTCCGTATTTTTCGTAATATTTTTTAGCTAATTCCAACCGACTTTTTTTAAAAAAAAACGTATCTTCTTTTTTGAATAATGCAGTTCCGGATTTATATCCGAAATAATAACCGAAAGCATTTCCGGCAACAGCTGCCAAAATCATCAGTAATTCCAGGACTGGTAAGGAAACATTTGACAGTAGTTCCGGTTTTGAACGGCACAAGATTCCGGCTAACAATATCAGATTATCTCCAGGCAGAAAGAATCCTATAAAAAGGCCTGTTTCGGCAAATATTACAAAAAGCAACAGCCCGATTCCGCCGTATTGAATGATACTGTTGGGGTCCGTTAGTGTTTTCAGAAAATCAATCATAATCGGGCAAAAGATAGCGAAGAGGTTTAATTTGATTGTTTTCCCAAGTATAACACTGCATTTTATCTTCAAAAATTTCGGGCTTGTAAATGGATTTTTGAAGCAACATCCTCAGACACTCCTGTATTCCTTCAATAATAGAGGGGTGGGGGTGAAGCATATCGGCCAGTTCGCGAATGCCTTTGTTTTGGTGTATGAGGTAGGCAATAGCCTGAATAGCCGAGCTGGCATGCTCGCCCACGGCGCGCATCCCTAATATGCGCATGGCATTGTCGTTACTGACAATGATTTTAAAAAATCCTTTGGTTTTTCTCATGGCAATGGCTCGGGCAATTAAGCTATAGTCAATTTTTACCACTTTATGGGGTATGTTTTTTTCTCTGCATTGTTGTTCGTTCAATCCCACGCCCCCTACTTCCGGATATAAGAACATGATGGAAGAAACATTGTTATAATTTATAGGAGGTATGGAATGTCCAAACATTCGAACCACGGCATGTCTGCCTTCCCTCTCAGCCACATTAACCAAAGCCACATCCGTGCTTACGTCTCCGGCAGTATAAATATGCGATACGTTCGTTTGCGTGTCAAAGTCCCACAATCCTCCTTTTTCATTCGGCTTGAGTCCGGCATTTTCAATGCATAGGTCCTGGTACCAAGGTTGTCTTCCGATAGATATCAGACATTTTTCTACATGATGAATGTTTTTGCTTCCGTCTTTTTCTAAAAGTGTATATGATACTCCATTATTCAAATTTTTTATTTCGGTCCACTGGGAACCTTTGTGTACATGAACCCCCAATTCCTTAAAATGCTGATCTATCAGCATGGAAATGTCTTCATCTTCAAAGGGTAGAATGCGTTCGGCTTTATCTATAAGATATACTTTTGTTTTTCCTAAGATAGAAAATATGGTTGCAAATTCACATCCGATTACTCCTGCACCCACAATAACCATTGAATCGGGATATTTTGTTAAGTTTTTTATTCCGTTGCTGGTGAGGATGTTTTTTTCATCAACATGAACACCGGCCGGAATTTTTGGGGTTGAGCCGGTGGCTATGAGGAAAAAATCAGCCGTTGCCTCTAAATATCCGCCATCTTTAAGTTTGATACAAACGGTATGCGGATCAAGAAATGAAGCGGTGCCTCGGATGTATTTAAATAAACGAGAGTGTTTTATTGACAGAAGATGACTGTGAACCTGAAGTTGTGTTTTTCGTTCGAAAACGGCCTGATTAACGGTTTGGTTCACTAAATTAAAATCAGGAACGAAATTTTGATTAAATTCCCTAAGCGTTAGGGTTTTCATGGCAAATTCCCATAAGGTTTTGGATGCCAGCACCCCATCATATATTCCTGCTCCGCCCAGTTTGTTTTTTTCAATCAATAAAACTTTTTTTCCGAAATCAAGCGCCCGCATGGCACCGGCATATCCTCCGGGACCACCGCCAATTACAATTAGATCGTAATGTAATTTACTCTTGTTCACCGGTCTGAACTGAATGTTTGGTTAACGGGTTAGCATTCATTTTTTCAAATGCCGATCTGTTTTTTAAAATATCGATGCCAAGGTAAAGGGCCTTAAGAAAAGAAGAATGATTGGATAATCTTTTGCCGGCGATACTAAAAGCAGGACCATGATCGGGTGATGTTCTGATGATGGGAAGTCCGGCCGTAAAGTTTACGCCGTTTTCGAAAGCAAGTGTTTTAAACGGAATGAGCCCCTGGTCGTGATACATGGCTAAAATCCCGTCGAATTTTCTGAATTCACCGGAGCCGAAGAATCCGTCGGCTCCAAATGGTCCGAAGATATACGGAAATTCATTTTTTAACCTTTCCAGTACAGGAATGATTCTTTCGTTTTCTTCATTTCCTATGGTTCCGTTGTCGCCTGCATGCGGATTTAATCCTAAGACGGCTATTTTTGGTCGATGAATTAAAAAATCTTTTTGAAGCGTTGTGTATAAAATTTTAATTTTTTTTTCAATTTTTTCCTCTGTCAATACTTCCGATACTTTTGAAAGAGGCACGTGTTCTGTGGCTAAGCCTATTCTTAAAGGCATTTCATTATCTACCATCATCATAAGGGTGTCGGTCTGATAAACACGTTCCAGGCATTGTGTGTGACCTTTAAAAGGAAAATCATCCCCGAACATAAGTTCTTTATCGATGGGGCCGGTCAGTAGTAAGCTGTCTTTTTTCGATCTTACGGATTCCAAAGCTCTTTTCAAAGATAAAATGGCGAATGATCTTATATTTCGATCGCGTAAACCGGGTTGAATGGCAATGTCCTGTTCATAAGCAATAAAAACATTTACTTTTTTGGGATTAATCTGACCTAAATCTTTAATGGGATTAAAATTAAAATGTTCAAGTTCAAGATTTTTTTTAAAATAAGTGATAACTTTCTGTGAAGAGAATATAATGGGCACACAAATTTCAAGTATTTCAGGATTACTGACGGCATTTAAGATAATTTCAGGACCAATACCGTTAAGATCACCAGTGCTGATAAACACCAACGGCTTCGTATGACTCGAATTTGTATTACTCTCTTTCTTTGTATTTTCTGTCGTATTTTTCATATAATTCAAGTTGTTTGTTTCGGATGTTAATACGCTTACCTTTGATGAAGGCGGCAATAACTTCCGATGTGGCCATGTCCAAAATATCTCCGTTCGTTATGATAAAAGAAGCCCATTTGTTTTCTTCCAGGGTTCCCAATACGCGATCTAAACCGATAATCCTGGCGGCATTTAATGTGATACATTGAAGCGCTTTTTCTTTATCCAATCCGAATGTGACGGCAGTTCCTGCATTATAGGAAAGATTCCGGCTGTTCATGGCTTCCATGTCGCCGGTCATGGAAATGGCAAAAAGGATGCTGTCTTTTTCCAGCAAATTTGGAAGTTTGTATATATAGTGGAGATGATCGTCCTCACGATAGGGCAAGGCGTGAACTCTGTTTAAGATGAGAGGATATTTATATTTTTTGTACACCGGTAAAACATGACCTATTTCAGTTGCACCAACAAATACCGGTTTGGGAATTTTATGCAGGTTCACAAATTGAATGGCTTCCAAAATGTCTTTGGCATACTCTACATGGATGTATAAATTTTTGGTTCCGTTCCAGATACCTTTCATAGCCTCCAGACGGAGGTTTTTTTCCGAAACATTATTTTCGGCTGCATAAGATTTTGAATCATGCATGAATTGATTTAGTTCTTTCATTTCCTCTTTATATTTTTTGTTGGTTTCTGTATACAGGCCTTCGTCAAATGACCAACCCACCGTGTATAAACGAGGAAAATTTAAATGTATTCCGTCGTCGGGCTTAACAACGGCATCTTCCCAATTCCAGCCCTCCAAAGCCAAAACGGAAGATTGACCGCTTATTATTCCTCCTCTTGGCGTGGCTTGTGTGTAAAGAATGCCGTTACTCCTTATAGTTGGAACAATTAAATTATCCGTGTTGTAGGCAATTAATGATCGAACATGCGGATTATATTTGCCGGTTTCGTTATAGTCGCGGGTTGCCCTGACGGCTTCGGCATCATGTAATCCCAGTATGTTATTGAGGTTTATGAGTGCAGGATAAATATGCTTACCGGATAAATAATACAACGTATCAAAATCCTCTTTTTTTATTCGAACCGTAGTGGCATCGGCTATCAGTTTAATGATGCCGTTTTCCACCACCAGAATAGAATTATCAATAACCTTTCCGTTTCCAATGTGTGCCGTTGCGTTTAACAACGCGAACTTCCTTGGTTGAGAAATTAGCGGAAAAGATAAACTTATGAATAAGATCCAATACTTTTTCATATTAACGAATATGTTCAAGTTCTTCATCATTAACCCATTCCAATGAATTACAGTGATAGTGTCTTTTACCTTTCTTTCTAAAATGCTTTGGAGCATTATCTTCATCACTTTGGATTATTTTTTGTATAATCCGTTGTTTTTCGGCCTCAATCCAATCTTTCTGAGCATCCAAATGTTTCAAATCAAAATATAAGAAACCGTCAACGAAAGTTTTTTCAACTTTGGAATAAACACTCAGGGGTTGTCCGGACCAAATAACCAGGTCGGCATCCATGCCCGGCTTTATTCGCCCCATTCTATTATCTAAGTGAAGCATTTTAGCAGGGTTAATGGTAACTAATTTGATGGCCTGAACCGGACTTAGACCTCCGTAACGAATACTTTTAGCCGCTTCATGATTTAAGCGTCGGGCCATTTCGGCATCATCGGAATTGATGGCGGTGTTCACACCAACCCGAGTAAGCAGTGCGGCATTGTAGGGTATGGCTTCCATCACTTCATTTTTATATGCCCACCAATCGGAGAAAGTAGAGGCATTAGCGCCATGCTTTTTCATTTTATCGGCCACTTTGTATCCTTCTAAAATATGTGTAAAAGTATTGACTTTAAATCCTATACTGTCGGCCAATTTCATGAGCATGTTTATTTCACTTTGAACATAACTGTGGCAACTGATATGCCTTTTTCCTTCCAGAATTTCAATTAATGCTTCCATTTCCAAATCTGTTCTGAAAGCAACGGAAGTTCCTTTGGTTTTAGGACTATTCAAAAATTCTTTTTTATTTTTTAAATACTCGCGGGCACGCGTAAAATGATCGGCGTAAACCTGCTCAACCCCCATGCGTGTTTGAGGAAATCTCCAATTGTTATGATCGCCCCAGTTGCTTTGCTTAACATTCTCT
>FQKF010031111.1_pt1 | contig 13472 bp, 7 predicted proteins | sample 1504521 | NCBI WGS metagenome assembly FQKF01 (sample SAMEA4475357, study PRJEB15587) | soil metagenome | biome: Soil; feature: Field | place: India | collected 2015-03-11 | depth 0 m
AGGATTTGCGTTTGTTCAGCGACGCGTCGCCCCTCGGTTGTCCATAAGGAGAGGGTAACCGGTGCAGCCGAGGTGCCCTCGCACACTACACGCACCTGCTGACGCCAGGCGGGATTGGGTGCTAAATAAAAAGTAAAGCCCGCTCCTTCTGAAGTAAGGGCCGACGAAGTTTTGTTCACGGTGTTGTCACGACTGATGAGCCAAAAGTCAGGGTCAAAAAGCACCTCAGTTACTGTAAGATTCGCCGGCAAAACAAAGGTCTGACCACTGAACAGGTGTTCCAGGCGTACATCCTGCTTTTCGCCGTTAGGGCCGAGGAAACGCAAGGGCACGGGCAGTTCAAAAAACGACACCGACGGATGCGATGTCTTTTGTTCCAGCTGGACGTACACCAGGCCGTTAGCGCCCTGCGACCATTTGACAATATAGCTGGGGTAGCCCTCGCCCATGCACCAGTCATCGAAAAAATAATCGAGGCTTCGCCCCAGGGTGGCCTCAAAATGCGCCTTCAGGATGGGCGTACGCGCATAGCCATAAGCCACCTGCGGGTCGTCTATGTAATTGCGTACGGCGCGGAAGAAGAGGGAGTCGCCGCAGATCCAGCGCAGCATGTGGAGCACCATGGCACTTTTGTTGTAGCTAAGGCGCCCGCTGAAGATGCGGCTGACGTTGGTGGTATCGTTGACCCATATGGAACCACCCGGCTGCGAGGTAGCGCTGTTGATGCGTCCTTGCTTGAAGCTCTGCCAGTACTGCGGCTGGAAGCGCTCGTAGCAGAGGCCCGACAGATACGTGGCGAAGCCCTCGTTGAGCCAGATATCGGCCCATGAGCCACAGGTTACCTTGTTGCCAAACCACTGGTGGGCCAGTTCGTGTGCGACCAATTCGTAGCCAAAGCCGCCCATGAACGACATCGTCTGGTGCTCCATGCCGCCGCCCCAGCCAAATTGCGCGTGGCCATACTTCTCCGACAAAAAGGGATACGGCCCGAACAGCTCGCTGAACAGCCGAAGGTGGTCAGCCAAGTAACTCATGCTGTTCTGGGCAGCTAACATACTTTCGGGGTAAATGTAGTTCACCATCAGCACTGTGTCCACGCCTATGGCGATGGGTTCAGAAAACACCTCGTAGTTCGTTACCGCTATTGCCACCAAGTATGCCGCAATAGGATAGCGATGCTTCCAATGGGCTATTTTGTGGTCGCCGATGATGACTTCTGACTGCAGCAGACCGTTGCTAGCGACGCGATAGGCCACCGGCGTGGTTACGTAGATGTCTATGGAGTCAATCTTGTCGTTAAGCGATTGCTTGCACGGCCACCAGTCGCGCGCGCCATAGGGTTGGGAGAGCGTCCATAAGACCGGAACACCACTGTGCCGGCTCACTTCAAACGAGCCGAAGCCCGTCTTGGGCGGCACACCGCGATAGTAAAACACTATAGAGTCTGGCAAAAAGGCAGGCAACACTGCAGGAAAATGTACCGTCAGCACGTCGCCATTGCGGCTGAAAGAGAGCGGCATCCCCCTGTGCACGATGCTGTCCATGGTCAGGGATGCCGAAAAGTCAAACTCCAGGCTGCTGACGTTTTCCAATGGCTCGAAAACCGTCGCGATAACGCCTTCGATATAGCGCACCGCAGGGTCCACCGTCCAGTGCGCCCGGCAGTACTGGATATCAGCGCGATTGTTCGCACTGGCGGATGGCCCGCGCTCCAAGGCTGCCTGACGCCGCAACCAGGCGCTTTTTTCGTACGCAATGATGCTATCCAACGCATCTGCCATCTGAGCAGAAGACTGACGGGAGGCCAGGAGCAGGCACCCTGTCAGCACGACCGAAAGAAACCAGAAAAAATTCATAGACTACAGTTTTTTCAGTGTTTTTACCTTTTTGGAAGCCTGCCATAGCTGATAAGACAGCCATACACATGACATAGCTGCGACAGCCATACTGAATGGCAGCGCCCGAAACAGCAGCGCTACTCCGCCCCAGAAAACGACCATGCCCCCGCTGTCCAGCAGCGACCGAAAGTCGTCAGCTCCTATGGGCAGGCGGTCTATCCAGCGCAGGTACAGGCCCAGCATTCGGCTGGCGACTAAAAGCAGATAAAAGACGGCGATGAAAGCAGCCGCTACGGCGACGTAGTGTGCCGGGTTATTTTGTATCCAATTCATTTTTCTACTGATTTGGTATCCGGTTGAATGTTTGGAAATAAAAAAGAAACGGGCGGTATGGGCTTCAACACCAGCTGGCGTGTGCCCAAAAGAAAGGTGACGGAAACCGAAAGGCGCGAGCCAGGCGTAACAAAGCCATCCGAAAGGTGATGGGCCAGCGGCTGGCTCCAGGTCAGACCAAAGGCCACGTTCCGGGCAAAGACCTCTACGCCTGCATTAGCCAGAACCACCCATCCGCCTGTTTCGGACTGCTGCCGGCCCTGCAGGAAGTCGGCGTCGCGGTGGTCCCATTGTGCGCCCAGATAGGGCGTCCACGTTATCCGCTGCCAATTATTTATGTGGAAGAACCGAACGGCACCACCGGCTCGCGAGCCGAAGCGATAACCATCGCAGTTTTTACCCGTCAAACGCAAGGAGCCGTCAACACTGGCGCCCCAGCGACGGATGCTCGCCACGTACAGCGCGGAAAGGAGGCCATCAGTGCTCCCCGTGCCCGGCTGGAGGGCTGGCGGCAAGGTCGTTTCCAGCCCATTCATTGGCGCCTTCCGGCGAAAGTCGCCTGAGGGCAATTTAAGACCAGCGCCTACCTGAAATGCGTGTCGCCAGCGCCCGCTCATAGGCCGATAGGAGTCGAAAATAGAAAACTGCACCAACAGCGACACATCGCCCAAGCCCTTCACATGCTGTCGAGTTCCATCATCAAACTGCCGCAAGTTGTACTGATAGGGCACAAAAGCCATCACCTGCCAGCGCGGGTGTGGCATCCAGCGGCCCCAGATGTCGAACGAATGGAAATGCTCCCGAGAATTGGGTGCACTACCGTGAGGAACGGTGCGATAGCCCTGGCCCTGCCAACGAGTACCCACCAAATGACGCTGCACCAACGGCAAGAGGCTCAGCGTCTGAGCGCTGCTCGAACACCCGCAGATGTCGCAAGCCCGCGCCACCGACGGCAGTAGTAACGCCCAGCCCATGAGGGCAATAAATAGTCTTTTCATCCCTTTGAAAGCAATGTGGAGAAACAGAAAAACGATGAACGGCCACTTCCTCCGTTACAGCCATGGCATGGCCCGAAAGTAGCCCGTAAGATTCGCAATCTGTCCTCAACAGGGCGGAGGGTGAAAAACACTACCCGAGCAGCCTGCCCTCGGGCTGCCGCCATAAGGCGGAAAAAGAAGCGCTGCGCCTCCCTCCCATAGTTCTCTGAAAGCGCCACCTTCCCTGCATTCCCAAAACAGCGAAAGGTCTTTCCAGGAAAGGAAAAAAGCAGGGAGTGGCAGGCGATTATCGCTCTGACGGCCTTCGACGGCCATCATTTTCTTCTTCAAATAACACTTGCCCTGGCAGTCCAGCTCAGGCTTCGCGATGTTCTCACAGCGCTGCATATAGGCTTCACGGTTCCACTCATAATGCAGCAACAGCACCGTACGGACGGACGCCTGGCCCAGCATGCTCGCAGCCAATACGACGGTGAAAAATCGGCGTGCCATAACAGCCACAAAGATAGGCGACGAGCCATAACGTAGCCATTGACCCACGTCAGCCGGTGTACTACTCTACAGCAGTTACCCCCTCGGTTTCTGCTGTGGATAACTCATTTTGGTGCTTTACCTTTGCCGCACTTTTTCCCTTGTAAGCAAGCCTGTCGCCACACGCGACGGGCTTTTTTTTCCACTAAAAGATTTCTGTTGTATGCTTATGGAAAAAACTGTGAAAGAACCGCTGGTCGAAACACCCTCTGCTCAAAACGGAGCGGGTGTGGCCGCTAAAACTAAGCAATGGAAGACCTTGCGTGGCGAGAACGCCTGGACAATGTTCAAAGTCATGTCCGAGTTTGTCCAGGGTTTCGAGGTACTTAATCAGGTTGGGCCATGCGTTTCGATCTTTGGCTCGGCACGCACCAAGCCGGGCACATTCTACTACGAATTGGCCACCAAAATTGCCATGCGATTGGTGGAGGAAGGGTACGGCGTTATCACCGGCGGTGGCCCGGGCATCATGGAAGCCGGCAACAAAGGCGCCTGGATGAAAGGCGGCGCCTCCGTAGGGCTGAACATCAACCTGCCTTTTGAGCAGAGTCACAATCCGTTCATAGCCCCGGCGCTCAACCTGAAGCACCGCTATTTCTTTGTGCGCAAAGTTATGTTTGTCAAATACGCTCAGGGGTTTGTGGTCATGCCCGGCGGCTTTGGCACCTTGGACGAACTGTTTGAAGTGCTCACGTTAGTGCAGACCAAAACCATTACGCCCGTGCCCATTGTGCTGGTGGGCACCGAGTTCTGGACAGGACTGAAGGACTGGATAATCGAGGTCATGCTCGAGCGGCACCACAACATCAGCCCGGAAGACCTCGACCTGTTCCACGTCACCGACGATGCCGATGAGGTTGTGCGCATCATCAACGAGTTTTACCAGCGCGATATGGAGCAGCTGTCGCCCAACTATTCGCTGGAGCAATAGCCGTTTGGCGTGCGGAGCAGTGGCTGCTATGGCCACCGCTCCGCATTCAGAGTCAGGTAGTTTTTTCCGGAGAGCGTCAGCGCATCTTCACCAATCGGAGGGCCATTTGGCGGCCGTCGCTGGCCAGCAGGCGCAGGGTGTAAGCACCAGGGGGCAGCGTGTGGCCGAAGCTTAGTTCACCGCCTTCGGCGTCAAGCAGGTATGTTTCGATTCGGCGGCCGAGAGCATCGAGCACTTCGGCAACGGCGGGTTCGGCATTCTGGCCGCGGTAGCGCAGCCAGAAGAATAAGGCGGACGGGTTAGGCGCCACCTGCCATTCGAGCCAGGAAGCAGCGGCCACGTCGTCGATTGAGACGGTGCCGGGTATGACCTCGAAGGCATCCAAGGCGGCTTCGACTAAGTGCCCCGGGTTGTCGTCATAGGCGATGAAGTGCACGCGCATGTTATCGGTCAGTGGCAGGAAGTTGCGCAGGCGAATTTCGCCGGAAGGACGCCACGCGCTCATCGAGGCGGTGTCGGTGCGGATGAGAATGGTCTGAGCGCCGTTGCTAAGGCGCACCTCGAAGCGGTCGTTAGGCGGCGTATTTCCGCCGCGGTTGTAAAACCAGAAGTGGTACTTGAGCACGGCATCGCTATAGGCGGCCAGGCGCATGGGCGGCGAGGTAAGGGCTACACTGCCATTGTCCACATCATCGTTGCCGGCAGCACCGCCGCCGTTGCCGGTTACGTAGCACTCTTCGCCATTGTCGAAGTCCACGTCAGAACCCGGATTGGAGAGGGCATTTTGGAAAAAAGTCGCTACCGGTACACCGCGTTCCCAGAAGCCGGAGGTAGCGGTGGCCGAAGTCGTCCAGCCTAAATCGAGTTCAAAGTCGTCATAGTAAGCCGGCTCCAGCTCGAGCGTTAGCGGCCCGTCGGCTTCCACTGTGGCATCGGTAACGCGATAGCCCCAAGCACCGACGCGGTAGTTGCCGCCGCTGATGCAGGCGAGGTCGAAACGACCGCTGGCGTCGGTCTGTACGGTGTAGGTGTTCACCGGGCCACGCAAGATAAGGCGCTGGTTGGCCACCGGGGTGCCGGCGCCTTTTTGCAGCGTCAATCCTTGCACGTCAAAGGCGGTCAGCGGGTTTAAAGTCAGCTCCAATTCGGTTACCTGGCCGGGCTGAAAATTCAAGAGGACAGAAGCCGTCTGGTATCCGGGTTTGCTGACGGTTACGGTGAACGTGCCGGGCGTGGGTTGTCCTGTTTTGAAAGTACCGTCGGCGCGGGTCGTTTTGACAGGCGCTACGAGTGAACTGAGGACTCTAACTTCGGCATCGGCCAAAGGCTGTCCGTTGCAGCCGTCGAGGATGCGGCCTTCGAGGTAACAGGCGCGCTGATAGGTAGGCGTCAGGACGAACAGGCGCCCCGGGCCGCTGCCTGGGCCAGTAGACGGGATGTTGGTGGCCACCATATTACCCGAAGGAAAGAAAGGATACACGCCCCAGCACCCGTCGAAGGTAGGGCCGCTACCGACGGGCCAGGTGTCGTACTGGCCGACGAGCACGAGGTTGTCGGGCTTGTGCGCATCCACAATGGTTACACCGTCGGTGTACCAAGATGTAACAGCATAGTCGTTGATAATGTGTGTATTGTGACCGATGGAGCCAAAGCCATCGTTGGTGGAATAGCGGTCTAATTCGCGAATGTCGGTAGGGTCGCTCACGTCGTAGGCCGTCAGAAAGGAGGGCGTGCGCTCGTCGGTGGTGAGCACGGTTTTGCGGTCGCTGAGCCTCCAGGAGTTGTGCGCGAAGCGCGCAGGGGTTTCTACGGTACCCAACAGCACCGGGTTAGTCTTGTCGCGCATGTCCACCACCGACATCACACCGGCGTAAATGTGGCAGGCGTAGAGGGTATCGTTGTCGGCATAGCCGTCGTGGATGTAGCCCAAGTCGTCGAATTTGCCCACATAGGCCGGGTTGTAGGGGTCAGCGTTCAGGTCGTGTACGCGTGCGCTGCTGAAATTGCCGCCATAAGTGTAGAGGAAGCCGCGTGTTTCGTCCACGTGCAGCGCGTGAATAGCGCCCAATTGGCCCGCAATTTCGCCCGTTCCAGTGTAATTGTGGTAATCCAGATTGGGACTGGGCAGTTTGCTCAAATCCACAATCTGGACGCCGCCGCCGCCTTCAGTGGTTACATAGGCATAGTGCCGGTAGGTTTTGATTTCGCGCCATAGGTTGTTTGGTCCGGGGATCTGCACGATTTGTACCGGGGCGTCAGGGTTGGTAACGTCCACGATAGATAGGCCGCGCGAAGCACCCACGAGTGCGTATTCGCGTCCGTCTTGGGTATAGCCCCATACGTTGGCCAGCGTCTGGCCCGGGTAGTCGAGCATGGCCCTAAGTTGAAGATTAAAGTCTTGGGCATGAGCAAACACGGGCCCAAGGAGCAGGAGCAGCGTCAGGCCGCAAAAGAAAAGCCTTTTCATAAATAAAGTGTGTTTTGTCTGAGTATTACTGCCTTTGCAACAAGGCGCGGCGAATGTAGGCCAGAGCATTGGTTTCTTTCCGGGTTTTAGACCTGAGGTGCTTTTGGTACCCACAAGACCCACGGAGGTTTGAACTAAAAATTAAGTTTAGCCAATGCAAGCAGGCATCCTAGCGTCCGGGCCTCGATGCTTTTGAGAAAAGTTCCGTTTTTTGCCGTGACAGATTTCATCTTTAGTCTGCTGCTATAAGACACATGGAAAACGTAAGAGAGGAAGCCTCCGTGAGCACTCGGGTCTGGCACGCCATGTCGGGCGAAGCCGTCCTAGAACATTGGAACACCCGCCGCGAGGGTTTGATAGAGACAGAGGCGCAGAAACGTTTAAAAACGTACGGGTTAAATGCCCTTCCGGCGGCCAGACAGCCGACGATTTGGGAGATTATTTTTCACCAACTCACCAGCCCGCTGATTATTATTCTATTGATAGCTGCCGGCATTTCGGTACTGATGGGCGATTTTACTGATGCCTTCTTCATTTTGGTCGTAATTGCCCTGAACACGGCGCTCGGCGCTTACCAGGAGTACAAGGCACAAAAGAGCGCCTCCAGCCTGCAGCGCATGTTGCACATTCAAGCCAAGGTAAGGCGCAACGGACGGGTGCGCGAGATAGATGCGGAGGAACTCGTGCCGGGCGACATCGTACTGTTGGAGTCAGGCAGTAAAGTGCCTGCCGATATGCGTTTACTTTCGGCACGCGGGTTGCTGGCCGACGAGAGCCTGCTGACGGGTGAGTCTATTACGGTAGAAAAAAGCACGGAGCCACAACCAGAAGACGCGCCATTGGCCGATCGGCATAATATGGTATATGCAGGCTCGACCATTACCCTCGGGCGAGGAACAGGCGTGGTCGTGGCCACAGGTATCCGCACAGAGGTGGGCGCTATTGCGCGCAGTGTAGCCGAGTCCGAGACGGCTAAACCGCCCTTAGTACTGCGCATGGAAAAGTTTACGAAGAGCATCACGATCTTTATCGTGGCCATCAGCCTTTTGTTGGCATTCATCATGCGCGCCCAGGGCTACGAGTGGTTGAATATCTTCTTCTTCGTAGTAGCCCTGGCAGTAGCTTCCATCCCGGAAGGCTTACCTGTAGCCATGACCGTAGCGCTCTCCGTAGCTACCCACCGAATGGCACGCCGAAACGTAATCGTACGCCGCCTAACGGCCGTAGAAAGCCTGGGCAGCTGCACGGTGATTGCCAGCGATAAAACAGGCACGCTCACAGTCAACCAACAAACAGTACGAGCCGTGTTATTGCCGAACGGCAGACGCTTTAATGTCAGTGGAGAGGGGTACAATGGCATAGGCTCCATACACCCAGCGGAGCCGCCTACAGAGGAAAAAGCTCTGAGACCCCTCCTAGAAGCCGTACTAATGGCCAACGAGGCCAGCCTACAGCCTACAGAAAACGACCAATGGGAGCATCACGGCGATGCCGTAGACGTAGCGCTGCTGGCCCTCATCTACAAAGCAGGCAAAGTGCCCGAGGTCTGGAAAGAAGCATTTGAACTGATTGATGAAATTCCTTACGAGTCAGAAAATAAATATTCAGCGGCTTTTTACAAGAAAAATGGCGAGACCTGGGCAGCCGCCAAAGGCGCCGTAGAGACTATTCTGGATTTTTGCAACGGAGCGGTTGTTGATGGAAAGTCGCTACCCTTAGACCGCGCCACTACAGAAAGACAGGCTAACGCTATGGCAGCAGAAGGATTTCGCGTACTAGCTATTGCCGGAGGCCCATGCCCTTTCTTTGATAGGAACAAGCCTGCAGAAGCACTTCGCGAATTGCACCTCATAGGCCTGGTAGGTTTTATTGACCCTCTACGTCCTGAAGCAAAGGATGCCGTCGAACGCTGCCGAAAAGCAGGCATTCGCGTCATCATGATTACTGGCGACCACCCGGCCACAGCAGAAGCCCTCTCCCGTGAATTGGGCCTGATAAAATCCAAACATACTCACCCCGTCGTCAGTGGAAAGCAATTGAGCGAGGCGGGCAACCCCAACGGAGAGACTTTCAGCCATTTAGTCCGCCACTCCAACGTCTTTGCGCGGGTGTCGCCCGAGCAAAAACTCCAAATTGTGGATGCGCTCATCCGAAGCGGCGAATTTGTAGCCGTTACGGGCGACGGCGTTAATGACACCCCGGCGCTGCGCCGGGCCAATATTGGTGTTGCCATGGGTTCGGGTACCGATGCCGCCAAAGAGACGGGAACAATGATTGTTACTGACGACAACTTCTCCTCTATCGTAGCTGGCGTAGAAGAGGGTCGTTATGCATACGACAACGTGCGCAAGGTCATCGCTCTACTTATCGCTACCGGCGCTGCTGAGGTTTTTTTGTTCCTGATGGCTGTGTTTCTACGGCTACCAGCCCCATTGTTGCCCGTGCAACTGTTATGGCTCAACTTGGTAACCAATGGTATTCAGGATGTGGCCCTTGCCTTTGAGGGTGGAGAACCGGGCGCCATGCGACGCCTCCCGCGTAAACCATCAGAGCCTATTTTCAATCGCCTGATGATTGGCCAAACAGTGGTAGCCGGTCTAACTATGGGTATAGTTACCCTTACCCTGTGGTACTGGCTTGTCCGTGTCGTAGGTATGCAGGAGGCTGAAGCCCGCAATGACGTCCTACTGCTTTTTGTCATGCTGGAAAATATGCACGTCTTCAACAGTCGCTCAGAGCGAACCTCTGCTTTTCGTGTGCCCTTTAGCCGCAACCGGCTGCTCATTTTGAGCGTAGTGGCCGCCCAAGGGCTACATATTGCTTGCATGCACATACCTGTCATGCAGAAAGTTCTGCGTGTCCAGCCCGTTAGCTGGACATATTGGAAGCTGTTGCTCATCCTGGCAGCCTCCGTACTCATCACGATGGAGCTATACAAAATCTGGGTGCGCTGGGACGAACGCCGAAAAGCACAAGCCCCGGCCGACTAAGGCCGCTCCACACAAATGCGCCGCACGGCCTGCACATCGCCGGCCCTTATCCGAACCATGTACAGGCCGGACGGCAACTGACTGACATCAAGGCGCTCATACAACTGCGACGCAGTATGCGCCCGCCGGCGATGGAGTAACTGACCCAACGGCGAAAGAAGTTCTACCCAAACCTCCGCTGGAGCGGACAATGCCGCCTGCAACCAGACCTCCTGACGTGCCGGGTTCGGAAATACTTCCAGCGAGAGCTGGAGCAAAGGCTCATTAGCGCTCACTGTCTGCAACACAGTAGCAATGCGGACGATTGCCGGCAAACAGGCGCTGCGGTCGCTCACGGTAACCCTGTAAGTACCCTGGCTGAGCTGCGTAACAAGTGGTGTCGTCGGGCCGTGGCTCCAGTAGTATTCGTACAGGGCCGACGAGTTAAGAAACTGACCCGAACCGCCTGTGGCGAAGACCTGAATCCTGCCATTCTGCCCGGGCGGTACGGTTTCGTTTGTTACCTGGAGCGTAGCGCCCAACGGCTCCAAGGGGGGCAGTAACACAATACGCTGCGAGGCGCCCACGAAGAAGCACCCGTTGCTGCCGGGGCGTACGTTAAACACGAAAGCAGGGCCAGGACTAATGAGCACCCCATTGCCCAGCACTACCGGCGTCAGATAATAAATGCCAAAAGGCAAGAAACTGCCGGTGTTGCGTAGGGCTGGTATCGTCAGGGTAGGCGAAAACACAGTGCTGACTACGCCCGCAATGTCGCCGGGCCACACGGTATCCGGAATAGGTTGCGCACTTAGGCACCAGGCCATGCCATAGACCTCGCCCTCGGTGGGCAGGGAATAGCTGGCTGTATCAAGCCTCAGATAGTCTCGAAAAAAGGACTGAAAGCACACCAACCCCTCGCGCCCGATAAAGACCTCTCCTACCGCGCCTTCAGCGCACGGCACCTCGCGCAGGCGTGTAACCTGCACGCAAAACTCGCCCTGGGCCGGACTGCCAGGACCTCGGAAGCCGTCCACCATTAAATAGTAGCGCTGGTTGGCTTTGGTGGCTACCACAAAGCCTGCGCGCCAGTCCGGCTCGCCTAAAGGGGAGCGGTCGTCGTTGCAGTCCACTAAGGTCAGATCTGCACAATTATCGCCCTTAAAGAGCGCCATTTGCGTGTCGCCAGGCAGCCCTTGCTCTACGCCTACATAATTTTGAGCGTTGCAGGGCACGGTCTGGATTTCATAGCGGTCGCCGTCGCCCACGAAGGTGAACCACAGGGTATTGTCTAAAAAATCGGGCTCGCCTTCCGGTGTTTCGGCCCAGCAGTTGACCTCCGGGTCGGTATCGGAAACCGTAGCATTCGTGTTGTCGAAAATGGCAGATACCTGAGCAACGCCGGGCGTTTGACCAAACAGGTTACTGATGTCCACAGCCGTCTGGCAGGAGTCCGGATTTTGCGTCAGTACGACGAACAGGGAAAGGTCGTCTATTTTCCAATGATATTCGTAGTTGCCTATCCAGCGGAAACGCAGCCATACCTGCGGCCGGTCGTCGGCCTCAGGGAGGTCGAGTTCGACCCAGCCCTCGAAGGGCAGGTTGGCCGGGTGCCCCTCAAAGAGAGTGTGGTATTCAAACGTGTTGCCGTCAGTGCTGACGCCCACCTGGGCGCGCGTGCCGGCCGGGCTGAAGTAAATGTATTGCGTGTAAAAGCGCAAGCGCACCCCTACCCTACCCTGGCAATTGACCTGGCGGTTAATGCTGGTCAGCCACACATCGTGCGGCGCAGAGCCGTTGGCGTCAGAATTGAACAAAAAATAGCCATCCGTGGCCGTAGGTGCGCCAAAAGGCGTCAGCCCTGGCTCTTGATAACCGTCAGCAGGGTTGCTGGTCCACTCCCATCGCGAGGGCCCGACATTGATGCCGCCGTGCGCCCAGTTGGTAGTGGCCACAAACGAGTTGTCGAAGGCTTCTGTCCAGAAGGTTTGCGCCGAAGCGCATGTAACAAAGCAGACCATGCCCAAGATAAGGCGCCATTTCCCGAAGTCTTTGCGTTTCATAAGCGTACAGCGTTTTTTTGCTGAAAAAATCCCGTTGCCCTTTTCGCGCCTTTACGCGCAAGCCTTTGCGACGCCGAAGCACCACCACTCACTGCTCGGCGTCAAAGTGGAACACGAAGATACAACTCGAAATGGCCGGAGCAAAATCTCGCTGCAACAAGTGTCGGCTTCGGCGAGGCTAGCGCCCCGCCGAAACATACTCCCGAGGTTGCACCCTGACCGCCTCCGAGCCACTCGCTCTTCAACGTCTATTTCTTCCGTTTTCGGAAACCACCGCCGTTGCGCCGGCGCGAGCGATTGTCGCCCTTTTGGCGCGAGCGCCCGGAGGCATTCTGACTTTGCACGTCTTTGCGGACGCTGGAGGCCAGTACATCGAGCGAACTATAGCCTTCGTGCAGCTGCAGCTGCCCGTCGGAGAGTTGCTCCAGGTCGTCCTTGATGACGTCGTCCGACACGTAGTGCTCCCTGTTCCAGGTTTTATAGGCCAGTTTCATGTAAGAAGCGATGACTTCGACAAAGGCTTCTTTTTTCGGGCCGTCGGGCATGGCGATGGCTTTCCGGATGAGGTGCTGCACATGCTGGCCGTAATGGCGCAGGCGGGTAGTAGTGGTTGGGTAAGGAATGTGCTCGGGCTTGGGGCGCATCGCCAGCGGGCGAATGGCAACCCCAGGCGGTGGCGTTACGTCTAGGTCGTAGTCGGCAATGGCAAAAGCGTGATTCCACAACTTTTCGCGGTAATCGTCGGGGTGCCGATTGCCAATGGGGTTGAGCAGTTGCATCATTCCGATGATGCTCTCCACGGCTTTCTGGCGTTGCTCTGGCACCTCTATTTTCCGAGCATACAAGAGGAGATCTTGTATCAGCCTGCCGTATTCGGCAAAGCGGATTTCATCTTTTTCAGTGTTATACTGTATTCTTAGGTTGTTCATACCGGTGATATACGGGCTAAAGTGATAGCACTGAGGAGTGGAGCGGCTATTCTACGGTTACCGATTTGGCCAGATTGCGCGGCTGGTCCACATTGCAACCGCGCATGACGGCGATGTAATAGGCGAGCAATTGCAGCGGCACCACCGACAGCAGCGGCGTGAATGGCTCTTCCGTGGCAGGTATCTCGATTACGTAGTCAGCCATCCCTTTGATGAGTTCGTCGCCCTCGGTAACCACCGCCGTAACGATACCGCCGCGGCTTTTTACCTCTTGAATATTGGAGACGATTTTGTCGTGCGTGCTGCCATTGGTGGCAATGACGAACACCGGCATGTTTTCGTCAATGAGCGCAATGGGGCCGTGCTTCATCTCTGCTGCCGGATAGCCTTCGGCGTGGATGTAGGAGATTTCC
>FQKF010006271.1_pt1 | contig 13464 bp, 11 predicted proteins | sample 1504521 | NCBI WGS metagenome assembly FQKF01 (sample SAMEA4475357, study PRJEB15587) | soil metagenome | biome: Soil; feature: Field | place: India | collected 2015-03-11 | depth 0 m
ACAACCACCGGTTGTCCACCACCACCAGAAATTGGAATTGATTGTGTTTAATTCACATATCACTTGCAAATTACGTAAATCTACTGTTTTCATGTTTTTGCTCCTTTAAACACTTGTTTTCTGTATTCTATCAAATAAATTTTGTAAAGTCAAGTTTTTGATTATCTGAGAGAAAATATTCAAAACTTCCCGTTATTGTTGGTATTTTTCATAAACTTGGGCCAGTCGCTTTTCATGATATCTTTCGATGAAACTTTTATTGCTTGAACGATACCATCTTCGGTTACTACGACTAGTAAATTGTTTCTTAGATTAAGGCTTGCTTTTGTTGTTCCAGTTGAAAATGTCCATAATTGTTTGCCTTTTGAATTTAATGCGTATAGGTCTCCGTAATGATTTATGAAATAGATAATCCCATCGTCTCCTATCAAAGGGGTAGAGTAAATATTCGCTTTTGTTTTAAATTCCCATAGTTTCTTTCCGGTAGAATTTAAAGCATAAATCGTCCCTTCTTCGGTGCAAAAGTATATGTTCCCGCGGCTATCTATAACAGGGCTACTGTATATTCCACCATCGGAGAGGAATTTCCATATCAGTTTTCCATCTTTGGATATGCAGTGCAAGTAGTTGTCGTAACTGCCTATTAGTATATTCCCATTTTTATCAAGCGCAGGACTTGAATTTGTTTCAGTGTCTATTTTGAATTTCCATACCAGTTTTCCAGATTCTGAGAGCTTGTAAACATATCCATCCGAAGAAGCAAAGACGATATTTCCGGTGTTATCTATAGCGGCACTTGAATATATAGCTCCTTGCGTTGTGAATTTCCATAGTAATTTACCATCAAATGAGATTGCGTAGAAATTTCCATCTTGACTACCAACGTAAATTGCGTTTTTGCTTATCGCAGGTGTGGAGAAAATGTACTTTTCCGTAGCGAATTTCCAAAGTACTTTCCCATCTTTGCTAATTTTGTAAACGCATCCATCCCAACTTCCAATGTATATGTCGCCTTTTTCATCAATCGATGGAGAGGACGAAAATCCTTTTTCTATACTAACTTTCCAAAGTATTTTTCCATTCATGTTTAATTTGTATAGACTTTTGTCTCCGTCGATTATATAAACGTAATCTCCGTCTATAGCAGGACAGTGAGTTATTGAAGAACCATTGTTGATCTTCCATTGGACTGAGATAGAGAATGTGATTGTATTTAAGAGAAGGATTATAATAACAATCATTTGAGTAAAGTTCGAGATGCTAAACCTTCTCAAATTCAACACGGTTCCTCCCCCTTGTTTTGGCTTTGTAAAGTGCTTTATCGACTCTTGATAATACAGAATCGGTAGTGTCTCCGTCAACGTACTGAGTAACACCAAAACTTATCGAGATAGGCTTAATGATGGGATCTATCGTTATGTTTATCGCTTTTCGAAGTCTTTCGGCTATCGTTATCGCTTCTTTTAGATATGTGTTGGGGAGTAATATGACAAATTCCTCTCCACCCCAACGCGCTAAGGAATCAGATGATCTTAGATGAGAGCTTAGTATAAAACTAACTTCTTTTAACACCTTATCTCCCATCAGATGTCCATATATATCGTTTATCTTTTTAAAATGATCCAAATCACCTAAGATTATCGAGAAAGTACTACCATCCATTCTTGCATGTTCAAGTTCTTCTTTGATCAGTCTTCCGAATTCTCTTCTGTTGTTTATCTTTGTCAATTCGTCTGTTACTGACATATTTTTTGCATCTTCGAGGGCATTTTGGAGATCTCTTGTGCGTTCGTCTAATTTTTCTTGTAACCATCGGTTTTTCTCTTCCATTTGTTTAAGTGGAACTGATTCATCTTTTGATAAATCCAGTTCTGATTGTGAAATGTGAAGATGGTAAATAAGCCAACTTTCACCTTCTTTGACAAAGAGCATACTCATTCTAAGTCGTTCAATTTTGTAATCCGTCTCTTCTATTCTTAGATTAAACTCTAAACCACATAGAGCAAGAGCGACGGTAGGGGTTACTTCAGATGCTTTGAAAAATGTTATTTTGTATGGAATTGTTTCGGGGTATTGAGACATTTCCCGTTGATATAGATAAACGCTCTGTTCATATGTCAATCCAATTTCATCTTCACCGGTACCAATTGCAGATAGGTCAGGATGAAAGCATTTTAAAACCTTCTGCAAGTCTCTGTCAATTAGATAGGCTTTCAAATAACTTTCCAGTACAAACCTAATTTCTTCTTCAAATGAATTATTGTTTTGATTCATTAGGATACCTCCAACGCGAAATATAAAATAATTATATCATAATTTTTGATTTTTGGTAATGAACTTAAAAAAACTATTCCCCTTCTCAGAAGGGGAATAGTTTTCAGAAGAATTTGCTATCCAATTAGCATTACTATAACATCATTCACATTCGTCCCGGTCGAACCTGTTATTAGCAAATCACCAGAAATCTTCAGTGCGTTGTAGGCATCGTTGTTCTCTAAAAAGACTTCAGGTGAATATCCTGCTTGTCGTATTTTTTGGCATGTTTCACCATCAACTATACCACCTGCAGCATCCGTTGGTCCATCTGTACCATCAGTTCCAAAAGAACACAAAGTAACGTTTTCCATGCCCTCTATTTCAATAGCAAAAGAAAGTGCAAGTTCCTGATTTCTGCCACCTTTTCCTGTACCTTTGACATGCACTACTGTTTCACCGCCAAGAATTACCGCACAAGGCTTTTTAACAGGTCTATCGTTCTCCAGAATTTCTTTAGCAATAGATGCAAGGAATTTTCCGGCTTCTCTTGCTTCACAACTTAGATTTGTTGTGAGCAAAATGGTGTTGTATCCAAGTTCTTCTGCGGTGTTTTTTGCCGTTTCACATGCTATCTTCACACTTCCTATGATATGGCTTTCAACATTCGTAAGTTCTTTAGGAGTTTCATTTTTAAGTGCTTCGATTATTTTTTCTGAGACTTTTATGTTGTATTTTTTGATTATCTCAAGTGCTTGCTGAGATGTCGAACTATCAGGATACGCTGGACCGGAGGCGATACTGTCGAGTCTATCACCGAGTACATCTGAAAGTATCAAGGAGATAACCTTTGCAGGATAAACATGTTGAGCAAATCTTCCACCTTTGACTTTCGATAGATGTTTTCGTATCGTATTTATTTCAATTATGTTTGCTCCGCTTTTCAGTAATTGATTTGTTAGGTCTTGAATTTCTTCGAGTGTTATGCCATCCGCGGGTATTTCAAATAGAGCAGATCCGCCACCAGAGACAAAAAACAAAACAGTATCTTTTTCTGATAGATTTTTTGTCATATCAAGTACTCTTTGCGTTGCACGGATTGTATTCTCATCTGGTACAGGATGACCTGCTTCGTAAATTTCTATACCTTCGATTTCTCCTTCTGAATGGTTGTATTTTGTTATCACTATTCCAGATTTAATTTTATCTTTGAGTGTATCTTTCGCTGCTTTTGCCATACGCCAAGCGGCTTTACCTATGGCTATGAGAGTTATATTATTCAGTTCTTGTTTTGATAGTATATCATTTAAGGTCTTTTCCACAGATTTATCTGGTTTGGATGTGCTTATAATTTTTTCGATGATTAATTTCATGTGTTCTTTTAATTTATTCATTTTCCCACCTCGCTGAATAACCAGTCTTCTGACTATATATCCAATTTGATAGAAATGACCGGGTTTTTACCCGGTCATTTAATTAATTTATTGCAAACTGTATGTTGTTACACAACAAAGAAACTCATAATCCATACAACTACAGCCGCAGTTAAACCTTCTAAAAGAGTACCAAACGTTTGCAATTTGTATCCAGTTTTAACATCCATTTTTGATAATTGGCTAACTACCCAGAAGTAACTATCATTTGCGTGTGATACAACCATTGATCCAGCACCGATAGCTACCACAGTGAGTGCTTTGGCTATTGGTGAAACGAAGCCAAGTGATTCCATTAATGGTGCTAGTAATGATGCAGTTGTAATTATAGCTACCGTTGAAGAACCTTGCGCAGTTTTTATTGCTGCAGCTATTATGAATGGTAACCACATGCCAAGGTTGGCTTTCGATAGGTACTGACCTATTACGTTTGCTATGCCGGAATTTTGGAGCACCTTTCCGAATGCTCCACCAGCTGCTGTTATCAATATGATAACACCAGCTTGAACAACCGCTTGGCCTACCCATCCGCTCATAGATAACATTTCTTTGTCAAATTTCTTGGGCAATAGGAAAGCTATGAGCACACCTATCATTAAAGCGGATACTGGATGACCTATGAAACCGATGAAGTCTTTGAAGAATCCTTCTCCAAATGGTTTTGTTGGGAAATCAGAAATTGATTTTAGAACTATGAGAATTATTGGAAGCACGATTGGCAAAAATGCTTTCGGTGCATTTGGAGCTTCTTTCATCGTCTTTTCAATTTCGCTTTCGGTGAGCTCGGGCTCAGGATCTATTTGGATTTTTGAAGCGAATTTAACCGAGAAAAGCCAACCAACTATTATCGCAGGAATTGAAACTATCATACCAAGTAGGATTGTAAGACCAAGGTCAGCACCAAGAGTTCCAGCAGCTGCAACTGGTCCTGGAGTTGGAGGTACCATGGTATGTGTGGCATACAAACCAAGGCTGAGAGCTATACCGGTTGTAGCAAGGCTTAGATTTGCTCTTTTCGTCAGTGCTTTGTTAAGAGGAGTTATAATGACAAAACCAGAATCACAAAAGACTGGAATTGATACGATGTATCCTATTATACTCATCGCAAGTGGTACGTTCTTTTTACCTGTAACCTTGAGTACGGATTCTGCCATGGTGAACGCTCCGCCGGATTTTTCAAGGAAGATACCGATTATTGTACCTGCAACTATAACAATACCAATGGAGCTTACAGTTCCACCGAATCCTTCGGTAATAGACTTAATAATGTCGGGCAAGTTCATCTTTGAAAGCAGACCGTAAAGGAAGGCAGCGAATATCAATGCTAAAAAAGGATGTAGTTTCCACCGTACAGTCGATACAACGATGAAGACTATCGAGAGTAGTAGCAGAATAGTCAACCAAACACCCATGATCGTTCCCCCCTTTGAAAGTTTGTGGGTTTCCCCAAGGGTATTATAACACAAGGGTATTATAACATAATTTACAATGATAATGCATTGAACTTTAGAAAATATCCAATTTTGTTAATCAAATTTTTTGCTTTTTACTGTTCAATCTCAACTGTTTACTGATCACCGTTCACTATCAGCTGCTCACTGATCACCGTTCACCGATTGCTACTTCCCAAGCGCTGCTGTTGCCAGTGGTTCTACCCACGTTCCGGATGTTCTATCGTAGATACCGAATCCTGCGCAAAATTCCCAGTATGCGAGTGAAAATCCAAATTCTTCGGCGGTTTTTCTTACTGTTTCCGTCCATTTTACTCTTGAATCCATATCCGCTTTTGAGTAAGCTCCGAATTCGCCAAGGAATATCGGTACATTGTTTTTCTTCGCCCAATCACTAACGTATTTGAAGTGGTTTTTGATCTGCTCCACTTCCCAGTCTTTACCTTCCCATTTTACTCCTACTGGTAGTTGTGGGGTGACCCATTCTGCACCTTGGTGAGTGAAATTGAATGGTTCATAGTAATGGAAGGATACTATTATATTCTCATCGTCTGGTAATTTGAGATCCTTCACAGCAGAGTAATGTGCCCAATTCGGTACATCGATTATAACTATTCTTTTGGGATTGATTTTTCGTATCACTTTTAACGCTTCAGGGTATATTTTATTCCATTTGTCAGGAGTTAATTGTTGGGCTGGCTCATTGTATATTTCAAAAAAGAGCGTGTCTGGATAGTTTTTGAATTTTTCTGCTATCTGTTCCCATATCTTTACAAGCACAGGACCATATTTGTCTGGATCTTGGTAAAGTTCTTCGAAATGGTGTGTGTTTATAATTGTTACTAAACCATTTTCTAACGCTTTATCAACCACATGAACGACTCTTTCCATGAAATTTTTATCTATTGTGTAATCATCTGAGATATGTGCAGACCATCTTATAGGTATTCTCACCGAATTAAATCCCCGTTGTTTTATTATCTTGAAATACTCATCATCGATGAATACGCCCCAAGAACCTTCTACAGGTGCTTCAAGTGCATTTCCCATATTCACACCATGACCGATTAGATTGTTGTATTCAAATGCGCTTTTTTTGACAGTTTTTTCTTCTCTGCAACTTGTTAGCATAATTAATCCCCCAATTAGAAGTATTATGAATATTACTTTAGATAACCTAAACACACTAACCACCAACCTTTTTTACGGACTTTCTTTCAATTAATTTTGTTGGAAGTATAACGTTCTTTGGAATTTTACTTCCTTTACCAAGAATTCTATCAATCAGCAACTGTGCAGCCATCTGTCCCATTTCCCAGCGTGGTTGATGAATGGTTGTCAATGGTGGAATGAGGAAAGGTGCATATGGTGCATCATCATAGCCTATTATCGAGATATCTTCCGGTATATCCAGTCCTTTTTCTTTCAACGCAGAGATTGCACCTATCGCTGTCCAATCGTTTATCGAAAAGATTGCTGTGAAGTTTTTACCGTATCTATCCAAGTGTCGTTTGATTGCATCGTAACCATCTTCCGGATTGTATCCTTCAACTTCACTGAAAAATACCTGAACATCTCGGTGTTTATCGACAAATTTTCTTACACCTTTTTCCCTATCGATCGCCGCTGGAGATGGTTTTGGACCTTTAATGAAGAATATGTTTCTGTGTCCCATATTGTAAAGGTACTTCATTGCGTTCATAGCTCCACCGACGTTGTCTATATTTACAGAATCACAGATGATTTCTTCTATGCTATAATCAACGGCAACAATGGGAACACCACTTTTCAAGAAAGGTTCGAGGTATTTTACTCCAGTGTACAGTTCCATGACTATGACACCGTCTATCTTTCGTTTGAAAAATTGATCCAGCACGTGTCTTTCGGCTTCTGGTAACATTTTAGGAATGGAAACCATTGTTTCGAAGTCGTTCTTCGTGGCGTAATCTTCTATCGCCATGACGATTTCGTTGTAATGGTATCCCCTTAAATCAGGTACAAGTACACCAATGTTGTATAAAAGTTCCGATGCCTTCCGTAAAGAAGGCATCGGCTTATAACCAAGCGTTCTTATAGCTTTTATAACTTTTTTCCTTGTTTCTTCATCAACCTTTGAAAAACCGTTTATCACTCTTGAAACTGTGGCTATGGAAACACCTGCCATATTTGCTACATCTTTTATTGTAACTCGTTTGCCGTTGTTTCCCACTTCTTTAAACCCCCTCGTAACGGTGAAATTTTCAATGTTCACAGATTAACGTTGTACGGGTTGTATCCGATAAGATGTTTTGTGGTCTTTTTTTCGATTATTTCTTTGTAAATGTACATCGACGGACGTGGATGGTAGGTCTTCTTTTCAAGATCTGTATAAGCTAAACCAAAGCGTTTTGAATAGCCTTTCGCCCATTCGTAATTATCGATAATCGACCAGTGTAAGTATCCAAGTATGTTTATACCTTCCTCTATTGCCTTTTCAACGGCGTACATGTGGAATATTATGTACAAACTTCTGTATTTGTCTTTCTCATCAGCCATACCGTTTTCTGTGACTATTATCGGTTTATTATACCTTTGAGAAATCGCTTTGAGAAGATTGTACAATCCTTCCGGATAAAATTCCCAGCCAAATTCACTCGCTGGTCTTCCGCAACGTGAAAATCCACCTTCAGGACATGCGTAACCGTAACCTGGTACAACTGTCCAATCGAGCTTGAATTCTCCAAATTTCATTTCAACGGGTAATCTTTCTATAACCGCTCTTGTGTAATAATTAACGCCTATATAATCCGCGTTGTCTTTTACCATATCTATGAAATTCCAGTTCGAAATAAACATTGCATTTTCGAATATATCCTTATCATCTGGGTTTACTGTATCATACCATGTGAACGAATAAATCACACCAACAGGTTTGTCTGTGTGTTTTTTAATCTTTTGATATGCAAGGTTGTTTGCCTTTGCTTGATTTTGTAGACTTTTGATGTACCAACTTGGTTCAAAGTAACTTGGTGGGAATCCTGCGTTGACTATGAAGTATCCAAGTTGGCTCACGACATGTGGTTCGTTCATCGTTGACCACATGTCGACGATATCTGAGTATTTCCATGCAAGATATTCAGCGTATTTACCGAATTCTTCAACGATAGAATCGTTTACCCAACCTATCTTTTCCTTTTCTAAACCTTTGTGTACACCGATTGGGTCATGTAACCACAGTGGAAGTGTGAAATGATTTAGGTTTACAAATACTTTTAGACCTTTCTTTTTCATATCTTCCATTATCTTTCTGTAATGTTCAACTGCATCTTTATTGGCTATTTCATCGAGTTTTTGCAAGTAATTTTCAGAATCGAGAGGGATTTCTTTCGTTGAACGTGGGAATATTCGTGACCATTCGATGCCAATTCTAATAACGTTCATTTTAAAATCGACGGCAAGTTGATGTACTTGTTCGTACTGATCCCAATATGCTGCACCGTTCTCTGGTAAATCACCACTGACAACTCCATTGACCAAATTTCCAAAATCTCTAACCCATACAAACCAATCTGTGTTAGGGTCTATATCGTTCCCTTTTCCCATCTCAAATTGAAAACCGGACATAGAAACACCGAACAAGAAATCTTTAGGAAACATTTTATCTCCACCTCCACCACCGAGATCTTTGAGTTTTAGTCATTTTCGTATTTTAACCAATCGATTATCTCATGAACGTAACCAAAAGCGAGTGCAACCACTGTGTCTGCTCCTCCGTAATATATCGCAACTCTTCCGCTCTCTCCATCTACCAACGTCGCTACTGGAAACACCACGTTTGGTACATCTCCTACACATTCATATTCTTTTTGCGGTGAGAGTAAGTATTTCTTCGAGCGTTTAATGACCTTCCATGGCTTGTCCAAATCAAGTAATGCCGCTCCAAAACTGTACACGTATCCATTGCATGATAATAACACACCATGATAGAACAACAACCAACCTTCCTCTGTCTCTATCGGTACCGGTCCTGCTCCTATCTTTAACGATTGCCATGGGCTGTATCCTCTGCCCATTACAAATCTATGCATCCCCCAGTGTATCATATCTGGACTTTCACTGTAAAAGATATCTCCAAATGGTGTGTGACCGTTATCCGATGGTCGGCTCAACATCGCATACTTTCCGTTGATTTTCCTTGGAAAGAGCACTCCGTTTCTGTTGAACGGTAAGAATGCGTTCTCTATTTGATAAAACGTCTCGAAATCGTATGTGTATCCCACACCTATTGTTGGTCCATGGTAACCATTGCACCATGTGATCCAGTATCTATCCTCTATGAAGACAACTCTCGGATCGTATTTGTATTCACTTTCGACAGGATCTGGTGTTTGTTGGATGAATTTAATAGGTTCATCATCGATAGTCCAGCTGAATCCATCTTTACTGAATCCTCTTCGTATATTCATTTCTCTTGCGGTGTTATCCACTCTAAACACACCTGCGAATTGACCATTGAATGGAACAACGGCGCTATTGAAGATACTGTTGGAATCTTTCGCTTGATTTCGTTTGATGATTGGGTTTTGAGAGTATCGCCAAATAACTTCACTGCTCTCTTTTGGTCTATCTTCCCATGGAATGTTTGGTAAGCTTGCTGCATTAATTTTCAATTTCTTAGCCCCCCTTTTACACTATTTTTGAACTTTCACACATGCAACTTTGTGATTTTCTTCGATATCAACAAATTGAACATTTTTACAACCTTCGTCACCCAGAGGACATCTATCGTAGAATTTACAATATCCCTTTGGAACTTCTCTACCGTGCAATGAGATGGTAGATTTCTCCCATTTTTGATGCACCGTTGGAACGGAAGCCAAAAGCATCTTTGTATACGGATGTTGTGGATTTTTGAAGACTTTCACGGTATCCCCGTACTCCATCATTGAACCTCTGTAAAGGATTATCGTTTTATCGCTCACGTAGTAACCAAGTGACAGATCATGTGTAATGAAAAGCACGGATAGCCCTTTTTCTTTCAATTTAATAAGACTGTTGAGCACATCTATTCTTGTAGAAGCATCGAGCATGCTTATAATTTCGTCAGCAACGAGAAATTTTGTTTCCATAAGTAAGGATCTTGCGATGAGTAATCGTTGTAACTGACCTCCACTGAGTTGGTGAGGGAATTTGTTGAGTACTTCAGTTGGATTGAGTCCTATATCTTCGATTACTTTTACAACTCTTTGGCGCCAGCTTTGCTGAGTTTCCGTAGGATAGAACTCCTCCCTTACCATATCAAAAACCCGGTCGATTTTGAATATTGGATTGTACGAACTGAAGGGATCTTGAAAGACACCTTGGACATGTCTATAATATTCTTTTATGTTCTTGATAGTCGAAACAGCTAAACCATTAAATACAATCTCACCGGAAGTTGGTTTTGTAAGTCTTAATATCATTTTACCGATAGTTGTTTTACCGCTTCCACTTTCGCCTATCAGTGAAACTATTTCGCTATCTTGTACATCGAAACTTACGTTGTCAACAGCGTAGAATCTTTCGCGACCAAATGGACCTACAGAATAAGCTTTTGTTAGATTTTTGACTTCAAGCATTTGGCTTCACCTTCCAACAATAAGCAACGTGCTTTTCTTCAACGTTAACCAACGGTGGTTCTTCATCACACTCTTTGCTCCTAAGAGGACATCTATCTTTAAACCTACAACCAGTTGGTGGTGTTAAGAGTTGAGGTGGTTGACCTGGAATACCTTTCAAAAGTTCTTCTGTGTAGCGGATACCTACTTCTGGTAATGAATTCAATAGCATTTTCGTGTAAGGATGTACAGGGTTTTCTATTAGTTGTTTTGTTGTACCAATTTCTGCTATCTTACCTGCGTACATGACCATTATTCTATCGGCTATCTGATATAGGACTGACAAATCATGAGTTACAAAAATCAGTGATTTAACTATGCCTCTGTCTTTGAAATCCTTTATCATTAAACAGACAGCCTTTTGTGATGAGACATCGAGAGCTGAAGTTATTTCATCAGCTATTAGCAACGAAGGATTAAGCAATGTACTTATCACCATTACCATACGTTGTTTCATTCCACCAGAGAGTTCGATGGGGTACATATTCAAAACTCTCTCTGGTAGGTTGACTATCTTCAATCTTTCAAGTAAGTTATCTTTTACAGAATCTGGATCGATTCCTTTACTCAAAAGCACTTCTTCTATGTATTTTCCTATCTTTCTTGTGGGGTTGAGTGCATCCATAGCGTATTGAGGTATTATGGAAATCTTTTTGAATCTGAAGTCTTTCATCTTATAGTAATCTTCTATTGGTAATCTTTCCTTATCAAGGTAAACTTCTCCCCCCATGTAATACATTGGAGGTTTGAGAAGGACTATACCATTTCCGAGTGTTGATTTTCCACAACCGGATTCGCCAGCTAATCCAAGCAACTCACCATCTTCAACCGTGAAAGAGATATCATCAACAGCTTTTACGTAACCTTTTAATGTTTTATAGTAAACCTTCAAATTCTTCACTTCGAGCATTTGTAATCTCAGCTCCTTGTTTACATTTCTCTTAATCTTGGATTGAATACTTCATCAAGTCCGGTGTTCATAAAGTAAAGCGCACCGACGATCAATGTAATGACCAATCCCGGGGGAATAGCCCACCACCACATGCCAAGTTGTATAGCGTTCCAAAGAACTGCGTTTTGCATCATCAAACCAATCGATATACCTCTCGTTGGTCCAAGCCCTATAAAATCAAGACCGACTGCAGCAAGGATAGCTCCTCCAAACTGCAATATGAAGACCATAAATACGTACGAGAACATATTTGGCATTATCTCGTAAAGTATAATTTTAAGATGACTCCTTCCAGTTATCCGTGCAAGATTCACGAATTCTCTAACTCTAAGTGACAGGGTTTGAGATCTAACTGCACGGGCAGTCCAGGGCCAAGCGGTGAAACCAATGATAATACTCTCAACGAATATACCTCTGTATGGTAGATACGCAGCTATTATAATCAGCAAAGCCAAAGTTGGTATGACCAAGAGTATGTTTGTTATCATCATCAACAATTCATCAACCCATCCACCTTCGTAGCCTGCAAAGAAACCTATGATTAGACCTATCAAAGTTGCTAATCCACCACCAACTAAGCCTACAAGGAAGGAAGAACGAATTCCGTAAACTAACTGTGTGAAGACGTCTTGGCCAAACGTTGTTGTACCAAGCCAGAACTCCTTACTTGGTGGTTGATAACCTGTGCCTACGTATTCCAAGGGATCTTTGTATTTAGAAACCATAGGTCCAAAAATCCCCAGAAAGACAAAGAACAATACTATGAAAAGTCCTATCCTAAGTTTTTTATTTCTGAACGCGAAGAATAACATTTCATTCATCAGATCTCACCACCGTAAGAATATCTTATGCGAGGATCAAGTAACATATAAACTAAGTCCACTGTGAAATTAGCAACAAGCACACCGATTATTATGAATATGAAACACCCCTGTATTAAAAAATAATCTTGGTTCAATATCGCTTGTGTGAGCACATATCCAATACCCGGGTAAGAAAAAACAACTTCCGTTGTAACTTGACCGGCTATAATAGTTCCAAGTTGCAATGCTAAACCGGTTACCTGAGGTAGTATAGCATTTCTAAAGGCGTATTTTCTGATTAATTTTTGCTTCACACCCAACGTTTCAAGGTATCGAGAGTAATTACTTTCAAGTTCGTAAATAACCATATTTCTCATTCCTATCGCCCAACCGCCCAGTTGGACAATGAACAACGATAAGAATGGTAAAATCCAGTGTTTCAGATAATCAGAAATGAAGATCCAGGAAAAATGAGGTCTCAGAGAGAAACTGTATGCTCCAGCAATTGGAAATATTCTGAGCACGACACCAAAATAATATGCAAGTAATATACCAAGCCAAAGATAAGGTGCACCAGTTATGAAATACATTATTGGTAACATCACCGAGTCAAGTCTTTTTCGCCTTGCAGCGGCAGCTCCAAGGTTGTTTCCCACAATCCAACTAATTATTATCGATGGCACCAACAATCCAAGTGAAAATGGGAGAGCGCTCTTTAAGACGTCTAAAACGGGTTTGGGATAAAGATAGATACTTATTCCAAGATCACCTTTGAAAAACGCTATCCAAAAATTGAAATACTGTTTCCACATCGGTTCATCAAGACCGAAAGCTTTTGTTAGATAACTATAAATAACCTTTGCAGACTCTGGTAATCCTGAGAATCTCGAGACAAGAACAAGGATAGGATTCCCAGGCATGAGCCTGGGAATCAAC
>FQKF010052123.1_pt1 | contig 13457 bp, 12 predicted proteins | sample 1504521 | NCBI WGS metagenome assembly FQKF01 (sample SAMEA4475357, study PRJEB15587) | soil metagenome | biome: Soil; feature: Field | place: India | collected 2015-03-11 | depth 0 m
TTTTTTTGGAACTATGGCAAAGAACAAACGATCTTCCTCGCCCATTGTCTTTTCAACTGACCCGGATCTCCTAAAGCGCTTGGAGGCAGAAGAGGAGGCGTCCTCGCCTGCGCTGGCGCCCGAGCGGCAGGTGTTGCGCATCTGGCTGGAGCGCGGCAAGGGCGGCAAAGAGGCCACCGTTATTAGGGGCTTTGTCGGGCCTCAGGAGGTATTGGAAGAGTTGGCCCGCTGGCTCAAGGGCAAGTGCGCCGTCGGCGGCAGTGCCAAAGACGGTGAAATCATCCTCCAGGGCAACCACCGCGACCGCGTGATGGCCTTGCTGCAGGAACGCGGATACAAAAACATCAAAAAGGCGGGCGGCTAAGGCCCTCCCCTGTTTTTTCACTACTGCTCTGTAACACCGACCAACGCTACCCTGTGCATGGACATTCTGACAAACATCGGGCGCGGCCTGTTGGGCATGTGCTTCCTACTGGCCACCGCTTACCTGCTGAGTCGCAACCGTCGCGCCATTGACTGGCGATTGGTGGGCGCCGGCATTGGTCTTCAAGTCATTTTTGCCATTCTCATTCTGAAAGTGCCAGGGGTCAGCTGGGCGTTCGACTCGTTCGCCAAAATGTTCACCTACATCATCCGATGGTCGGAGGCGGGCGCTACGTTTTTGTTTGGAGATTTGGCCACTGGCAATAAGGGCTTCGGCTACATCTTCGCCTTCCGGGTGCTACCCACCGTGATGTTTTATTCGGCACTTTCGGCCATTTTGTTCTACTTTGGCATTTTACAAAAAATCGTTTACGGTATTGCTTGGGTGCTCACGCGCAGCATGGGCCTGAGCGGCCCGGAGAGCTTAGCCGCCGCCGCCAACGTGTTCATCGGTCAGACAGAAGCGCCGCTTATCATTCGGCCCTACCTGGCCAACATGTCGCGCTCCGAGATCATGTGCCTGATGACGGGCGGCATGGCCACCATTGCCGGCGGTGTTTTTGCTGCGTATGTGGGCTTCCTGGGCGGCGACGACCCTCAAAAGCAATTGCTGTTTGCCCGCCACCTGTTAGCCGCCTCCATTATGTCGGCGCCAGCGGCCGTCGTGTGTGCCAAGATGTTGCAACCTGAAACGGAAAAGCAGGTCCTGGAAAAACTCGCGCATGTGGATACACACGTGGGCGACAATCTCTTAGACGCCGTCGCCAAAGGTACTACCGACGGTCTGAGGTTGGCCGTCAATGTAGGCGCCATGCTCATCGTGTTCATCTCTTTAGTGTACATGCTCAATTGGCTCCTTATGAACACCGTAGGCGCCTGGACGGGGCTAAACGAGACCATACGCCAGATCACTGACGGACGCATCGAAGGGCTGAACTTTACCTATCTGCTGGGCCTGTCCTTCGCGCCAGTGGCCTGGCTATTGGGTACCCCTTGGACCGACTGCGTGCTTATAGGTCAGCTGCTGGGCTTGAAGACGATGATTAACGAATTTGTTGCCTACGGCGCCTTGGGCGAAATGCAGAAGACCATCCAGCTGCATCCGAAGTCCGTGATTATTGCCATTTACGCTTTATGCGGTTTTTCTAACTTTGCCTCCATCGGCATTCAGATAGGCGGCATCGGTACGCTGGCACCCAATCAACGCCGCACGCTGACCGAGCTGGGGTATTGGTCGCTCATCGGCGGTACGCTGGCCTGCTTTTTGACTGCCACTATTGCCGGCGTGCTGCTTTAAAAACGCCCTCTTCACCCGCTCTTACCACTGCTCCTATGACTGATGTCGAAGTACTCTTGATGGCCTTCCAAAAAATTCGCGCGCGCATTGCGGAGAGCGAAATCGAAGAAGCCCTGCGTGACATAGCCACCCTGATGCCCCAAACAGGCTTGGACTTAGACGACGACGTCCTCGCGCTCCGGCAACAATTCAGCTATGCCCAAAAGCAAGTTCGCCTCAACCTCATTGAAAACAGCGAGTACTCGCGCATGCTGAACAACATCAGCTTCGCCTTGCTGCGGCTGATAACGGATGCCTGCAAACAACTGCAACAGCACCACCCCAGTCCGGTGCCTTCAGCAGGGCTCTCCGTTACCGACACCGAAGTACGGACTGCCTCGGCCCTCTCGACCAATCTGGCCCCCATGCTGCAGGAGGGCTTAGAGAAAATGGGCCAGGGCGACTACGGCGGCGCTTTGCAATGCTTTTCGGCATACCTGCAAACCAACCCGCGTTCCTGGCATGCCATGCACTATCTGGGCAGCCTGCACGAAACCCTCGGCCTATGGGACGAAGCCATCCACTGGTATTCCGAAGCGCTCAAAGTCAACCCCGCCGACGCCATCGCCATCAACAACCGAGGTAACATCCGCATGGAGCAACTCGGCGAATACGAAAAAGCCTACAAAGACTTCTCCACAGCCTTAGTAGCCGACCCCACGCTCTCGACCGCGCGCTACAACCGCGCACTGGCCGCTATGTATCTGAGCCAATACGAGCGCGCCATTGCCGACCTCAATGTATGTGTTGAGCAGGGCTTTATGCCCGAAACCGCACGAGGTCTGCGAGGCGTCTGCTTAGCTGCCGCCGGGAACCACGATGAGGCTGCCGAAGACCTGAAAATTGCCCTCCAGGCCGACCCTGAAAATGCCACTTACTGGGCCACTTACGGCCTGTGCGAATACCACCATGGCCTCTACCAACAGGCTATTGACACCCTCAACCATGCTCTGGAACTCAATCCTGATCAGCCCGAAATGCAAAACGTACGCGGCATGGCCCATTTCTTCTTAGAAAACTATGCCGCTGCACAGGCTGATTTCGAGCAGGTGATCCGCCAAAAACCCGACTACGCCTACGGCTGGTATTTCCTCGGCCTGTGTCGAAAAATACACGGTGCGCCCGCCGAAGCTGTTCAATGCCTGAGGGAGGCTACTCGCTTAGACCCCGACTTGGCCGAGGCCTATGCCATCTTAGGCGTCATCGCCTACGAAAACGACCACAACGACGATGCTATCCGCTTGTGTCAGCAGGCCCTGGCCATCAAAGAGGTGCCCATTGCCCAAGAGTACCTCCAAAAAGCCCAACAGGCCAACAAATCGGGAAGCATGTGGAACAAACTCTTCGGGGGCTGACCCCGAACGCTAGCAACTCGATTATCCACCTACTACTTCTCGGAGTAAGGCAACATGCTGGCGACGTCGCTGCGCCATATTGCTCGCGTCATGCGCCGGACTAACGCAAATCAACCCATCATCTGCTCTAGCGCGTTACCTTTGCTTAAATAAACAGAACTCACCATGAAAGAATGGCCGCTTTGGGAAGTTTTCATCCGCTCCAAGCAGGGGCTTAGCCATAAGCACGCGGGCAGTCTGCACGCTGCCGACGCCGCTATGGCCATCGAAAACGCGCGCGACGTCTATTGCCGCCGCAATGAAGGCATCAGCATCTGGGTCGTTGAGTCCAAGTACATCCACGCCTCTACCGAAGACCAAGAAGCTTTCTTCGACCCCTCCAACGACAAAGTGTATCGGCACCCGACGTTTTACAAATTGCCTGATGAGGTCAAACACATGTAAGCCGTTGCGGTTATAGCCGGCAAAAAACGCGCACGCGCACATGCAAGCTAGTTTCCCCTATGTATTGCAATTGGGCGACAACGCCCTCATCCTGTCGCACCGCCTGAGCGAATGGTGCGGACACGGCCCCGTGTTGGAGCAAGACATTGCCCTGACCAACATCGCCTTAGACCTGCTGGGTCAGGCGCGCCTGCTGCTGACATACGCCGGCGAGCTCGAAGGGCAGGGCCGCACCGAAGACGACTTGGCCGGCTTCCGCGACGCCCACCAGTTTCGCAACGTGTTACTGGTCGAACAGCCCAACGGCGACTGGGCGCACACCATCGTGCGGCAGTTCTTCTTTGACGTCTATCATTACTACCACTACCAGGCCCTGCTCCAGAGCCGCGACGAGCGTCTGGCCGCCATCGCCCAAAAGGCCCTCAAAGAAGTAACCTACCACCTGCGCTATTCCAGCGAATGGACCATCCGCCTCGGCGATGGCACCGAAGAAAGCCACCGCCGCATGCAGGAGGCTGTGGACGACCTGTGGATGTACACCGGCGAGCTGACGACCCCCAACGACGTGGAGCGCCAGGCTACCGAAGCCGGCGTCGGCTCCAGCCTGGTGCAAATACGCCCTCTGTGGGAAGCCAAAGTGCAGGAAGTCTTCGCAGAAGCCACTCTCCGCATCCCGACGAACAACTGGATGCAGAGCGGAGGCAAAGACGGACGTCACACCGAGCACTTAGGCTATATCCTGGCCGAAATGCAGTTCATGCAGCGCGCTTACCCCGGAGTGCAGTGGTGATACGGGCAGGATCATTCTCCGCGCCGCAGGGTGAGATCCAGTGTTTCCAGTTGCTCCAGCCGCGATAGGTCGAGGGCGATGGTGCGCAAGGGATTGTGGCTTACGTCCAGCGTGCGCAGTACTGTCAGGTTGGCCAGAAAGGCCGGCAGGTGTTCGAGCTGATTGTAGCGCGCGTTCAGGTGCTCAATGCGCAGGCTTTGGGCCAGAAAGTCCAGCGTCGTCAGCCCGCAGCGCGACAGTGTGGCTTCGCGCAGGTTAGGGAACGGGCCCAAGCGCTCGGCGCCCACGATGGGGTAGCCCTCGCAAATCAGCCGTTCCAGTGATGCGCTGCCGTAAGAGCCGCCTTCGGGTACGCGCGCCGGCACGCGCGGGCGCATCGTCCCTTTGCGCAGGATGAGCACCGTCAGCCGAGGTAGGGCAAAGAGCTCTACCGGAAACTGCTCCATGCGGATATTTTCCAGGATGACCGTCTCCAGCAGCGGCATTTGCGCCAGCAAAGGCAGGGCTGCGGGCAGGTCGAAGTCCTTATGCGCTGGCAGGGCGATGAAGGTCAGAAAGTTGAGCGCCGTAATCGTTGGCGACAGGCGCTCGCACGGCAGCCGCCGCAGGTCGAGGGTGCGAAACGCTACCTCCGCATTGCTCCCCGCTTCGGGCCGATAACGGTGCCAAAGGCACATCTTGCCGGCCAGCAGAATGTGGAATAAATCGGCCTCATCGCTCTTGTGGCGGCTCAGAAACTCGGCTTCTTCGTAGTAATAGGCCGATGTCTCGCGCAGGCGCCGCGCCTTTTGTTGGGTATGCTCCGAAGCGTAGCGCTCCAGCAGCGCCATGGCCCGGCCTGATGTGTGGCGGTCAGGGTGAAAAACAGCAATGCCAAACACATAGCCCAGCAACTGCGCGTCCACACCCATGCCGCTCAGCAAATCCAGAATCAGCGGGCAGTTGTCGGTCTCCCGGTCGCACAGCAGGCGGGTTATCTGCTGCGTATAATTGCTGACGCCATCTTCCGTAAGCATCTGTTTCAACTAAATTTGTAACAGCACGTAACGGCGTTGGGTTTTGGAGAAAAATGCCTCGCCCAAACGGCCCGATAACCAACGGCGCGGCCATTTACTTGAACAAAAAGGCCATATCGCGCATTTATACCACACAACAACTGAGCCGGTGATATGGACTATCAGGAAGGAAGACAACGCTTTATCGAAGTATGGGGCAAAATGGCAGGCTATTGGGGTATCCCTCCGGCCATGGCGCGCGTTCATGCGCTGCTGTTAGTATCGCCGGAGCCATTAACGGCTGATGATGTGCAACAGGAGCTGGATATTTCCGTAGGCAGCGCCAACACCAATCTGCGCGAGCTGGTGGAGTGGGGGCTGGTCAAGAAAAATACCCTTCCGGGCGAGCGACGCGAGCGCTACGAAGCGGAAAAAGACATGTGGATTGTGGTGCAAAGAATTATTGCCCGGCGAAAAGAAAAAGAGTTGGAGCCAGTATTGGCCGAGCTGCAAAAGCTCAAAGCGGTACAGGGCGATTGCAATGGGGCCAAATGCTTCCGAAGGGTCGTTGCAGATATGTGTACATTCTCGCGGCAGGCCGACCGCTTTTTGCATTTTTTGTCGCATACGGAACACATCCACGTACTTCATGTGCTTAGCCGGGTCATTTCCTGATAACACGACATCTTTAGCCTGCCCTCTTCAGGGTTGCCGGCGCCAGATGAGGACTGCGCAGCGGAAGCGCCGGCGCAGTTCGGCGCGTTCGTAGTTGTTTTGCAGGTCATCGTTGCTGTCGGCAATGCCGGCTTCAGTTTCACCATAGGCATACAGATGGATGCGTTCGGCGGGCAGGTTGTTGTCGAGCAGGAAATTGCGCACTACGCGGGCGCGCTCGGTAGCCAGCTCCATATTGGCAGGCGTTGTGCCAACGGCGTCGGCATAGCCCAGGATGTAAAGGTGTGAGCTCGGGATGGCTTTCAGCTGGTTCATCATGTGCGTCGCGTGCTTTTTGCCGGCATCGGAAAGCAGCGTCTTTCCAGTTTCAAAATAAATGAAGCGCACGGAGTCGCTTTCGGCCAACGGCAAAGGGCCGCCCTTGAAATAGGCGCAGCGCTCGCGGTCGGCCAGCAGGCGCTGCTCGTCTAAGTCAATGGCCGTGGCCTGCGAAAAGCCTTTGTCTTTGAGTTGTTTGACCACTTTTTCGGCCTCTATGCGGGTGGGGTAGCTGCCAAAGTAGTAATGATGAATTCCTGCGGCGTCAGTAGTGCGCCACACGTTTTTCAGCCCGCGTTGCTGGAAGTAGGTAGCAGGCAACGAGTCAAACGAGGCCGTGATTTGCACGCGGAAGTGCTGGGCATGCAGGGCGCCGGACAGCCAAAAGAGTGCAGCGGACAAGCAGGCGAGTTTAAGCCGAGAGGAGCACATGTGTTACGATTGGGTCGGATGTGTGGCGGGTTCGTTCACGGGGTGCAGGCCGAGTCGGGCGCCTTCCAGCAGCATGCGTTTGTAGGCGGCCTCGTACTCATTGGAGATTTCACCGTCCAAAATGGCCTCTCGGACGGCGGTTTTGATGATACCTACTTCGCGCGATGGGGGTATTCCAAAGGTTTGCATGATGATTTCTCCATTAATAGGCGGTTGCCACAGGCGCAGACGGTCGGCTTCGGTAACCTCAGCCATGCGTTCGCGCAGGTATTCGTAGCCTTCTAAATAGCGGGCCATTTTGCGCGGGTTTTTGGTGGTGATGTCGCACGAACACAGCAGCATCAGGTCGTCAATGTCCGGGCCAGCGTCATACAGCAGTCGGCGCACGGCGCTATCGGTAACCTCTTCGCGCGTCAGGCCAATGGGGCGCAGGTGCAGGCGTACCAATTTCTGCACGTAGTCCATTTTGCTGTCCAATGGCAGGCGCATGCGTCGGAAGATGCGCGGCACCATGTTGCCCCCTACCCATTCGTGGCCGTGAAAGGTCCAGCCGGTTTCCGGGTCGTATTTTTTGGTAGCGGGCTTGCCGATGTCGTGCAGGAGGGCGGCCCAGCGCAGCCAGATGTTGTCGCTACGCAGGCATACGTTGTCCAGCACTTCGAGCGTGTGGTAGAAATTGTCTTTGTGCCCGCGTCCGTCGCGGTCTTCCACGCCATGCAGGGCGGTCAGTTCGGGAAAAATGAGGGCCAGCAGCCCGGTATCGAACAGCAGTTTGAAGCCGATGGAGGGTTTAGGCGCCTTCAGAATTTTCTCCAGTTCGGTGGTAATGCGCTCTTGCGAGACGATGCGGATGCGCTCGGCGTTTTGGGCGATGCCTTGCAGTGTTGTAGGCTCGATGGTAAAGCCTAGTTGTGTGGCAAAGCGAATAGCGCGCAACATGCGCAGCGGGTCGTCGGAGAAGGTCTTTTCCGGCTCCAGCGGGGTTCGGATGGTCTGGCGTTCCAGGTCGCCGATGCCGTCGAAAGGGTCAATCAGCTGACCGTAGTCTTCCTCGTTGAGGCTGACGGCTAAGGCGTTGATGGTGAAGTCGCGTCGGAACTGGTCATCTTCCAGTGTGCCCTGCTCTACGTCGGGTTTTCGGCTTTCGGGGCGGTAGCTTTCCTTACGTGCGCCGACGAATTCCACCTCAATATCCTCGAAGCGCAGCATGGCTGTGCCAAAGCGGCGATAGGTGGCTACCTTGGGGCGCGGTGTGATTTTGCTGGCGACGGCCTCGGCCAGTTGGATGCCGTCGCCTACGCACACGATGTCTACGTCCTTGTTAGGGCGGCCCAGCAGGCGGTCGCGCACGTGGCCGCCCACGATATAGGCCGGCACGCCCAGATCCCGGGCGGCACTGGCAACGATGGCGGCGAGCCGCTCTTCTTGTGCGTTGAAGTCAAACGTCATGAGGGTGTGCGGGATTAGACCATCTCACAGGCATAGACCTCTTCGATCTCTGCCAGAATGGCAAACAAAGCCTCCGGCTCCATTTCTGTAACGAGCCGGTGGCGATAGGGTTTGATGTTGGGCAAGTCGCGGAAGTAAGGCCCGTAGTGGCGGCGCATTTCCAGGACGCCCAATTTTGGGCCTTTCCAGGCGATGCTGTCGGTCAGGTGTTGCCGGGCGGCCCGCGTGCGCTCGGTCACAGAGGGCGGCTCCAGCAGCTCGCCGGTGGCGAAGTAGTGCTTAACCTCGCGGAAAATCCACGGGTAGCCAATGCTGGCTCGTCCGATCATGATGCCGTCAGGGCCGTATCGGTGGCGGTATTCGAGCGCTTTTTGCGGCGAGTCAATGTCGCCATTGCCGAACACCGGTATGTGCATGCGCGGGTTTTCTTTAACGCGCGCAACCCACGTCCAGTCAGCTTCGCCCTTGTACATCTGTGCACGCGTGCGGGCGTGAATGGTCAGCGCGGCGATGCCCGCATCTTGCAGGCGCTCGGCCACCTCGACGATGTTGATGCTATCGGCGTCCCAGCCCAAGCGCGTCTTGACCGTTACAGGGCGGCGCGTGCTTTTGACCACGGCCTCCGTGAGCCGCACCATGTGCGGCACATCGCGCAGCAGCCCGGCGCCGGCCATTCGGCAGGCCACTTTGGCTACCGGGCAGCCGAAGTTGATGTCTATCAGGTCCGGATTTTTGCCCTCGATAATCTCCGCCGCCTGCAGCATGCTGTCCAGCTGGCCACCAAAGTATTGGATGCCAATGGGCCGCTCGTAGTCGAAAATGTCCAATTTTTTGAGCGAGTTGATGGCCTCGTGCACCAGCCCGTCAGCGCTGATGAATTCAGTGTAGACCAGATCTGCTCCCTGCTCTTTGCATAATTTGCGAAAGGGCGGGTCGCTGACGTCTTCCATAGGCGCCAGCAGCAGCGGAAACTCGCCTAATTCAAGGTTGCCTATCTTTACCATAACAAACGCGGCAAAGATACTACGGCCGTGCTTTAAGCGGCAGGAACAGCTGATGTGGCCGCGTTAGCCTGGCGTTTTGGCACATCGCGGCGGGCTAGCCAGAAGGCCACTAACGGCGAAAGTACCAGATGAGCCGCCACAATGCCGACATACCAGCTGCCCACTCGCTCGCCCGCGCCAAACCAATCGCTGCCGCCTCGGAACAGGAGATACAGGCCCAACAGCGATTTGGCCAGCTCATACCACGGAGCACGCGCGTTGAGGTCCATCAGCTCCGTATAGGCAAAGACCGAGGCGAAGATGAACGCCCCGTACCAGAAGATGTCCGGCGAGCCTATCGGCCCCAAATAGGCGAAGAAGTAAATCAGCAGGAAGTAGCAGAAAAACATCTGCATCCACGACCACACCACTAAGGTGTGCGAAGCGGGCGTGTCGTATTTCTCCATGCGATAGACGTCCTCGACCACCGCTACCGGGTAGCGCTCTCGCACGTCGGCGGGCCGCCAGCCAGTGGGCATAAACCACAGGCGCATTTTGTCCCACCACGAGCGTGCACGCCAGGCATCGGTCAGCAGCAGCCAGAGGTGTTGAAAATTGATTTTGAATGGGTTCCACGTCCGAACGGGCCGCTTTACCCCATACACTGGCGGCATGTGCGGCAGCTCCTCCTGAAAGGTGCCAAACCACTTGTCCCACACGATGAAAATCTGCGCGTAGTTCTTGTCCATATACTCCGGATTGATGGCGTGATGTACGCGGTGGTGCGACGGCGTAACTATGATATGCTCCAGCCATCCCAGCCGCCCAATTAGGCGCGTGTGGTACCAATACTGCAAAAACAGGTGGAGCGGCCCAATGACGGCAATAATCTCTGTAGGCACGCCCAGCAGCGCCGCCGGCAACAGCAAAAAGGTGAAGTAATTGAACACGTTCGAAATAGACTGCCGCAACGCACACGACAGGTTGAACTCCTCACTACTGTGGTGAATGATGTGCCTATTCCACAGGAAATTAATCTCGTGGCTCCAGCGATGCACCCAGTAACCCTGAAAGTCCACCGCAATGAAGCCAATGACATAGACTAACCACGTCGCCTCGATGTGGACCAGCGCCACATGCTTCACCAGCCATCCGTAGCTAAGGATGCCAATGCTCAGGCCTAAAACGTCTTTGACCACATTCGTGATGCCTGAGCTGAAACTGGACACGCTGTCTAAGCCTCGAATGACCTGTGCGCCCCTGCGCCAGGCGACGATGACTTCGATGAAATAAAGCAAGAAAAAAACGGGAATGACCCAGTTCAGTACAGCGCCGTAAGTTTCCATAATGCGCAGACAAAATTAGCAGTTACAAGAAATCTACGTCCACAAAGTACGGATAAGACATCAGATATTCGATGGCCCGCTCGACGGGATACCGCTCAAACACAACGGTGTGAAGCATTTCGAGGATAGGGGAGTGGAGCCGATACTGCCGAACCAGTTGGCGGGCGACGCGCAGGGTTCGGACGCCCTCGGCGGGTTCGGTCAGCGTGCTGCGGATGTGTTCGGCCGCTTCGCCGCGCGCCAGGCGCACGCCAAACTGAAAGTTGCGGCTGTCGGGGCTGGTAGCGGTAGTTACCAAGTCGCCGATGCCGGCCACACCAATAAAGGCCTGATTAGAGGCGCCTAAGGCTTTGCCGAGGTTGACCATTTCCACCAGCCCTCGGGACATAAGCAAACCCTGGATATTACGACCCAGCCCGAGGCCATCTAAGATGCCGGAGCCAAGGGCAATGATGTTTTTGAACGCGCCGGCCAATTCGGCGCCTAGGAGGTCGTAGGAGCCAAACACCCGAAACTGAGGGCCATTGAGGGCCGCCTGGCCGGCCTGGATGACCTCTCGGAAGCGGCTGGCAACAACGGCCGCAGAGGGCTTGCCGTCCAGGATTTCGCGGGCCAGGTTAGGCCCGGCGATGCAGCCGATGCGCACAGCGCTGCTCTCTTCGAGAATGACTTCGCTCATGGTGCGCACATATGCGCGCGACAGGACAACGCCTGGAGCATCGAGTTCCTCTTCCCGAAAAGGCGGCAACAAATCAAAACCCTTCGTACCGTGAATGACAATGTGGTGAGGCTTGAGGAAAGGCCCAAACGAGCGCATCATCTGGCGAAAGCTAGCTGAAGGGACGATGGGAAACAGCAGCGTACAACGCTCGGCCACTTCTTCCACGTCGCTGGTGGCGCATATGCGGGGCAGCATGGTTACGCCCAGATGCTCGCGGCACTCGTTAATGTGTCGGACCTTATCTTCCTTCCGGCTATACAGCAGCACGTCTCGATTTCGGGCCAGCACGTTGGCGATGGCTGCGCCAAAAGAGCCGGCGCCAATGACGCCGACAGGTCGGGTGTCGCTATCCATGCGTTCAGTAGTAAGTGAGACAAGGCGTTAGTCCCGGGCAAGTTCGCCGTTGGGCAGGATGGTCTTTTTCCACAGAACAGTGCCCTCGTTGCTCAGGATGGAAATTTCTACCTGGCGCTGCGTGCGCGGGCCGCTGAAGCGCAGCAGGGCAAAGTTATGCTGTGTAACTAACGTGCCGCTCACCCGACTTTGGTTCGCTTCGTTAGCAGCGCCGGCATGTACCCCCGACGTGAGCGGCGAGGTCGTGAGGTCGTACACCCAATTGCCGCGGGCATTTTTGTAAGCGCTCAGCTCTGTATGGTGCCGGTCGCCTGTGAGGAATAGGACGCCGCGGATGTTTTCGCGCTCGATGAACGTCAGCAGGCTATCGCGCTCGCCGGGGCAAAGGTTGGCGTAGGTTTCGTATGTGGCGTACGTATTGAGAAACTGCCCGCCCATAGCCACCACCTTGTAGGGCGCCAGACTGGCCGCCAGGGCGCCGCGCAGCCAGTCCAATTGCTCTTTGCCCAGCACCGTGCAGGGACAGGTCTTGCAGTTGTTGGGCGTGCGGAAGTAGCGATTGTCCAGCAAAAAGAAATCCACGTCGGCGTATTGGAATTGCGTGGTGCAGCCCTTTTGGCCGTGCAGGCCGAAGGTGGGATTGCCCCAAAAAGCCTGGAAGACCTCCCAAGCGATGTCCTTGTTGATCCAGGTGCCGTCGCTGTCGTTGGGGCCAAAGTCGTGGTCATCCCAGATGGCGTAGTGGTGCGTGGCAGCCAGCAGCGGCTGCAACTCAGGAATGGAACGGTCGTAGGTGAAGCGGTGCAACATGCCCGTGCGCGTGCCCCAATCGGGTTCGCGCAGATACGAGTTATCGCCCAACCAGATCATAAGGTCGGGCTTTTGGGTAGCTATAGCGTTGAATATCTGGTAGTTGCTGCCATAGGGTCGTCCCGGGCGGTCGTAGCGTTCCTCGTTGATGTAGGCGCAGCTGCCTGCTGCCACAGTGAACGCAGGCGGGTCGGTGCGCCAGCGCCATAAGGGTTGGGTTTTGAACTCCGTAGGGTAGGGCAGGGTTACAACTTCTTTATTGATATACAGCTGGTAAGCGTACTGGCGGCCCGGTTCTACGCGGTCGGCCACGCATTTAGCGGTGTAGCCCGTGCTTTTCTGCGTTATCACTGCATCGGTCGTAAAGCGCTCCGAGGGTTTCTCCTTGTCCCAGTATTCAAAATAGACTGCAGCAGGCTGCTTCGTCTGCGCCCACAGGAGCACTTCTTTCATATCCACATAGCCCAGCATGGGGCCGGACTGCAGCAGTGAGTGCTGCGCAAAAGAGGGCGTACCGAGCACGACCAGTACAAACGCCACACCGGCGGCAGAGCAGAAGTTGGCAATTGAACGCATCATGGTTGGAAAAGGTAAAAATGAATAGAAAGACGCCCGCTTGCGTGGGCTGCTTCAGCGGGCGAAGATAGGGCTCCCCCACAGGTGCTTCAGTATTAAATACGTGTAAACTCTGCTCACGCCAAGGCCGCCTTGAAGGCCTCCAGACAGCGCTGGCGCGCAAGCGCATGCTCCACCATGGGCTTCGGGTAAGCCGGCGTTCCGTATTCGGGTACCCATTGGCGGATGTATCTGTACTCCGGGTCAAACTTTTTGGCCTGTTCTGTAGGGTTGAAAATGCGAAAATAAGGCGCAGCATCGGTGCCGCAGCCAGCAGCCCACTGCCAGCCACCGTTGTTGCTGGCCAGGTCGAAGTCCAGCAGTTTTTGAGCAAAATAGGCCTCGCCTAGCCGCCAGTCTATGAGCAGATGTTTGGTCAAGAAACTGGCCGTAATCATGCGCACGCGGTTA
>FQKF010034271.1_pt1 | contig 13430 bp, 10 predicted proteins | sample 1504521 | NCBI WGS metagenome assembly FQKF01 (sample SAMEA4475357, study PRJEB15587) | soil metagenome | biome: Soil; feature: Field | place: India | collected 2015-03-11 | depth 0 m
TACACTATGGCTGAACTCACCAATGATCCCAGCAAGACCGGTGAAGTGCCCTGCTACTTCCTGCCGGTTTCTCAGGTCACCAAGGACAATGTGTACGATCTGGTCGTGAAGAGTGGCTTCCAGAAGTACGACGATGTTTATCGCGATATTCCTGAAGACCAGCGTCCTCCGAGACCATAACGTGATATGTTAGCATATTCCCCGGCTCCCTTCGGGGAGCCGGGGAAAATGACTGCAATGAGGAGAGAGCCTGTGGAAGACAATATTCTGGAGTTTCATAACGTTACCAAGCGTTTTCCGGGCGTTGTTGCCCTGAATGATGTCTCTTTTTCGATTAAGCGTGGGGAAATTCATGGAATTTGTGGGGAAAATGGCGCAGGAAAATCTACTTTGATGAAGATCCTCTCCGGGGTATATCCCTATGGAACTTATGAAGGCACAATTTTGTATGATGGAAAGGAACTTCGCCTTGAAGATCGTTCCATTCGCCAGGCAATAGAAGAGGGAATTGCCATTGTCTATCAGGAATTGACCCTTGTCCCCAATATGACGGTAGGGGAGAATATTTTCCTGGGAAAAGAACCCCTTTTGCCAAATGGCTCAATCGATTGGGATCGTTTGTATGCTGATACCGCGAAAATCCTGGAAAAATACCGCTTGGATATTCAACCACAGGCAATTGTGAAATATCTTGGCGTGGGCAAAATGCAAATGGCAGAAATCGCTAAAGCCCTTGCCGAAAATGCTAAAGTATTAATCCTGGACGAGCCAACAAGTGCTCTCACAGAAGCGGAAGTAGACAAGCTGATGGAGATCCTCCAAACGCTCAAGGAGCATGGCGTAACCTGCATTTACATTACCCATAAACTGGAGGAATTTTTCCGCATCACCGATTCCATCACAGTATTGCGGGATGGCAAAGCCATCATCACTGCCCCAACCCGGGAACTGAATTTGGAAAAATTGGTCAGTTACATGGTTGGGAGAGAGATGAAGGAGCGTTTTCCCAAGGGGAATCGCCATCCTGGGAAAGTCATTTTTGAGGTAGAGAATTTACATGCTATTGACCCGAATGATCCAGAAAAGAAGATTCTGAATGGGGTCAGTTTTGATTTGCGTGAAGGAGAAATCCTTGGAATTGCTGGGTTAATGGGCTCCGGGCGCACAGAACTGGTCACCACGATATTTGGGGAGTATGGAAAGATTACCCAGGGCAAGATTCGACTGGATGGGAAAGAGATTCATATTCACAGCGCGCGTGATGCCATGAAATATGGCATCAGTCTGGTGCCTGAGGATCGGAAGCGCCAGGGTTTGGTGCTGATGCAGTCTATCCTGAAGAATGTGTCTTTACCGAACCTGGATCGCTTTGCTTCCTTTATGCGTATTGATGAACTGGCAGAACTGAAAGCCGCCGTGGCTCAAGCCAAGAATTTAGCCATAAAAGCCTCTACCTTGCAAGCCCCATGCGACTCACTTTCTGGAGGAAATCAGCAGAAGGTTGTTATTGCCAAGTGGTTGTTGTCCTCTCCAAGAATTTTAATCATGGATGATCCGACACGTGGTATTGACGTAGGGGCAAAGTATGAGATTTACAAGTTAATGAATGAACTGGCAGAAAAAGGCGTTGCAATTATCATGATTTCCTCCGAACTGGAGGAAGTCTTAGGTATGAGCGACCGCATCGTTGTCATGCATGAAGGACGTTCCAATGGGTGTCTGTCCATTCATGAAGCGACGCAGGAAAAGATAATGACGCTGGCAACTGGTATTGCCGAGATGGTATAAATTTTGATTGAAACGAGGAACTACCTATGGCAACAATCAGCGAAACAAAAACCCGTATCAACATTTGGGATGAGATTCTCAAGCGTTTTCGCCTCAATATTCAGACCTACACCATCATTCTGGCAATGGTGGCCATCTGGATACTATTTACGATATTGACCGGTGGTGCGTACCTGAAGCCTCAGAATTTCTCCAATCTGTTCCGTCAGATGACGGTCACTTCATTCCTCGCTGCCGGAATGGTTTTGGTGATTGTCACCGGAAACATTGACCTTTCTGTAGGGAAACTGGCGGGGTTTGTCTCGGTTGTAGTGGCATATTTCCAGGCGAATATCTGGAATCATCTCTTGCCAAATCAGCCTATTCTGGCTGCTGCTCTTTCCGTGTTGGTAGGCTTGGGTGTAGGGACTTTGTTTGGCGTAATTCAGGGCTATATCATTTCATACCTGCAAGTCCCCTCATTTATTGTGACTTTGGGTGGAATGTGGATTCTGAATGGGGGAATTTTGATTGTTACAGAAGGGAAAACCATTCCTGCCAACCAACCCGGCTTCTCCGAAATTGCGCAGGGATATCTTCCCTTGTGGGTTGGTTGGGTTTTAGCGGTTGGTGTGGTGATTCTGCTCTTCTATTCCATGTTGCGAAGCCGTCAGCGAAAACGCCAGTACGGGTTTGAATTATCCAGTCTTTCCCTGGATATCTTAACCACAACTTTCTTCTCTATTCTGGTTATTGTTTACGTGTACATTGTTAACCTGTACAATGGCGTTCAAACCCCTGTTCTGTTGTTAGCGATTACCGCTGTCCTCATGTCCTATATTTCCAGTAACACCCGTTTCGGTCGCTATGCTTATGCAATAGGTGGAAATCGTGAAGCCGCTCGCCTTTCGGGCATCAATATTCGCAAGAATATTTTCATGATCTTTGTGTTGATGGGTTTCCTCTCGGGTGTTTCGGGAATTGTCCTGGCTTCCTACGTCGGTTATGGAACAATCGCCGCAGGGACAGGTTATGAATTGGATGCAATTGCTTCCTGTATCTTGGGCGGAACCTCCACGTTGGGAGGGGTGGGTACGGTCTTTGGTGCTATGATTGGTTCTCTGATTATGAGCAGTTTGACCAATGGCCTTCAAATGATGAACGTCCAGCCAGCGTGGCAGTACCTGCTTAAGGGCATTGTACTGGTTTTAGCTGTCTACGCTGATGTTTACTTCAAAAAGAATAAATAAAAACACTTTTGATTGATACAGCGCAAAGATAAAACCGTTTCATATTTTGTAAAATGCTAAAAAATCAATCAGGAGTAATCAGATATGGTAGAAGCAAAACAGCAATGCGTTTTTTGTGGGCTGGATCATAGAACTGTGCCGTTAATTACTTTACAATACCGGGACGAGACGTACTTTATTTGCCCTCAACATTTACCGGTTCTCATTCATAATCCTCAACTGCTTGTAGGGAAGTTACCCGGAGTGGAAAATTTGGAGGGTTACGACCATTAATCCTTTGACTTATAATAAAAATGGAGTGTGTGTTCTATATCCACACTCCATTTTTTGTTTGCTCTACCTTGATGTAGGCTTAGAAGGAGGATTTATGGACGTTACAGGTTGTGATCCTGGTTCGGATATGGCTGTCTTGCGTTTCTTCTTGAGATTCCCGTTGTCTCCATAGTAATAGTATTGATAATAGCCATAATTTCGGTAGTAATAGTGAGATTTTTTAGGATTGACACCATTTACGACTACGCCCAGAATTCTTGCGTTAACTTGCTGAAGTTGTTCCACGGCTTGGAGCAGTGCGGATTGCTTTGTTGTACCCATTTTGACCACCAGTAGCACGCCATCCACAAGGGGTGAAAGTACTGCGGCGTCTGTCACAGAAAGGACAGGAGGCGTGTCCACCACAATCATTTCTGCTTCGCTGGCAACGCTGTCAAGGATTTCTTTCATTTTACGAGAACCAAGAAGTTCAGAAGGAGTGGGAGGCGTCCCTCCACTTGGGAGAACTTTCAGGGTCTCAAGGCGGGTTTGTTGTAAAGCGCCGTTCAACATAATAGGATTCTGAATGAAAAGTCCTGAAAGCCCCTGCCGATTGTCCAATCCCAGTACTTTATGAATCCGAGGGCGGCGTAAATCTGCGTCGATGAGAACCGAGCGGTTACCACTTTGTGCAATAACTACCGCCAGATTAATCGCTACAGTGGTTTTACCATCTTCAGGGGTAGGGCTGGTGACCAGGAGCACGCGGAGAGGATGATCCACGCTGGCATAGCGAACATTTGTTCGGAGCGAACGGAAAGATTCTGTGACCGGGGAACGGGGTGAACTTAAGGCCACCGGATCGCCTGCTTTGGGGTCAAAGGTGTGAATGGTGCCGATTACAGGAAGTTTGGTTTGTGTTGTAATCCAATCGGGGGATTTAATGGTATCGTCCAGGAAGTCCAGTGCGAAAACAATTCCAATTGCCAGGAAAATCCCTACCAACGCGGCGATAGCCGTATTTCTCAAGGTTTGCGGTCGAACAGGTTTATCAGGCGGGGTTGCTGGTTCCACCTGAATTATGCTGGTGATGTTCTGTGCTTCTGCCAGACGGATTTGTTCATAACTGGCTAATACCGAGGCGTAAATTTGCCGGTACTGCGCTAGGCGAGTTTCGAGGCGATCAATTTCTGCCTGGTTGATTTGCCTGGCAAGGTTTTCAATCGTTGCATTACTTAAAGTGCCATTTGCGGCATCCGGGTTGGTGCGTTTCACCTCGGAAATGTTCTCTTGCAAAATTTTCTCCAAAGCCGATGAGTTTTCCTGAATTTGCTGTTCCAGATAGGATAACTGGTTCTGAAGGTTCTCTTTGGAGGCTTTAAAACGGGAGATCTGCATTTCTTGCAGTTGCTCAGCAAAGGCATTGACCAGTTCATTGGCAAAATCGGAGGCATACACCGGGTTGATGTCCTCAACAGTTACTTGCATCAATTGAGTGTCGCGTACCGGTGTTACTTTTACGGTGTCAATGACATATGGAAGATTAAGTTTTTGAGCCACTTTTACCAGTAAGGGGCGCTTTGTCATCATCTCGGCATATGTGCGAGTTAACTTCTCGTTGGTGAGGATGATGGCAGTGGAATCGTAGTATTGCCCTGATCTGGCTTCATTCACCAGAATAGTGGTAGAAGCAGCGTAAATGGGAGTTTGCAGTAAACTCAAAATAAGAGCTCCACTTGCTGCCAGGACCCCGGCTAAGGCAATAAACCAGCCCCATTGCCATAATAGCCAGAGATATTGTCGTAAATCTGTAGAAGGTTGCTGTACTGGTTCTGCAAAATCTTCCATGGAAAAATTACCTCTGATAGGTAGCATTCCCCCTGTGTCTAAGTATAACAAAAGTTCTTAAAAAACGGACTTCTTGGTTGTGCTACAATCAATTCTAACCATAGAATGTAAACATATCCAGTAAAATCTAAAGGTTGCAATAAAATTGTAACCGGACAGGTGGAATCCCTTACAGTTTCTGTGCTAGGATAATAAAAAAGGTTTGCCATTGATGGGGGATCTATGACAGAGACGGTAATTCGTGGGTCTGTTCTTTACTCGCATACTTCCAGACATCCAATATGGACTTGGATGGATAATTTTTTACGCCGGTGTATGGATATTTTTCTTTCCTTGATGGGATTAATCTTTCTTTCTCCCTTTTTTCTTTTCATTGCCTTTTTGATTAAGAAAGACAGTCCAGGGCCTGTATTTTACCGGGGCCCAAGGGTGGGCAAGAACGGAAAAATTTTTAAGATCCTCAAATTTCGGACTATGTACGAGGATCCACAGAGCTACGCCGGTTTACCTGTCACGGCTAGAGGAGATCGTCGGGTAACTCCTTTTGGTCGTTGGCTCCGCGACACAAAGATTAACGAACTGCCTCAATTATGGAATGTGCTTGTGGGGGATATGAGTCTGGTAGGCCCTCGTCCTGAAGATCCTGAACTGGTGAAGTCTTGGGATCCTGAAGTTAGAGAGCAACTGTTGTCTGTTCGCCCTGGCGTGACCAGCCCGGCTTCAGTACTTTACCGTGATGAGGAGTCGCTGTTACAAAGCGGATCAGTGCTGGAGATTTATTTTCAGGATATTTTGCCTTCCAAATTGAGGTTGGACCAACTCTACTTGCGATATCGCACGGTTTTTACAGATCTGGATGTAATCTTCTGGACGCTGGTGGCTCTTTTACCAAGGTTGCGTGCCGTTAAGATTCCAACCCACTTGTTATATTGGGGGCCGATTTCTCGTTTATTCAGCCGTGTCCTTAATTGGAGCGCAATAGATTTCCTGGTTTCTCTGGTCTCGATTTGGGTAGTAGGTGTAGGGTGGCGATTGCTTGGTGGACCTCTGAACCTTGGGTGGGGAAATGCTTTAATTTTGTCATTTGCGATGGCTTTTTGTTTTACTCTGGTCAACTCTTTGTTTGGGCTAACTCAGGTTAGCTGGTCAAAAGCGCCGCCATCCGCCGTGTTTGAACTGCTGGCTTCGGCAGGAATTTCTCTGGTGATTCTGGCAAGTCTCTCGATGATAGGAGGGATTAATACCAACTTCCCGCTTGGATTGTTGTTCGTATCCGGAGGGCTTGCATGGTCGGGTTTTACAGCCGTTCGTTATCGTGAGCGATTGATTACAGGATTTGCCAGCCGGTGGATGCGCTTGACCAAACCGCGCGCTTTAGGAGAAAGAGTGTTGATTGTGGGGGCGGGCGAATTAGGAGAGATGGCAAAATGGTTCTTCGAGCGCGGGGAATTGCAAAGGGCATACCAGGTTGTGGGGTTTGTAGATGACGATCCTCGCAAAGTTGAAATGAGTGTCCAGGGAAAAAAAGTTCTGGCTACCACAGAGTCCATTCCCGAATTGGTGCAGAGACTGGATATCGGTTTGATCATTTTTGCTATTCAACAAATTCTCCCCGAGCAAAGACAACGTATTTTGAATATTTGTCGGAAAACTACTGCGAGATTGTTGATTTTCCCCGATTTGATGTCCGCGGTTTGGGATTTTATTCGTAGAGAGAATACCCCGGTAGGTTGGACAAAGAAATTTGTTCAAACAGATATGCTTAGCATTCATAAAAAAATAACAGAAATCGATTCGCTTTTGGAAAGAGGGAATGTTGCAGAAGCCCGGAATCAATTAGCCCAACTTCAAAGGAACATTGCTGAGGAGGAACATGGAACAGAACCTTTATAAAAATTCCCGGGTTTTGGTTACGGGTGCCGGAGGATTTATCGCCAGTCATTTAGTCGAACAGCTGGTTATTCAGGGTGCCACGGTGCGGGCTTTTGTGCGGTATAACTCCAGAGGAGATATTGGTTTGCTGAGATTTATCCCAGAGCAAGTGTTAAGGCAAGTAGAGGTTTATTTTGGAGATTTGCGGGATTACAATGCAGTGGTGGGGGCATTGAAAGGCACGGATGTGGTCTTTCACCTTGGGGCGTTAATTGCCATTCCTTACTCTTATTTACACCCGCGTGAAGTTGTGGAAACCAACGTTCTGGGTACGTTGAATGTGTTGCAAGCCTGTCGGGAGATTGGGATTTCTCGTTTGGTCCATACATCTACCAGCGAGGTGTATGGGACCGGGCTCTATACTCCAATGGATGAAAAGCATCCGCTTCATGCTCAATCGCCTTATGCGGCAAGTAAAATCGGCGCGGACAAATTGGTTGAAAGTTTCTATTGCACCTATGATTTGCCAGCGGTGACGGTTCGTCCTTTTAATACTTTTGGCCCTCGTCAATCTGCCAGAGCAGTTATTCCAACCATTATCTCACAAGCCCTTACGAGTGAAAGGATTCGGATTGGTAACCTTACTACAAAGAGAGATTTCACTTTTGTGCTGGATACCGTTCGGGGATTTCTCTTAGCAGGGAGTGTTCCCGGGATTGAGGGGGAAACTTTCAATCTTGGAACAGGCAAAGAGGTAACGGTAAGCGAATTAATTGATTGGGTGGCACAAATTTTGGGGAAAGAACTGATTGTCGAACAGGAAAGAGAACGCTTCAGACCAGAAAAATCAGAAGTCATGCGTCTTCTTTCGGACTTTTCAAAGGCTCAGATGAGATTGGGCTGGTCACCCGAATGGGCAATGAACGAAGGTTTGAAGCAAACGGTTGAATGGATTCGAGAACACATGTCCAATTATCCAATTTCCGTTTATCAGCGTTAAGGGGGTAAAAGATGAAAGCGGTAGTCCTTGCTGGTGGTAAGGGTACGCGCCTTGCGCCATATACTCGTATTATTCCAAAACCGATGTTACCTGTGGGAGATAGAGCCATCCTTGAAATTTTGTTGCTTCAGATGAAACGTGCAGGTATTGAGGAAGTTGTCCTGACCGTTGGTCACCTTTCGGGGTTAATGAAAGCATATTTTCAAGATGGGCAACAGTTGGGTTTACGGATTTGTTACAGTTATGAAAGTCATCCTCTGGGAACAGCGGGCCCCCTCGCCCTGATAGAAGGCTTGGAAGAGACTTTTCTGGTCACCAATGGCGATGTCCTAACTACCTTGAGCCTAACAGACCTGATTAAATTTCATGATCAATCTGGGGGAATTGCAACCATTGCCACGCATCGGCGTAAGGTCTTTATTGATTTAGGGGTGATTCATGTCAACGGAGGACATGAAATTGTAGATTACATTGAAAAGCCTACGTTGGAATATCAGGTGAGTATGGGGATTTACGTTTTTGAGCCACGAGTTTTGCGTTACATCCCTAAGGGAGAATATCTTGATTTCCCTGATTTGGTGAAGAATTTGCTTGCGGTGGGCGAGAAAGTTGTGGCTTATCCGTTTGACGGTTACTGGAAGGATTTAGGGCGTCCTGACGATTACGAGCAAGCCAATCTTGACTTTGAGCAAATTCGCAATCAAATTTTGCCAGAGGAGCCAACATGGAATGGCGAGTGCCTTTAGCCGACCTGGATTATGGACAGGAAGAAGCCGATGCAGTTCTAAATGTCCTCAAGAGAAAGTGGCTCACCATGGGAGAGATCACTCAAGACTTTGAGAGGGCTTTTGCTGAAATGCATGGTGCCAAATACGCTTTTGGGGTAGCCAATGCAACGGTGGCTTTGCATCTTGCTTGTTTAGCCCTGGAGGTTCAGCCTGGTGATGAGGTGATTGTCCCCTCATTGTCGTTTGTGGCCACCTCAAATGCCGTACTTTATACCGGGGCAAATGTGCGATTCGCAGATATCCTTGGCTTGGAAAACTTGACCATGGATCCAGAAGATATTCGCCAAAAACTTACCCCTCGAACCAAAGCCATTATCGTCATGCATTATGGGGGGTATCCATGTCAAATGGAGGAAATAACAAGGATTGCGCGTGAATACAATCTTGCAATCATTGAAGATGCCGCCCATGCCCCAGGAGCGAGCCTGAATGGAAAATCCCTTGGAACATGGGGGGATGTTGGATGTTTCAGTTTCTTTTCGAACAAGAATCTTTCCACCGGTGAAGGGGGCATGGTGATTACCAATCGAGAAGATTTGGCGGAGAAAATTCGTTTGCTTCGCTCTCATGGTATGACCACCTTGACCTATGATCGCCATCGCGGGCATGCGTTTAGTTACGATGTTTTGTCCTTGGGATACAACTATCGAATTGATGAAATTCATTCTGCTTTGGGGATTGCACAATTGCAGAAACTTTCCAGAAACAATGCCTTGAGAAGACAATGGACAGACCTGTATCGGCAGGAATTGGCGGATTTACCTCTGGTTCTTCCATTCACCAGCACTCCCGGAGAATCTGCCTGCCATTTGTTCCCTGTTCTTCTTCCAGCCAAAGCGAGTCGTGAGCGTTTTATGCAGTTCATGCGTGAACAAGGAGTGCAAACCTCGATCCACTACCCGCCTATTCATAGTTTCTCCTACTACCGTGAAAAGTACGGACACCTCTCTCTGCCCAGGACTGAGATGGTAGGGCTGAGAGAGGTGACTTTGCCGTTGTATCCCACAATGGGTGAGGAAAAGGTGAAGATTGTGGTTCAGGCGGTCAGAAAAGCCCTGCAGAATGCTGAAATTTAACTCATTTCCCAAACTGCAAACCCAAAGGGTTGAAACGCGTAATGACCTTGTTTGTTTCCTTGTGGAACAAATCCTTCTGCCCAAAAGGGGGTGTATAAAGGTACCATATCGTCCTTGAGGTAAGCAACTCGTCTGGTAGGATTGCACCAGAAGACCAGAGACTGATTCTGAAATTGCCAGCGCCATCCACACAAAACTGGATGGGGGGAAGGTAGTAATTGGAAAGTTCCTGAAAGCTCCGTGCGTTCGAGCAAGGCAAGCAACCGCGTGTAAAATTCCGCAACTTCCTGAGAAGTGTTTTGTTCAGGATGGCGTCCAAGAAAAACCGGGATTCGAGTCGAGCGCCCTTCTAATTGACCTTCATGAAGCATAAAGGTTCCTGGTGTGCTCGCAGTAACCAGAGCCGCAAGTTTCCATTGATTGGAAGGAAACGCGGTGATGGCTCTTTTTTCGTCGTGGTTTTCTATAAAGCGGACCAGATGGTTTTGAAAATCGGGTGAACGAGACAGTTGTTGCCTGATCAATTTAGGAGAACGATCCCTCAGGTAGTCGTAGAGCCTCTTGTCATAACAGGCGTCGAATCCTTGCTCAAGAAGGACGGGTTCGGTATCCCAGTAGGCTTCTGCCATGAAAAAGAGATGGGGATGTTCTTTCTTAACGGCGGGAATCACTTCTTCCCAACAATCTTTTTCGGGTGGGATGATCCCGTGTGTTCTCCAGGTGTGCTGAAAAATAGAATTCAACATCAGCATCGCCATATCCACACGCAGGCCATCGCAAAGGTTACCTATTTCAACCAGTGTCTCTATCATTGCCTTCCTGAGGCCCGGATGACAGGCATTCAGTTGAACAACGTCTTGCCAGGCAGGAAAATTGGGGTCTTTCCCTCTTGCGAAAATATGCTTCCCAATGCGAATATAAGCGTCAGGGAATTTTCTGAGGTGATTTTCTGTGCCTTGCACGAAATATTCGGGATGATGCTCTGTCCAGGGATGGTCCGGGGCGATGTGGTTGGGGACAAAATCCAGGATGAGTTTCATTCCGCGCGCATGAAGCGCGTTTCTTGCTTTCAAAATGCCTTCTTTGCCTCCAAAACGGTCATCTACTTGATATGCTTGCACACAGTAGGGGGAGCCAATCACATCAGAGGGGGTGTAATCGGGCAAAACTTGCTGAAATTCCTTTGTTAGAGCAGTGTTTTGCAAAGCAATTTGAGTTCCCATTGGACTGCGTTTCCAAACCCCCATGAGCCAGACCATGTGAAAGCCAAAATTACGAAGCCGGTCCCATTCTTCTTCAGGAATAGTGCTTAAGGTAATTTTCTTTCCGGTTTTGTGAGAAAGTTCTTCAAGCCAGATTGCAGTGTTAATCTCGTATAACAGGGGTTTGGGAGGAAGTGGTTTCATATGCAGTCCTTCTTTTTTGATTAGATTGTCTGATCTCATTCAATCTCAAGAGAATAACGCCCAAAAGGATAAGAACGCTTCCCAGAATTTGGTCGGATGTAAAGCGCTCCCCAAGAAGGAGGTATGATTGCAGAGCAGTAAAAGAGGGTTCAAGGGTGGCAATCAGGTTGGCAATGCTGGCAGGGAGGAAATTCAGACTGAAGGTGTACAACCCATATCCGCCGATCGTTGGAATCAGGGCTAACAGGAACAAAACCACCCAGCCATCCCACCGGTTACCCAGCCACAACAAATTGCGGCTGTCAATCCATTTGAGTGGAAAAAAGGCATTAGCCATCAGGAGGAGTAACGCAGCGGTCAGAAAGGTGTACCCCAGCACGGTTGGTGTGGGAATCCTCTTTTGTGAAGCCAATCGTCCCAAAAGGGTGTAGCCGGCGAAGGCAATCCCGGAAAGTAACCCCGTTAGAATTCCAATGGGGTTTGATGTCCACTGCTGGACTTGATGAGCTCCAGATACCAGGATGCAGCCAATGATACTGAAAACTACAGCCATGATTTTGGGAAGATGCAGTTCTTCTCTCCAGAGAAGCCATCCAAAGATTGCGGTAAAAGCGGCAGAACTATAAGCCAGAACTGTTGAGATTGCGGCTCCATTTAAAAAAACCGAGAAGGTCCAGAGGAAGTTGAAAACAGCCAGAAGAGCGCCATACCCGAGGAAAAATCTTACATGAGAGAAACCTTTCTGGATTAACGAGGGCTTAAGCAAAGCCATTGCAAGGAAAACAATTCCAGCGGTAAATAAATCGCGCCAAAACGCCAGAATTAGCACAGGAATTTTGTATTCAAGGTTCAGGTAACGAATAAACACTGCTGTGGCAGACCACAGCAGTGTGCCAACCAGAGCAATGACGTAACCTTTAGAATGTGAGGTATTCAATGAGGTTTCCCCATTGTCAAATTGTTTTGGTTAGAACGGCAACACCATATGGAGAGAGCCGAATTTGTCCGGCAATACGCTTACCACTGATGTGATCATCGTAAGTATTATTGTCCAGTTTGACAATTTGTTCCATTCTTGTGTGATTGACAATTACAAATACTTCTTTCTTGTCATATGTGCGTACCCTGCGATAGATTTGCACTCCCGCAGGTGCTTCAAATAACCCCTGAACCCCTGCATTTGTTGCAACCCTTTTGAGGTAGGCGAACATCGCTGTGTCATCCAGATAAGCGCCCGCGTAATAAACCAATCCGCTTCCGTGGTTGTGAATCGTCATGGCAATTTGACCATCGAGCCAGCCATTCGAAACGCCATAAGTTGCTACGGGGAGGGTAGAGTCTGGATCAATAATCTTCATCCGTTCTGCCCAAATTCTCGCTGTTCCAGTGAACCAGTTGCCTTGAAGAGGTACTTCTTCGTTGAGGGCATAAAAGTCTTCTACTTCTGCCCCGGTGAGGTGAGTGAGGAATGCCGGGGGGCGCAACGGATGAAAGGCATTGTCACGATTCTTGACCGCTGTTCGTGCTCCCAGCACCAGATGCCCACCGTTATCCACAAAACTCTTTAAATGGGCAATGCGCGCCTCGTCTACAATTGTGAGCGCTGGAGCCAGGACAAGCTTATACCCTTCCAGAGATTGATCGGGAGAGATGATATCCACTGGAATATTTAACTGGCATAGGGACCGGTAGTAAGACAGCAGAAGCGCCACATAATCAAAATCCCGGTGGTGCTTCTGCCACGAAATTGCCCAACGGCTTTCATAATCATTAAGGATGGCTACTCGGGACTCAACCTGGGTATATTCGAATACTGAAGAAAGTTCCCTGAACTCTTTGGCAATTTGCTTCACTTCTTCGAAGAAGGGCCTTGGCTGACCGGATTGATCCACCAGCGTTCCATGGAATTGCTCCTGTCCATTGAGCGCAGAACGCCATTGCCAGTACAACACAGCGTCGGCACCTTTGCCAATGGCTTGCCATGCCATGGTTCTGGCTTCACCCTTGTAAAGAGGATTGTTGATTTTTGCCCAATTGACCGTATTGGGCTGGATTTCCATTACCCAAAAGTTCTTCTTCTTGAATCCGCGAGTGAGGTCATGGGTGGCGCTCGAGAACACGGGCTCGTTATGCCCCATGCCAATGTACCAGTCCCATGAAGCCATATCCAG
>FQKF010089053.1_pt1 | contig 13417 bp, 12 predicted proteins | sample 1504521 | NCBI WGS metagenome assembly FQKF01 (sample SAMEA4475357, study PRJEB15587) | soil metagenome | biome: Soil; feature: Field | place: India | collected 2015-03-11 | depth 0 m
TGGGCAAAGAATACCTGTTGCTGGTTCAGGAAGGGGTCATCTCTGCTCTGTACCTGATGAACTGGCAACCCTTTGAGCAAAATGCCGTCTTCATTGCCCCTGCCTATACCTTCTTAATCAATAACTACGTGGTAGATTATCAGTTCTGGCTGGATATCGGTGCGAAAAGTTGGTACGAGCGCATTTATCAGCCTTTGACTCACCCGGTTGTGTTGAGTCGACGTTGGGAACCCGGCAGGATCTGGACAACCCAGGACGAGTTGGTGCTCAATCACAACACGCTCTATCTGCTGGTTTTAGGGCTTCTGCGCCGTTGTCGTAAAAAAGTTTTTCTGGCATACAGCGATTTGAACGAGGCAGGCTTTGAGCAAAGAGGCTTGCTGCTCAGGTCCATGTATCGGACACTTCTCAGTGGAGGTCAACGTGGCTGAGATTCGCTTACGTTCCAGTCAGCAGGCCATCCTGAACTATCAGGGAGGGTGGATGGGGATTTCTGCTGTGCCTGGAGCAGGAAAGACTTTCACGCTCTCGCGTTTAGCCGCGAACCTGATTCTCGGTGGACGTCTTGAGGAGGACCAGGAAGTTTTAATTGTGACCCTGGTCAATGCCGCCGTGGATAATTTTGCCAGTCGTATTGCTTCCTTTCTTCGCGAGGCAGGGGTCATGCCTGGAGTCGGGTATACCGTGCGGACATTGCATGGGCTGGCAAATGATATCGTGCGCGAACGTCCTGAACTGGCTGGATTGCCCGAAAACTACCGGATTGTGGATGAAGGTGAGTCCGATCGGATCCTGATGGACATTGCCCGCATGTGGATGCGCGGTCATTCTGATTGGATTGAGCATTACTTGAAACCCGATCTGAGTTCGCAGGACCGAGATCAGGTGATGAGGGAGAAAATCTTCGGGCTGATTTCTGATTTAGCCCGAACCTCTATCCGTTATTGCAAAGATCAGGGCATCACGCCCCAGCGGTTGCGTGAGGAACTGGACCGCTTGCCTGTGCCATTGCCTCTGGCTGAGGTGGCTTGCGAACTGTATGAAGAATATCAGAAAGCACTCCAGTATCGTGTAGCCGTTGATTTTGATGACCTGATTTATCTTGCCTGGTTCATTTTGGAGAGGGATGAGGTCCTGTTGGAGCAGTTACGTTACCGCTGGCCCTACATTCTGGAAGATGAGGCTCAGGACTCCAGTCGCTTGCAGGAAGAAATTCTCAAAAAACTGGCAGGCAGTCCGGGAAACTGGGTCAGAGTTGGCGATCCCAATCAAGCCATTTATGAAACTTTTACCACGGCTAACCCTGAATACCTGATTTCTTTTCGTAAACAACCCGGTGTGATTGCCCGTGAATTACCTGAATCGGGACGTTCTTCCCCTTCCATTATTCGTCTGGCGAACCTGCTCATTTGCTGGTCTCAGGGTTTGGACGAAGAAGATGCTCTCAAGAACGGGTTAGCCCTGCCTCTTATCCAGCCCACCTCCCAGGAGGATCCCAAACCCAACCCACCGGATGTCCCACAAGGGGTGACCCTTTACATGAAAGCATTGGAGGACAGGAAAGAATTTGAACTGGTTCAGCAATCCCTGCAGCGATGGCTTGCGGATGAGAAGAATCGGGATCGAACGGTTGCTGTGCTGGTGCCTCGCAATCAAAGAGCCATGGACATCGTTGAAGAACTCAACAAGCATAAGATTCCGGTGGTCGATACCTTGCTGAAGACCACAACCCAAACACGTTCTGCCGCCAGAATGCTTAAAAAAGTGCTGGAATGGCTTGCTTCGCCTGACAGTGCTGTAAAGTTAAGCGATCTGTACAAAGTATGGAGGACGGCGTTTTCTTCCTCGGTGGATGAGAAACCCTTGATGGACCGGGTGGCAAAATGGATTCATCGTCAGATGCCTCTGGAAAAATGGGCTTTTCCTCTTCCGGGAGAAGATGTGCTGGAAAGTGAACAACTCCGTCAATCTGATCCGGCGCTGGTTGAGGAATGTGTTCGTTTCCGTGAACTGCTTCGTCGGTGGAGTATGGCGGTTGTGTTGCCCGTGGATCAGTTGATTCTTACCCTGGCTCAGGATTTATTTACCGAGCCAGCCGATCTGGCAGTGGCTCACAAACTTGCCGGCGCTCTGGATATCTTAAAAAACATGAATCCCGATTGGCAACTGAAGGACTACGTGGATGAACTGGATAAAATCGTCCAGAACGAGCGCCGTTTTGTAGGATTCAGCAAAGACGATCTAAACTTTAACCCCGATGATTACAAAGGCAGGGTTGTGGTGGCGACCATGCACAAAGCCAAAGGCCTGGAATGGGACCGGGTTTATTTGCTTTCAGTCAATAATTATGATTTCCCTGCTGGAGACCCGGAAGACACCTATATTGCTGAAAACTGGTTCATTCGGGATCACCTGAATTTGTCTGCAGAATTGTTGGAACAATTGCGCATTCTTTTTTCCCATGATGAGTACGAGTGGTATCGAGAAGGGGTGGCTACTCTACGCGCTCGTCGAGATTACGTCAGGGAGCGCCTGCGTCTTTTGTATGTGGGCATCACAAGAGCCCGGCAGGAATTGATTGTGACCTGGAACACAGGCAGAAAAGGGCGGTATCATGCTGCTCGAGCCTTGATGGCGCTGGATGACTTATGGAGGCAAAATGCTCAACCGACCTGTTAAGCGTTTGGCAAGTCAGCCGTCTTTTGTCTTCAGTCAGCATAGTTTGCAGGATTATGCTGATTGCCCGCGTCGATTCTGGCTGCGATATCTGGAGCAACTTGCCTGGCCCTCTCCCCCTGTGGAGCCTCTGGAAGAGTACGAAAGGCATCGCCTGTTAGGAGAGCAGTTTCATCGTCTGGCACATCAGGCGTTTCTGGGCATAGACTTAAATCTTCTCCGGCAACTTGCCGAAAGCGATGCATTGCTATCCTCATGGTGGGCAAACTTTATGCGACTATTCCCCTCGGTAAACACAGGGGAACGAAAAGTAGAATTTGCCTTGAGTGTGCCGGTCAAGCAATACCGTTTGTTTGCCCGTTTCGATTTGATACAAAAACATACTGCCCCCTTGCGCTGGGTGATTTGGGATTGGAAAACGGGAGAGAAAACGTCCACAGCAAGCCGTTTATCACAACGCTGGCAAACGCGCGTGTACCGCTATGTCCTTGTGGAAGCCGGTCAAACCATTTTTGGACAGAATGCCCCACAACCTCAGGACGTGGAAATGGTTTACTGGTTTGCTGCAGCGCCGGAAAAAAGTGTACGCTTGCCTTATTCTCAGGAACAATTTGAAAAGGATCGGGAAGACATTTTGCAATGGATTGAGTGGATTGAAAAGGATGATGTTTTCCCGCCAACGACGGAAGAAAAGCGTTGCCGTTTTTGTGTTTACCGTTCTTTCTGTGATCGGGGGATTGCGGGAAATTTGTTGGATTGGGAAGAAGAGGAAGAAGAACCTGAAGCGCTCTCCTTCAATTTTGATCAGGTGACAGAAATTCATTTTTAGCCGGCTTGTACATGGTTTGTATAGTGCGCAACTTCACGGGCAAGCATAAATACCATACAATCTATGTATGAAACGATGGCGAATTTTATGGATTGTGTTTGCCTTACTGATTTTACTGGCGGGCAGCTTTGTTGTCTGGGGTTCAATGCCCGCTCAACCCATGCCAGAAGCATTGGTTGCACTGCAATCTGATGAGTGGGTCGAGGTCTCGGACTCTCGCTGGTTGGTTTTTACTCCACTTTCTCAAACCCCTGATACAGCATGGATTTTTTACCCCGGCGGCAGGGTGGATCCACGTTCATATGCCCCGCTTGCCCGGCGCGTTGCCGAGCAGGGATTTCTGGTGGTCGTTCCTTCGATGCCGTTGAACTTGGCAGTGTTTGCTCCCGAGACTGCGCTGGACATTCTGCAGGAATATCCAGCGATTAAGACCTGGGTGATTGGAGGACATTCTTTAGGCGGGGCGATGGCGGCAAATTTTGTGAAAAAGCATCCCGATAAAATTCAAGGTTTGATTTTGCTGGCATCTTACCCGGCGGAAGGGGATTCGCTCCGCGACGTTCCATCTCTGAAGGTTCTTTCGATCTACGCCTCACTGGATGGTTTGGCAACACCTGAAAAAGTGCTGTCTTCCCGCCCTCTTCTTCCAGAGGATACGACTTGGGTGGAAATCAGCGGGGGAAATCATGCTCAGTTTGGATGGTACGGTGTTCAGAGTGGAGATTTACCAGCCCGGATTTCCCGCGAGCAACAGCAATCTCAGGTGGTTTCAGCAATTCTTGAATTTTTGCAACACTTGAAAGATTAGGGACTCATGAAAAAGTCAATCGCTTTCTTGAAAATTATCGGCATTATCTTGATAGTTCTGCTGGTGGGGTTGGTGACCATCCCTTTGCTTATCCCTATTCCACCGTTACAGGATATCCGACCTGTGCAGGAATTACAGGACCAGGACAGCCGTTTTATAGAGATTCAGGGGATCCGGGTTCACTATAAAATTTATGGCTCTGGTGAACCCGCAATGATTTTACTCCATGGATTTGGTGCCAGTACCTTTTCCTGGCGCGAGGTCATGCAGCCACTGGCGAAGTACGGGACAGTGATTGCTTATGATCGTCCGGCTTTTGGCTTGACCAGCCGCCCGTTACCGGGTGATTGGCAGGGGGCAAATCCTTACAGTGTGGAAGGCAACATCGCGCTGCTTTTGGAATTGATGAATCGTCTGAATATTCAGCAAGCCATCCTCATCGGAAACTCAGCAGGGGGCAGGTTAGCCATGCAAATGGCACTGGCACACCCTGACCGTGTTGTCGGTCTGGTTCTGGTAGATGCGGCGATTTATCAGGGGGGTGGTGTGCAATCCTCATTGGTGCGTTTTCTCATGAATACTCCCCAATTCAACCGTGTAGGGCCTTATCTAATACGTTCTGCTTTTGCAGGTCAACAGGGACAATCATTAATCTCCATGGCTTGGCACAATCCAGCCAGAATAACCCCGGAGATTATTGAAGGTTACCGCAAGCCCCTTCACATGGAAAATTGGGATCGCGCATTGTGGGAATTTACCAAGGCCGGTAGTGGGAACGAGGACTTATCCCTGCGCTTTGCAGAACTTACCCTGCCTGTGCTGGTCGTTACCGGAGATGATGACCGGATTGTGCCAACAGACCTCAGCCTGAAACTTGTGGAACAAATCCCCAATGCCCGCCTGGTTGTGTTCTCTAATTGTGGACATGTTCCACAAGAAGAATGCCCTGACCAGTTCCTGCAAGCAACCGAAGACTTTGTGCATCAAATTTCACTGCGAAAGTGAGGGAATAATTTATGGGAGGAAGGTTATTGCATTTGATGGAAGCCCCTGATTTTGAATTGACCGACACGCAGGGAAATCTTATCCGGTTATCTGACTATCGGGGCAGAAAGCCCGTAGTCCTGGTACTCTTAAGGGGATTTATATGACCGTATTGCCGTCAGCATCTGGCGCAGTTGCGTCAGGACTATGAAAAATTTGTTGTGCGTGGGGCAGAAATTATTGCCATTGGTCCGGATGGCCCTAACGCTTTTCGTAAGTACTGGCAGGAAAACAAAATTCCATTCCCCGGTTGTGCGGATCTTCGTTCACGGGTGGCAAATCGTTATGATCAGGAAGTCAGTTTATTAAAATTTGGGAGAATGCCAGCCCTGTTCATCGTGGACAAGCAGGGGATGATTCGATACAGCCATTACGGTGATTCTATGGCAGATATTCCCTCAAATGAAAGTATTCTGAATCTTCTGGATGAACTAAACGCCGAGCCATCCTGAAAACCATCGGTTGAACGGGAAGTTGCCTGGTCGAAGATGATTTACTATTACCAGAAGATTTTGAGCCATCGTCTGCTTGCCTGGGCAGTTTTGAGTGTCCTTGCTGGTGTATCTTTATGGGTTTTTCATACTGCTGGCTTCTGGAATGGTTTTGGAGTCCAATGTCTGGTTTGGGGGGCGGTGGATGGTGTCGTAGCCCTTTTAGGATTACGTGGACTGCGAGAAAAGTTAGAGTCCTCTCCGAAATTTGAGGTTGTTCGCCGGGATGCCGCTCGCCTTCGTAAAATTCTCTGGGTTAACGCCGCTCTGGATGTTCTTTATCTCTCAGGCGGGCTGTGGATTTTACTGAAATTTCCTACCGATGCCTGGTTGCAGGGGACAGGGGCAGGGGTATTGGTTCAAGGCGGTTTTCTTTTGCTTTTTGATGTATTTCATGCCATTCGGGTGCCTGAAGAGGTGGCTTTGCCCGATTTAGGCATTCTAAAGGGAGAAGAGCATCAGGAATTTGTTCTGAGCGGGGGAGACCCTGTCGCCATTTTGATTCATGGGTTTCCTGGCACGCCGGCTGAGGTACGCGAGTGGGCACAGGCTATTCATCAGGAAGGCTGGACGGTCAAGGCACTTTTGTTGCCCGGTTTTGGAGCCGATTTACCCAACATGTACCAGCAAAGAGTCCAGATGTGGCTGGATAAAATCACGGCTGAAGTTGAGGTTTACAAATCCCAGGGACGTCTGGTACTTCTGGCGGGTTTTTCCATGGGTGGGGGATTATCTATTGTGGCGGCGGAAAAATCGCAACCGCACGCTTTGCTTTTACTGGCGCCCTTCTGGCTTCCTGAAACGATTTGGACGCGTTTGCTGGCTGGGATTGTCCGGTTGTTCCTTCCACAGGTCATTTACCCGTTTAAGAGCATGCCAGCACTGCTAGAGCAGATGAAAGAGGAAGCCCATCGCGCTGCGTCAGATGTGAACTTGGATGATCCGCGTCTGCGTAATGCTGTTCAAGAGATCCCTGTGCCGTTGATTACTCTGGAGCAATTCCGCGTTCTCAGTCGGTGGGTTAGACGTTCTGCTCCGCGGTTATCCATGCCGGTATGTATTCTTCAGGGGACTCGTGATCCGGTTGTCCGTCCTGCCTTCACGCAAAAGCTCATTCAGCTGATGCGTACACCGGTTGAATATCATCTGGTTTCGGGGGAGCATCATACTTTACTGCGCGGTGAAGAGGGTTTTGAAGAAACCATGGTGTTGAGCAGGCAATTTGTGAGAAAAGTTTGGATGCAATACCAGCATCAAAAATCAAGCAGTTTTTTGAGCCAGTGAAAAGGGGGGTGTTCCTTATCGGCAAAAGATTCCCCTGTGTATCCATTGATTGCCATGTGAAGTTGTTCTTTCCCAATGTCTAACGTGACCATCCACAAGGGGAGTAAGGCTAAACGGTAGGACTCTACGACAATGCTGGGTGTTTTCACTGTCAAGTTATATATATCCGATAACTCTGTCGAGGGCACATCCTGCTTGATTTTCTGAACAGCCATTTCACGGGCTTTCAGAGATGCATCTGCAGCAGAAATTTGAAAGGTTTCAGCATGGAAACTGGCGAGGTAGCCAGAATCAAAGGCGACCAGTTCATCCAGAGGAAAAGACCTGAACACAGGCTCCAGTGGAGATGGAAAATTGTTTACTGCCGGTATCAAAATATTGGGAATATTAATAATCCTGCGACCCTGTACCGGCACAGTTTTCTTGTTTTTGTAAACCCATCCAGTCCAGTCCACCTGCCCGCCAATCGTAAAAATCCATGCCGGTAAGTAAACGCCGTAGAAAGATTTCAACAAAGGTTTTTCATCGGGAGGATTTTCTTTCAGCCACTTGATGATAATCTTACGGGTTTCTTCATGGGTGATTTTAAATGGCAGGACACTGTCAGGAGCGTCCAATTCCCGGATTTCCACCTGTTCTATTGCATAGGGGGTTTGACAGAACGGGCAGGTATGGGTAATCACTTTTGGAGGCAGGGTAAATGTGGCGCCACAACCTTTGCACTCGATGACACTCTGTTGAATAGGGCGCCTTTGTGCTTTGGCGGTTGCCAGTGCCAGCAGAAAATTCTCTTCTTCTGCTGGTTGTCGATTCCGAAGACGGGATTGGCTTTCGCAATATTCACAGATGAGAGATTGTCCATTCGGTGCATATGTCATTCTCCCCCCACACTGAGGGCATGTGAAAGAACGGGCTCCATTTGTCCGGTTTTCTTTAGGAGCGGGGAGATGATCCGGATCAACAATTTCCTCGGGTTGGATTTTCCCGTCCAGAATGGCTAATTTTTTACGTGCGCGTACATCGCCCAGGTTACACGCAAGAATTTCTTCCAGAAGTGCGCGCTTTTCCTGGGGGTCATCGATAACTTCGCTTAACCAGTACAAAGCCTCCAGGCGTTCATCTTCTGGTGGAGAGCGTCTCAGGAAACGTTCCAGGTATCGGCGGGCTGTTTCTTTTTCTCCTGCCATTGCCGAAGCGCGTCCATAGGATAGAAGTTCATAATCCAAACTCGGCATGGTGAAAATATAACATAAAAATAACTCGCATCGGGTGCTTTTTGACCATTTTTTGATTTTGACCCTGTCAAATCTCCAGCATTTGCTATAATTCGGGTATGCAAGGACGTCTTACTCCCCTCGTCATTGGTATTGCCGGTGGAACCGGTTCTGGAAAAACAACAGTCGTTAAGAGCATTATTGAACGGGTGGGCAGTCATCGTATTGCCTGCCTTTCTCATGATGCTTACTATCGGGACTTAACTCATCTCTCGCTGGAAGAACGACAGCGGGTGAACTTTGATCATCCGGATTCTCTGGAGACGGATTTATTAATTGAGCATATTCAGCAACTCAAGCAGTGGAAGCCCGTACGCATGCCGGTGTATGATTTTGCCCGTCACACCCGCACAGAGCAGACCATTCTGGTGGAGCCCCGCAGAATTATTCTGGTAGATGGCATTTTGATTTTCTACGAGCCCGCCTTAAGGGCGCTTTTTGATGTGAAGTTGTTTGTGGATACCGATCCGGATATTCGTTTTATCCGGCGTTTGCAGCGCGATATTGTTGAGCGTGGCAGAACCACAGACTCGGTGATTCGTCAGTATTTGGAAACTGTGCGCCCCATGCATTTGGAATTTGTAGAACCAACTAAGCGGTATGCAGATGTAATTATCCCTGAAGGGGGAATGAACATTGTGGCTCTCGATATGGTGATTGCCCGTATCGAAAAACTGCTGGGAGAGGAATCATCTGCTGAATGAAGCCCGAGACACGATTACGAATTGTTCGTCTCCTTCTCTTACTGCTCGTAATCGCGCTTTCGGTCTCCATTTACTTATACCGGGATCAGGTCAAACAACTGGCTGCATTGGGGTATCCGGGGTTATTCCTGGTTTCTCTGCTGACCAACGCCACGCTCATCCTCCCGGTGCCGGGTGTGCTCTTTACTTCCCTGATGGGAGCGGTATTTCATCCATTCTGGGTAGCATTGGTAGCGGGGACGGGGAGTGCGTTGGGAGAACTTTCCGGGTACCTCGCGGGAATCAGTGGCAGGGGCGTGGTTGAGCGTTCTGAATTGCATGATCGTCTGGTTTACTGGATGCGACGTTATGGTGTTTGGACAGTGCTGGTTCTGGCGTTTGTTCCCAATCCCATATTTGATGTTGCCGGAATTATCGCCGGGATGTTGAAAATGCCTGTGTGGAGATTCCTGCTCTTTTGCTGGATTGGAAAAGTGTTGAAAATGCTGATGTTTGCGTATGGAGGGGCAGGTTTGTTGAATTTCCTGCCTTTCTGAGTCCGTCACCGAGTTTCATCATGGAGGTTGCTATGTCCCGTTTTGCTCGTGTTGATGCCTATTTGCAGAGTCACTTGGATGACAGTATTTCGGAACTTTCCCGCTACTGCGCTCAGCCCAGTGTCTCAGCCCAGAACTGGGGATTGCAGGAAACGGCAGAAATGACTGCCGAAATGTTGCGTCAACGAGGGTTTGAGGTAAAGGTTTTTCCGACCGATGGTGCTCCGATTGTGTATGGAGAGCACAAGGGGAAAAGTCCAAAGACTATCCTGTTCTATAACCATTATGATGTTCAGCCCCCTGAACCTCTGGAACTCTGGGACACCCCGCCTTTTGAGCCTGCCATTCGAGATGGAAAGCTGTATGCGCGTGGTGTCAGTGATGATAAAGGGCATTTCACCAGCCGTTTGTTTGCCATTGATGCTCTTCTGGCAGAAGAGGGGGAGTTACCCTGTACGGTGAAATTTATTCTGGAAGGGGAAGAGGAAACCTCCAGCGCGCATCTGGCTCCGTTTGTGCGTTCCCACGCTGAGTTGCTCAAAGCAGATGCTTGTATTTGGGAATTTGGTGGGGTAGATTTTCGTGATGTCCCCATGCAGTATTTGGGTTTGCGCGGCATTTGTTATGTAGAACTCAGCGTTGAAACAGCCAATCAGGACATGCATTCAGGGCTGGGCGGTTCAATTATGCCTAACGCTGCCTGGCGGTTGGTTTGGGCGCTTAACTCATTGAAGGGTCCGGATGAAGCAATCCGAATCCGCGGTTTCTACGATAACGTCCGTAAACCTACCGAGCGAGAAATTGCTCTTTTGGAAGCCTTGCCTGACCCTGCCGAGGAATATAAAACTCGTTACGGAGTCAAGTCTTTCCTGAAAGGCTTAACTGGCGGGACGCCGTTGAAAATTGCCGAAGTCTATGAACCCACCTGTACGATTTGTGGGCTTACCTCCGGTTATCAGGGACCGGGTTCCAAAACGGTTCAGCCCGCCAAAGCCAGTGCAAAAGTGGATTTCCGTCTAGTTCCCTATCAAACCCCGGAAGAAATCCTGGAAAAGTTGCGTGCCCATTTGGATGCTGAGGGGTTTGGGGATGTGCAGATTACTTTCCTGGGGGGAGAAGCCCCAGCGCTTACCGATCCGGATGACCCGTTTGTCCAGTTGGTCGTTGAAGCCGCACTTGAGCCGTACGGCCAGCCCATGCAGATTGTTCCCATGGTAGGCGGTTCGGGACCCAACCATGTGTTCATTGAAACTTTGAAAGTCCCTGTAGTCACCGCAGGCATTGGGCATCCGGGTTCTCAGGCCCATGCCCCTAATGAAAATATCCGCCTGGATCTCTATCTCAAAGGTGCTATGCACATTGCAAGAATATTGAAAGCCTTTGGGGAAAATTAAGATTTCTCGTCAGGGTTTAAGCCTGCTTTCGGGCAGGCTTTTTTCTTTTAAGGGAATGCTGAACGTTCTTCCATGCATTCAATACCGTCTGCCACTCATCAGGCGTTTCCGGGATTTCCCCATACCTTACCTGTACATAGGTGCGGGTAATCAGATCAATTTCGGTCTTCAAGTGGGGAAACCAATTTCCGGCATGCTCAGCGAACTCTGATGGGGTGGTGCTGGGGTGGCGAGGTTTCCCTGCTTGTTCACATAAAGCCTCAAATTGATGGTAAATTCTTCGAATGCGTGCGACGGCTAACCACTGCTTGGGAGAAATTGTGTTTTCTTTGATACGATGTCTTTGGTTGAATGAAAAAAGGCGCAGGACTGGTTTTTCGTGTTGAATATCTTCTTCGGCAACCAATGTTTGAGAACGGTTTTTCTGACGAAGCCAGATCAGGATTGCCATGAGAACCACAAACAGTAACAGCAGAGGTAAAGCAATTTTCAAGGCTTCAAAGGTTTTCAGTTGCGACTCAATTAATTCAACAGAAAACGTTTGGGTTTGTTCCAAGGCTTTCTGTATCGCGTTCTGGACATCACTCATGCGTGCTCCAAAGATCTCAAAAACCATTAACAGAAGGCGCATAATCCCAATAAGAAGGGGAAAGATCAACAGGATGAGCAAACCACCCAGAATGGCAATGAGCACAATGAAAATTTGTAATAAAAATTTGCCTATATAACTGCTAAAAAAGATACCCGAAAGGATGCCAAGGAGAATTACGAGCCCGGCAGAAATGACCAACCCAATCACCCAGGCAGAATCGATAGCCGATACTCTGCCTCCGCGAAAAGCACTGACTCCGTAAAGCCGTGCACTGCTCAGGACAATTAAGCCCAGCCAGAGATATAAAAAGAGCCCTGTCACAGAGAGATTTGGCTGGACAGGTAAGTAAAAAAGTCCAAACAGCAAGACCCCGACAAGTCCAGTTTGGAAATCTATCTGCGCACTTCTGATTTCTGGAATGGAATTCGCCAGGGCAATTCCCCGGATAATCAGCAATGGGACCAGCAGGATGTGGAAGAAGGGCAGGAAACTTTCTTCGGCGCCGGTTAAGGCATACCATGGGGAGAGTAGAAATGCTTTCCATCCAATTTGAACATGGTAGTAGAAGATTAATTTCAAGGAAATGATTCCCGCAACCAGTGCCCATATCAAGAACCCCACCTGAAAAAAAGGTTGTCTTCGCTTGATGGTAAGCATGACGAGTCTTATGGCATAACTCAAAGCCAGGATTGCCCAAAAGATGAGCCAGATACTCCACCAGGGCAAGCGTACCTGTTCGGAGAACAGTCCCGTATACCAGAGAGATGCCCAAACCATTTCCATTCCTGCCTGCAGTAGAAGAGGAAGATGTTTCCATACTTTATGCGAGTGGAGGGTCAGGGCACTGGTTCTCATACGAGGGCAAACAATGTAGTTGACTTATGGAATATGAATGGTACGAATGCCGGGCAAGGTCAAATGGGGTGCTTCCCCCACTTTATAGAGCACCATTTGGCGACGGATTGTGCGCAATCGTATCAGCATTTCTGCCAGAGGGTCGGATAGGAGTGCAGTGATGATAAGCAGGGTTGTCCCAAAGGGAATATGAGGAAGAGATTCGGTGAGAAAGGCTTCAAAGGGTTGAGGAATATACGGGGTAATGCCAGCCAGGGCTTCCAGCAAATGAACAAGATGCTGTTGCGTCTCACCAGGTTGAATGCGAAAAGGTTGATCGGCATTTGCAAGGCATCCATTGGCATAGAGCCCCACACTGTAACGATGTTGAATCCCGTAGTAACAAAGGGTAGCAGCAGCGCTGATCATTTTCTCCAGCAAGGGCGAGGAATACCCCAGCCAGAATTGCTCGGACGTTGAGAGGTTCAAGCAAACCGCCAGCGTTCGAGCCGAGACAGGTTGAAGTATTTTACTCTGCAGTTGTCCACTTCGGGCAGTTGCAGCCCAATGAATGCGTCGAAAGCCATCTTCCGGATGGTAAGGGCGAATACCGATGAATCGGGTAGGGTCTTCGAAGAGAGTGTTTTTCGCTTGTGTTTCCCCAAAGGGGTCTTCCGTCTGCAGTCCCAGCATCTCAAAAGGTAGCAATGCTGGGAAGACCGTAAGAAATTCACGGTTTGAAAGGACACTTTCTCTCTGGCTTATGCCAAAAAGGTCACCAGAGTAAAGACGAGTGTCTCCGATGGAGTAGATTCCTCGCTTCCCAAACCGTAAAGTAAAATGACGGTTAATTTTCCCAAACCAGCGTAAATTGGCAACATTAACGAGCCAACCTTCTCCCTCGATGGGAGAAGGAGCCAGTAACGCCTCATCCGTTGGGGAAACTTGTAA
>FQKF010098300.1_pt1 | contig 13408 bp, 9 predicted proteins | sample 1504521 | NCBI WGS metagenome assembly FQKF01 (sample SAMEA4475357, study PRJEB15587) | soil metagenome | biome: Soil; feature: Field | place: India | collected 2015-03-11 | depth 0 m
CGAGGACCTGCGCGCCGACCGCCAGCCCGAATTCACGCAGATTGACTGCGAAATGGCCTTTGTACACCAGGAGGACGTGCTGCAAACCTTCGAGGGCCTGACGCGCCACCTCTTTCGGGCTATGCTGGACATTGACTTGGGGGCGTTCCCGCGAATGACCTACGACGAAGCCATGCGACGCTTCGGCTCCGACAAGCCGGATGTGCGCTTCGGTATGGAATTCTGCGACCTGACGGAGCGGACACGCGGCAAAGGCTTTCCCGTATTCGACCAGGCTGAGCGCGTGCTGGCCATTTGCGCCCTCGGCTGCGCCTCGCATAGTCGCAAGCAGATAGATGAGCTGACCGAGTGGGTGCGTCGCCCCCAAATCGGCGCTAAAGGGCTGGTCTATGTGCGCTACGAAACCGACGGCTCCGTCAAATCTTCGGTGGATAAATTCTACTCCGCCGACGATTTGAAGGGCTGGCTCCGGGCATGCGGCGCCGCACCGGGCGACCTGCTGCTCATCCTGGCCGGCGAGACGGAAAAGACGCAAAAACAGCTCTCCGAGCTTCGCCTGGAAATGGGCAATCGCCTTGGTCTGCGCCCTCCGCACGTGTTCAAACCGCTGTGGGTGCTCGACTTTCCGCTACTGGAGTGGGACGAAGAGGAAGGGCGCTTTTTCGCTATGCACCACCCCTTCACATCGCCCAAAGCAACCGACATCCCGAAAATGGACTCCGATGACCACGCGGTGCTGAAAAGCATCCGGGCTGATGCCTATGACTTAGTTATCAACGGCGTTGAGATTGGCGGCGGATCTATTCGCATCCACGACCGTGACCTGCAAAGCCGCAACTTCCGCCTTTTGGGCTTTACCCGCGAAGAGGCAGAGGCACAGTTTGGATTCCTGCTGGGCGCTTTTGAGTATGGTGCTCCTCCGCACGGAGGCATAGCTTTTGGCTTTGACCGCCTGTGCGCAGTCATGAACGGTGCCAACTCCATTCGGGATTTCATCGCCTTTCCTAAAAATAACCAGGGGCGCGATGTTATGATTGACGCTCCCGACATGTTGAAGCCTCAGCAGCTGGAGGAATTGGGCATTGCCTTGGCGGACGAGCGCAAATAGGTGCTGCTGCACGTTCCTGAAATGAACCAGGAAAAAGCCCTACCCTTTTTTCTCTGAGCCATTTTCGGCTGGCTCACTTGTCAGACCTTCTCTCAGCGCGCGCACCTCTCTTCAGGTATGCCGCTCAGAAGAGCAGTTCGGGCGTCGGGAGAGTCCGGAAGTTTGGTGCGACCATTCGGGCATGTTCTTCAAAGCCATCTTTATGACCTTTTTAGCGCCCCTCCCCCAAGCCTTCTGCTCGAGTCCTTTGCAACAGCGCGCGGTTACGGCGCTTCAAAAAGTCTTCTTCCGATATTTCCTAGTCCTCCTGAGCATCCTTGGGAACGCGGTGCTCCAGTTCTGCGACAAAATCTTTTTCTTCCGTAGTACAGATTTTTTATGAGAAAAAAGCCAGAGCGTGATACAAAATGCGCTCGCTACTGCGATGCTTCTGATGCTGTGGCAAAGCTATGATTGCGAGCAAACGCTTCGAAAGGCCTTCCAAATTTCGTGCAAAAATTTGGTCCGATAATGCGTGATTTCAGGCTGAAAAGGCGCAATTTGTTCTGCATTCAAGGGGATGAAAAACGACCGTTCGGCGGCTATCGGCAAAATTTGGGCAACAAAGGCGTCGGCTTCAGCAGCAGAAAGGCCTACTTTCGCATCCGCCGTTTCGAAGCGGTTTACCTTTTTCGATTAAATACAAAAACTGCCTGTTGTCATGCGTTTGACTGTCTTGTTTTTGCTGTGGGTGGCTGCTTTTTCCGGGGTAAAAGCCCAGCCGACAGCGGCTTCGTTTTTAAGACCCATTTCGGAAGAGACCATTGCCCTGCCGGAAACGGCGGAGCGCAAGCTGGTGCCACTGCGTTACCGAGCGTATGCACTGGACGAGCAGGGACTGCTGTCGGCATTGCGCCGGGCACCGCGCGAGTTTACGTCGGAAGCGAGCCGGCAGCAGTGTGTGATACGCTTCCCGTTGCCTGATGGCACTGAGGAGGCATTTTCTGTGTGGGAGACCATTCAAGTAGAACCTGCGCTGGCAGAGGCCATGCCTTCGGCACGTACGTATGCAGGTGAGGCGCTGGGGCGTCCAGGTATGACGGTGCGTTTTAGTTACACGTTGCGTGGGCTGAATGCCTGGATTTTTTGGCCCGACGCCCGCCTGTCGTTTGTGGAGGTATATGCCTGGGGCCAGACGCGCTACTACATGGCCTACGACGAAGAGGATTTGCCCGAAGAGGCGCGCCCGCGGGAGGCCGACCTGGCCTGCGGATTTGTGGACGACGGCAGGCGGCTGCAGGCGCCAGGCGTTGCTGAACGCGGCACCCTGGGCGGCACGCCGGTGCAATTGAAACAGTATCGCATCATCATCTCTACTACAGGAGAGTTTTCGCAAGACCACGGCGGCACGCGTGACCAGGTGTATGCAGCACTCATTGAGTACGTCAATCGGGTCAATGCGATCTATGAGCGCGACCTGTCGATACGCTTCATTTTAGTGCAGGCTACGCTGGCGACGATTTTCCTCAATCCAGCCACAGACCCGTTCACGGGCACGGACAACGGCACCCTGGCGGCGCAAAACCAGCAGGCGTTGGAGATGGCGGGAGTGCCGCTTGCCGCCTACGACATTGGACACGTCTTTGCTCGCGGCGGCGGCGGTATTGCTGGCCTGGGTATCGTGTGCCAGAGCAGTAAGTGGCGGGCTTGCAGCGCCGGTAGCGGCTCATACGGTTTGGGATTTACTTATGTAAACTGCCATGAAGTGGGCCACCAGCTGGGCGCCAATCATTCCTGGAATCGCTGTGGTGGCTTTGCCCCTGACCAGCGCTCCGGCATTTCGGCCTACGAACCCGGCAGCGGCAGCACCATTATGTCATATGCAGGTGCCTGTGGCCCCGACAACGTGCAAGGGGGAGCAGATATGTACTTCCACGGTGGCACGCTGGGCGAAATCCGGAAGTACGTGGACCAGGAAAGCGGAGCCCAATGTGGTACGCTGACGCCCACAGGCAACAACCACCCATTGGTGTCGCTGCCGTATAGCAATGGCTTTTTTATTCCTATGCGCACACCGTTTGAGCTGGCCAGCACAGCCACCGACGCCGATGGCGATATGCTTGCTTACAGTTGGGAACAAATAGACATAGGCCCGGAGACGCCGCTGGGTACGCAGCTGGGCAACTCGCCGCTGTTTCGCTCGCGGCCAGCAGTGCCGGTGCCCAACCGATACTTTCCACAGCTGAGCACCATCATCAACAACGCCACCGACCCGCGCGAGCTGCTGCCCGACACCACGCGTAACCTTACTTTCCGCCTGACCGTGCGCGACGGGCGCGGAGGGGTGAGCTTTGCCAACCTGTCGTTCCGGGCCACGGCTGCTGCCGGGCCGTTCACCGTTGCTTATCCGAATACCTCTGGCGACCGCTGGAACATCGGCGAGTACGCCGAAGTGCGCTGGAGTGTGGCTAACACCGACAAGGCGCCGGTCAACTGCTCGCATGTCAACATCCGCCTGAGCACCGATGGGGGCCTGACGTACCCCATCCTGTTGGCCGGGCGCGTCCGCAACGACGGTAGCCATTACATAAAGGTGCCCGACCTGCCCACCTCGCAAGCGCGCGTGCGTGTGGACGGAGCTGACAACGTGTTCTTCGATATCTCGAACAGCAACTTCACCCTTCAACAGCCCACACAACCGTCGCTGACAATAGGCTTGGAGAACGACGATGCTGTCCTGTGCTTGCCCGCAGAACACACGGTAACCATCCGTACGGCGGGCGTGCTGGGCTTCAGCGCACCCGTTGCGCTGGACATAGCCAACCCGCTGCCCCCCGGGTCTGTGGCAACCTTTGGCCAATCTACCCTGCAGCCAGGCGAAAGCACTACGCTAACGTTGGACTTTTCGCAAGTAAAGGTGGAAGGAACCTTTATCTTACAATTGCGGGCTACGGCTGCCGGCGCGGCACCCATCATGCGCCCTATTGAGATACGAACCATCCGCAACGACTTCAGCGGGCTGGCGCTTACTTGGCCTCCCGATGGTGCCACCGACCGGGAACTGGTGCAGACCTTGCGCTGGAACAGAGGCTTGGACGCCCAAGCCTACGATGTGCAGTTGGCAACCAGCCCATCGTTTGAGCCGTCCACCATCGTGGCTTCGGCAAACAACACAATCCTGGACAGCTTCCAGGTACAGGCTTTTCTGAACAAAGGCCAGCCCTACTTCTGGCGTGTGCGCCCGCGCAACGAATGCGGCGCCCATGCCTGGACGGAACCGTTCTTCTTCTCCACAGTGGCCGAGCGGTGCTTCGTGTGGGAAGCTACCGACCTGCCCCGAAACATCAGTGCCAGCGGGACGCCGACCATCGAGTCAAAAATCAACGTCATCAGCGGCGGTATCATCAAAAATATGGAAGTGCGGCGCGTGAAGGGATACCACGAGTTTTTCCGCGACCTGGACGTGCGGCTCATCAGCCCGCAGGGCACGGAGGTGGTGCTGTGGTCAGGGCGCTGTGGCAACTTCAACGGCTTTTTCAACTTGCGCCTAACAGATGCGGCACCCTCGCCATTCTCCTGTCCGCCGCCCAACACCGGCATGCCGTTCCAGCCACAACAACCCTTGGCAGCATTTAACAACCAGAATGCCACCGGCGTGTGGACATTACGGGTAAAGGACACTCAGGTTACGGGCGGCGGTACATTGGAGCAATTCCAGCTGGAGTTCTGCTCGGAACTCACCCTCAACCCGCCGCTCTTGGTCAACAACAACCCGCTGTTCGTAGAAGCGGGCAACAACCACCCCATCACGCCCGACCTGCTGCTGGCCGACGACGCCGACAACGGCCCTGCCGACCTAACCTTCACGCTGCTGACCGTGCCGCAGTATGGCCATCTGGCCAAAAACTGGTCGGCACCGCTCCGACCAGGCGACCAATTCACCCAGGCCGACATCAACGGCGGCGCCATTCGCTTCTTCGACTACGGCTTCCGGCGCGACGACGGCTTTCTATTCGTCGTCAGCGACGGCCAGGGCGGCTTCTTCGGCACACCGCGTTTCCGCATCCAGACGCAGACCGTGAGCACACGCGAGGCTGAAAACCAGGCGCTGGACTTTCGATTGTATCCGAACCCAACGCGCGAAATGGCCTGGATTGCCCTGAACGCACCAGCAGAACAAACGCTGAGCGTGCAGATCTTTGACAGCGCCGGACGTTTAGTGCAGCAGACCCTCTTGCCCTCCGGCACAACAGCACTTCCCCTGCAGGTATCGGGCGCGGCCTCCGGTTTGTATTTCGTCCAGGTAGGGCACACGGTGAAGAAGTTGGTTTTGCTGAAATAAAAAACACTGTTTATTGAAGAAATTGATGGATGTTTGCCCGCCTTTTGGCTAAAAAGGGCACGCCGCCCATTCGCGGTAACGCAGAATGGGCGGCGTTTTTTCCCTTGTTTTTTCTACGCAAAAAGATGAACTGCCTGCGCATTTCCTTTGCCTTTCTCCTGCTGTGGCATTTATCGGCGCTGCCCCTTGCGGCGCAGACGACGCTGAAAAGCCCGGATGAATTTTTGCCGCATCGATTGGGCGAGCAATTTACGCCGCATCATTTGCAGGTGGCTTACTTCGAGTACCTGGCTACCAATGCGCCCAAGACGATGCGCTTGGAGCGCTACGGTACCACTTACGAAGGCCGCCCGCTACAAGTAGCGTATTTCTCCTCGCCCGAAAACATGACCCAACTGGAGCAGATACGCCAGCAGCACGTAGCGATGACAGAGCCTGGTGGACAGGGGCCGCGCAGCGGTAACCAGCCGCCGGTGGCCATTGTGTGGCTAAGCATGAGCGTACACGGAAACGAACCCTCAGGCTCAGAGTGCAGCATGTTGCTGGCCTGGCAATTGGCCACCCAAACAGAAGCAGAGGTGCGGCAGTGGCTGAAGAATACTGTAGTCATCCTCGACCCTTCGCTCAACCCTGACGGCTACGACCGTTATACACACTGGTACCGGAGCGTGAGCAACCGACGCAAAAACCCTGCTCCCGATGGGCGCGAGCACATAGAGCCCTGGCCACGCGGCCGCACCAACCACTACCACTTCGATCTAAATCGCGACTGGGCCTGGGCCACACAAATCGAAACGCAGCAGCGCTTAGCACTCTACCACCGCTGGCGCCCTCATGTGCATGCCGACTTGCACGAGCAGGGTGTGGACAACCCTTACTACTTCGCTCCGGCCGCCGAGCCGCTGCACGATTACATCACACCCTGGCAGCGCGATTTCCAGACCCGCGTGGGTCAGAACCACGCTCGCTATTTTGACCTTAACGGCTGGCTGTATTTCACCAAGGAGGTCTTTGACCTGTTCTATCCCTCTTACGGCGACACGTACCCAATGTTCACTGGCGCTGTTGGAATGACCTACGAGCAGGCCGGACACTCCACCGCCGGGCGCGCCGTGCTCACCTCGTCAGGCGATACCCTGACGCTGCACGACCGCATCCTGCACCACCTGACAACCAGCCGCTCCACGATTGAAATCGCCAGCCAAAACGCCACAACCTTAGTAGAAAACTTCCGAAAATACTTTGAGCGCAACACCACACAACCGCAAGGAGCCTACACTGCGTTCGTCATACCGGCCTCGAATAATTCCAACCAAGTCAGTGCACTGTGCCGCTTGCTCGACCGCCACCACATCCGCTATGGGCGTGCAGGAGTGAGCATGCGCAGCCTCAAAGGCTTCAGCTACGCTGCCAACAAAGACACCGTCTTCGACCTGACAGAGAAAGACCTCGTTATCAGCGCTTATCAGCCCAACTCGGTGCTGCTGCAAGTGCTCCTCGAGCCGGAGCATCGCCTGACAGACTCGCTCACCTACGACATCACGGCCTGGGCACTCCCTTATGCCTATGGGCTGGAAGCATATGCCCTGAAGCAACGAATAGAACCTAAATGGGGCTTTGCACCCTATGAAGCGCCGGCGGTACGCCTGGCCGCCTCTCCTTACGCCTGGTGTGCACAATGGGCCTCGCCGGCCGAAGCGCGCTTTCTGGCCAGGCTATTGGAGCGCGGAGTGCGGGTGCGTTACGCCCTTCAGCCATTCTCTATTGCCGACCAGAGCTACGCTCCGGGCGCCTTAGTCGTCAATCGCGCCGACAATCTGACCCTGAGTGCTGAATTGGATGGCATCATACAGGAAGCGGCCCGCGCAACTAACGTAGAAGTGCGGCCTATCTTCAGCGGTTGGGCTGAAAAAGGACGGGATTTGGGCTCGGACAATTTCGTTGTCATTAATCGCCCTGAAGTAGCCCTTATCTACGGTGATGAGGCTGACGACAACGTCTTCGGGCATCTGTGGTATCTGTTTGAGCAGGATTTGGACTACCCCATCACGCCGATTGCCCTGAGCCGTCTGTCGCGCGTGCGTTTGAGCGACTATAATGTCATCCTCTTTCCCAGTGGCTCTTACAACTTGAACGAGAGCACGCTTAAAACGCTTCAGGAGTGGGTACGCCATGGAGGTCGCCTTATCGCTGTCGAAGGCGCCGTAAAAGCATTTGCCGATAAGGAAGGTTTTGGACTGAAAACAAAACCCGAACCCAAGAAGGACACCACTGCAACGCTTCCTTCCAACCGGCCCTACCAGAGCCGTGAGCGCGAGCGCATCAGCGAACAGGTTTCCGGAGCCATCGTGCAAACGGAAGTGGATGCCACGCACCCACTGGCTTTTGGGCTACAAGGCCGATACTTTTCGCTGAAAAACAGTAACCACTGCTACGAATTGGAAGCCGGAGCACACGCGCCTATCCGTCTGGGTGAGACGTTTGCCTCGCGTGGCTTTATCGGTAGCCGAGTGCGTCCGCGCCTCAAGAATACGCCCATTGTGGCAACGCAACGCATGGGCGAGGGGCAGGCTATCTTCTTCGTGGATGACCCAGTATTCCGCTGCTTTTGGGAACAGGGTAAAATGTTGCTTTACAACGCCTTGTTCTTCTAATTTTCCTGCCACACCACCTCGTCCTCTGGGGTGATGTAACGCCACCGGCCGCTGACAACAACGCGCGCCAGGCCGTGCTCAAACGGAAGGGCTGTGTCAAATGCAGGCGCGATGGCCCAGCTGCCATCGGGTCGGAGGTAACCCCAGCGTCCATTGCTCTGGGCGGGTGCCAAACCTCGTTTGAAGGGGCCAGCTCGCTCAAACTTGGGCAAAATGGCTAAACGCCCTTCAGGGTCAATGTATCCGCAAGCACCATTAATCTCGACTAAAGCCAGCCCTTCACTGAAGTCATTGGCCCACTCAAACATAGGCGCTATGGCTACCCTACCGTCTTGCGCCACGAAGCCGTATTTGCCCTGCAAAAAGGCTAATGCCATACCTTCATGAAATTGAACCAAACGCTGGCGAGGTGCAAACTCAAATTGTGGTATTAAAATTACAGCCCCCTGGCGGTCAATGAGGCCCCAGCGCCCTTCCTTCACGGCCACGGCTACCGGGCCATCAAAAGGTTGGCAGCCGTCCCAACGCGGCGCAATGACAAATCCTCCATCGGCAGCAATAAAACCGCATTTGCCCTCTACCGCTGCTGGCGCAAGCCCCTGCCTAAAGGCTCCTGTGGCTGTGTACTGAAATGGCAGGGCCGCGCGCCCTTGTTGGTCTATGTAGCCCGCTCGCCCTTCTATCTGCACGGCGGCCAGCCCTTCAGAAAAGTCGTCGGCAACATCAAAACGCGCCGGAATGACCTCATCGCCGCGCTCATCCACAAAGCCCCAAAACCGCACGACTTGAGCGCGAGCCAGCCCCTCAGAAAACAGGCCGATGGCACGGTACAGACGCTTCACATACAGCCGCCCCAAAGTATCCAGCAGCACCCAGCGGTCGTTGAGCCGTACGCGCGCAAAACCACCGTGAAAGTCCGTAACCTCTAAATACTGCGGCTCGATAACAACCTCTCCGGTGGCATTCATGAAGCCTAGGAAGCCCCGACGACGAATTTTGAACAATGGCGACGGCGTCATGGGCGGCAAAATTAGGGCAAGATGCTACAGGCGCAAGTAGTAACTGATGCTCCGCACGGTTGAGATGCTCTATCCACTCAAGCCTCTGGATTTTCTTTTTTGCCCCATTGCTTCACAGCGGCTTTGCGCAAGGTCAGTTTTAGAAACGCGTTTGCTTTGGAAGACGAGCGTCTTCATCGTCGGATTTAGGGCTGAAATCCGCGCGTGTAAGGTGCCACATCTTGCCCGCAGAACTCGCCACGCAGGTACTTGAAGTGAGCAGCTATGCCGATCATGGCTGCATTGTCGGTGCAGTACTCGAAAGCGGGGATGTACGTATTCCACCCCTCCTGACGGCCCAGTTCCTCGAAGCGGCAGCGCAGTTCAGAGTTGGCACTGACGCCTCCGGCCAGGGCAATCTCGCGAATGCCCGTCCGTCGAGCAGCGCGTCGTAGCGTCTTGAGCAAAGTAGAGACAATCGCGCTTTGCACCGAAGCGCAGAGGTCGGCCAAGTTCTTTTCGATGAAATGCGGCTCCGAAGCCGTCCGTTCGCGCAGAAAGTAGAGGATGGCCGTCTTCAGGCCACTGAAGCTGAAGTTTAGCCCAGGTACCTGGGCCTCCGGAAAGGCAAAGCGCGGTCGCCCCTGTTGTGCCCAGCGGTCAATGGCCGGGCCGGCCGGATAGCCCAGTCCGAGCAATTTGCCCGCTTTATCGAAGGCCTCGCCGGCAGCGTCGTCGAGCGTTTGGCCCAGCACTTCCATGTCGTGCATGTGGCGTACCAGTACAATTTGCGTATGCCCTCCGCTGACCGTCAGGCAGAGAAACGGGAAAGTGGGCTTTGGGTCTTCAATAAAATGTGCCAGCACATGGGCCTGCATGTGGTTAACCTCAATAAGCGGTATGCCCAAACTAAGGGCGAATGCCTTAGCAAAGGAAGTTCCGACCAAAAGCGAGCCCATCAACCCCGGCCCGCGCGTGAACGCTACTGCTGACAAGTCTTCCTTACCTACACCGGCTTCTCGAAGCGCCTGCTCAATCACAGGGACGATGTTAGCCTGATGCGCTCTCGAGGCCAGTTCGGGCACTACACCTCCGTACTGCCGGTGCGCCTCCTGGTTGGCTGTGCAATTCGACAGCACTACCCCATCGCGAAGAATCGCCGCGGAAGTGTCGTCACAGGAAGATTCTATAGCCAGTATGGTTACCTTTTCGTTCACGGGCGCATAAAAGAGCAGAACAATTTCGACAAAGATAGACCATTCGCTCGTGTTCGTTTTTTTTAAAAAAAACACGCCATTTGGCTATAAGGCAGCGAAAGATGCATCTAACGGTATCCTAATACAAGTTTACTGAAATTTTTTTTATCCCAAACCTTGTTTTTTCCTAAAAAAGCGCATATCTTTGGTGCTAAATAAAAAGGAGGCCCGCTATGAAATACATGGTGTTATTCACGCTAAGCCTGGCGTTAATCGTCAGTCCAGCTTTTGCTCAAATGCCGGGTAAGACCTTTTCCAAATCATTCAATACTGACGGTGTCGGCAAAATCAAGTTCGAATTGCCGGGTGGTGTTGACTTGAAGATCTGGAACCAACCCACCATACGTATCGAGATAAATGTGTCCCTGCCTTCAGGCAACGCGTCCACGCTGGACCAGCTGGCTAAGGTAGGCCGCTACGATTTGAAGGGAGACCTGGCTGCTGACGTGTTGACGATTTCAGCGCCCAACTTGTACCGCGTAGTCAAGGTGAAAGGCGAAGAATTGCGCGAAACGGTGAACTATGTTGTGTTTATGCCAAAAGACATTGAGGTAGAAGTCTTAAGCATTGCGCCAGCTACCGGAATGGTTGCGGCTCAAAAGAAGCCTTAAGCATCCGAACGACTATTCTTTTTCCTCGCCGCCCCTTTGCTATGCTAAGACAAGGTGGGCGGCGAGTTTTTTATCTCTCTGTACATTGGTGAAGCCACTTCATCGCGCTCATCTTTGCCTCAAAACGCAAGAGGCGCTATGCAGTATTGGCTCATCAAATCGGAACCCGACGTCTATAGTTTTCAGCAGTTAGTGGCCGACGGCACCACGCGCTGGGATGGCGTTCGTAATTACCAGGCACGCAACAACCTGCGCGCCATGCGAGTGGGCGATCTGTGTCTGTATTACCACAGCAATATCGGGTTGGAGGTCGTGGGCGTTGCGCGCGTCATTCGCGAGCATTACCCCGACCCTACGGCAGGCAAAGGAGACTGGTCATCTGTGGACGTTGAGCCGGTGCGTGCCTTCGAACGCCCCGTGCCGCTGGCTGAAATTAAGGCCCACCCTAGGCTACAACAGATAGGCTTAGTGCGCAATCCGCGCCTGTCGGTGATGCCGCTGACAGAGGAAGAGTTTCACCTGTTGCTGGAATTGGGCCAGACCCACCTCTAAGGGAGGTGAAAGACGATGAAGTGCGGCGTTTGCTCCAGCACTTCACCCTTTTGGTACAGATTTTTCACCAACGCCAGTTCGTTGTCGGTGTCCAGGAGAGGGAGGGCTGTTTTTTCCAGGAAGAAAATAGGACGCTGGCGGAGGGCTTCCTCTTCCACGAAGGTTTCGTAGCGGCCCATTTCGCGCCGCACCACCCAATCGAGCGGCAGCGGCGGGCGTGTGCGCATCAGAAAGTTAGCCTGTGGGAAAGCAGGCAGTACCGTGAAATTCGGGCCGTAGCGCCCGGCCAGCGCGGCCAGTTCGGCGTAAAGCGCCGCTCTTTGCGGTGTCGTGTAAATGCCGTTCAGTACAGGAAATACCTGACCCAGCGGCGTCGTCATATCGTCGCGATAGCCGTCGCGATAGACCCACTTGTAGCCTTGATAAAAAGCGAAAAGCAGCAGCACATAGGCGACTGTACTTCCGTAGCGAACATAGTTCTGTACGGAAGCAGACAGGCGCCGCGAAATATCCCACAGCGCGAATGCCCAGGGCGCGCTGAAAAGAATGGGCAGGTTGTAGCCCCAACTAACGGCAGCGCTCCAGCTCAGGACTGCCAGCGCAGCATAGCGCGCCATGTATTGAGACGACCACTCGCCACGATACCATTGCCACAGGGCATAGGCATTGGATACCCAAAACAGTAGGCGTGCCTGCGCAAAAGGTGCCACAAACGCGCGGTGCGTATGCACCTCCCAGATAAAGGCCGCGCCTAACATAAATAACCAAATCACCCATAGGCTGAACGCCCAATGACCATGGCGCCCATCCCGACTGAACCATGCTGTGGCTGCCAGCAGCAACACGCTGGCAATGGCCAGCGCCGGGCGAATGCGGAAGTAGTCGAGCACACCATGCTGCCATGCCTGGGCCGCTGAGGTAGCCCCTGCGGTCATGCCCCAAAACCCATCCCAAAGCCCAAAGGCCCCCAGATAGGCCGCAAAGGAGCTCCAACCCAGCGCCAACCCCAGCGCCACGGCAGAGCCATGTCGCCGGGAATAGGCCCAAGCGGCTACTCCCACGCCGGCGATGGCCAAAGGGTAGAACGATTGCTTGCACAGCATAGCCGCGGCCAATAGCACGCCAGCCATTAGCGCTGCCCAATACGTCGGGCAGCGAAAAAGCACCCAAAAGCCTAATGCTCCCCAAAACAGCCCATCCACCGTGTGCCAGGCTGCTGCTGGGTAGTGATGCGCGGACAGCAAAAAGGTCAACACCGCCACCTGCCAGCGCTCTCGCCCTGTGGGCAAAAGAACAGCAGCACCCAATGCACTATACGCCACTACTTTAATGTAGCATAAGGCGCGTTCGCCCCATACTGCCCATGCCTCAGGCAGCAGGAGCAACTCAAGCGCGCGCATCCACACAGGCAGTGGCGGGCGCACATATACCACATCGGCGTACAGGACTTTGCCGCTTAGCACCTGCCAAGCCAGCCCGGTGAGAAAGCCGCCATCGGTCTCGTTGATGCCATAGCGCCCATAAAAGAGCGAGTAAAAAAGCGGCAAAAGAACCAGGATGCCTATCCAGCCATAACGCGTTTTCCAGTTTGTTCCCATAGCGTAAAAAACAAAAGAGCGAGCCGCCCCTGTTGTGCAATAAGGCGCTCGCCCCCATATGACGACGCCCGCGCTTGCTTCGGGCGGGCGGAACGACGGCGGCACAAAGGCCACCGCTGCAGCAAAAGTATGCTATCGCAGGCACTATTGATGATGCAAATGACAACACTCACTTCAGGCAGACGAGGCAAGCCGTGCATGCACAGGAGCACTCGCGTACCAGATTTTCTCAAGAGGCCACATTCTCACCCGGATGGAGTTGCTTGTGAGCAAGCCCTCACACACTTATCACCTCGGCCACCCAGCGCTC
>FQKF010002060.1_pt1 | contig 13347 bp, 12 predicted proteins | sample 1504521 | NCBI WGS metagenome assembly FQKF01 (sample SAMEA4475357, study PRJEB15587) | soil metagenome | biome: Soil; feature: Field | place: India | collected 2015-03-11 | depth 0 m
AAAGATCGCGGCCGTTTACTTTTTCCACCTTCAGCATGGGATAGTATTTTTCGCCTTCGCGGGGTGGACGTATGCCGCAGGTTACTACATCCCCCGGCTTAAGCCCTAGGGCACGAATTTGCGACTGCGAAACATAAATATCGTCGGGTGAATTTTGATAGTTGTAATCGGGGCTGCGCAGGAAGCCATATCCCTCGGGCATGATTTCCAGCACGCCGGTGGCCAAAACGATGTTATCGAAATTATAAACCGGTTTTTCCTCTTTCTTTTCCTCGAATTGATGGGAGGAGGTTTGTGAGGATTCCGATGTGGCCCTTTCCGTTACCTCGGGAACATAATGCCCTTTTTGAGGAATCATGACATCGAAGGGTTCTTCGTCGTCGGTAGAAGGCAGGGACTCTGAAGTTTCGGGCCTAGCCTCCGCTTCGCTTGACTCTTCGGGGTTTTCGATTTTTTCGGGTTCAGGTTCGGGGAGTTCTGCCTCGCGGGTGAGTTCGTCTTCCAGCAACAAGTCGGCGGCGGCTTCCGATTTGGGTTTTCGTCCGCGTTTTTTGGAGTCGCCGTTAGGAGCGGGATATTTTTTAAGTAATTCGGACGCCAGTTTTTCATTGGCCAGTTGGGCCTCGCTGATTTTGAAAAGAATATCTTCTTTGTTCAGCCCTTTGACATCAATTCCGAAATCTTTGGCAATTTTTTTAATTTCCGGCAAAGCCCGCCGGGAAAGTTCCATGAGTTCAAACATAAAGTAAGTTGTGTTTTTTATTTTAAGAAAGCATTTTTATTAAAAGCGGGAATGAGATTGAAACAAACGACAAGCAAATATAGTGAATTTTTTGAAGTTAATAAACAAAAGCAAAAAACATTGTTTTACGACCCTTTCAGGTCAAATATCCATAGTGATAAAACTTTCTAAGGCCTTTTAAAACTTGCATGACAAACATTCTTTTTATTGATAATTCTTATTCTGTTTTATTTTCAAACCAGTGGAAGATCCGGCATAAGATCTCAATACAATCAGTTCCGATGAAATTCTTTCTATCCACTTTTTCTGCATGACCGCATTCATGCTTCCGTCGGTTTCATGGTCATAGTTGTCCTGATAGCGATCCATTTCTTTTTCGATTTGCCTGCGCCATTTTGATATCTTCAAACGGGCTTCCCGTACATCAGCAAAAACGGCTTCCGAAATTTTTTTCCGCAACTTACGTGCAAAAAGTTCCGCAATATCAAAATGCAGTTTTTCATGAATCAAGATATCGTTTGTTCTGAAGTCGGGAAGTGCCCATGAACAATCGGAATGGAAATGCGCTTCCACCCGCACGGTTAAGGAGTCGGGATATTCCACCGATAAATCGTAACACGTGGAAGCAACCGCCATGGTGTTTTTTTTCCATTCCGGCATTTGACCCGTGTAATATTGCCAGCCGAAGGTCATGTTTTCATTCCATACCAAAACCGTGTCTTGGGCCCTCATGCCTGAAATAAGTAATAAGAAAAAAGCACAAGTGCAATAAAAACTACTCATCACACTCTTTGGGGTAAGATATATAGTGTTTGCTAACCACTTTGTTCAGGGTTCGCAGGTTCATCAGATCACTGGCTAAGGCCACATCCTGAACGCTGCCGTCTTTCAGTAAAACATGTATGGATGATTTATAAGAATTATAAGCGCGGTTGTTAACATTACCTTTATATATAAAGTAATCCAAGTAACTCGTTTTAATTTTATTTTTTTCAAGAAAACGACGGACTCCTGCTCTTTTATTGTTCACAACATGCTCTGAAAATTTTTTATTCTGCATGATTACGCGAAAAAGTTTACGTTCCACCAATCTGCGGCTTAAGAAAGAAAGAATGGTGTCGGGATGCTGTTGCCAGGCCTTGACGGAAGCATAAATATCGTTGTCATCCAGGGAAGCAAACAGATTAAGGGTTTCGGAGCGTTGAAAATCCTTATGGGTGAAATTTTTATCCAGGAAGGGATGCAAAGCCGGAGTAGTAAAAAGGTTTCTGTCTTTTAAATAAATTTCTTTGGCTCTTTTTAACAGGTGAATAAGGATGAGTTCGGCGCTCAATACGGTCTTGTGCAGATACACTTGCCAGTACATCAGGCGGCGGGCAATAAGAAATTTCTCTACACTGTAGATACCTTTGTGTTCCACCACCAACCTATTGTTGGACACATTTAGCATTTTAATGATACGGTCGGTGCTGATGATGCCTTCGTTTACACCGGTGAAGAAGCTGTCGCGCATCAGGTAGTCGAGGCGGTCCATGTCGAGCTGGGAACTTACCAGTTGATGGAAAAAGGGACGGTGATATTTGTTTTCAAAAATCTTAATGGCTAAATTCAGGCGGCCTTTATATTGACGGTTCAGTTCTGCCAAAAAACATTTTCCGATGGCTTCGTGTGAAAAACTTTGAACCAAAGAATGTTCCAATGCATGGGAAAAAGGGCCGTGGCCTATGTCGTGAAGCAGGATGGCGGCCAGGGCGGCTTCTTCTTCGTTGCGGCTGATTTTAATTCCTTTATCTTTCAGGTTCTGCAGGGCCAGATGCATCAGGTGCAAGGCTCCAAGCGCATGATGAAAACGGGTGTGAATGGCTCCGGGATAAACATAATGACTCATCCCCAACTGACGAATATTGCGAAGGCGCTGAAACCACGGATGTTCAATGAGTTCAAAAATAAAATCGTTCGGAATTTCAATGAAGCCGTATATGGGGTCGTTGATGATATTATGTTTATTTAATTTTCCAAAACTTTCCATCAAATGCAATCATTTTTGATTTCTTTAAAGAATGTTGGGCATTCCTAACCTGATGCTTCCATAATTTTCCGAATTTTTTTCCATTTATTATTCTGTCTTGAGTTCCGCACAGTTCAGGATGATTTTCTTCAATTTTTTCATGAATATCTATTGTGCGCATAGGACCATACTTTTCTAGTATATCTAAAATTATAAACTTGATTTTTTCAGCATTTTCAGCATTTTCGAGATCAAATTTACCTGTGCTTTCTGCTACAAGATTTATAAAATCGGTTATTGCCGGGTCTGAAAGATTTAATTTTTCGGTTATTTTAATTTTATTTTGATTAATTTTTTTAATACTGCTTTCATCAACACTTTTAGAGGTTCTCATTAAATTTTGAACATCATTAGATATTTTGAAAAGCAATGAAGAATCCTCGCAATAGATACCGTATTCAAAATTACTTAAAATACCTCCTCCGGTAAGATTGGCAGAAGTAATGAACGCGGACGGGACGTCATTCATATATATTTTGGCATGTAATTTTGAACTATGATAAAGTTTAAAGTTAGAATAGTGCTTAAAAATTTTTAGCAACGAGTCCAAATGTAGAAAACCGGATAGTATATGTTGTGGATTTAAATCCGTAAATAAAGTAAAGTTAATTTTTCTGCTCGCAATAGTGCTTATAAGAAAATTTATTCCCTCATGGTTAATGAAAGGAGAACATATAACAAGCTCATTTTTGGATTTTGAAAACAACACCTTTAGAGTATTGTATTGATTGGTTACGGGAATTATTTTGTTTTTAAGGGCCAAACTTAAATCAAATTAACCAAATATGATTTTTCAAAGGGAATCGGATTTTTTCTCCAATCTTCAATTTTTGTGGTATGCGTTTCAAATATTTTTAAACTCTTTTGGTTTTCTTTTAACATTTTTGAAAAACCATCACGTGTTGTTACAGTAATATTTTCCTGAATAGTATCATAAACAAAAAAATATCTTCTGTCTAAAAGTTTTAAATTAAAATTTTTCTCTATTTCCAATATCTTTCTAAACAACTCATCCTTACTGCACCCGCCGGGAATTTCAGAACCGGGAAGAATTTCCACCGTCAGGAAATGCCCGTATTCTATGTTGGTTTTAGCGCGCACCGGAACACCGTGCGATTTCCAATTCTTCAAAAATTCGTTCATGGAATGCAGCAATTCTTGCTCCTGAATACCGGTGAATTTTTCCGGGCTTGCGAATACAAAAAAAGTTACCGGTTCCGTCATACATTTATTATTTAAAAAAACAATGCGTTACCCGTATAGTTCATGGGAGTAATATTTTTTATTTCTTTTTTCACCTCCTCACTTACATTTAATTCATCAATGAAGGCATGTAATGACTCAGCCGTTATTTTATCCCCCGTACGTGTTAGATTTTTTAGCGCATTGTAGGGGTCGGGATATTGTTCCCTGCGAAGAATGGTTTGCACTGCCTCGGCCACAACAGCCCAGTTGTTTTCCAAGTCCGATTGAATTTTTTCCCGGTTGACAAGGAGTTTATCCAAACCCTTCTGGATGCTTTTGAAAGCAATTAAAAGATGCGCAAAGGGAACTCCCAGGTTGCGAAGCACCGTGCTGTCGGTGAGGTCACGCTGCAATCGGGAAACGGGAAGTTTGGATGACAAATGCTCGAAAAGCGCAATGGCTATTCCCAAATTTCCCTCGGCATTTTCAAAATCAATGGGATTCACTTTGTGGGGCATGGCCGAAGAACCCACCTCGCCCGGCTTTATTTTCTGTTTGAAATATTCCATACTGATATACAACCACACATCGCGGCAAAAATCCAGCAGAATAACGGAAATTCTCTTCCAGGCATCCAATCGGGCGGCCAGCATGTCGTAGTGTTCAATTTGTGTGGTAAAACGGCTTCTTTCCAAACCCAAAGAAGAGATAAACGCGTCGGCAACCGACATCCAATTCACCTTTGGAAATGCGGCATAATGAGCATTAAAATTACCGGTAGCCCCGCCGAATTTAGCGGCATAGGGAATTTGTTTGTGCAAAGCCAGTTGTTTTTCCAATCGTTCATGGAACACCATCCACTCTTTTCCCAGCCCGGTGGGCGATGCGGGCTGACCGTGCGTGTGGGCGAGCATGGGAATGTTCTTCCATTCAAAGGCCTGGTCCTTAATTTTTTGGAGTATTTTATTAAGTTCAGGAAGAATCACTTCATCAAGCGCTTCTTTTAACATCATCGGAATGGCCACATTATTTACATCCTGTGAGGTTAATCCGAAATGAATCCATTCTTTCATTTTATCCCAGCCATATTCGGTCCATTTTTCACGGAGAAAATACTCCAGTGCTTTTACATCGTGATTGGTGGTTTTTTCTATTTCACGGATTCGGGCTGCATCCGCTTCATTAAAATCAAGATAAATTTTCCGGGCTTTTTCCGGATTAAAATTGCCATGAAAGTGTTTTTTTAAATCATCAAGTTCAATAAGATAGATAAAATACTCTATTTCTACTTTGGCTCTGAAGGCATAAAAGGCGCTTTCTGAAAAGTATTTTTTTAAATTCTCTGTGTGTCGAATATATCGTCCGTCAACGGGAGAGATGTTTTGCAAAGAAGATGTATTCATAAATCAATTTGTCTTTTGTTCGGCCAATAACGCATGCTTGATGAGCTCGTCCAGGTCTCCGTTCAGAACGGCTTCGGCATCGTTCACCTTAAATTCGCTGCGGTGGTCGTTTACCATCTTATAAGGATGAAGCACATAGCTTCGGATTTGCGAGCCCCACTCAATTTTCATCTTGCTGTCTTCTATGGCCTGTTTGGTTTCTAATCGTTTTTTCATTTCCATTTCATACAAACGCGACTTCAACATTTGCATGGCGCGCTCGCGATTGCCCATCTGGGTTCGTTCCACCTGGCAAACCACCACAATCCCCGTAGGTTTGTGCAGGAGTTGGACTTTGGTTTCCACTTTGTTCACGTTTTGTCCGCCGGCACCTCCGCTTCGTGCGGTTGTCATTTCAATATCGGATGGCTTGATGTCAATTTCAATTTGGTCGTCGATAACCGGATAGACATACACCGAAGCAAAGCTGGTGTGACGGCGTGCATTGGAATCGAACGGAGAAATGCGAACTAAGCGATGTACACCGTTCTCTCCCTTAAGATATCCGTAGGCAAACGGCCCGTCAATTTGCAACGAAACCGATTTAATGCCTGCCACTTCGCCTTCGTTTATGTCCAGTTGGGTGACCGTGTATCCCTTCTTTTCTGCCCACATAATATACATACGCATCAGCATGGAAGCCCAGTCGCAGCTTTCGGTTCCTCCTGCACCGGCATTTATTTCCAACACGCAGGAAAGCGGATCTTCCTTTCCCTTCAGCATGTTTTTAAATTCAAGGTTTTCCAGCAGTTTTACCGTTTCGTTATAGGCCTTTTGGGTTTCTTCTTCGGTGGCTTCTCCGGCTTTGAAAAAATCATAAAGCACCAAAAGGTCTTCGGCTTTGGCATGCAGTTCATCGTAAGCCGAAATCCAGGATTTCAATCCCTTAATTTGGTTCATAACACCCTCGGCTTTTTTGTTGTCGGACCAAAAGTCGGGAGCCAGGGTTTTTTCTTCCAGTAGAGCTAAATCGTGCTTCTTTTTATCGTAGTCAAAGAAACCCCCTTAACGCATCCCGGCGTTCAATTAATTCCCTGAGATCTTCTGCGGTAAACATAGCTTAACATTATTGATATTAAAAATTAATTCATTTTTTTTAAGTTGATGCCATAAAGAACAATGAACAGCGCATCAATTAAAATCAACATAATCATGGCCCCCACCATGCTGCTGCTTGCCACTCCGCCCAAGACCCCCGAAAGTGCATTCATGGCCGTTTTTCCCGAGGCAAAAATAAACGGATAAGGCAGTAATTCCGAAAGGGTATAAATGTGAAAACCCGTTTTTTTCATATTCCACATCAAAAAAGCGCCGATTAGCGATCCTATATTAAAAATCAGTGAAAATAAATTTGAATATTTACCCCAAAAGGAGGTTTGGTTCTCCAGATAAACGGCTTCCATACTATCAGCCAGTTCCGGATTGGTTTCGCGCATTTTTTCAATGGCCTGCATTTGTTTTTCCGGTGAATTCCCGATGATGCCAATAAGACCGGAAAGAATGGATATGCCGGCCCAGGCAAACGTCAGAATACACAAAACGGTAAGTAAGACAGGTCTTTCGTTATTTTGATTTTCAGCGTAAGTATCCATGTTGTAAAGATATGGGTTTTTGACTGGAATTAAAAAAGCACGGGTTATGACCGGGGCGGGTTACCCGAGTTTAAATTTAAATTCCTGATTATTCTTGTTCGGATTCAACAATTTCATTTTGCCATCTTTATCGAGAACAATGGTTTTAATCTTATCTTTTTCATCTTTTAATTGCAGCTGCGTGGCGGTAAAAAAATTCGGAAATTTTGTATTCGGATTTTCAACGGGAAAAAAGAAACTCTCATATCTTTTCATGAAATACGTTTTTTTAAAAATGCCCTTTTCGTCGGTTTTCCCGATTTTTTTGGTATCGGAGAAGAAGGAAGACCCCTGAACAAAGACGGGCTCGCCGGATGCGGTATATCCCCTCTCGGTCAGGGTATAGGCATATTCGCCATAAACATCCATGCCCGCAACCGGCTTCATCATCCCTTCTTCCAAGAGTTCAAAATGAATGATTTGTCTTTTTTTGTAAAGTGCATAAAAAACTGCTCCAAGGAAAAACAAAATAACTAAAAACATCACCCCTGCATAGGTATAGTATAATAAATCTCCCATAACTTAAAAGTAACAAAAATCATGAAAAGTAAGCAAAAAAACCCGCTCTTATGGAAAAGAGCGGGCTTCGGTAATATTTAATGCGGCACATAACATTCGTCTGCGGGCACTTCATTAAAAATCATATAATTTTTGATGTACTCATGAATGCCCGTGATGTTGTCTCCCAAATTATCTGCTAAACGCTTTGCCCATTGAGTTGCTTTTATGGTAAGAGCAATTTCCGATGGTTTTCCATCCACCAAGTAATTTAATCTGTCGGCATCATGTGTCGCAATGTCGGAAACAATGTTATATATGGCATAAGCATTATTTCCAAGGGATTCTGAATAATGCTTCCAGTAATTATCAATAATTTTCATCAATATCATCAGATTGTCACATTTATTTCGCATCGAAGCAAAATCTCTTTTGAGGTAACGTTTGTTTATTCTGTCAATTTCGATCCTTAAATCCTTTTTATTATTGAAGTATGAAACTTTAAAAGCCATGCAAACCAAAGGCCGAACCCATTCGTCCATGACGGGAATTTCCGTCAAGCGGGAAAATGCGTCCGCGTATAATTTCTTTTGAGTTTGAAAATTCAAATCGGTTTGATACACTTTCAGCTTTTTCTGTATTTCATATTTTACATTGTCGATTTTGTGTTTGGTGCTGATTTTAACTTCCACATTTCCAAATATTAAACCATTCAAACAGGCCACCCTACCCATACCCACCCAACAGCGAAAAGGAGCCGATTTATCGTAGCTGTTCTGAATATACACAAAAGGCGCCCATTTATCGCCGGACACCAAATCGAACGTATAATTTTCCGGCATAAAAGACCCCACAAAGCGTGTACTTTCAGCGTTTGACAGAATATTGGTCGGTACAAGGTTGTTGAATTTTTCATTATACACATGTTCCAAAATATTTTTCCCCAGTTCAAGGGCTTCGGCGTTGGTTATAAGGGAATATTTTTCGGTGACCAGCGAAAGAACCCGTCGGGTATCGGTTCTGACCACCATGAACTTTTGGCTCCCAAACAAAGATGGGCTATCCTGCGGAACCAATTCAACAGGATAAAGCAGATTCTGCCAGTGGGACTTTGACCCCATTATCAAGAAATCATTGTAAGTATTTATTGTTTCCATAAAAATGAATTTTGTAATGCAAATATAGAAAAATTTTCTTTTTCTTGTGAAAAAAATCGAAATTTTAACAAAATTTTGTTTTAAATCATAATTTTTGAAATTTTCCGGGGATTTTTCCGCGAAATTTTCAAGGTTTTTTTAAAAAAACCGAAAAAAATCAAGAGTCCGTTTTTTTTCTTTTTTGTATTCCCGTCGGAATATATTAATACAAAATTTTTATTTTTTAACTTTAAAACAATTTGGGCATAAACGAGCGAAATTGTTTAAAAGAAAGAGCGCTGTAAAAGTGTTTTAACTGAAATTTCAGAAAAGCTAAGGAACCATTGAACCTGTGATGAAATCGGCAAAACAGGATTATTTTGTTAATTCCCCTCGTTTTTTCTACTTTTAGGATGTGAAAATTAAATCTGCTAATCAATTCGTTTCCACGGCCGATAACATTGTAATAATTGTATCAAAAAACGGGTCAAAGAACCTTGTTCCCGAAAAATACAGGGAGCTGATTACGCCGGAAATCTTAAAGAAAATCGCGGCTCGCGAGAATATTCATCTGGCTTGCGGAGAAAAAAAATTAAACATATTTCCATTAAATCCTAAGGAAAAACCACACCGTGCTATTGAAAAGGCGAGACGTTTTGCGGCCAAATGCGCCATGCATGAAAATAACAACGCACAGTTTACGATAATAACCGAAAAGGATACCGATGAAAACTTTTTGTCTGAACTTTGCATTGCCTTGGGTATCTCGCTTTACAAATTTCAACCGTTTAAAACCACGCTAAAGAAAAAATACGAACCTGTAATCCATGCTCCTTTATCAATTGAAAAAATTCGCAAGATAAAGCATATTGTTCATTGTGTTAATCTGTGCCGGGACTGGGTAAACATGCCTGCAAATTACCTCAATGCCCCCCGCCTGGCGGAAGAGTTTAAAAAATTAGAAAAAAAAGCTCCTCTTAAGGTTACGGTTCTGAACAAAAAAGAAATTCAAAAATTAAAAATGGGCGGGCTTCTGGCCGTAAATCAGGGAAGTGTGGATGAACCCCGATTCAGCATAATGGAATATAAGCCCAAAAACCCCCGAAACAAAAGACCAATAGTATTGGTGGGAAAGGGGTTGGTTTATGATACGGGCGGATTGAGTTTAAAGCCTACACCCGGCAGCATGGACAGCATGAAATGCGACATGGCCGGTGGGGCTGTGGTGGCGGCCGCCGTTTATGCCGTGGCGCTGTTGCGTCTTCCCTGTCATGTTATTGCGTTGATTCCCTCAACCGACAACCGCCCCGGATTTAATGCCTTCGCTCCCGGCGACGTTATTACAATGATGAACGGATCAACGGTGGAAATGCTTAATTCCGACGCTGAGGGACGGATGATATTGGCCGATGCCCTTCATTATGCCAAAAGGTATAATCCGGCAGTGGTTTTGGAATTTTCCACCCTAACCGGAGCGGCAGCCAACGCTATTGGTATTTATGGAATGGTGGGTATGGGAATATTGCCCGCCGAAATCAAAAGTAAAATCATGAACGCATCGGAAAAAACCGGCGAAAGGATTGCCGAGTTCCCTTTTTGGGACGATTATGATGAATTACTCAAAAGCGATATTGCCGATTTCAAAAACATCGGCGGACCCGTTGCCGGAGCCATTACCGCCGGAAGATTCCTGAAAAAATTCACCCAATATCCCTTTTATCATTTCGATATTGCCGCTCCTGCATTCATCCAAAATCGCTTTCATTATATGCCTAAAGGCGGAACCGGCTTTGGCGTGAGATTTTTAATTGATTTTATTGAAAATTACTGACTATGAATCGATTCGGTTTACTGTTTTTCGGTTTACTTTATGTCGTGCTCTATTCTCAGGATAGAAAGCAGGCCTTAATTGTTACGCACATGGATAACAAATCGGGCAATGCGTTCAAGCAAAAAATTTATGCCTATCGTTTTATCAACGGTTCATTCACCGGACGTGAAGAACTTCTGGTAGTTCAGGGAAAAAAAGACGGAAAAGATTATATTCGGACCGATATCGGAAAACCCACCATCTATAAAAATCGTTATTTAATTACCGGCATCGGCAACATCATCGACCTTAAGGAAAAAAAAGTGCTGTTCGACGGGCGCGCACGACTGGTTGCCTGCCGCAACGACAGCGCCATTTTTTATACGAACGATATCTTTAAAGGTAAATTTTATTCCGTGTATAATTTCAAAACCGGAAGCTACGGTGAAGTAAAGCAATATTCCTTTAAGGCCATCATCGGTCAGGATGTGGAATTTGACAAAAATGTAAGTCCATATAAGATATATCTTTATCCGCCGAACAAGCCCAAAATCGAGCTGGTTTCAGACGCAGGATATGGTCAACGCGGCAAAGACGGCCCTGAGGACCCGCCTTTGATGTGGTTGAACAACGATGAGTTCTTCTATGTGTGGTTTTCAAAAGACGGAAAAGAGATGGCCGTTTATGTGGTGAACGCAACAACAAAAAAAATTGAATTGATTGGAAAAGTATCAGGACCCGGCCAAGCGCCTGCCTACATTGAAAAAGCCGATACCGACCTTTATTTACTTCATTTTCAGGACAAACAATTCAAAATAGACCTCAAAAACAAAAAAGTAGAGGAGATGACGTTCACGTATCCGGCATTTGGCTTCTCTGCCGAAATCAAATCCGGGCCTAAAGGAAAACGCATTCTGTTAAAAGATGAACCCAAAGAAATCGGCGTGTTCCATTTTCGTCTGTCAAATTTTTCGGCTCATAACAAAATATGTGGTCTTGTAAAAGAAATCGTAGCCGGTGAAGATTCCTACCAACAAGGCATGGCCGTTTGGAACGATGTTAAAAAAAAATTTGAAAACGTGGATGCCGAAGATGTAATCACCATGATAGGTTGGATTGAAGAATAATAAAAGATGGCTGAATTTGCTGAAATCGCCGGAGAGTCGCGTGCAGAAAAATACAAACAACTTCTCATTCAAACCGAAGATCTTTTACAGAATTTTAAATACCCCGTCGGAGCCATGGCACATGTATGCGCATGCCTTAAAGAATATTTTCATTTTTTTTGGGTAGGGTATTATATTAAGGAAGGGGATGAATTGATCATAGGTCCTTATCAGGGGCCTCCCGCTTGCCTGAAAATTCCTTATGGCAAAGGTGTTTGCGGAACGGCCTGGATGGAAAACCGAACCATCATCGTGCCCGATGTGGAAAAGTTCCCCGGACACATTGCATGTTCGTCGCTCTCAAAATCTGAAATCGTGGTACCGCTGTATGACAAAAAAGGAAATTTTTACGGAGTGCTGGATATCGACTCGGAGCATTTATCAGATTTTAATGAAATTGACGCATATTATTTAGAAAAACTAAACAATAAACTTAGCACGATCATTAATGCATAAACATTATCTTAAATTTTTTCTTGTTAGCTGTTTCTGTTTTGTTTATTCTCAGGAAAAAAAATTAGACCAGATACTTCTAGAATTGAAAACAGCTAAACACGATACTGTTCGATATGTTGCTTTTATGAATCTTGGCAATTATTTTCAAAGTTCTAATCCTGACACCGCGTATTATTTCTATACACAAGCTGAAAAAACAACTGAAAAAATTCCTTTTCCTGAAGGCCTACTTAAAAAATGCGACGCCCTAAGACAAAAGGGCTGGTGTGCTTTCTTAAAAGGTGATTTTGATGCTGCTTTAGATCAATTTAAAAGTTGCATAAAATTATTAGAAAAACACACAACTTCCTCCGATTCAAACATTAAAAAAATAAGTCGAATCACCCTTTCGGCTGTTTTAAGCAACCTGGCAACGTTATATACCAGCCGAGGTTACTATGATCTGGCTCTTGAGTATTATTTTAAGTCACAAAAAATATATGAAGAATTCTCCAATAAAAAAGGTCAAGCCGCTAATTTGAGTAATATCGGCATTATTTACTATAATCAGAATTATTATGATCGTACCCTGAATTATTTTTTCAAGGCATTAAGACTAGGAACAGAAATTGGAGATAAATATACTCAAATCGGAAATTTAGGCAATATAGGGCTAGCTTATTATTCACTTAAGGATTATAACAAGGCATTGGATTATTTTTCCAAAGCTTTTTATATCAGTAAAGAAGTCGATGATAAACGCGGGCAGGCCACAAATCTTGCAAATATTGCTAATATCTATGCCGATCAAGGCAATTACTCTAAAGCGCTAATTTATTTTGAAATGGCACAAAAACTGGATACAGAAATAGAAAACAAGCAGGGTCAGGCCATCAATCTGACCAGCATCGGCTGTGTTTATGCTACTCAAAAAAATTATAAAAAAGCTGAAGCTCTTTTGAAAAAAGCCGAACAAATCCTCCAAGAAACGCATGATGTCTATTACCTTAGAAGTGTTTATGATAATCTTTCAACCATTTATAATAAAACAGGTCGTTTTAAGGAGGCTCTTTACTATTATAAAGAAATGATAAAGGCGCGAGACAGCATACAAAACGAGGAAAAACGAAAAGCCACCGTAATTAAAGAAATGAAATACAATTATGAAAAAGAAAAGGCCTTAAAAGAAAAAGAACATCAGGAGCAATTAGCCATTGAAAAAGAAAAACAGGAA
>FQKF010071886.1_pt1 | contig 13304 bp, 12 predicted proteins | sample 1504521 | NCBI WGS metagenome assembly FQKF01 (sample SAMEA4475357, study PRJEB15587) | soil metagenome | biome: Soil; feature: Field | place: India | collected 2015-03-11 | depth 0 m
GGTGTTTAATCAAGTCTGTACCCTTGTGGGAATAGAACAAGAGGAATTCTACGGGGGTTAAAAGCGTATCCTTATTTTGAAATTAAAAATGAAAAAGAAAATGATAGAGTGTTTGTGGGCATAAAAGGAAGACAGGTGAAACCGATTTTCACGATACATGCGGGCGAATATCTTGTAGCATCTCACCTTGAAGAAAACTTCAAAGGCTTGGAAATTTGGTTGCCTACAAGGGACACAGGTATTGATTTACTTGTCACCAATCCAAAATCGAGTTCACAAAACTCAATTTGTGCAGTGTCCTTGCAGGTAAAGTTCTCAAAAGATTTTTTAGGCAATAAAGGTGGTGGCAAAAATACGCCATCAAGCATCAATTCAAAAATTAAGGCGGGTGGCTGGTGGACTTTCAAGTACGACAAAATTGAAAAATCGCAAGCAGATTTATGGGTTTTGGTTTTATATCGTTTTAGTCATCGTGATTTCGATTTTGTGATAATTGAGCCAGAGCAATTACTTGAACGGTACAAAAAGTTAGGTCATACATCAGGCATAATCCAAAGTTATGTTTGGGTCACAGAAAATGGTCAGTGTTGGGAAACTCGTGGTTTAGGAAAAGCAGAGCAAGAAGCAATTGCAGATGGTAGTTTCGAAGCCCCTGATCGGGATTTTAGTCAATTCCTGAATAACTGGCAACCGCTAGAAAAAAGAATCGGTCTATAATTTTGGCAGATTTGCAATGGTTCTGTTTTTTAGGCAAAAAGTCTGGCGCAACAAAAGCCAGCCAGCAAGGCGTGCTCCTGACGTGTGGAATTCTGCGGTATTTTCAAGCATTTTTCTGGCTTCCCGGATACGATTAGGACGGTGTTTCCCAATAAGTATTAAGTATACAGAACAAATAGCTAATAGCGCTTTAATGGGCCAAATATTTTTAGAATAATAAACAATGCAAGCTGCGATGAAAAAGATTTGAATACCAGGGAAAACTAGGGTAGAATATGTTAGGTGGACGCCTTCGGCGCTTATAACATCCTTGACAAAGTAGCCATTGTGGCTATATATTATACATATGATTGCAGTTGGCGTAAGAGATTTGAAGAATCAACTTTCACAGTACCTTCAATATGTTAAGAATGGTGAGAAAGTTGTTATTACAGAACACAATCGGGTTATAGCAGAAATCTCTTCACCTTCAAAGGAAGTTTCAAATACTGATGTTGAAATTGAGTTGGAGAAACTAGCTGCAGCTGGAAAGCTGATTAAAGCAAAAAGAAACAATTCTATTCAACTAAAAGCAGAAACACCTTCCGGTATTGATTGGATATCAGTTTATAAGGAAAACCGAGAATCATAAAATGTTGTATTATTTTGATTCAAGTATTCTTTTAGCAATTCTTCTTGATGAAAAACGTAAAGATAGGGCATTAAGTTTATGGAATGAAGCCACTATAAGAGTGAGCTCAATCCTACTGAAATTAGAAACAATGACAGTATTAAGAAGAACATTTGAACATAATAAAGCAAAATTTGAATCAAGCTGGATAACAAGAAAAATTAATGAACTAAATGAATACTTGAAAGAAGTTAATTTTAGAATTATTGATGAAGATATTGAAAATATAATTGTCTTAAGAAAAGAGATCGCAAAATGTAAAACTCTTGACGCTATACATATTGCTACGGCTTTAGAATTTAGCAGCTTAATTCCTACATCAGACTTTTATTTGTATACATTTGATAAAAATATGTCAGATCTTGCAAAATCATTTAAGTTCAAAATAAATAAAGAAGAAAATTTCATCTAACAACTACTTCAACCTGACTCGGCTATTGTCACGGTTCTTGTGTACGCAAGGAAGCGCGCCAATAACGGACCACGGCTTAAGCAAATGTTAGCCAGACCCCGCGGGCGCGGAAGAAAATAATGGTATTAGTAGATACAATTAATAATAAGCTTGATTCAGCGCAGTAATTTTCAGTAATAGTATGTAAGAGTATTCACTATTCAAGAGTCAGCGCAAGCTGGCGGATAACTAGCTTCGTTTTATCTTGGATCTGAGGTAAAGATTCTTGTAAGTGAAAATGATATAAAAATGGTTATTAGTTTATTAGCTGACTATTCAAACCAGGGTAAATGAAGAAACTACTCATCGTTAATAAAAAGATACTGACTTTTATAGTATTATGTTTTGGTATTCCATTAATGACTGTTCTTTTAACAAAAATTATTACAATAACCTCAGTCAATTATGTTCTGTTTGGAATACAGGCTGCATCTCCATCTATGCTGAGCCCGAATTTTTAGACAGTAAAAAGGGTGGTATTTATGAATAGCCCTCTTTTTATAGAGCAAGAGGGAGGTATACAGTACTAGCTATGAGGAAACGGTACGACAAGGCATTCAAAGCCAAAGTGGCCCTGGAAGCGCTGCGGGGAGAGAAAACGGTCCAGGAGATTGCCACTACCTACCAGGTAGGAGCAGGCCTGGTAGCATTGTGGAAGAAGGAACTGGTAGAGGGGGCCAGTAGTATTTTTGAGTGAGGGGATACAGACAAAGAGGCCCAAGAGCTGGAGCGGAAGCAGGAGGAGTTGTACAAGCAGGTGGGGAAACTGCAGGTAGAAAACGAGTTTTTAAAAAAAAGTACAAGGAACTGTACGGGAGCGAGCCGCCGCTATAGAGCCGGAGCATCCGGTATTAAGCATTGAAGCGCAGTGTAGGCTGTTAGGGATAAGCCGTTCTGCGTATTACTACCGCCCCCAGCGGAAAGGTGAGGAAGGGGAAGAGAAGGTATTACAGGCGATTGTGGAAGTCATGAACCGACATCCGTTCTACTTGTGCAGGCTCAGTCTCTGGAGGAGGCTGCATAAGCCACAGGAGGGGGTATTCATATACTATCCCCAAAAATTGTCTTGACATTTGGGCGCAGCTTAATAAAAAGGAACACATTATTCTTATGAAGAAGTTACCCATAGGTATATCAACCTTAGAGACTATAATTAAAGAAAATTATGCCTACGTAGATAAAACAAAAATCGCCTATGAACTTGTCACAAGTGGACAGTACTATTTTTTATCTCGTCCTCGTCGATTCGGAAAAACTCTGTTTTTAGATACTCTGCGGTCGATTTTTGAAGGAAAGAAAGAACTATTTAAAGGATTATATATTTATGATAAGTGGGATTGGAACAAAACCTATCCGGTACTCCATATAAGTTTTGCGGAAGGGGTGTTAAGTAGTAAACAGAGAATAAAGGAAAAAATAGAACAGATATTTCAGAACAATCAAGATAGATTAAAGATTGTATATAGGGAGAAAAGTAGTAATCCCGCAATCTATTTTGAAAATCTTATTCAAAAGATATATGAAAAATATCAGGAACGGGTGGTTATTCTGGTAGATGAATACGATAAACCCATTTTAGACAATATAGAAAATAAAGAGCTCGCTTTATATGCGCGAGAGGAATTAAAAAACATGTACTCTGTAATAAAAGGAACAGATGGGTATATCAAATTTGTATTTATTACGGGGGTAAGTAAGTTCTCTAAGGTATCACTGTTTAGTGGGCTTAATAATCTAGAAGATATCACCCTTAATCCACGGTACGCTACAATAGCGGGCTACACTCAACATGATCTAGAAACGGTGTTTGCAGAGCATCTCAGAGGCCAGGATTATGAAAAAATCCGGCGGTGGTACAATGGGTATAAGTGGCTTGGAGAGGCGGTATATAATCCCTTTGACATATTGCTCTTTATATCAAATAATTATCTCTACCGAAATTACTGGTTTTCTACGGGAACCCCTGAATTCTTATTAAAACTAATAGAAAAGAATAATTATTTTCTGCCCGATTTTGAAAATATCACTAAGGACGAATCGATGCTTAATAGTTTTGATGTGGATGTTATAGAATTAGAAACATTGATGTGGCAAACAGGGTATTTAACCATCGAAACCTATGAGATGGTTTTAGAAAAAACAGAATACAAACTTAAAATACCCAACCTTGAGGTTCAACAATCACTTTTTGGACTTATAGCAGAGTATATTACCAAATCGAAGGACTACCCAAAATATTCAGGGAATATAATACGCTCTCTTTTAGCCAAGGATTTTGATGCTTTTAAAAGGCATCTTATAGCTCTGTATGCGTCGATTCCCTATCATTTGTTTGTCCATAACCGCATGTACGAAAAAGAAGGCTACTATGTATCGGTGTTTTATGCATACATGAAAGGGTTAGGGGTGGAAGCAATAGCCGAGGATGTAACCGACAGGGGAAGGATAGATCTACCCCTGGTATTTCCAGAGAGTATTTACATAATGGAATTTAAAGTAAATGGTACGGGGTCCTTAGAACAGATCCACGCCATGGGCTATTATGAAAAATATACCAATGCCCAGAAGCCGATCTATCTTGTGGGGATAGAATTTGATACCACTATCCGGAATGTACGGAACCTGGTCTGGGAAGAAAAGAGGTAGAGGTATATAAGGAATGGATGATAGGCAAAGCCCTTACTCCCGCCATTGTATACGGGGGCTTTTTTGCGGACCTATCAAAACGTATTCTTTTTTGTTCATACTTTGAACAGAATGCTTGAAATACAGATAAACCTGTGATATGCTTATGGGCAACAAGCCTGAGAGGTACGCCCTGTTTGGTAGATAGGAAGGCGTTATCTGGATGGCAGCTCTGTCAGCGTGTTTCGGCCGCGGCGGGGGTAGAAAAAGCAGCTTATTCAAATTTCTTTAAAATTTGGATAAGCCTCAGTGGTTTATAAATTGAATATACCTTTATTAAATAAAATACGAGCCAATAGCGATTACCGCCGGCTTTTTGAAAACTTTGTCTCCCTTGCAATACTGCAGGGTCTCAATTACATACTGCCCCTTATTACGTTTCCATACCAGGTGCGGGTGTTAGGGGTAGAAAAATTTGGGCTCCTGTCTTTTGCCACGGCTACGATTGGATATTTTCAGATTTTAACTGACTATGGATTTAATCTTTCGGCAACCCGGGAGGTGGCGATACACCGGGAAAATAAAGAGAAGTTAGAAGAAATCTTCAGCTCGGTCATGATAATCAAAGCAGGGCTTTTTATTTTAAGTTTTTTATTGTTGACTATTTTAGTATTCAGTTTTGAAAAATTTCGATCAGATTGGTTTGTTTACTATCTTGCCTTTGGCATGGTGCTGGGACAGGTGCTGTTTCCTGTGTGGTTTTTCCAAGGTATGGAACGGATGCGCTATATAACGTTCCTTAATATTCTTGCCAAGGGCTTTTTTACCATCGCCATTTTTATTTTTGTAAAGACTCAAGAAGATTACTGGAAGGTGCCACTATTAAATTCAATAGGGTTTGTGGTAGCGGGAATATTGAGTTTAGGGTTAATAAAAAGGCAGTTTAAGGTTAGAATTTCAAAGACTAATTTTATTGATATAAAAAAACAACTTGTTATTGGGTTCCCTTTGTTTTTAGCAATTTTTTCAATCCCATTTTTCAATCAATTAAATATTATCGTTCTTGGTATAATTAAAAATAACACTGAAGTTGCTTATTATTCACTTGCTGCACAAATAATTGGAATATTAATTGCGACACAAGTTCCGATTGTAAATACTATTTTTCCGCATATTTCATCTGAATTTAGTAAAAAGAAAAAAACTGTGTTTAATAAATTAAAAAAGGTAGCAATAGTGGGGAGTTTGTTCTATATAATAATTTCAATAATTATAATAATAAGTGGTAAATATTTGATAGAATTATTTTTTACAAACAAATTTGTTTATGCCTATAGTTTGTTGCTTTTAATGTTACCTGTACCAATTATTACTTTTCTTGCTAATATTTTTGGTAATCAAATCTTATTAAATCTTGGTAATTATACAATGTATACAAAAGGGCTTGTGTTTGCGGGTGTAATAAATATCATAATAATTTTTCCATTAATACTACTTTTTTCAAAAACTGGAGCTGCGATATCAAGATTGATAGTTGAAGCTTTTATTCTTTTTTATTTTTTAATAAAAGCAAAACCAGTAATTCAACAATATATGAGTAAAAATTATGAAGATAAATAAAAATTATGTAATTATATCTTTATTTTTTCTACAAATAAGTTTTAATATTCTTCTGAGTATATTTTTAAACGTAAGTTATTTGAAATACGTATATTTAATTTCTTCGACAATAACAATTCTTTTGTTTTTGTATTATATAAGATTTTATTGGCATCCGACTTTTATATTTTTAGCTACACTAACTCTTTTCCAGGGTGGGTTAATAATTGCCTCTATATTCGATATTACTATTGATCTTTCTTATGTAACTTTGATGGGGGCAAATGTTTATTTATCAGAAAAATCAGTGCGTTTAACATTTTTATCTATATTGTTAAGCTATAATTTTGTTATACTTGGTACTATATTTTCTAAAAAATATAAAATTTTAACTAATATAAAAGTTAAAATTAACGAAAATAAAGATTATAAAAAAATATTTTTATTTATATTTTTTTGTTCACTTCCTTTATATGCTTTTAAAAATTTTTCTTATTTTAATTTTTATTTAAGACATGGATATATGGGTTTTTATAGAACAACCGAATTTTTAGAAAATGTTGGATTTGTACCTCGATTATTAAGCTATTTTTTTCCTGTATCTTTCATTGCTTTATTAAATATTGCTAAAAACAAAAGATAAATATTTGTAATAAGCCTTATATTTTTTATATTTTATTTTCCTACTCTCTTAATAGGCTTTAGGGGTGCTTTCTTTACATTTTTTCTTGCATTTATTTTATTTCTTAACTTAAAAAATAATCATAGAATTATAGTCAAAAATATTATTATATTATTTGTTGTAATTGCTACAGTTTCTATATTGGTTTCTAGTTCAAGAGAAATTGCTAATGTTAATCTAAATATTAATTTCTCAAAAATAATAGAATATACTATCCATTTTCTTAAAGAACAAGGCGTTTCTTTTTATGTCACAGCGATGGCAATAGAGTATTATCCTGAATTTAAAGGTAATATAATAAATTATATTCTATATGGAACAATAGGTGCTATAAATAGTACGTTCCTTAATCATTCAGGGAGGGCTTTTGGTGTAGATTTAATGCAAAAAATAAATTATGCTGGATATCTACAAGGTTATGGAACCGGATCTAGTTTTTTAGCAGAATCATATCTCTTAGGTGGTTTATTTGGAGTTATTTTGATATCATTGTTTATTGGTTTTATTCTTAATTTGATATATAAATATTATTCTTATTTTAATATATATATTAAAATTGTATCTTTTGTTTTGTTTCAATATATAATTTTTCTTCCAAGAGATCTTCTTTTAATGCCATTATCACAAATAATAAAAGTAATGCCGTATTTATTTTTAATATATTTAATATTTTTATTTGCAAAAAGCATAAAATACATAGAGAGGAAAAACAATGAAAATATTATTGTTATCGAATAATGCTTTTACAGAATTTGGTGGGTATGAAAAAGTAATTAAAATCGTTTTTAGTAATCTTAAGGAAAGGTATGGATGCGAATTTGAAATATTTTCATTACTTCATTATAAATCTCATTTAAATAATGTTGTAATTGATGAATTTAAAACATATAGTATTATATGGGATTCTCAATACAAAAACAAACTTAGCTATGTTATCTTGACTTTATTTAAAAGGTTGTTTCGTTTACAATTAAATATAAATTTAAAGATTTACAAAAAATATGAAAATACTATAGTAAACTCAGACATTATTATTGTTACCGATTGTTTATTGTTAAATAGTCTTCAAAATTATCTAAAAAAGAATAACATCTGCAAAAAAGTTGTGTTCTGGGATCATGGGAGTTTGCAGGGCTATTTGCGTTCATGGCATACAAGATTCTTTTATAATAACGAAATTAAAAAGGCAATTTTAAAAACAAAATATCATTTAGCTATCGCAACAGAAATAAAAGAAATTATTACATCTATTAACAAGAATGCTGAAGTTTTTGTTGTTTTTAACCCTATCGATCCGTATGATGAACATTTTATAAAGCTTACAGATAAAAATGTATTTCTTTTTGTAGGAAGACTTACAGATAAGGATAAAAATTTAAAGTTTTTGTTTCGTGGTTTGAGTAAATTGCCTACGAATGATTGGCGTTTGCATATTATAGGAAAAGGACCTGATGAACAAAAATTGAAAAAATATGCATATAAACTCGGAATTGCTAATAATATTGAGTGGTTAGGATTTAAAACAGAACCATTTTTGTGTATTAATGAAGCCAAAATTTTAATTCTAACATCGCGCTGGGAAGGCTTCCCATTGGTTTTAGTAGAGGCAAATCAACATGGTTTACCCGTTCTTTCCTCTGATTGCAAAACAGGCCCTAAAGATATTGTAAAAAATTATGAAAATGGATTGTTATACAAAGAAGGCGATATGAATGATTTTTTAAGAAAATTAAAAGATATATACAATAATAAAATATGTTTCGCGTCACAGAAAGTTATAATAAATAATTCAAAAAAATATGAAATAAACAATTACATTGATAATTTACATAAAATACTAATGAAAATTGTTAGCGAATAATTAAGGAGCTTTTATGGAACAATACACTAAACCAATACTTTTTATTGTTTTTAATAGACTCGATACAACTCAAAAGGTTTTTGAGCAAATAAAAAAAGTTAGACCCTTAAAGTTGTATATTGCATCAGACGGGCCAAGAAATAAAGAAGAAGAAAAGAAAGTCTTAGAAATTCGGAACTATTTGCTTGAAAATATCGATTGGCCCTGTGAACTTAAGACAAGATTTAGAACTGAGAATTTAGGAGTAGGATTTGGGCCAAATGATGCTATTACCTGGTTTTTTTCACAAGAAGAAATGGGATTAATCATAGAGGATGATTGTTTGCCTTCGTTAAGTTTCTTTTCATTTTGTGATCTAATGTTAGATTATTATAAAAATGATAAAAGAATAGGCGTAATTCAAGGGTTTAATCCGTTTCCAAAAGAAATGAATAATAGTTACTTTTTTTCAACTTATGATTTGAAATGGGGGTGGGCCACATGGAAAGACCGTTGGGTTTACCAAGATATGTATACTAAAGATTGGCCAGAGGTTAAAAAAAATAAATTGTTAGACGATAAATTTCAAAATAAAAAATTAGTAACCAGGTATTGGTACAATATGTTTGAACAAATTCATAGGAGTCCTTATATGGCTTGGGACACTCAATTTACATATCAGATGCTTAAAAGAAATATATTTACAATTGTACCTTTGAAAAATATTGTAATGAATATAGGATATAGAGATGATGCAACGAGTACTAGGTGGGGAATGCCAGAACATATAAGGCAATTAACATTGGAAGAACTAAATTTCCCAATTAAACATCCTGAGAATATAAAACCTAATAAAGAATATGACGAATTAGTAGAAAAAGTTCATTTTGAAATTAATCTAAAAACAGTTCTAAGATATGAATTAAGGAATCTATTAGATTCAAATAAAATAACTCGTAAATTGCTATTATCACCGTTGATTTTTTTGTATAGATATATAAAGATATTAGAAAAATGATTTTAAAATAGAGCAAAAAAGAGTTTGTATGAAAACAAAAAAAATTCTTTTTGTTACTGCTTTTCCTCCTAATAATAGAACAGCTGGTCAAAATTATACATTTAATCTATTAAAAGATTTGACTGATAAGGGTTATATAATAGATTTAATTTATTTCGAGTATCCAGATCACGATGTGTGCATTCCTAAACCAGTTAATATTTTAGAAAAAATTAAGCCAAATTTCAGGAACATATTCTTTGGTCTGCCATTTCATCCCTTTTTTACTAAAAGGTTTAACTATAATCTTTTAAGAAGAATAAGAAAAATATCTTTAAACTATGATATCTTATATTTTGATTTTTCTCAGGTTTTTATTTATGCATTATTTGTAAATCATTCATATAAAGTGTTTATGTGCCATGATATCATAACACAAAAATATATGAGAACCGGCTATTTACAGTTACCATGGATTTATTTATGCGAGAAAATAATATTACAATTTGCAACCAAAATATTTGTTTTTAGTGATAAGGACGCGTGTCTTGTATATAAAATTGCCCAAAAAAAAGCAAAGGTGGTTAATTTTTATTTAAAGGAAAATACTATTATTGATTGTAATTTAAACATAAATGATAAACTATTTTGTTTTTATGGTGCTTGGAATAGAAAAGAAAATACTAATGGTTTGAAATGGTTTATTATGAATGTTTTACCAGCCTTGCCGATAGATTATAGATTTATAATAATAGGTGGAGGTTTAAATATAGGATTGCAAAAAACGATAAAAAATATTGATAACTTGAAATATGTTGGTTATTTATCGGACCCTCTCTTAGAAATAGCTAAGTGTCAGGCCCTTATAGCTCCGCTTTTTAGTGGAGCTGGCGTAAAAGTTAAGGTAATTGATTCATTTTCTGTAGGTACTCCTGTTATCGGTACTAATATAACATTCGAAGGCATAAAAAAATATAATGGACTTATATTTAAAGCAAATAATACTAAAGATTTTATAAATATATTGTATAATTGGAAACCTATTAATTTAGAAATGAAATTAAAAATGATGAGTGGTTTTATATTAGAATATAACTGTAATCATTTGCCTGAATACTTATAAAAATCTTCTTTTTAAGGAATAATATGAACAATTACAATGCCTCCATAGTATTATATAACACAAATCACGAACAGCTTAGAAAAGTAATTTCAAGTTTTTTTTCAACGCGATTACAGGTAAAATTATATCTTGTAGACAACTCTCCGACAGATGCTTTGAAATATTTTTCAGAATTAGATTCTCGGATTGTATATATCTTCAATAATGCCAATCTTGGTTATGGAGCTGCTCATAACATAGCCATAAGAAAAAGTATAGAAGAGAATGTTCCCTATCATTTGGTTTTAAACCCTGATATCTATTTTGAACCTGGCGTTTTAGAGACGTTATATGATTATATGGAAAAGCATCCCGATGTCGGTAATGTAATGCCGAAAGTATTATATCCAAACGGTGAAATCCAATATTTATGTAAACTTTTACCTACGCCGATGGATTTAATTGTTCGTCGTTTTATACCATTTAGAAAAATAAAAGAAAAAATGAATGAAAGGTATGAGCTACGTTGGACGGGATATGATAAGGAAATGAATATACCATATCTTTCTGGATGTTTTATGTTTTTAAGAGTAGAATCTTTAAAAAAAGTGGGTTTATTTGACGAAAGATTTTTTATGTACCCTGAAGATATTGATCTAACAAGAAGATTGCATGAAAAATTTAAAACGATTTATTATCCAAAAGTTATAATTATTCATGATCATGCGAAAGAATCTTATATAAATGGGAAAATGTTGTTTATTCACATTAAAAACATAGTTAAATACTTTAATAAATGGGGATGGTTTTTTGATACTAAAAGAAGGAAAATTAATCATACCGTTATAAATACCTTAAGAAGGAATTAATAAACATGAAACTAATAATCATCGGCGGTTCTGGCTTTATTGGCTCGCGGTTATGTGCTCTTTTGCAAAAAAACAATGTAGATTTTATTATTGTTGATAAAAACCAATCCCCTTTTTTCCCTGATAATGTTCGTATTGCGGATATTCGAGATATACACGCGTTACGAAAAGTAATTGAACCAGCCGATTGTCTTATCAACCTAGCCGCCGAGCATCGTGATGATGTTACCCCAAAAAGTTTATACGATGAAGTAAATGTGGAAGGTTCTCGGAATATTTTAACAATATGCAGAGAAAATAATATTAGCCATGTAATATTTACAAGCTCTGTAGCAGTCTATGGTTTTGCACCTCCTAACACCGATGAACGTGGATCAATTAACTATTTTAACGATTATGGGCGAACAAAGTGGGAAGCAGAACAGCTTTATAAAGCATGGCATGATGAATCCCCACATGCAAGGAAACTGACTATAATACGCCCTACGGTTGTTTTTGGTGAGCGCAATAGAGGAAATGTTTACAATTTATTAAAGCAAATAGCCTCTGGTTTATTCCCTATGGTTGGTTCCGGAAAAAATGTAAAATCTATGGCATATGTAGAAAATGTAGCATCCTTTATTTATTATATGTCAACTCATGCTCAAGGATATGAAATATATAATTATATTGATAAACCAGACCTCACGATGAATGAACTCGTAAGCTTAGTAAAAGAAAAAATGGGGCGGAAGGCCAGTACTGGTTTCCATTGGCCATATTGGCTCGGTTATCTAGGTGGCTTATTTTTTGATATCCTAGCACATGTTTCAGGTAAAAAATTCCCAATAAGCCGAATCAGAGTAAAAAAGTTTTGTTCCACAACTCAGTTTGCAACCTCAATCTTTCAAAAAACTTCATTTATTCCTCCTGTAAGCCTTGCAGAAGGTCTTAAACGCACTATCGAATTTGAGTTTATTACAAAACAAGATAAAGATAGCGTGTTATTCTACAGTGAATAGAGGAGAGGAACAAAAAATGAAAGGCATCATCCTCGCTGGTGGTTCTGGAACTCGTCTGTATCCTATTACTCGTGCTGTATCAAAGCAAATACTCCCGGTGTACGATAAGCCCATGATTTACTACCCCCTGTCGGTGCTCATGCTTGCGGGTATCCGGGAAGTGCTCGTTATTTCTACACCACGAGATCTTCCTGTATTCAAGGAACTCTTAGGTAGTGGTGACTGGCTTGGTATGCGTTTTGACTATGCGGTACAGGAGCAGCCCCGGGGACTTGCGGATGCCTTTATTGTGGGGGAGCGTTTTATCGGTACCGATTCGGTAGCCCTTGTTTTAGGCGATAATATTTTTTATGGCCAGCGGTTTACAGAAACACTTCAAAAAGCAGGACGCAACGAACATGGCGCAACAATCTTTGGTTATTGGGTAAAAGATCCTACTTCGTATGGTGTCGTGGAATTTGATAATACAGGTAAAGCAATTTCTATTGAAGAAAAGCCAACAAAACCAAAATCACACTATGCGGTACCCGGGCTTTATTTTTATGATAATCAAGTTATCGATATTGCAAAAAACGTAAAACCCTCTGCTCGTGGTGAGATAGAAATAACAAGCGTAAATAACGAATATCTAGCACGCAGCGAGCTTCGAGTGGAAATACTCGGCCGCGGTATGGCTTGGCTCGATACGGGCACATACGACGGACTTCTCGAAGCTGGTAATTTTGTGGAGGCCATTCAAAAACGGCAGGGC
>FQKF010624885.1_pt1 | contig 13272 bp, 14 predicted proteins | sample 1504521 | NCBI WGS metagenome assembly FQKF01 (sample SAMEA4475357, study PRJEB15587) | soil metagenome | biome: Soil; feature: Field | place: India | collected 2015-03-11 | depth 0 m
ACAACTGTTCCCATACTTCCACCCATAAAGGAAAAATCAAGAACTGCAATTACTATATCCCTTCCGTTAATTTTCGCATCTCCATAGATTGCAGCTTCTTTAATCCCGGATTTTTTCTCATTTTCCTGAAGTCTATCTTTATAAGGTAGAGTATCCTTAAATCCTAATGGGTCTGGGCTCGTGAGATCAGGGTCAAGTTCTTTAAAACTCCCATTATCTGTTAGTAAGCTTATACGTTCTCGTGCAGATATTCGAAAGTGATAGTTACATTTCGGACAAACTTTAAAGTTATTTTCCAGCTCTTTACGATATATTATTTCTTTACAATTTTCACATTTTACCCATAAACCTTCTGGAATTTTTACCTTTTTCTCTATTTTTGGTTCTTTTCTTTTAAACCATGCCATTATATTGCCTCTCTTAATGATTTTATGAAATCATAGGCATTATAAGGCCTTTCATGGAAGGCTTTCACTATAGCACTACCTACAATTACACCATCGACATGCTGAGACATATATTTTGCCTCTTCAGAGTTGCTTATTCCGAATCCCACACACACTGGTTTCCCGAAACTTTTGACAAAATCTATGTGTTCCCTAAAGTGTTCATCAAGTTTTAAGTGAGAACCAGTAATACCAGTTATTGAAACATAATAAATAAAACCCGTAGAAGCTTTGACAATTTTTTTAACTCTTTCGGGAGTTGATGTGGGTGCCACAAGAAAAATTGTATCAATGCCATATTTTTTAGCTAAATGCCTATAATTCTCTGATTCTTCTACTATTAGGTCGGGGAAAATAACCCCTCCAACATGAGCCTTTTTAGCATCTTTGAAAAACTTTTCAACTCCATAGCAGAATACAGGATTAAGATAGGTCATCAAAACTATAGGAGCCTCTATTTCCTCTTTAAAATCGGTAAGAAGCTGAAGAATTTTTCTTAATGTAACTCGCTGATTAAGTGCTCTTTCTGCTGCTCTTTGAATTGTAGGTCCATCAGCGAGAGGGTCTGTAAAAGGAACCCCAAGCTCAATAATATCTGCTCCTGCTTCATTGAGTATTTTGAGCCTTTTTGCAGTTTCTTCAAGACTTGGGTCTCCTGCCATTATATAGGGTATAAATGCTTTTTTCCCTTTCTTTTTAAGCTGTTCAAGTGTTTTTCTAATAGCAAAACCTAATTTCATACTTTTGCCTTTGATATTTTGTTCTATTTTTCTAATCTTTTAATTTTCATGCTGATGTCATTCTGAGCCAAGCAAGAATCTTCTCTTATTCTTGCCACCTCCTGCACATCTTTATCACCTCTACCTGAGAGATTTATAATAATGACAGAATCGCGAGACATTTTTGGTGCTACTTTTATTGCCTGTGCTACAGCATGGGCGGACTCAAGGGCAGGAATAATTCCTTCAAGGCGGCTTAAAAGTTCGAAGGCCTCCAAGGCTTCATCATCTGTAGCATATGTATAGGTGACCCTTCCTACATCTTTAAGATAGGCATGTTCAGGACCAACAGAAGCGTAATCAAGTCCTGCGCTTACAGAATGGGTTTGAAGTATATTCCCATCCCTATCTTCAAGAACATAGCTGAGACACCCTTGGAAAATCCCTTTTGCTCCACCAGCAAATCTGGCTGCATGTAAACCAGTTTCTATACCCTTACCGCCTGCTTCTACGCCAATTAGTTTAACTTCTTTATAATCAAGAAATCCGCTAAAAAGCCCGATAGCATTACTGCCTCCACCTACGCAAGCTATCAAGAGTTCAGGAAGTTTTCCTTCTTTCTGGAGTATCTGTTTTTTAGCTTCTCTTCCAATAACACTTTGGAAAAATCTTACAAGTAGTGGATAGGGATGAGGACCAAAAACTGTTCCGAGAACATAGTGGGTATTTTTTACATTTGTAGTCCAGTCTCTTAATGCCTCATTTATGGCGTCTTTGAGCGTTTTTGATCCCGTATTAACAGGTATGACCTTTGCACCAAGGAGATTCATCCTAAAAACATTGAGAGCTTGTCTTCTTATGTCCTCTGTACCCATATAGATGTCACAGGCAAGAGCTGTAAAAGCTGCTCCTGTAGCAGTTGCAACTCCATGCTGACCAGCACCAGTTTCTGCAATAATCCTCTCTTTTTTCATAATCCTTTTAGTAAGCAAAGCCTGACCTAAGGCATTATTTATCTTATGCGCTCCTGTGTGGGCAAGGTCTTCTCTCTTAAGATAGATTTTTGCTCCACCCAAATATTCTGTTAATCTCCTGGCAAAATAAAGAGGTGTGGGTCTTCCCACATAATTTTTAAGCAGGGATTCAAATTCAGCTATGAAATTTTTGTCTCTTTTTGCTAAATTGAATGCTTTTTCCAATTCTTGTAGGGCGGGCATAAGTGTTTCAGGGACAAAACGGCCACCATATTCTCCAAAGTATCCCTTTTTAATACCCATGAAAAGTATTATAGCATAGAGGGATACTTTTGCCGATATGATACAGTCTCTATTAATTAACAAATGTTTATAGCATCAAGTAATTTAGGAATTTGATAGCATATTAAAATTTAATGTATAATTAACTTTTGATTTTTAACCTTTTTTCGGAGGAAAAAATGAGAATTATTGTCTGTGTAAAGCAGGTTCCTGATGTAACAGAAGTAAGGATTGATCCGAAAACAAACACTCTTATAAGAGAGGGAGTTCCAAGCATCATGAACCCCTATGACCTTCACGCAATTGAAGCAGGGCTTCAGCTAAAGGATAAGGTGGGAGGTAAGGTTACAGTTATAACAATGGGACCACCTCAGGCTGAAGAAGTTCTAAGAGAGGCAATTTCAATGGGAGTAGATGATGGTGTTTTGCTTACAGATAGACGCTTTGCAGGTGCTGATACTTGGGCAACAGCATATACTCTCTCAAAGGCAGCTAAAAAGCTGGGGTTTGACCTAATAATATGTGGTAAACAGGCAATTGACGGAGATACTGCACAGGTAGGACCTGAAATGGCAGAATTTTTAGATATCCCCCATGTTTCTTACGTAAGAAGCATTGATAGAGTGAGTGATTCTGAAATGGTTATTGAAAGACTAATGGATGACTGTTATGAGAAAATTGCTTTAACTTTGCCTGCCTTGATAACGGTTGTTAAGGAACTTAATACACCAAGACCTCCCTCAATTAGGGGAAAGATGGCAGCTAAAAAGGCAAATATTCCAAGATGGAATGCCGATGACATAGAGGCAGAGGAGGAAAACATAGGGCTTAAAGGTTCACCTACGATGGTGAAAAATATATTTGCTCCCCCACCGCGTGGAGAGAGAAGGATTCTTGAAGGAACACCCGAAGAGCAAGTTGAAACTCTTATTCGTGAGTTAAGGAGGTTGAGATGCTTATAAGAATTGACATAGAAAAATGCACAGGTTGTGGAACTTGTGTAAATGTTTGTCCCTTCGCCGCAATAATTATAAAAGAGGATAAGGCATTTATAACTGAAGCCTGTACTCTTTGCGGTGCTTGTGTGGAGTCTTGTCCTGAGAATGCTATTATTGATGAGAGAGGAAAAGAAGGGACAAAGGCAGAAGAATTCAAGGGAGTATGGATTTTTGCAGAACAGTCCAGGGGTAAGATTGCTTCTGTTGCTTACGAACTTCTCGGAGTAGGTAGAAAACTTGCTGATGAGCTTAAGAGTGAACTTTGTGCTGTCCTTTTTGGTCCTTCTGAAGAGGTTGAGGAACTAATAAAATGGGGTGCTGACAAGGTTTATTACGTAAATTCTCAAGATTATACCTATCTTGATGATGAACTTTATTCAAAGACACTTATTAATCTGATTGAACAATATAAACCTGAAATACTTCTTGCAGGAGCTACAGCAATCGGGCGTTCTTTTATTCCAAGAGTTGCAGCAAGACTAAAGGTTGGACTAACTGCTGACTGTACAGGACTTGAGATAGACAGGGAAACGGGTAATTTGCTTCAGATTCGTCCAGCCTTTGGTGGTAACATTATGGCAACAATTGTATCCCCAACCAGTCGTCCTCAGATAGCCACAGTAAGGCCTCGTGTTATGAAAAGAGGTGAATATAAATCTGATAGAACGGGAGAGATTATAAATATTTCACCTTTAAAACCAAAAGGAAGGCTAAAGGTACTTGAAAGAGTTGAGGATACTTCTTTCTGTAAAGTTAATCTTCAGGATGCAAAGGTAATTGTGTCAGGTGGTAGAGGCCTTGGCTCTCCTGAAGCCTTTAGTATCCTTTGGGAACTTGCTTCACTTTTAGGTGGCACAGTGGGAGCATCCCGTGCAGCTGTTGATGAAGGATGGATACCCTATGCCCATCAGGTTGGTCAAACAGGAAAAACAGTTTGTCCAAAACTTTATATTGCCTGTGGTATTTCTGGTGCTGTACAACACCTTGTGGGAATGCAGTCAAGCGACATAATAGTTGCCATAAATAAAGATCCAAACGCTCCAATTTTTAATGTAGCAACCTATGGCATAGTAGGTGACCTGAAAGTAATCCTTCCTCTTATGATAAAGAAATTACAGGAAGGAGTTTCTGAATGATAGCTTTTATTTTTCCAGGACAGGGTTCACAATATGTGGGAATGGGTAAAAGCGTTTATGATAGAGCAGAAAGAATATTTAAGGAGGCAAGCGAGGTTTTAGGTTTTAATATTGCCGATTTATGTTTTGAAGGTCCTGAAAGTGAGTTAAACAAAACAGAAAATACTCAGCCAGCCATATTAACTGTTTCTTATTCTCTCCTTAGAGAGGTCCAGAAATTAGGAATTTCACCTGATTATGTAGCAGGTCATTCTCTTGGGGAGTACACAGCATGCTTGGCAGCAGAGGTTATTTCTTTTAGCGATGCCATAAGCATAGTAAGAAAACGTGGAGAATTGATGCAGACAGCTCAACCTGAAGGAAAAGGGAGTATGGCTGCAGTTTTAGGTCTTGATGAAGAAACAGTAAAAGGTATTTGTGAGAGCATCACAAACTTTTATGTAGATCTGGCAAATCTAAATTGTCCTGGTCAGATAGTTATTTCTGGAGAAGCTCAAGGTGTGCTTAAAGCAGCAGAGCTTGCAAAAGAAAGAGGTGCAAAGAAAGTTATTACACTCCAGGTAAGCATCCCTTCCCATTGCAAACTTATGAAAGAGGCTTCCGATAAATTTAGTGAGTTTTTAATGAGTTATACCTTCAAAGAACCAAAGATACCTGTAATAAGTAACTTCGATGCTAAAGAGAAGAATACTTCCTATGAGATAGTTGATGCATTAGTAAGTCAACTATACATGCCTGTAAGATGGCAAGATTGCGTTAAATACATGATTTCAAAGGGCGTGGATACCTTTATTGAAATAGGTCCTGGGAAGGTTCTTTCTGGCCTTATCAAAAGAATAGACGGAAGTGTAAAAGTTTTCAATGTAGATAATTTAGAGGATTTGGAAAAACTTAAGGAGGAAATAAAATGAGAAAAAAAGTAGCTATTGTAGGTGCTGGAAATGTAGGAGCAACACTTGCTCTCTTTGTTACAAACAGAGGACTTGCCGATGTAGTGCTCTTTGATATTGTTGAGGGCATGCCTCAGGGGAAGGCTCTTGATATTCTTCAAAACACAGCAGTCCTTGGAGTTAAAAGCAGTGTGGTAGGGACAAATAATCTTGATGACCTTGCGGGTTCTGACATAATAGTTATTACTGCTGGACTTGCCAGAAAACCAGGCATGAGAAGAAAAGACTTACTTATGGCAAATGCAGATATTGTGGGAGGAATCGTAAAGAAAATTGCTCCTCAATGCCCGGATGCCATTTATATTGTAGTTACAAATCCTATGGACGTTATGTCTTATTTGACTCTTGCTGTATCTAAAGTTACAAGACAGAGGGTTCTTGGTATGGGTGGCATTCTTGATTCTTCAAGATTTAAAACTTTTATTTCAATGGAACTTGGCGTTTCTCCAAAAGATATTGAAACTCTTGTCTTAGGAGGGCATGGTTTATATATGGTACCACTTGTTAGATTTACCACAGTTAAGGGAATACCACTTTCAAAATGGCTTTCAAAGGATAAAATAGAAGCCCTTGTAACCAGGACAAGGGAGGGTGGTGCAGAAATAGTTGCTTTGCTCAAGACAGGCTCTGCTTATTATGCACCAGCTCAGTCAACCTTTGAGATGATTAAAGCTATTATTCTTGATGAAAAGAGAGTCCTACCTTGTTCTGTTTATCTTGATGGGGAGTATGGAGCAAAGGATGTCTTTAATGGTGTTCCTGTAGTTTTAGGCAAACAGGGTCTTGAGAGGATAATCGAAGTTGAACTTAGCGAGGAAGAAAGGAAAGCCTTTGAGAACTCTACTGAAGAGGTTAAAGGTATGATAAAAATTCTTAAGGAGGAAGGGAAAGTATGATTGAAAAAACTCTTGTAATAATTAAACCAGATGCAGTAAGTAAGAATCTTATTGGAGAGATAATTTCTCGTTTTGAAAAAAATGGTTTGAGGGTTGCTGCACTTAAAAAAATTGAAATGACTAAGGATGAGGCAAAGGGATTTTACATAGTGCATAAGGATAGATCTTTTTATGAATCTCTTACTGATTTTATGTCTGAAGGACCAATAGTGGTCATGGTTTTAGAAGGTGAGGATGCAATTTCAAGGGTCAGGAAAATTATGGGAGCAACTAACCCTGCTCAAGCAGAAGAAGGAACTATAAGAAAGGATTTTGCTGAAAATATTGAGAGAAATGCAGTTCATGGCTCTGATTCGCCTCAATCAGCAGCCTATGAGATTCCCTATTTTTTTTCTGCTTTAGAGATTCTCTAGACTGTTATAGTTATTTCAATAGTTAGGTGGGAGATGTCTTCCTCTCCCCACCTGTCACTCTGAGCGGAACTATGAATCTCTTCCGGTGATTTAACCTTTTATTAAAATCAAAGACTCCGATGGGTGTTACCTAAAATAGGATTTTTATTAAGCAACAATTTTATTCTGGCAGATGGCCTTTTAAATAAAAATTGTGGATAGGGTTATTTACATTAAAAGCGTTAAACCAAATAGGAAGATTTGCACAGGTGTACATATATCTAAAAAACTCTTCTTTGAAATTGTCACTAAAAAAGCCAAGAGTTAAATCTTTCTGAATGTCCTCTAATTTCCAAAAAGCTATTTCATCTATTTCTTCCTTATTGAAATAAAAAGGACCATCATTAATTGTCCAATAGGTATATACAAGTTCACTCTCATAATCATTTGAGTGAATGTAAGTATAAAGAAAATTTAGATTTTCAATGGTGATACCTAACTCTTCAAGGGTCTCTCTTTTTGCTGAAGAAATAATATCCTCTCCAGGCATTATGTGACCTCCTACTGATGTATCCCATTTGCCTGGAGCCACATCTTTATGAGAAGCTCTCTTTTGTAAAAGCAATTCACCCTTTGAGTTGAAAACCAGAACATGAACTACCCTGTGCAGCATTGAGGGATTCCCATGAATAATGTTTCTTGGTGCAATTGAAATAACTCTTCCGTCTCTGTCTACTATTTCAAGAAATTCTTCCATTTTGCTGTCTGCCCATCTAGTGAATTTAAATGCCGGTGGTGGGATTTGAACCCACACGGGATTGCTCCCAGCGGATTTTGAGTCCGCCGCGTCTGCCGTTCCACCACACCGGCAACATAAAAACAATAGCATAAAAAGTCACAAAAAATCAATAAGTTACAACCAATTAAAAATACCTATTGACAAATTTTTTTAAAAATGCTATAAAGGGTATAACCACAATAAAAATCCATACATAAGGAGGGCTTAAAATGGCAAAAGTAGGGGTTTATCTGTGCCACTGTGGAGAGAATGTAAAAGGCGCCATTGATATTGAAGAACTGAAAAAGTATGTGGAAACACTTCCTGATGTTGCATTGGTCAGAAATTATGTTTTTATGTGTTCTGACCCAGGACAAGATTTAATTAAAGAAGATATTAAAAGCGGTGCAGTGGATCGTGTAGTAGTAGCAGCTTGCACACCAAGAACGCACGGTCCAATTTTTAAACAAGCAGTTGAAGATGCAGGACTTAATGGATATTTTCTTGAAATGGCTAACATAAGAGATCAGGATAGCTGGCCACATTGGCATAACAAAGAAGGTGCTCTTGAAAAGGCAAAGAGACTTATTAGAAGTGCTGTCGCCAAAGTAAGACTTAATGAGCCTCTTGAAGATCGCTATGGAGATATGGAAAAATCAGTTTTAATTATTGGTGGCGGAATTGCAGGCATGTTTGCAGCTCTTGACCTTGCAAACATGGGAATAAAGGTCTATCTTGTTGAGAGACAGCCGTCAATTGGCGGTAATATGTCTAAGATTGATAAGACCTTCCCAACCATGGACTGTTCTGCTTGAATACTCACACCTAAGACGGGCGAGGTCGCCCAGCATCCAAATATAGAGCTTATCACATACGCAGAAGTAGATGATGTTAAAGGTTATGTAGGCAATTTTGATATTCGCATTAAAAAGAAAGCCAGATATATTGACTGGGATAAATGCATAGGCTGTGGTATCTGTACAGAAATTTGTCCCGCAAGAGTTCCGAATGAATATAATTATGGATTAAATCAGAGAAGAGCTGCCTATATTGAGTATCCTCAGGCAGTACCAAAGAAAGCAGTTATAGATGAGCCAAATTGTTTATACTTCAAATCAATGAAAAAGACAGGCAAGCCTGCATGTGAAATATGCAAAAAAGGTATCCCACCAAAGGGAATACAGGGGTGTCCTGCAGATGCTATAAAATTTGAAGATAAAGACGAATATTTAAATATTAAAGTAGGTGCTGTAATTATTGCTACAGGATTTAAACCTATGGCAAAAACTCATTTCAAGGAGTATTCACCTCATAGTCCAGATGTTATCACCTCAATGGAATTTGAAAGAATTCTCTCTGCAACAGGACCAACAGGTGCTGAATTAAAAAGACCATCAGATGGAACAAAACCCAAATCAATTGCCATGATTTCCTGTGTTGGAAGCAGAGATGAGAGATATCATAGATACTGTTCAAAAGTATGCTGCATGTATATGCTTAAGCATGCAAGAATTCTTAAAGAAAAATATCCTGATATAAAACTTTATCTGTTCTTTATAGATGTAAGAACAGCAGGTAAGGATTTTGAGGAATTCTATGTTTATACAAGAGACCTTGGAGCAAAGATAATAAGAGGTGGGAGAGTATCAGCAGTTGATGTAAGACCTGATGGAAAACTCAGAGTAAGAGGTTTTGATGTTGATCTATGTTCACCTGTAGAGGTAAATGTTGATTTAGTCGTACTTGCTACAGCAATTGAACCACCAGATGGTGTGGAAGAAATTGGAAGAATGTTCAGTGCAACCTGTGGTAGAGAAGGATTTTTAAGGGAAGTTCATACAAAACTGTATCCTGTTGAAACTTCAGCAAGAGGTGTATTTATTGCTGGATGCGTTCAAGGACCAAAGGATATTCCTGAGTCAATAGCCCAGTCTCGTGCAGCAGCATCAGCAACTGCAGCTTTGATTATTCCTGGTAAGATTAAATTTGAGGCTATAGTATCTGAAGTTGACAGAGATAAATGTAGCAGTTGTGGTGTATGTGTACCCCTCTGCCCTTACACTGCTATTAGAATTGAAGAATATAAAGGTAAGGAAAAAGCTTATATTGAACCTGCACTTTGTGCTGGTTGCGGAGTCTGTGCAAGTGCTTGTCCATCAAAAGCTATTACTTTCCATGGTTTTACAACAGAGCAGATTATGGCACAGATTGATGCATTAACAGAGGCATAAAACTAAAATAATATAAGGAGGGAAAAATGGAAGAGGGTGGAGTAAATGTAATTGATCTCACCCAAGGTGATGAAAGTTTTATAAAAGAGTTGCAAGAATTAGGAGCAGATGAGCTTAAAGAGTGTATACAGTGCGGAAAATGTGCATCCACATGCCCAATGGCTTTATCAGGTTTAGAATTTTATATTAAAAGAATAATTCATGCAGCTAATTTAGGATTAAGAGATATTCTTCTTGAGGATTCCTCTGTATGGGGATGTCAATCTTGTAACCGCTGCGTTGAAATATGTCCTATGGATGTAAAGCCCTATGAAGTAATTCAAGCAGTAAGAAGAGCAGCTGTTAAGGTGGAGTCATGCCCAGCAAATACCTATGAAGGTCTTAGAAATCTCTATAGATTTGGACATGCTGTTTTCCCAAAGGGCTTTGAGGAAAGAAGAAAGAAAGTAGGTTTACCTGAAAAACCGCCAACAGCTGTTAGCAATGAAGAGCTAAGAAAGAAATTCCAGGAAATACTTAGAAATACTATCCTGGAAGAAATAGCACCATTCCCGCTTGACTAAGGAGGCAAGAGATGAAAAAAATAGGTTTTTTCCTTGGTTGTAACATACCTTTTAATAGGCCAGATATTGAATATTCTGCAAGATATCTTCTCAATGAGCTTGGCTATGAAATAGTAGAGCTTGAGGGTGCAACTTGCTGCCCTGCCTTTGGAACAATGCCTTCATTAGATATTGTAGGATGGGCAGCTGCTTCAGCTTGGAATTTAACCATTGCAGAAGAGAAAGGTGTAAATATATTGACAGGTTGTGGTTCTTGTTATGGTTCATTGAATGAGGCAAGATATCATATGGAAAAACATCCTGAAATTAAGGAGCAGGTAAACAAGATTCTTGCCAAAGTAGGAAAAACATATAATGGTACAGCAAAGATATCAAATTTTATAAATTTCTTATATGAAGAGGTTGGATTAGACAATATAAAAGGAAAAATCAAAAACAATCTCAATGGACTAAAATGCGCAGTTCAAACGGGCTGCCATAATCTATGGCCTAGTAAAGCCTATCCAACCAATGAGGATAATACTTTTTCCCCAACAAGACTTAGGGAGATTTGTGAAGCAATGGGTGGAGTTGCACCTCACTATAGCACCATAACTGATTGCTGTGGAATGGGTGCTTTAAGATCAAATGCTCCAGAGAAATCTCTTGCTTTATTCAAAAAGAAGCTCGATGTGATAAAAGAAGAGCTTGATCCAGATGTAACTGTTATTGGATGTAGTTCTTGCCTACTGCAGTTTGATGCCGGGCAGTCGCTTTTGATAGAGCAAAAGAAATTAAATTATAAGATCCCTGCTCTTCACATTGCTCAACTTACAGCTATAGCTTTAGGTGCAGATGTTGAAAAAGCCACAGCATTGGCATCAATTCCATTGAATGGAGTAATAACCAAGATAAAAGGAGGGAATTAAGATGGCATGGGAGCCAAGACTTATTGTTATTGCCTGCCATTGGTGTACTTATGCAGGGGCAGACCTGGCAGGAAGCTTACGTTATTCATATCCGCCCACAGTGCATATAGTAAGAGTGCCATGTAGTGGAAGGGTTGAACCTGAATTTATAGCAGAAGCTCTTAAAAGAGGAGCAGATGGAGTATTTATAGGTGGATGCCATTTTGGTGACTGCCATTATAAAGAAGGTAATTACAAAGCAATTAGAAGATTTAAGCTTCTTAAGAGATCTCTTACTGAACTTGGAGTTGAACCTGATAGAGTGCAGCTTGAATGGATTTCAGGAAGCGAAGGTAAAAAATTTGCTGAAGCCATGACAGCTTTTGATGCCAGGATAAGAGAACTTGGACCAAGTCCTTTGAAAGGAGGGGCATAATGAGTAAACCAAAACTTGCATATTATTTAGCCGGTGGCTGTGGTGGATGCGATATCGCAGTTGTAGATATATCTGAAATGTTGATAGATGTTGCTCTTGCTGTAGATATTGTTTTTTGGGCACCAACAGTTGCAGATGTAAAATATAAAGATTTAGAGGCGATGCCAGATGGCTCTATTGATGTAGGTCTTTTTACAGGGAATGTTAGAAACTCAGAGCATGAGCATATTGCAAAGGTTTTAAGAAATAAATGTAAAGTTTTAATAGCCTTTGGAATTTGCGCAGCCTGTGGTGGTATAAAAGGTCTTGTTAACCTTCATACAACAGAAGAGCTTCTTGATAAAGCCTATATAAATACTTTTAGTACTGATAATCCTAATAAAGAATTACCACAGACAAGCTGTGTTGTAAATGGAAAATATGAATTAACTCTTCCAACTTTAATGTATGCAAGACCACTTGATGAAGTGGTAAAGGTTGACTACTATATTGGTGGATGTCCACCCCATTATGAACATGTAAAAGCAGCATTTACAGCATTGCTTTCAGGACAACTACCTCCACCTGGTTCATGGATAACAATGGGTAAAGCTGTATGTGAAGTTTGTGATAGAAACCCTGTGTTAAAGGGTAAGCCAAAGAAGCTTGCGACAACTATAAAGAGAACAATTGATGGGGCACCAAGTGAAGATGGTTGTCTTCTTGAGGAAGGATATCTCTGTTTAGGTCCTGTAACGCAGGGAGATTGTGGTTCTAAATGTCCAGCAGCAAATATTCCTTGTAGAGGCTGTGGTGGACCAATACCTGGTGTCAAGGATTATAGCTCGCGTGCAATAAGTGCTATTGCGAGTATGCTTGATAATGAAGAACTTGTTGACCAGATTCCTGATCCAGTTCATCTATTCTACAGATATACATTGCCATCTTCTTTTCCATATAAAAGATTAAAGAGCTAAAAATGGGCTTGATAGATATAATAAAAAAATTAACCCAGAAGGGGGGAAAGGGAATGAAGAAAATTGAAATTAATCCGATGACAAGGCTTGAAGGCCATGGAAAAATAACTATATTTCTTGATGAACAAGGAAATGTTGAAGATGCTTTTATGCAAGTTGTTGAGTTTATGGGTTATGAGAAGTTTCTAATAGGAATGCCAATTGAGGAAGTTCCCCGAACTGTAAGCACCATATGCGGAGTCTGAAGGGGCGTGCATTATACAGCCTCAGTGAAGGCTGCAGACGGAGTTTACGGGGTAGAACCCACCCCAACAGCTAAAAAGATAAGAGAGCTTTTCTATAACGCTCACTATGTAGAAGACCACACAGGGATTCTTTATGCTCTTGGTTTTCCAGATTTCGTGTGTGGTCCGACAGCATCACCTGCTGAAAGAAATTTAGTAGGGCTTGTTCTTAAGGTAGGTGCAGATGTTGGAAAGCTTGTCCTAAAGAAGAGATATTCAGCAGTCAAGATTTTTGAGCTTACCTCTGGAAGACCAAGTCACCCAGTTGCAGCTCTTCCAGGTGGTTGGTCAAAGAGAATTTCTGAAGAAGAGAGAAAAGAAATTCTTGCCTGTGCTGATGACTG
>FQKF010420871.1_pt1 | contig 13250 bp, 9 predicted proteins | sample 1504521 | NCBI WGS metagenome assembly FQKF01 (sample SAMEA4475357, study PRJEB15587) | soil metagenome | biome: Soil; feature: Field | place: India | collected 2015-03-11 | depth 0 m
AAAAAAAACCGCGCAAAGGTAGGTATTCGCCTCTGCAAAAAGGGAGCCCGTACAGAACAATGCAGGTGTTAAAAGGATTTTTCCGACGCAAGGCCGACAAACGCTCACTGGTAATAGGACAGCCAGCGGCATTCTTCGACGATCCTCTGGTACGAGGCCGTCTTTTCGTAGCGCTTCAGGCGCTTGTAGTAGCCGCTGTACGCTTCGGGCAGCTGCGGCACCATTCTGCTGCCGGGCCGGTAGCGGCAGTCAGGATGGGCAAACCACTGTTTTTGCTGGCAACGGGCGGCCATGAAGGCGGCACGAGCGGCTAGTTCGGGGTTGCGCGCTTCCGCTAGCGCCCGCTCGAAGTAGTAAAGCGCCAGGCTCACGTCAGTATTCTCCCGATTGCCACTGGGGCTATTGCGCAACGGAAATACCGGCCCTTGCGCCAGTCGGCTCCAGTTGTAGCCGCTGCGGTAGAAATCTGTAACCGCCCAGGCATGACCGAAATAGGACATGTTGTAATAAGCCAGGCCAACTAAGTAAAGGTACCAGGCTGCCACGGGTTCATTCATGGCCAAGGCTGCTTTGGCGCGTTGGTCGTATTCGATGATTTTTTCAGCGATTTCGAGTCGGTTCAAGAGCAGGGTGTCGGTTACGGGGCGGTAGATTTTTTCATCAAAAAATTCTTTGAATGGGCTGAACTGTTCCATGTAAAGCCGTTGGGTGGGCGGTATTTGTCGCAATACGGCTAAGGCCGCCTCAGGTTGTCCCTGTCCGAGCAGATAGGCGCCCTTGATTTCGAGCAGTCGAGACAGCATTTGCTCCATGCTGGTGTCGCCGGGCATGAGTTTGAACAGGAAGACGCTTGTATCGCTGCGCGCCAGTCGGATGAGATCATCAAGTTCCTCCAACTTAGGGTTGTACAGAATGGCGTCGGGGCCGTAAGCGACGACGACGGCCTTGCCCGGATGCCGTTGAACGGCATAGCGATCGCCCAGGAGGTCGCGTGCAAAGGGGTCGAAAGCGGGTATTTCGCGGAAGAGTTTCTCATTGCGCAGGTCGAAGTACACCTTATCCGTTGCTTCCGTTTTGCCGTCGAGTTGGAGCAGCTGGCTCAGCAGTCGCCATACTTCTATCTGGCGCTTCAAGGTTTGGTCGTATTTGTCACGGGTCAGGCGTTCTAAAGTGCGCTTGAAGGTGGTATCGGCAGCCGCGGGGTCGTTGGCCAGGAGTTCCAAATAGCCGGTTATGGCCTGCCACAGTTGCGGTTTGGGTGTCTTACCCTCACGGGCGATGCGGCGTGCAGTGGTTTGCAGGTCAATCAGGCGCCGCGCAGCGTTGTCGTACGGCTCGTGCAGAAGAGGCCCGCCTCTTCGCTTGCGTGTCGTGGCTGTGTAGAGGAAGATGCGTTCGAGCTCCTGTGTCATGCCTACGAGCATGAGCTCTAAGTGTGGGCTTTGCGGCTCGAGGCGATAGATGGCTTCCAGGTCTGCCACGGCGAAGGGTCGGTTTTTGGCGGCTTTGAGCAGGCGTAGCGTGGCGCGTTCGGCGTCGTTGCGGCATAGGCGCAGGGCGGCTTTCCAGTCGTTTTCATCCTTCAAGTAGAAACTTCGGAATGCCTGAATGCGCTTGGACGGGCAATGGCGAAAGATGATGGAGTAGCGATAGGCGGCCTCGGCCGTTTTGCCCAGCCGCTGCAGGGCGCCGGCCAGATGACCCAGCGTCCAATAGTAGGCCACGCTGGGGCGCCGGCGATCAATTTTAGGCAGCAGGTAGTTGTACAGGTCCACCGTCTGTTGCCACAGGCCGGCGTAGTGGGCCAGTCGTACCACCTGGTAGGCATAGCGCATGCGCAGGAAGTGCGAAGAGGTGCGCATCAGGCGTTCCTTGCCTTCTTCAATCAGCTGCTGCATGAACTCGACATTGCGTTCCGGGCGTGTCCAGCCGTCGTTGGGTTGTGTAACATAGGGTTCACACTGGCGGGCAAAGACCAAGTAGTCCAAGGCTTCGATGCAACCATTGTAAGCCAACACTTCGGCAAAAGTGTTGTTTATGAATGGGTACGGTATCTGCTCTGGCTCGGCGCGCGCGAAGGCCAGGTCGCGCAGCACCAACAGGTCGTTCGTGTTGGCCTCATAGACCACCATGTCCACATCTTCCGGTTTAGCGATGCTGCAGAAGCGCTCGCGCCATTCGGCGATATTTTCCTCGTGCTGGTGGTCTTGCTGGAAGTAATAGCGGTCGTAGTAGTCGTCCCAACGGGTGAAAAAGGGCGCGTAGGCGGCGTTTTTATTGATGATTTCGGGCAGCAAAAAGGAATACCCGTAGAAGGGCCGGGCCATCGGGTCGCAGTCGCCTTTGGGCGGTAGCGGGCCTTCGCGTCGGTGGGCGGGCAACATCAGGAGCAAAGCGCCGAGGAGCAGGGTGGAAACAAATCGCATACTGGTCTGATGTGAGCACCGCTATTGTCGAGGGCGCGGCGTGTTGGGTTCGTCGTAGTCAATGTGTCCGCCCCACATGCGCATCTGGCTCAGTATCCACTGCTGTCGGTTGCGCACCAGTGAAGAGGGCCGCGCCGGGTTGCGCCTGAGCGGGTTGGGCAATACGGCAGCCAGCAGCGCCGCATCCTCGCGCGTGAGCTGGTTGGCGCTCTTGTTGAAGAAGTACCGCGCAGCTGCTTCGGCACCATAGATGCCGTCGCCAAACTCGATGACGTTGAGGTAAACGGTCATGATGCGCTCTTTGCTCCAGAGGGTTTCTATCAGGAAGGTGAAATACACCTCCAGGCCTTTGCGCAGCCAGGAGCGGCCCGGCCACAGGAAAACGTTCTTAGCCGTCTGCTGGCTAATGGTGCTGGCTCCTCGAAGGCGTCGGCTCTTGCGGTTGTGCTCAATGGCTTTCTCAATGGCCTGAAAGTCAAAGCCCCAATGCTCCAGGAAGGCCTGGTCTTCGGCGCATACGACGGCCAGCTGCAGTTTGGGCGAAAGTGCGCCAAAGGAGACCCAATCATGCTTCCAGCGCACCGAACGCTGGCTGTCGGCAGCCTGCTCTATGGTGCGAATGACCATGAGCGGTGTTACCAGTACCGGCACGAAGCGATACAGTACCACTAAGCCTACCGTAGTGCCCAAAAACCAGAGCATCAAGCGGATAACCACCCAGCGGACATACGCACCCCAGCAGATGTTGCCCGCTTCGTTGCGAGGCAGACGGTGGTACCAGCGTCTCAGAGCGTTTTTGATGGCGTACAAGGCTTCTTTGCTTATGGAGGTCGAGAGAATGGTGAGCAACACGGCCCCGGCACCTCACTCCTTGGCGCCTGTGCCCTTTTTTTTCTTCGGACAAAGATAGGGCAAAGAAGAAATCCGCTCTGCCGGCAGGCGAAAGTCTGAGGCCGTCAAGGAGACAGATGCTTGAGTCCTCTGTGCGCTGCCCGTGCCATCTGGCGAATGACGCGTCGCTCCGGCCGCTCGAACGGCCGGGCGTCGCCGTAAAGCCGAAAACCTGCCCAATAGTATGGATGGCTTGCACGACTGTTACACTGCTTAAAAAAGTCTTTTTGAGCCTCTTGCAGGGCATGCGCCTTGCTATCCGTGCGCCGTTTGCGCAGCAGACTATAAAAGTCCTCCATAATTTTCTGGGAGGCATTGTCCTCGATAGCCCAATCGGCGCCTGTTACACAGGCCGCACCTGCATAAGCGAAGGCTCTTGCCATACTCAAGCCGTATGGATGATAGTAAGCAGGTAAAGCGGTCTCGCAAGCCGAGAGGCCTACTAAGCGAGCCCTCAACGAAAGGGCCAACACATCGGAGGCATACAGGTGCTCCGAACTGTCCCGCAGGGCGCCCTTCCAGTAAATCACCGCGTCATTAGCGGCCCGGCTGTGTCCGACGATGTGGAGCAGCAGAGCCTTACGCAGGGTGTCGAGCAGTTGCGCCTTGCTAAGCGTATCGCTCAGCGGCTTACACCCTACAAGGCGCCCAACGTTTCGAGCCTCCTCCATGCCCTTCTTCAGATGCTCGTCCTTCGGTGCTATTACATAGGCACGACGCTCTGGCCACCGCACCCCAGACTTTCGGCTGGAAAACCAGTGGTTCGCCGAATAGGCGTAATAAATGGCGTAGCGTTTCATCAAATAGTCGTAATCGCAAGGCTGATGCGCTTTCTTGGATTTGGGCAGGGTTGCCAGCAACGCTCCGAAGGGCACATTGGAAAGCGCCCCATGCGGTACGATAGCTATGCTTTCCACACGACCCGACAGGCGCTGTTCCGCAGGCTTAAACACCCAGCGATAAAGAGCGTGGGCCGGTTCATAAAACCTTTGCATACGCTCAGTGCGGAAGACGATAGCGGAGCGCATGGCATCTGCCCACTCCGATAGCGGAAAATCCAGCGGTATCTCTATTACGTCGAGCGGCGCCTTGCGCGTAAGCACAAAAACATAGACAGCCTCCTGACCCACGAAATAGTGCACAAGGGCCTCCTTCTTCCGGAGTCTGGCAGCAATCTGGTTGGCGTCAACCGGCATGTAGGCGACAAAGGGCAAGCGATACTTCCAGTTCAGAGTATCCAAAAAACCGTAGTAGGCTGCGTCCGCACCTTTTAAGGCTTCCCCCTGATGCAGGAGTGTCTCCGGATGGCCTGGCGTAGCTTCGCCCAGCACGCGCTGATATCGGACGGCTTGCTCCAAACAAGCGGCATACAGACGCCTGCTATTGAGCATTATAGAATCAGTCGCCGCTTTACCCACCCCCATCTGGGCGAGTCCCCAAACAAAGTCCTGACTTCGCTGTGCTGCTTCGAAAGCTTCATCCAGGTGTCGGCTGTTGTTGTCACAGACATACTGCCGATAAGCTATGGCAATGCTCGTTTCCGTCAGATGTTCCAGGCGTGAAGACAAGGCTAATATCTGCTCCACGGTGCGCACGGACTGACGCAGCTGCGAGACTAACCGATGGCCCTCCTGAACAGCGCTTTGTGCTTTGGCCAGGGCATTCTCCGAGCCTGAGATGCGATAGGCCGAAAGCAAATATCGGGCTTTTGCCTGCAAGGCCTCCAAGAGTAGCAGACGCGCGCCGTACATCTGACCGGCAGGACCTTGTAGGATGGGGATGCTCAAGTCAACATATTGAAGGGCTTCAGACAGAAAGCCTCTTCGGGCACGTATTTCACCCAGCGCCAGGTAAGCCTTCAGCGTGCTGGGATGGCTATCCGAAAATGTAGTGCGGTAGCGGTTTATGGCCGCCACCACACGTGTTTCGGCCTCTTCTAACATGCCCTTGTCCACGTAGAGTTGGGCTAATTGCATCTGGAGTACCGCAGCTTCCGGCACAGAAAAATCAGCGCGCTGCAAAACCGCCAGATGCCCTTCCAAGAGCTCAATAGCCTCATCCAATTGTCGCCTCTCGCGCCAGATATGCCCTTTGACGGCAGCTGCTCGCGCTGTGCGCCGTATGTCAGCACCCGGGAGGTCTTCTGTTTCTTGTTCGTATTGGCTTACATACTGACCGGCCAGATTGAAGGCGCGCTGCTGAAGGGCTATTTCCGCGGCAGTTATCCACACCTCGGCTGGAGGCGTCGAAGGTGCCCCTTTATCTCCCACGTACAGCGCCTGCGCCTGAAGGACGCCATGCATGGCTTTGCTAAACCGCTCTTCACCCGCATCCAAGCGTGCCTCAATAAGGAGGGCGGCAGCGCGATGGCATCGGTGTGCTTCTTCGTGCGACAACATCAAGGACTCAGCGCGCTTCAGCAGCCCATATGCTTCCTGTGTACTGGCCATCTGCAGATACGCTGCACTGGCGCGTGTCAACATCCGCACCCATCGCAGCGTATCCGGGCGCGGGCGCATTTGCTCGTACTGCGCGAGCACCTCGGCACTCAGACATACGCCCATAAAATCGGCTCGACGCTCGCAAATTTCTAACATATCGTCCCATACCTGTACTAAATACGGATGAGTCTGTAATACCATCGCAGCGCCATTCGCTGCGGCAGAAGTGTAGTAAAACATCGCCCGAGCATCATCACCTTGTAACAAGCTGACTCTGCCCAGACATATTTCAGCATCGGCAACCGCCTGCGACAACACACCAAACTGCTCGGCCGCCAACTGACGAAAAACATCAAAGTATTCCGATGCCTCGGCAAAACGTTCGCGCCGAAACGCCAGCACTCCCATCACAGCGTGCGCCAGTGCCCGCCGCCAGCGATACTCCAATCCGATGTGCTGACCTCCGCGAAGCCGTTGTCGCGCGCAAACCTCCGCCGCAGCCAGATCCTCATCGCAGGGCATCGGCCCCAGCAGCCACTTCACCACCTCGTTCGAGGAAGCAGGCCAGAGTACGCCCGCACATACCTGTTGCTCATACAAGCCCATAGTATCGGCCGCCCAGACGGCTTCTCCGGGCTCATCCAGAAAAAAATCGTCCGGTGCCCTCTGACCTATCGCGGCGCCGGCAAAAGCGTAAAAAGACACGATTAGCCAAATTGGTACGAATTGCTTTTGCATTTTTGCGTTTCCTTAGCCGTAAATTTTGAACATTGAGGCCAAAATCTCGGCGCTGTATGCTCGCTGCTAAAAAGGTTTTTTTATGCAACGGGTAATTTCCCTGTAACGTTAGCCTGAGTCCTTGTACCTATATGCTGTTTTTCAAGAAGTCTTACACCGATGAACAAATCGTGGCGCAAATCAAGGCAGGTGGCGTGGTGCGAGAGGAAGCGTTGCATTACCTTTTTACCGACTCTGGGTGGCGTACTGCTGCGCTTCGGCTCATCCGTTCGCTGGGCGGCACGCAACACGATGCCGAAGATGCTGTACAGGAAGCGTTCATTGTGTTCGATAACCACATCCGCACCGACCGTTATCAACAGACGGGTGGGCTTAAGAGCTATTTTCTGGGCATCTGCCGGGGCCGCTGGTACTCCAACCGCCGAGGCGTCCGCCGCCTGGTTTACAGCGATACACCCGTATCGAAGCCGCATACCGACTACGACGACCCCGAAAAATGGGCCATAGAAAAAGAGCGAAAAGAGCATTTGCGAGCGGTGATAGACCAAATGGACGAGCGCTGCCGCGAACTGCTGCATCTATACAAGCTAAATTACTCCATGGGAGAAATCGCGCAGGCACTAGAATTGGGAAATGAGAACAACGCCCGCCAGCGTGTCTTCCAATGCCGGCAAAAATTAGCAAAACTGATACAAGATAACCCATTCTTTAACGAGCGCGAGATTTGACGATGAACGAGTCCCTTTCTTATAATCGCATTGAACGGTACCTGCTGGGCCAGATGTCGCCCCAAGAGCGCGCTGCCTTTGAGGCAGAAGTAGCGCGCGACGCCGCGCTGGCCGAACAACTGGCCATTCAACAACGCGAACACCAGGCTTTGGAAGTATTGGTGGAAGATCACTTGCGAGCCCAACTGAAACACTGGGCCAGGCAATATCCACTGCGCGAGCCAACTCCCTGGTATCGCCGACGAGCCGTTTGGATGGCTGCGGCAAGCCTGCTGCTATTGGGTATCCTCTACTTGGTCTGGCCGTCCGCCTCCAAACCTGGCGCCGCCCTGGTTCAGACCGAAAGCCCGCCACCGTCTGTCGAGCCGCTGCCGGCGCCACTTACCGAAGATAAGACGGCCATCATCGAGACACCTGCGGAGGACGCCGACACCGAAAGTATTAACCAGCAGTATATTGCTCTGGCTTCGCGTTATGCCGAGCGCCCAAAATTCCAGCGCATCGTCGTCCGAAACGAGCAATCACCACTATCTTACATGGACTCGGCTTATTTAGCCCTGGAAAAAGGCCAATACGCCAAGGCCATCCTACGCCTCCGGCAAATTCCAGAAGGCGACGACCGGTACATCTCTGCCCAACACCTCATCGGGGAGGCGTTCTTCGCCAGTGGAGCATATGCTAAGGCTATCCCATATCTCCAGGTAGCAGCAGACACACCGGACTACCTGCGCAAAAGCGAAGCCGAATGGCAATGGGCACTGGCGCTGCTCTACCTCGCAAATGCAGACAGTAGCCGCCGCATCCTCCAGCGGATAGTGAAAGACGCCACGCATCCGTATTACCGGAAGGCCAAGCAACTGCTGATCGAACTGGCACAACAACAGCAATAAGGTGACTATGCCTCTTCCACAGCCGTTCGCTGCCCGCGTATCCACTCGGGCAACGAACGCAGGGCGGCCAACTCGCGGTACTTAACACGCACCTCCTCCGCCGGAGCGCCGAAGTATGTTTTACCGCCTTCCAGCGATTTGGAAACGCCCGAACCGGCAAGCACCACAGCGCCTTTCCCAATGCGCACAGCCTGAATAACGCCCACCTGGCCGTAAAGGACAACGTTGTCCTCAATGATCGTCTCGCCGCCGATGCCTACCTGGGCGGCAAACAGGCAGTTTTTGCCCACAACAGTGTCGTGCCCGATGTGAATCTGGCAATCCAGCTTCGAGCCGGCACCGATGATGGTATCCGAACTTACGCCTTTGTTGATGGTGCATCCGGCGCCGATGTCCACCCGGTCTTCGATGACCACACGCCCACCCGAACGCCATTTCTGAAAAGAGCCGTCCGGGTGTTTTTTAAAATAGAAGGCATCGCTGCCAATAATGCAATTCGGGCCAATACACACCTGCTCGCCAATGATGGTGTACTCGCCGATGTACGTATTGGCCTGAATGTAGGTATGCGCCCCGATGACAACGTTAGCCGCCACCACCACGCCCGGCTCCAGAATGGCCGTAGGGTGTATTTGCGCGCGATGACTGATGGGCGCTGAGCACGGCTCGAAAGGCCGATATTCCCGAATGAGCGAGTCGTAGGCCTCGAAAGGGTTATCCACCACCAGGATAGCCTTGCCCGGCGGACAAGTTGCCGGAGCGTTGAGTAAAATCACCGAAGCGGCACTGTCCAATGTCTTCTGGAAGTATTTGGGCGCATCCGAAAAAGCAATATCGCCCGGCTCCACGCGGTGTATTTCGTTGATGCCGTAGGCATACAGACGATCGTCGCCGATAATTTGCGCGCCAAAGCGCTCGGCCAGCTGGCGCACCGGTATAGGTTGAGGAAATTTCATGAAAAAACGAACGGTTGAGCAATGACATGCAAAGGTAATGGCGCTTCAGCAAAAGCATCCTGCCCGCGCCACATCGGGAGCATAGCGCCGTCCTTTCAGCCTGCTATCGCACCTTTATGAAGCGAAACTCGCCTTCGTAGATGCCGGCGTCTTCCATCAGGCGCGTCAGCTGGCGTGCCTGGCTTTGGGCGTCACCCTTTCGGTTGCTCGCTTTGCCGACCATGACGATGTAGCCCTTCCCCTGTCCAAGACACTCTTCGGGCACCGCAGCAGCCTCGATACCGGCCTTTCGCAGCCTCTCCACGCGATTATCGGCCAGTTCCTTGCGGACGTAGGTGTTGTCGGCCAGTATCCACCCGCGCAGGTTTCGGTAGGGGGCACAGGGGTGCTGCACGGGGTCAGGTTCATCTTCGATACCGGATAAGTTGATGGTCGGTACTTCCTCGCCACCAATGGGCGCCGGCGCCTCGGGCGGTGAGGGTGGTACCGTTGCAGGTGCTGAGGGCCGGCGCTCGGGTCGGTCCGGGTACTGCTTAGGAATGCCACGTGGGTTAGGGTCTTCGCCCTCGTACAGGAATCCATATTGCTCTTCAGGGTTGCCGCTGCTCAGGTCGGCAATTTCCTCTACTGTTACTTCATGGTAGGTGAATACGCGGTAAGCCAGCACACTGATAAGTGCACAGGACAGCAGAAAAATCCATTTTTGCACACTCTGGCCCTCCATATAACGCCCCCAAGCGGCCTCCATGGCTTGCCGCGATCCAGCCGCCGTTTTACCTAATTGGTTTAGTATTAAGTATTGGAATGGGCGCGTAACCTTGTTCCATATCCGCTTTGGCGCAGTTGGCATACGCGCAGGGCGGTAACTCGCCAGCACGCCTACGTTATGTGCCAACCCCCGGTACCAGTCGCGTTGGGTAATCCAGTGCACCATGCGGCGGTCCTTACCATAAAGCCCCAGCCGCGAAGGCGCTACCAAGGCGCGCACAGTGCCATCTGCCGAGACCAGTGCCAGCCCAAAGCCGTGGTAAATACACTGATTTCGCAGCTCCTCCAGGTAGGGGTCGTTGGGCGCCGGAAAAACGTCGTCGGCTAGCGCTATCCATTGCTCGTCGGCGTGGTAACGCTTGAATTGCTCAACGGCATAGATGTAGCGGTACTTTCGCCAGCCACGCATCGAAAACGACCACAGCAAGGCACCCACAATGCCCATGCCCAATACAAAACCTGTATTTCCCGTCCAATCCAAATGCAAAAGCCACTCGAAACGCATTTCGTAGGCAATGGCGTAGGCAATCGCCGCCGTTACGGCACCGAAAGCTAAGCAATCCCACAAAAAGTACCACGCATTTAGCGCGTACTTCACTTCGCCAGCCTTATCCATCGAGGTGGCTTCAAAGGCGCAGAAGAACGGTCGCCCGTCTGATTCAATAAACGAAAAAACGCCGTCAGCAATCAGCCCGCCGGCAGCCACATTGTCCAATTGTACCGACTCCGTGCCCGGCTGGTAGTCGTAACGGTGCAGATAAAAATGTTTCAGGAAAGCCGGGAAAATGCGCTTGATGTCCTCTTCGGTGAGCATACTGTCGGCGGCTGCTTAGGCGGGCAAAGGTACAAGTTTGTCAGCAGCACGAGCCGGGGCAGTTGCTGCGCGCGCCGTGAACACATTGTTTGGCTTTTTGCCCGAGCAAAAACAATCTGTCTCAAAAAGACTATCTTTGCCGCACCGGGCCTATCAAAGCGCCCGCGCATGCCCATGGACAATACCCTACTCCTTTTGATTGGCGCTATCGTGCTGATAATTGTCGTCTTGCTGTTTCTGAAGCGAGCGCCTGCTGGCGAGAGTATCTCCGCCGAAGTTTACCGCAATCTCCAGGCACAAAACGAAGCCCTTCAAAAGGCCCTTCAAGCCAAAGAGCAGGAACTCCGAGAGGCTACAGCCCAGATAGCCGCTCAGGCGCAAACGCTGGCCCACCAACGTGAACTGCTGCAAAACCACAAAGCCGAGCAAGAGCAAGTGGCCCGGCAAATGCGTTTAGAGTTTGAGCAGCTGGCCAACCGCCTGTTTGAAGAGAAATCCCAACGCTTCAGCGAGCAAAGCGCCCAACAAATCCACCAGACACTAGCGCCTCTGCGCGAAAAAATCCGCGAATTTGAGGAGAGTATCGAGCGAAAGTTCACCGACGAAACTCGTGATAAAACCAGCTTGCGTAAGGAAATCGAGCAGCTCCTAACCCTCAACCAGCAGCTGAGCCAAGAGGCGCGCAACCTGACCGCCGCCCTCAAAGGCCAGAGCAAGGTACAAGGTGACTGGGGCGAATACCAGCTGGAAGTGCTGCTCGAGAATGCTGGCCTGCTGCGCGGCGAGCACTTTATCCCTCAGACTACCTTCCGCAACGACGATGGACAAAACAAACGCCCCGACTACCTCATTCGCCTGCCTCAGCAAAGGTACCTGATTATAGACGCCAAAGTCTCATTGACAGCTTACGAGCGCTATTTTAATGAAGAGGACTCAAGCGCCCGCAATCAGCATCTGCAGGCTCACGTCAACAGCCTGCGTAACCACGTGCAGATGCTTGGAAGCAAAAACTACCAGACCCTGCATCAAATCCAGACGCCTGACTTCGTTTTGCTCTATGTACCTTTAGACAGCGCCGTTTCCACCGCCATGCAGGCCCATCCCGATTTGCTCCGCGAAGGGCTGGAACGCAACGTGGTCATCGTTACCAACAGCACGCTGGCCGTCATTCTGCGCATCGTGGCCCACATCTGGCGCCAGGAAAAGCAAAACCGCTCTGCCCTGGAAATCGCCCGGCAAAGCGGCCTGCTCTACGATCGGTTAGTTGCTTTCGTGGAAGACCTTCGTGCCATAGGCGACCGCCTCAACGGCGCACAAAAAGCCTATGACGATGCTATGCGCAAACTCAGCACCGGCGTTCGCCGCGGCGAAACACTCATCGGCCGCGCCGAACGCATCCGCGAAATGGGCGCCAGAGCCACACGACAATTGCCGTCTGAGCTCTTCGAAGATCCCTCAGAAGAGGCCGAGGAAGACAGTGAAGCCGCTTCCTAACACCCTTATTTGATGTCGTCTGTTTTCTTGCCGGCAGCCTTCACCACAAAAAACAACGCCGTACCTACCAGCACAAAGTTGATGACGGCGTTAATGAAATTGCCAATCAGGACATTCCCAATAACCACCTGAGAAAAATCCGGATTGCCCGTGATCATGCCCAGAATGGGCGAGATGATGTCGTCCACAAGGGAGTTGACCACCTTTCCGAAGGCACCGCCAATGATAACGGCTACTGCCAGAGCGACAACATCGCCGCGCAACAGAAACGCTTTTAGCTCTTTCAGCATAAGATTTTCGTTTTGATGTAAACAGTTGCGATCTGTGGGCAAATGTAGTCGGAAAAACATTTTCCAATACTGCTTTAAAAGAAGATGCCCTTCGAAGAAGGCCGCTGATACTGTGCGCAATGGCCATTAAACCTCAAGGTAACAATCAATTAATAGCGCATTCTTCAGCACTTAACATATGCATTCGTGCTTCGCCTTAAAATCTAAACGCATGAAGCACACTTACATTAAGACAGGTTTATTCTCGGTGATTTTGACTACTTTCGGCATTATATCTGCCGAAGCACAGGTTAAAGTCAGCACTTTCGTAAGTGCTGCCGGCGACGATATCGAAGAGTACGTTGCCGACGGCACTAAAGACATCGCCTCTAGCGACCTGGAGCTCGTCCAGGAAAATCCGGGCAATCCGGCATCCTTACAAATTGTCGGCTTGCGCTTTGCCAACGTGCAGGTTCCTAAAGGGGCCATCATCACTTCGGCCAGGATCCAGTTCACTTACGACAATACTAAGACCCTCGACCCTTGCATCCTGTATTTCAAGGTGCAGGATGCCGACAATCCGGAGACGTTCATCGATGCAGCCATATACGAGCTGCGCGACCGCGCGAAACTGCCGGATAGTGTAGAATGGGTGGTACCCAGTTGGGCTGGGGGCGCCACAGGCACGCGCAGTCCGGCGCAGCTGTCGAGTGATTTGGCCATTTTAGTACAAAAATTAGTCAACCGCCCGGGCTGGCAGGAAGGTAACGCCATGGTCTTCTTCATAACGGGCCAGGGCACGCGTGAAGCGGAGTCGTATGAAGGCGCTGAAGGC
>FQKF010002044.1_pt1 | contig 13171 bp, 8 predicted proteins | sample 1504521 | NCBI WGS metagenome assembly FQKF01 (sample SAMEA4475357, study PRJEB15587) | soil metagenome | biome: Soil; feature: Field | place: India | collected 2015-03-11 | depth 0 m
GTTTTCGTTCCGGTGGTGCTTCGCTAATCACGTGGGTTAGCACACAGCACGTCGTTATGATCGGGGCAGCGATGAGCTGCCCCGATTGTGTGTCGTTTGTTTTGCCGCTAGGCGCGATGGCGCGTGATTTCTGCTACGATGATTGCGCCGGTTGGCAGCCGGCTGTTCGTTGCTGTTCCACCAGTGGTATGATATGGGTAATCCGTAGTTTGCGCTGTCCGGTTTGCGTTCCCGCTGGTTTCTGCGTTGAACCAGAACCGGTGTTAGGGAAAGGTCATTGCCAATGCAACCGTTTGATCAGACAAAGGTCGATCAAGATTTTAGCTTCTTGCTGAAGCATTTTCGCGCCGTCCTGAAACATGTGGGCGAACAGAGTGTGGCTGAGGCATTGCCATGGCTGCGAGCAGCGACTGACGATTCGGCAGTCTCAACCCGGTCGCTGGTACGAGCGCTTGGCATTGCTTTCCAGTTGTTGAATATTGCCGAAGAGAACGCTGCCGTCCAGCAACGGCGCATTGCCGATCGCGATCCGGAGTTGCGACCGGAGACGGGGCGCTGGCGCGATGCGTTGCAGAAGTTGCAGCGGGCCGGTTTGAGCGCCGCCGAGATTGTAGCTGAATTGCCTGCAATTGCGGTGGAACCGGTGTTGACGGCGCATCCGACCGAGGTGAAACGGGCGACGGTACTGGCGCATAATCGAGAATTGTACTTGCTAATGGTGCGCCGTGAGAACCAGCGTTGGTCGCCGGCCGAACAGGCGGAAATAGAGTCTGAGATTGAGACGGTATTGGAACGGTTGTGGCGCACGGGCGACATCTTTCTGAATAAGCCGGCCGTGCTATCAGAAGTGCAGAATGTGCTGCACTATTTGGTGAATGTCTTTCCCGATGTGTTGCCGGTGCTCGATACCCAGTTGCGTTACGCTTGGGTGATGGCTGGGTTTGATCCAAAATTGTTAACTGATCGTTGGCCTCGCTTGAGTTTTGGCTCGTGGGTTGGTGGCGATCGCGACGGCCACCCGTTGGTGACCGCTGAAATTACGGCGCAAACGTTGCAAGAGCTGCGTTTGCAGGCATTGCGGTTGTTGCGCCGCCGGATACGCACAGCGGCGAGCCATCTAAGTATTTCAGATATCTTGTTCCCGGCGCCGGCTGGGTTAGCGGCGCAGATAGAACGTTTGGCTGCCGGCTTGGGCGAACGTGGCCAGCGCGCGATTGCTCGCAACCCCAATGAACCATGGCGGCAGGCGCTGAATCTGATGTTGGCGCGACTGCCGATTGATGATTCGCCGGCGGAAGCGGCCCGGTTGGTTGATGAACCCGGCCGGTATCGTGATGCTGCTGAGTTGCTGGCCGATCTGCGCGAGCTGGCCGGTTATCTGCGTGAGATTGGCGCCGATCGTCTCGCCGAGGCCGAGATTCGCCCGTTGATGCAACTGGTGCAGACGTTTGGTTTCCATCTGGCAACGCTTGATATTCGCCAAAACAGCCATTTCCACGATCGGGCGTTGGCCCAGTTGCTGGCGGCAGCCGGTCTGCCGGCGGATGATTTGCTCAGCGGCGACCCTGAGCGGCGGCGGGCGATGCTCGAACGCGAAGTGGCCTCGCCGCGCCCGTTTGCCCATCCTGATACGCCGCTCGGCCCGGAAGCGGCGGCGGTGGTGGGTTGTTACCGGGTGTTGGCAGCGCATATCGCTCGTTATGGTCTGGCTGGCATTGGCCCGCTGATTATCAGTATGACCCGTGATGTGACCGATGTGCTGGTAGTATATTTGCTGGCGCGCGAGGCTGGATTGGCTTATGCAACGCCAGACGGGTTGGTGTGTCGATTACCGGTTGTGCCGCTCTTTGAGACGATCGAAGACCTTGAGCATAGCCCGCAGATTTTGGCCGATATTCTCGATCATCCGATGACGCGGCGGAGCTTGATGGCGCAGGCTCAGGGCGGCGAGTTGGTACAGCAGGTGATGGTTGGCTATAGCGATAGCAACAAAGACGGTGGCATTCTGGCCAGCCAGTGGGCGCTTTACCGGGCGCAGCGGGCGATGGCCGAAGTAGGGCGGGCGCGGGGGGTGCGGATCCGCTTCTTCCACGGGCGCGGCGGCACGATTAGCCGCGGCGCCGGCCCGACCAATCGCTTTATCGCGATGTTGCCGCCGGGTGCGTTGAACGGCGATCTGCGTTTGACCGAACAGGGTGAGGTGATTGCGCAGAAATACGCCAACCGGTTGACTGCCGCCTATAATCTAGAATTGCTCATTGCCGGCACGACCACGTATACCTTGTTGCATCGCCAACGCTTGGCTGATTCGCATCCGCTGGAGCCGGTGATGGATTGGCTGGCCCAACAGGCGCTTGCGGCCTATCGCAATCTCATCGAACGTGAGGGTTTTATTACGTTCTTCCGGCAGGCGACCCCGATTGATGTCATCGAGCAAAGCCGGATCGGTTCGCGTCCGGCGCGGCGGACGGGCCAAGCGACGCTGGCCGATCTGCGCGCGATTCCGTGGGTTTTTAGCTGGAACCAGTCACGCTTCTACTTGCCGGGGTGGTATGGCGTAGGCAGCGCATTAAGCGCGTTGCAGGAAACCAATCTAGCGGCATGGGAGCAGCTCTGCGCCGAACAGTGGGAATGGCCGCCGTTGCGGTATCTCTTGGCGAATGTGGCAACTAGCTTGCAGACGGCCCATCGCGAAACGATGCATGCCTACGCCGAGTTGGTGGAAGACGCCGGCATCCGCCAGCACTTTCTCGATCTGATTGACGCTGAATTTGAGCGTACGGAAGCGGCGCTGACCGCCATTTTCGGCATGCCGCTCGCGCAGCGGCGACCACAGGTGGCAGTGACGTTAGCGCGACGACAGGTTGGATTGGAGCCGTTGCATCGCCGCCAAATTGCGTTGATCCGGCAATGGCGAGCGCAGCAAGCGGTCAATGATCCGGCTGCCGAAGAGACGTTGACCGATCTGTTGTTGTTGGTCAATGCGATTGCCGCTGGCTTGCGCACGACAGGGTAAATCTAGTTGACGCAAAGGGCGCAGAGAGTTATAGAAGGCATGTCTCATACACGCTTGGGGATGCCATGTCAAAATCTTTGCGCTCTTCGCACCCTCTGCGCCTTTGCGTCCTCTGCGCCTTTCCTATAACGTAATCACTTGCTCAGGCGGGTTGCCCGACAAGGCCGCGTAGAGATCGGGGAAACACCCAACTTGCACCCCGGCCACGGTGCCGGTTACATGGCAATTGCCGGGTTCACCCACCGCCAACCCGCGTTCGAGCGCGCACTGGTCACACATCATCAACAAAATGCCTTGCTCGGCGGCAATCTTCGCTAGCCGTTCACCCATAGGATCGCCGGCGCGCAACAAGTAGGTGTTGTCGTCGAAGAAAAACATGCCTACGACCTGCGCGCCGTGGTTGCCGGCTTCGAGCTGGGGCAGAATCATCTTGCCGAGCTTGTAGCTGGCAGTGTGGCCGGAGGTGGCGAAGATGTAAGCGACTTTCATGATCTCTTTCCCTTTCGATACAAAGAGGTTGTGAAACGGACGCTGTGATTGTACCGCATGTCAGAGGTCGCTATCGTCTGCCGTAACGGCGATCGCCCAGCTTCCGAACGGATCGGGAAATGCTGCCCAGCCAGCCGGGCCAAGCGCCATTTCGGCATCGGTCAGCAAACAGGCCTCTAGCTGCGCGCGCAACGCTGCTTCGTCAATCTCTTGCCCGATCAGCACCAGCTCTTGGCGCCGATCACCCCATTCCTCGTCCCAGATCGCGGCCAGCGCCGCTTGTTCAGCAGGATCATCCGGTTGCTCGTCGCTGGCGGCCCACCACCAGCCACCCGGCTCGATCCGGCAGGCGGCGCCAGCTTGCGACCAGATGCCGCATTGATTCATGCGCGTCGCCAGCCAAAAGATGCCCTTCGAGCGCAACACCCCCGGCCATTCGTCGTGCAGCAGATCCCAGAGGCGCTGCGGGTGAAAGGGGCGGCGCGATCGGAAAACAAAGCTGCTAATACCGTACTCTTCGGTTTCGGGAGTGTGTTCGCCGCGCAGCTCTTGCAGCCATCCCGGCATCTGGGCGGCGCGCTCGAAACTAAAGAGGCCAGTGTTGAGAATCTGGTCGAGTGGAACATTTCCAAACGCACTACGAATAATACGCGCCGTAGGGTTAAGCTTGCGCAAGAGGGCTTCAAGCCGGTCGAGATCATCGGCGGCGACCAGATCGACTTTATTGAGCACAATCACGTCGGCGAATTCAACCTGCTCGATCAGCAGATCGCCGATGGAGCGATCGTCGTCGTCATCGGCGGCCAGATCACGATCGCGCAACTCATCAAGTGACGCTAGATCGTGCGGGAAGTTGTACGCATCCACGACCGTCACCATCGTATCGAGGCGGGCCATCTCACCCAGCGTCGCGCCATCGGGGCCGGGGAAAGTGAAGGTTTCGGCAATTGGTAACGGTTCGGCAATCCCGGTCGACTCAATCAACAGATAGTCGAAGCGGCCTTCGCGGGCGAGACGGGTTACTTCAACCAAGAGGTCTTCGCGCAACGTGCAACAGATACAGCCATTGGTCAGCTCAACCAGCCGCTCTTCGGTGCGGCTGAGCGTCGCTTCGCCGGCGCGCACCAACTGCGCGTCAATGTTGACCTCGCTCATATCGTTGACGATCACCGCTACGCGCAGACCGGCGCGGTTGGCCAGCACGTGATTGAGCAGGGTAGTCTTACCGCTGCCGAGAAAGCCGGAGATCACCGTCACCGGCAAGGGTTGGGATGGAGGAAGGTTTTGGTTCATAGTGATACAAGGTATTAGTTATTTCGAGCGAAAAGAGATGCCGCTCAGGCGACAGTATTAAAATGATACTTTATATCAAAAAGGTTGTCAAGTGAGATCTGTATGGCGTGCGGCAGTTTGACTGCTGCACGCCATAGGAGGCGCCACTGCGTGTCAAATCCCGATTGCGCACATATCACGCTATGAACACATCATGCGGCAGGCTGACTGCCGCATGATGTGTTTGCACAGCACCCAACCCGCTTAGCTGGCGCCGAGCAGTAATTGGGCCAGAATAATCTTGACGATCGTGGCCGTCGGATACACCATCGCGTAGCCAATATTGGGCGCTTCGTTGCCGGTCTGTTCGTTGGCAAAGGCTAGCACAGCCGGTTGGGTCTGCAGGCCGGCCAGCATGCCGGCCAGCAGGCTAAACGGAATCTTGAGCAGCTTGTAGCCGATGAAGAGGGTGGCGAAGGCGACGGGGACGGTAATCAGCGCGCCGCCGAGGAAGAGCAGCAAGCCGTTGCCTTGGGTGAGGGTGGTAACGAAGCTGTAGCCGGATCGGGTGCCGACGCCGGCGAGGAAGAGGGTCATGCCAACTTGACGTAAAGTAAGATTGGCGCTGTAAGGCAGGCTCCAGACGATCGGGCCGGTGCGCCCGCGCCAGCCGAGCACGAGGGCGACAATCAGCGGCCCGCCGGCCAACCCAAGCGAGAAGCTGCCGCCGCCGGGGAGCGGGAATGGGATTAGGCCAACCAGCATGCCGAGCGCCATGCCCAACCCCAACGAGACCACATCAACCTCGGCCAGCGAACGGTACGAGTCGCCGAAGAAATGAGTCACGCGCTCCATATTGTCGCGCTGGGTGACAACCCGCACCCGATCGCCAAGCTCAAGGGTGGTGTCGCCGTGGGGTAAGATCTCGGCATCGCCGCGGCGGATGCGGGTGATTACGGCCCCCATCGCCGAAGGCAGATGCAAGTCGCGCAATGGCACCCCCACTACCGCCGGATTCGAGACAAAGATGCGGCGGTAGTCGAGTGTATGCCGGTCGAGTTCGAGTTGTTCGGGGTTAGGTTCGCCCAAGGCTGCAGTGACGCGCTCGACAGCTTCGGGTGAACCGACGATATTAATCAGATCGCCGGGCGTGAGCTGGGCCAAGCCGGTGGCCAGTTCGATCTGGCCATTGTGTTGGTGGCGGCTAAAGATCACATTCCACTTGTTCTTCTTGACCAATTCGGCGATAGTCTGCCCGGCCACAGCCGGATTGGTCACGCGAATGGTACGGTTGATCAGGTGCTCACCCACGGCGCCGAGTTCGCGCAATTGTTGGGCTTCGCGTTCGAAGTCAATACGCCAGAGCCGGCGGGTCAAATAGATAGCGAGGATCATACCCAGTACACCAACAGGGTAGGCGACCGAATAGCCGACCACCGGCTCGGCGCGCAACGCCTCATCGGCGCTGAGTTGGGTGAGTTGTTCGATCACGGCTGCCAGCGCCGGGGTGTTGGTCAAACTGCCGGTAAACAAACCGGCGGTCTGCGCGCTACTGATGCCAAGGATGGCGCGGATCAAGAGGGCAATCCCGGCAGCGGAAACCAACACGCCGCCGATGAACAAGTTGTTGCGCAATCCGCGCCGGCGCAGCGAATTGATGAAACCGGGGCCGCTGCTGAGACCGACGGTGTAGACAAAGATCACCAGACCCAGTAGGTAGATGATGTCAGGCAGACGTAGACGCTGGTCGATTGCGCCGAAAGCTAGCCCAACAAAGAGCACGGCTGCCACACCAAGGCTGACGCCGCCGATGCGGATGCGCCCGATGAGGTAGCCGATCGCCGATACGGTAAAGAGGAGCAGGAGCGGATTGCTTGCCAGAATGTCAATCATACGGGTGCTCGCTTCGTGAAGCGTGATCAGACTGGGATCACGCTGGTCATACTCTCGTCACATCCCGCCGTGTATGGTATCATGCACGTGTCAACCCACGGTTAAGAAAGAGGGATCGTATGATTACCGAGGAGATGGTGCGCGCGGCGCTGAAGAATGTGATTGATCCTGAGATTGGCCTTGATGTGGTGAATCTCGGTCTCGTGTACCGGGTCGATATTCTCGACGGCGGGAAGACGGTCGATATCGATATGACCCTGACCACGCCGGCTTGTCCAGCGGGGCCGCAGATTCTGCAACAGGCCCAGCGGGAAGTTATGGCGTTGAAAGAGGTCTACAAAGAGCTGGAGAACGTCAAGATCAATCTGGTATGGACGCCCTTCTGGAATCCGTCGATGATGTCGGAAGAGGCGCGGGAGGAGCTAGGCTTTTTCTAGCGGCTATCGCGAGTGGCCGGTTTTGGTGGCGCTGGCCACTCGTTCCATTATAGACAGCATGCAATACAAGGAGGTATTGTAATGTCAACTCTTGCCCCACCCGCTTTACCGGCCTATACCGAAGAAGATCATGCGGTCTGGGCAACGCTCTGCGCCCGCCAAGTTCCCCGGCTTGAACGGTACGCCTGCCGTCTGTTCCGCGCAGGATTTCGCCAGCTCAACCTTGATCTCACCCGCCTGCCTGATCCGGCGCAGGTGAGCGAGCGGTTGGTCGGCTTCACCGGATGGACGCTATGCGACGCGCAGAACGAGTATCTCAACCCAACCGAGTGGTTCGAGCACATTGCCGAGCGGCGCTTCCCGGTGACCAACTATATCCGGCGCATGGACGAGCTTGATTTCACGCCGATGCCGGATCTCTTTCACGAATACATCGGCCACCTCGCCTTCTTTACCGACCGGCGCTTTGCCGAGATTGCGCAGGCGTTCGGCCCGCTCTACTTTGCCGGCGACGAACGGCAGCGACTGGAGATTGCCCGGTTGTGGTGGTACAGCATCGAGTTCGGCTTGATTCGTGAAAATGGCGAGTTACGCGCGTTTGGCGCCGGTTTGCTTTCGTCAATCGGCGAACTCGATCACGCGTTTGCGCCGGATACGCCGCGGGAGCCGTTCGACATCCGGCGGGTAGCGAACACACCCGGCGCGGCGTATTCTATGCATGAAACCTACTTTATTTTAGAGGATCTGGAACACGTGGCGGCTATCTTGCGCGCATACGCAGCGATGGAAGGGTTGCCGCCAGTAGCGGTGTGATGGCTGGGCAGGCGGTGTGACGGACGGATCACCTTGCCGTCGTTTCCACTCGTGTCAAAACACGGTACAATACCAGTGCAATAAGTAAAGAGTGGAGTTTTGCTATGGTTGGGGTTGCGCAAATGAGTTCGCCTGAGTGGTTCACCGTTGTTGCGGCGATCACTGATGCGCAACACCTTGGCGAGCTGGAAAGCGCGGCCATGAACGCGCTCAAACGAGCGTTGCCGCGGCATCAGGTGTCGCTACAGTGGGTGGGTCAAGGCGAGCCTGAGCCGGGTATGACGGTGCGTGTGCTGGGAGAGGTTGAACAATACGGCTGGTTGCTCATCCATCCGGCTGAACTGACGCCAGCCGAGGCTAAGGCCCTGCAGGCTATTGAACGATTGATTGTTACTGGCTACGAGCGAATCTTGAACCGTTCAGGCCGGAATAGTCTGCAGCAACGGTTGCGCTTCAAGATTGAAGTCCTCCGCGATAGCGACGATCCCGATCTGATTTGCCGCCAGTTTGGCCAAGTACTGAGTGAACTGATCGCGTTACCGGTCAATCTGGGCATTGTAGTGCCGAGCCGGTCAAGCGCATGGCTGGAATTGACGGCGCAGTACAGTGCGCAGCCGGGTGACGGTATCGATCAGCATCGGTTTTGGCCGGTTGATACTGACCTCAGTAGTGTGGTGATCAAGCTAGGCGTACCGATTAGTTCGGTTGCCTATCTCGATGATTGTGGCCGTTACGATGTGCGACCCCATCCCGATCATCAAACCCCGGAAACTGCGCCTAGCTATTGGGTTGGTTCGCCGATCCGTTTCGCCGGCGAGACGCTTGGCGCGGTATACGTCTGCATTACAACCTCTGCGGCACTAGACGAAGCGCAGCGGCAAACTGTCAATGAAGCGGCATATTATGCCGGCTACTTGCTGCGGCCGATCATCTTGCAGCGGGTAGCGCAGCGCGCGCAGCAACAACAGGAAGCATGGATGAACATCGTGTCTGCGAGCGCGCATCTCGTGGATCCGGAACGTGCGCTGCAAACGATGCTCGATGCGAGCTGTCGTTTGCTTGACGTAGAAGGGGGCGGGTTGTTTCTCTATAATGAAGCGCAGAACGACTTAGTCTTCCGTTATGCCTTCGGCAGCCAGTCGCATAAGTTGCTCGGTTTCCGAATACCCTTGACTCAAGGCATTGTTGGTCAATCGTTTACTACCGGCAAGCCGGTGATCATCAACGATGCCACCCACGATCCACGGCGCAGTTATACGCTTGATCGAATCGTTGGCGTCACCTGCAACAATCTCATTAATGTGCCCTTTGCGACGCCGGCCGGGGTGCGGGCCAATTTGCAATACATCAATCGCCGCAGCGGTGCGCCGTTTTCTGAAACCGATACCGAACAGATCTATGCTATCGCCGGCCTGATGAGTTTAGTGCTTGACCATTCGCAACAATGGGCCAAGGTTGAGACCGGCATTATCCGCCAGATGCGTGATCTGGATCGGTGGAATGCCGAACTGCGGTCAGTGTTAGCGCTCAATCGCGAATTGTTAAGCGCTGCATCGCAAGAACAGCTCTTCCGGTTGATTATTGACACCATCAGCCAACGCATGCAGTTCCTTGGCGCGGCCCTCTTTGTCAATCGCCGCGAGCATAGCGTTCACCCCATGCTTGAATGCGTGGCGGCGACGGGCGGGTTGGCCGGCGAGTTTCTGCTCGGCACGTATCTGGCGGCCGGACGGCTAGATGTCTTAGTGAATGAGTGGTCGTTTGGCGAGCACTGTTTCTTGCTGAACCGGCGCAGCCCGACCTTTGCCGTATTGTTCGATTTGCCGCCGCCACCCAATGGGCAGCGTATCGAAATTGGCTTGAACCAGTGGGATACTGATGATCTGCTGGTGGTGTTGTTGCGCGCCGCCAACCGTGAGGTACAGGCGGTGTTACTGCTCGATCAACCGGTGAGCGGGCAACGACCAGCGATGGCTGATCTGCAAGCGTTGACCGTTTATGCCAGCATTGCCGGCGCAGCGATTGATATGGCGCTGTTGCGCGATCGCCAGCAGCGGAGCCTTGAACGCTTGACCGCCCTCAATGGGTTGGGGATGGTGATCCACTCGCAATCGTTGCCGCAGCCGCAAGTCTTGGAAATGACAGCGCGGGGCATGGTCGAGATCGTCAGCGCCAAATGGGCTCAGACCGTGCTATTTGACGAAGACCGTGATGAGCTGCGCATCGAGCGCACGATCGGCGCCTGCTCATTGAACTACGATGTGGTGATCACGCTTGCCCGGCGCGCAATCCTCAACCGGCGTCCTGTCTTCCGGTCGGCGACAACGGTCGCGCTGCCATTGCGCGGCACTCAGCGCATGATTGGCGTGACGGTGATTGGCGGCGATCGCGCCCTCGATTCGGCCGATATCGAAATGTTGATGTTGTACGCTACCCAAACGGCAATTGCTATTGAGAGCATGCGCTTGTTGGAAGAGGTGCGGCGCGGGCGTGATAATCTGGCCCGGATTATGGCGACGATCGAAGATGGCTTGCTGCTGTTTGCGGCCAATGGCACGGTGATCGTCGCCAACGAGGCGTTCGCGCGCTTGACGCATACCGCCGAATGGTTGCCGCCGCTCCAGCGGATCGATGGCTTGTCGATGCATGAGCTGCTGGAGCAGTGGACGGCCCAGCGGTTGCTCGATCCAACGACCGTGACTCATCTGCAACGATCGCTTACGGCGTCGGGCGCGACGGGTGAGTTGGCCGGCAGTGATGGCGTCTTTGCATGGACATTAACGCAGGCGAGTGATTTTGCGGCGGGTCATGCGCAGACGTTTCTGCTGACCATTCGCGATGTGACTACGGCGAAAAAGGCCGAGCGATTGCGGGCCGATTTAACGCACATGATGATTCACGATCTGCGCCAGCCGCTAAGCAGCATTATGCTGGCCTTCGAGCAGTTGGTGAGTGAATTGGGCAATCTCTTGACGGAACGCCAGCAACAGGCGGTGCGCATTGGCCAGAACAGCGCCCGGCAATTGCTCAATCTGGTGAATACGATGCTCGATATTGGCCGGCTGGAGAGCGGCCAAATGCCGCTTGATCGCGAGCCGTTGCCGATCGAGAGCTTGATCGAGCGTGTGATTGATCCGTTAATGATCCAAGCGCAACTGAAGGGTGTGAAGGTCTTGCGGCGGATCGATCCGCAGGTGCGCATGCTCTTTGCCGATAGCGCAATTATTGCGCGTGTGCTGCAAAATTTGCTGGACAATGCCCTGAAATTCAGCCCACCCAATAGCGCCATTACCGTTGAGGTCAACGTGGCGCCAGCCAATGGTCCTGATCAGACGTTCAGCTTTTCTGATGATTTAACGGTATCCATCCCCGGTGATCGGGTAGCGCACATTGTGGTGCGTGATCAAGGGCCGGGGATCCCGCCGGAAGAGCAAGAGCATATCTTTGAGCGGTTTAGCCAAGTTGGCCGCTGGCGGAGCGAAGGTAGCGGGTTGGGGTTAGCGTTCTGCCGATTGGCAGTTGTGGCGCATCAAGGATCGATTTGGGTCGAGAGTGAACCTGATCGCGGCAGCGCGTTTCATTTCACGCTGCCGCTGGCTGAGATTCGGGGTGAGTGACCGCTACGCACCGAGTAGTTGTTGGCGGGTCTCGGCAATGTAGCGTTGCAATCGTTCGGGATCAGGCTTGTCGGTAGGCAGGATCAAGATAAAATGGCTAAAGATCTCTGATCGATCGCGCAACAAATCGAGCCAGCCGGCGTCTGGCTGTTCGCGGCGGAATGCTTCGAGATGGACATCAGCAAACGCGCGCAGCGGTTCGGCAGTGTCAGGAGTAAGGTGCGCTGCCGGGCCGGCGAGGTAGTAGTTGGGTTGGCTGCTGCCGATCGGCGTATCAACCGGCACGAGATGACCAACGATCACCTCATCGAGTTCGAGGCGCAGCGAGGCATGGCTGTCAGCCAAGATAACGAGATCGCCGGTCAAGAGGTCGCGCAGATTGGCGCCGGCGTTGGGCCGCAGCCGCTCGACACGATAAGGCCGCAAGCGCACATCAACCCACGTTGGCAATAATTGGCGCTCAAGGTCGCCGAGATCGCTCTGATCCAGATTCGTTGCCAGTCGCGTGACCAACGTGTGCCCATCGGCTTGGCGGTAATCAAACGCAAACCAGACCATAAATCGGTCGGCGCCGTAGCCTTCGCGTTCGTTCAATTCGGCCAACTGCTCAAACTGATAACGCCCGTTCCAATAGCGATCAAACGCGGTGCGGAGATTGGCGGCGTCAGCCTCGGTTGCGAGGGCCAGAATGCGCTGGAGCACATTGTCTTGGGCGTTGCGCAAGCGCAACTGCTGGCTGCGCCATTCTTCTTCTTGACGTAAGTGGCAGTCTTTGTATTTACGGCCGCTGCCGCAGTAACAGGGATCATTGCGGCCGAGTTTGGGCGCTCCGGGTCGAGCCATAGCTATCTCCCCTTCGTTAGCAAAACAAACCGCCTGATGATAAACGCAAAGGCGCGAACGCGCAACGATAGCTATTCTACACTCAACGCCAAGCGCATGCCTAAGAATTGATTCCGCATGGCGGGCTGTAACCGAAAGCGGCAGGCGCAGCGCGCATAACCGTTCGGGTTGGCGTAGCAGCCGCCGCGCAGGATCCGGCGTCCCGGCGCGTTAGGGTCTTCACGGCCATCGTCAGGCCGGTACGGGTATGGCTGGTCGAGCGAGGCCGTCCATTCCCAGACATTGCCGGCCATATCTTCGATGCCGTAGGGGCTGCGACCACCGGGATAGACGCCGGGAGGGTTGGGCGCCGCGCGCCCGCTCTCGCGGGTGTTGGCGAGATGGGGGTGAAATTCATCACCCCACGGAAAGCGGCGGCCATCGACGCCACGGGCGGCATATTCCCATTCGGCCTCGGTGGGCAGGCGAAAATGCAGCCGTTGCGGTGGCGGCAACGATCGGCCACTGGCATCGATCAGGCGCATGTTCAGATCAGGCTGGCAACTCAGCCATGCGCAAAAGGCCTGCGCCTCGTGCCAGTTGATGTCAGTCACCGGCAGGGAGGCAATGGCCGGCGGCGGGAGCGGGCCGTGCCAGATGGGTGGCGGCGGCGCCGCGCCAGCGGCGACGGCATAGGCGTAGAGGGCGGCGCTGAGCGGAGTTTGGGCGATAGCGAAGGCCGGCAGCGTCACCTCGTGTTGCGGCGTCTCTTCGTGATAACTCTCGCGGGTGCCGCCGTAGCGGCGGGGCCG
>FQKF010049032.1_pt1 | contig 13167 bp, 13 predicted proteins | sample 1504521 | NCBI WGS metagenome assembly FQKF01 (sample SAMEA4475357, study PRJEB15587) | soil metagenome | biome: Soil; feature: Field | place: India | collected 2015-03-11 | depth 0 m
AATAGATGGAATTAATTTTGAACTGGATATCAGTGATTATATGGAATGGTTACTATATTTCGGCATAAATGTTGAGCCAAGGAGTGTTTTATATCAATATGCATCAAATAAAAAAATCATTTTTGATGTTGGAGGAAATTTTGGTGAAACAGCCCTTTTCTTTGCATTGAATGCTTCTTCTGACTCTAAAATCTATGTTTTCGAACCAGACTTACTTTGCTATCAAAAAATATTAAAAAATATTTCTTTGAATAATTTTAAAAATATTATGCCTTATAATTTTGGATTTGGTTTCGAAAACAAGATGTATTTCCTTGGGTCTGATAATGCACATAACAGAGGAGAAAATAAAATACAACCAAAATCGAAATTAAAACCAAATGTTCAGATTAAACGAATGGACGATTTTATTAGGGAAGAAAATATCACATCGGTAGATTTTATTAAAATTGACGTTGAGGGTTTTGAATATAATGTGCTGAAAGGCGGGGAACAAACCATTAAAGAATTCAGACCAGTTCTATTTGTAGAGGTTAATGATAAAAATCTTGAATATCAGGGAAGTTCCGTAACCGATTTGATTCTTTTCCTCGAGAAATACTATAGGAATATCATTAGAGCCGACAATCTGGTTCCTGTGAATTCTACCATGCAATTTAAAAATGTTCATTTTGATATTATTGCGTTGCCGTGAATCCCAAAAAAAATATAGTTTATATCATTTCGCACGTTAGTAAGTCATATATTTTTGAATGGACTATTCATTATCTGGACAAATCGAAAAACAATTACATTTTTATATTATTGAATGAAGGTCCTACCGATTTAGAGGAATTTATTTTAAGGTCAGGACTAATTGTTCATAGAATTCCCTATCGGGGTAAAAAGGATTTTGTTTTCTGCTTTTGGAAAGTTTATCTTATTTTAAAAAAATCAAGAACCGACATTGTACATGCTCATTTATTTGAAGCGTGTTTGATTGGTTTACCCGCTGCCTTTTTGGCCGGTGTAAAAAAAAGAATTCATACCAGACATAATGCTACATATCACATCAAATATCATCCCTGGGCTGTTAAATATGACAAATTGATAAATAAATTATCCACACACATTATTGCCATAAGCGAAAACGTAAAAAACATTATGATTAAATATGAAAACGCTTCAGCAAAAAAAATTCAGGTGATTTATCATGGTTTTGATTTTAACTATATATCCAATATTTCTACCCATAGAATTGAAAACATAAAAAAGAAATACGGCATTCCTTCAAATGTCATTATCATTGGAGTAATATCAAGATATATAGAATGGAAAGGGGTTCAATTTATTATACCTGCCATTAAAAAATTTATGGAATATGAACCTTCATCGTTTCTCATATTAGCGAATACCGAAGGACCATATGAATTTTATATCCGTGCTTTATTGAATACAATACCAAATGATAAGTATAAGGAAATAAAATTCGAGCCGGATGTTTTTGCGTTATTTCGCTGCTTTGATTATTTTATTCATGTTCCCGTTGATTTGGAGTCTGAGGCTTTCGGCCTTGTTTATATTGAAGCCATGGCTAGTAAAATACCAACTGTAATAACACTTTCCGGAGTTGTCTCTGAATTTGCTGAACATAAAAAAAATACTTATGTGGTGCCGTATAATGACAGTGAAAAGATTTATCATTCTTTAACAGAACTTCATAATCAATCTGAACAAAAGGATTGGATGGTCAATAATGCTTATGTTGAAGTTAAACGCCGTTTTGATATATGTAAGTTAATTAACTATTTGGAGCGATTATATGAATAATTTCCCTTTTTTCTCAATAATTATTCCGGTTTATAATCGTGCCCATCTTATAAAAAAAACCATTCAAACTGTACTGAATCAGAGTTTTAAGGAATATGAAATCTTAGTTGTTGATGATGGAAGTACAGATGACATATTAGAGGTTATTCATTCCATTACTTCCGATAAAATTCGTTATTTTAAAATTCCTAATTCCGAACGCGGTTTTGCTCGGAATTTTGGTGCAAAGCATGCACGTGGCCAATGGATATGTTTTCTTGACTCTGATGATTGTGTACATGATAATCACTGTCTGACTGCATTTCAAATAATAACATCAAATCCTGATTTAACCATTTTTCATTTAAATTATGAAATCTTGCATAAAAGCACTAAGCAGGTAATAAAAATTAATCCTGACAATATCATTTATGGAAATGACTTTAGCTGTCATGGCATATTTATAAAAAAATCATTTTTTGATAAATTTAAATTTATTGAAGACCGAACTATTGCCGGTTTGGAGGACTGGGAACTTTGGCTTCGTATATCGGCTCATACGAAAATAAAGCATTTCCCTGTTGTCACCTCGGCCATCATCCAGCACGATGAACGCAGCGTGATGCAAATTGATAAAGACCGATGGATTAAAAAAGTGGAAACATTTATTCAATATGTGGTTAATAATCCCGATATTCAAAAGAAATACGGCAGTCGAATGCATTTGTTTTATTGTGGTGCCTATTCTTACCTTGCCCTTCATCTGTCTTTTGATTCCAAAAACAGAAAAGACGCATTGCATTATTACTTTAAATCTTTAAAGTATTACCCCGGGTTCTTTTTTTCAAAACGCTCCTTGGCAATTATAAAACGTGTTTTATTCCATGTTTGAATCAATTTTAAATTTTATTTTAATTAGTTGTATATTCAGACAATTTAATATGTCTGTTAAGAAGATACGATTATTTTATGCCTAAAACAAAAAATATTCTTGTTTTAACATATTGGGACTACAACGATGCGCTTATTCAAACCTACACCCTTCCTTATGTGAAAATTATTTCAGAATATCTGAAAGATAATGAAAAGATTTATTTACTGACGTTGAATAGGAATAAAAAAGATATTCCCTCCGAACACCCCAAAATTGAAATTCTCTCATTTCGTTATATTTCATATGGGGGAACCGCTTTCTATTACTATTCTTGGATGTTAATCTCTTTGTTTTATTTGATTCTTACTAAAAAAATCACCCACATTCATGCATGGTGTACGCCTGCAGGGGTATTTGGATATGTTTTGTCGGTTTTAACCGGAAAGAAATTAATAATCGACAGTTATGAACCCCATGCGGAGGCCATGGTGGAAGTGGGAGAATGGAAGAATAATTCCATACCGCATAAAATTCTTTTTTGGTTTGAAAAGAAAATGACGCATAGGGCACAATTTCTGATAGCCACCACCGAAGGTATGGTTAGGGAATATGCCGTATCCAGGTATGGATTTAATCCCGATAAAAAGAACTGGTTCGTCAAACCGGCCTGCGTGGATATAAATTTATTTAAACCCGATGAAAATAAACGTAATGAATTACGAAAGCAATTGAATCTGGAAAATAAAATTGTGGGAATTTATGCCGGAAAATTTGGGGGCTTTTATTTGGAAGATGATTTTTTCCGGTGGCTGAAAACTGCTCAAAATTATTGGAATGAAAAATTTATTTTTATTTTATTGTCCTCGCATACCAAAAAATATATTTATGAAAAGTGTAAAAAATTTGAATTGAATCCTGAGTGCCTCATTCATGATTTTGTTCCGCATCAGGAAGTAGTAAATTATTTAAATATTGCCGATTTTGGCATAACGCCCGTCAAGCCTGTCTATACCAAAAAATTTTGTTCTCCCATCAAAAACGGAGAGTACTGGGCTATGGGATTGCCTGTTATCATCACAAAAGACATTTCAACTGACTCGGAAATAGTCGAGTCGGAAAATGCGGGGTATGTAGTGAAAGAATTAAATGATCATGAGTATTTAAAATCGGTTCAAAAGATGAATGAAATATTGAATAATGTAAATAAAAGCAAAATCATCCACCTGGCTTCCAAGTACCGGGGTTTTCAGGAAGCCCAAAAAGTTTATGAAACAATATACAGCGAATAATTGCCAAAAACTTTTTCAGTTTAGATTTAACTTATAAATTTAGGCAGTATTTGTATGGATTTTTCTCAGGCTATATTTAAATATACCACTGAAAGCATCATCGTTGTAAATGATAAGGGAGAAATAGAGGCATTGAATCCGGCATCGGAACGAATTTTTGGGTATGAAGAACATGAATTGTTGGGTAAGAAAATAGAAATATTAATTCCGCAGGCAAATCGAAAAAATCATGAAAAGTACCGGGAAGAGTATGTAAAATCTCCGCATTCCAGACCGATGGGAAAAAATCTGAATATACGCGGTGTTCATAAAAGCGGTAAAGAAATTCCCTTACAGGTCAGCTTATCTTATTTTAACAGTAATAATCGTTTATATGTTATATGTTTTGTTATAGATGATACCGAACGCTTTGAATATGAAGAACGAATAAAAAAAATCAATGCCGAGCTGGAAGAAAAAGTCATGATGCGGACCCGGATTTTACAGGAGGCCATGCATGCCCTTGAAAAATCCCGTGAGGAACTTCAACGCAGTTTGGAACATGAAAAGGAACTGAACGCCATGAAAACCCGCTTTGTGTCCATGGCTTCACACGAATTCCGAACTCCCCTTAGCACCATTCTATCCTCGGCTACCCTCATTGAAAAATATGCCGAAAAGAATGAAAAAATTCTTAATCATACCAGAAAAATAAAAAATTCCGTTTCGAATCTTACATTCATACTTAATGATTTTTTAAGTGTCGGAAAACTGGAAGACGGTAAAATTTCTGCAACGGCCAAGGAAATAGTGTTGAATTCTTTTATCAGTGAATTGGTATCGGATATGCAGGGAGTTCTAAAATTAAATCAAAAAATAATAGTTCATGAACCCAAAGATACTATTTCCTTGATTTCAGACCCTAATATGCTTCGGAATATTTTGATTAACCTGATATCCAATGCCATTAAGTTTTCCGACGAGGGTAAGCTTATAAAATTGTTTTACGAAAAACAGAACGGGAATACCATAATATCGGTTAGCGATGAAGGCATGGGAATTCCCGAAGAAGAGCAAAAGCATCTTTTCACTCGCTTTTACAGGGCTGAAAATGTAACCAACATTCAGGGCACCGGTTTGGGTTTGTATATCGTTAAAAAAATGGTGGAACTTTTGAAAGGAAACATTACATTTGTTAGTAAAATAAATCAAGGTACCACATTTACCATAACAATTCCTGACTATGACTAAAATTTTAATCATTGAAGATCAGCCCGACATAAGGGAAAATGCGGCTGAAATTTTAGAATTGGCCGGATATAAGGTTTTTCAGGCAGAAAACGGTAAAAAGGGTGTTGAATTGGCTCAAAGTGAATTACCCGATTTGATTTTATGCGATATTATGATGCCTGTTTTGGATGGTTATGGTGTATTGAATATTTTGGAAAAGAATCCGCAAACGGCTTCCATCCCTTTTATTTTTTTAACAGCAAAGTCAGAACGTACCGATTTGCGAAAAGGTATGGAAATGGGCGCCGATGATTATATTACCAAACCCTTTGACGACTCGGAACTCTTAAGAGCCATTGAAGCCAGAATCAGAAAAAAAGAGATTTTAAAAAAGTCCTATGAAACCGGCTTGGGTGGATTTATGGACTTTCTGAAAGATGTGAGGTCGTTGAGTGATGTCATACTTCAATTAGACGATAAACGCCTGAAAAATTATGCTGCCGGAGACGTGATTTACTCGGAAGGAAACCGCCCAAACTTTTTATATTTGATAAAAAAAGGTAAAATTAAAGTGTTTAATTTTCACGAATACGGAAAAGAGTTTATATCGGAAATTTGCATGGACGGAGACTTCTTTGGATATATACCCATTCTGGAAGATAAACACTATGTCGATAATGCCGAGGCCATGGAGGAATCTGAAGTTTTTTTAATTCCCCGCGACGAGTTTACACGTTTGTTGTTTAGTCATCCGGGCGTTACGGAAAAATTTATTCAAATGCTTTCAAAAAATATAGAAAGTAAGGAGAAGAATTTAGTTGACCTGGCCTATAGTTCGCTTCGCAAAAGGGTTTCGAATATTCTTGTTCAGTTACATGAAAAATCTCTTTCCCAAACCGGGAATGCTGAAATAAAAATAACACGCGACGAACTGGCTCAGATGGCAGGCACGGCGACGGAATCGCTTATCCGTACCCTGAGTGATTTTAAGCAGGAAAAACTCATAGAAAGTAAAGGAAGTACAATCAAAATACTTGAACTCGATAAATTAAAAAACCTACGAGCTTAATTCACTGATTTCTTTTCCCACTTCATTCTGCTTTTTCAACGTCCAGTTGTCGGTTACGGATGTTTCAAGATAAGTTCTTCCCGATTTTCTGAATACCTGAACGTGAAGCCCCAGTTTTTCTTCAAATAATTTCTCGACTTCATTTACCGTCATATCTTCTTGAATTTCAATTTGTCCTGATTTATCAGTCAACTTTGAAATGAGGGTGTTTTTATCCACCATCTGTGATTTAGGACTACCTTCGTAGGAATGATGTTTTTTGGTGAAAAATTCAATTTTTAAATAAGGAAACTCCTTTTCAAATATTTTTTGAATATCGGATATTTTTAAATTTTTATTTCCGTTTAATATGATGTTCATAGTTATGTCTAATTTTGAATGGATAAAACAATATGTTTGACTTTTTCGGCCACCTTTTCGGTGTGTGTTTGACGGAACATTTTATATAAACCGCCGTGTTTTTCACTGAATACGACCACAACTTCCGGTTTTTTTTCTGCGCTGAGTTTTCTCAGTCCGCTTTCGAAATCCTTTGCTCTGATTTCCTGAACATTCCATTTCTTGAAATCCTTGGTATAATTGTATTCGTATATATCAGGCCATTCATCATCCGTATGAATGTGCACCAATTCCGTTTTTAAGTTCAATGCAGACAACACTTTTTCAGCTTTTTGTATCAGTGACTTTTGAATTAATCGCTTATTATCAACAAGTATAACCGCATTCAGTTCACCTTCGGGTAAGTGAAAGATATCGCCGTCTTTAACAATCATTAAAGGTAAGTCCAAATCTCCACTGATTTTTACGCCGGTACTTTTATTTATTTTTTCCAAAATACCCTTACGTGCATGATATCCCAAAACCAATGCCAAATATTTATTCCTGTTTTTGCGGATGCTTTCCGTATAAGCTCTTAATGACAAAAAACTGCTTTTTAAGGTTACTTTAACAGGACCGGACTCGGGAATTACTTTGAAAATTTCCGATTTCAGTTTTTCCTCATCCCGTTTTTGGACTTCCCGGTAATCAATAAAGTATAAACCGGAATTGGAATATATAACGGGGAAATCCTGAAGATGGAATACTTCCAATTCACCTCCGCCGCGCAAACAATATTCGTGAGCGAACTTCAGGGCTTCCTTTCCGGATGAAGTAAAATCAAAACCCACTAATAGTTTTTTTGTTGATTTCATATTTTTTTATTTATTGAATATTAAATAATCCAACGTTATTCTTGCCCATGAGCCGGGTATAATAATTAAAAACACCAGTAATACCAACCGGGGCCAAACGTGCTTTGTATCCCACATGGGTTTCATCCATGAAAAAAAAATGGAAATCAAAACCATTTCTGAAAGCAATACAAATAATACATAAGTCCTGAGAATTCCTAACAGCAATAAAACACCACCGACTAATTCGACCCAGCTTGACCCGTTTATTAATACCCGACCTAAAAAGGGGTTTAAATTCATTTTTTCAAAATTGTCGGAAAAGTATTCATGAATAGCATTAGCCCCCACCTTAAAAATCTTATCGTATCCCTGAAAAATGAAAAGAAAAGAAAGCATAATCCGAACCATCAATTCAAGGATAAAATATTTCGCTTCCATTTGTTGGCAAAGTTATTTTTAACCTATGCCTGTAAAACTGACCAAAATCATTTTTTTGAATGATATTCCTCATATAACAAACGCATAGCCAAACATACCTTTGCTTAAAAATAAAAAACTATGGAAACCAAAAAGATTTATGAATTACACGAAGAACATACCGCTTGGTTAAAAGAAGTGGACTTTTTCCGCGATGAGCTTCAAATCATGCAAAAACGCCTGGATGAAATTGCATCCAAATACACAAAAGCGGATGTCTTAAAAGAAGTGGAGCATTTTCAAAATCAGTTTAAAATTCATCGGAATCACTTGGATGAATTGGCTCATGGCGCCCGTGAACATGAACAATTTCTTCAAAATAAACTTAAGCAAAATGACACGGCCGCCGACAAGCAACGTTCATTCGACCATCCCCTGATGCGTGAGCGTTTTCAAACCCAGGAAAAAATGTTCAACGAACTCCGTCATGAATTCAACAAATTCTTAAGTAAAACCATGTAAATCAAAATAATATGGAAACAAGCATACAAACACAAAGCAATTAGAAAAAAAACGTTTTCAAAAATTTTACCGATGCCGTTCAATTCTCCTATTTTGGTGTAATTTCGTTCACCATTACGGTGGGCAGCTGTTTGGGCGGAATTACGGCCATGTATCTGTTTGAAAACAAGGCCCCCGTTTGGATGATTGCCCTGAGCATCGTGGCGGCTATGGCCAATAATGTGGCTGCTATTGCACAGGTTCCGGCCAAATGGTTAATCCGGGTGTTTTTTACTTGCGTAATAACCCTGGTATTATTGATTACGGCATCCTTTCTGATTTAGGTAAGGGCGTGGGGTATCAGTTGTAAATAACCAACGTATTCCCGTCATAGGATGTGGCGTATTGCTTTAAGTGCCAGGGATTTCCTTGTATGGGCGCTCCGTCCACAATTTGCCAGGCGGCACCGCTAATGGTGTCTTTTAAGGTATAATTATCGTTCAATACCACCACGCGCGACGCAGCCGAGTTCGGATTGGCCGGCGAAGCTCGTTCGATTGCTACAAAATCCTGCTGCGATTTTTTATAAACCACAAGACCTTGCAGGCCTGCTCCGTTGATATAAACCCATCCGCCGGGGTTTTGAAGTTGAAAATACTGAGGGTCGTTCGGATAGATAGTAATGTTAACGGGAACATAAGGCACCGGATGTTCCGGATTCTGATTTTGCGGCGATTTTTTCTTCCGACATTGACCAAAAAGCAATACCATTCCCATAAGGATATAATAAGAATAAACCCTACAGGCCTTTGTCACCATAGATGTAAATGTAAACAAATTTTATTTTGACGCGTTTAATGTACAAATACCTACGGGCATTCTGTAATTCAGCGGATTTGAAATAGTATTCATACAGGTAAACCATTTAATGAAAAGGGAGGATTTAATAATCAATCGTATATTTTCATATTGCCTATTATATTCATATTATCAATGTCAAAACTTTATATTACAAAAATAAATAAATATACACTAATAAAATAAAAATATGTATATTTACAATATATAAACAAGCGACACTGTTCCTAAAGGCATGGTATTAAAATCTGACATAGAGAAATCATTTTATGAGCAACAACAATCATTGCGATTATTTAAACCCGGAGTGGAAAGGTATTTTCTGAGAAATTTTAAACCGCATCCTTCACACATAGAAGTAATTACGGGCGTCAGGCGTTCGGGGAAAAGCACGTTCATAAAGCAGCTTTTATTAAAAAAATATCCGGGCGCTGTTTTTTTTAATTTCGAGGACTCGCGTATTTATGGTTTTGAGGTATCCGATTTTCCGAAACTGAATGAATTAATCTTGCCGTATCCGGATGCTGTTTTTTTGGATGAAATACAAAATGTTAGTGGTTGGGAGGTATATGTTCGTCAGTTACACGAACACGGCGTAAAAATATTTGTTACCGGTTCGAATGCTTCCCTGCTTAGCCGGGAGTTAGGAACCCGTCTCACCGGACGTTACGTAAGGCACGAAGTGTTTCCGTTTTCCTATGCCGAATTTTTACGCTTTACGGGTAAAAAAGACACGCAGGAGTCGTTTGAACAATACCTGATGCATGGCGGATTTCCGGAATATCTTTCATCCGGCAACCCGGAAATATTGCAACTGTTACTGAAAGACATCGTTTGGCGCGACATTGCCGTGAGGCATCAGGTGCGTTCCACCCGCATACTCATGGAAATGACGTTATATTTGATTTCCAATGCCGGAAAGGAAACCACATTCAATTCACTCAGAAAAGCGTTTGGTTTGGGCTCGGCCAATACGGTATCCGATTTTCTTCATTGGCTGGAAGATGCTTATCTTTTATTTTTCCTTCCCAGGTTTTCCTATAAACCTAAAAACATTGCAGTAAATCCGCGTAAGGTGTATGTGGTTGACAACGGGCTGGCCATGGCCAATTCATTAAGTTTTAGCGAAGACAGGGGGCGTTTGCTGGAAAATTTGGTATATCTGAACCTGCGAAGAACTTTCGGCGAGTTGCATTATTTTAGGGAAGACAAGGAATGCGACTTCGTGGTGATGAAGCAAAAAAAATGCCTTTTTTTAATTCAGGTGTGCCTTGAACTGAACGGAGATAACCTACACAGAGAAACCCGGGGGCTGAAAGAAGCCATGGACTTTTTTAACATGAAAGAAGGATACATTCTAACCTTGAAGCAAAAAGACAAATTAAAAACAGAAAACAAAACCATTCACGTAACCACCGTCAGGGAATTTTTTAAGGAATGAGGGTATGGGATTTTTTTCGGTTTGGATTCAGATTAAAATATACGGATATATGTATGCGATTTTCGTTTATGCCTTTTACGAAAAATGGATGGTAGGTTCTGTCATAAAAATAACCGCGCAGTTCCACCATAACCTTTTGCAGGAATCTGTATAATAGCGAAAGGGAGACAGCCGTAGAGGTATAGGTATTAAAAAAGCTTCTGAAATAATGATTATATAAACCACTGGAATTTATTTTTTTTTGGTTTATATTGTTGAATCCGTAATGCACATAATGATATCCGTTTTCCCTGATCCAGGAATAACCTAATTCCATTTGCCACTCCTTACGGATTCCGAATCTTTTTAAAATTCCAATGTTATCAAAACTACCTGTACCTCCAATTTGTCCGGGTACCCCCGTGCTTATGAAATACCATAGGGTTTTTCTTACGGAAATGCCTACATCAATTGTATTGTTTATGAAATTAAAACCGAACATAAAGCATTTACTTACATAGGGAAAATCATTATTTAAGATATTATCTTTAAAAGGATTTTTATAAAAAGAAAGCCCGATGTTCAATTCCAATGAGTACTTTTCAGGAATACTGTCCTGAGCCATAAGACACTTTACAAATAAAATTATAATTTTAATTTTAAAGGAATTTCTATGCATAAATAATGATGTGTTATGTGAAATATAATTAAAGATGGGACCCATTCGGAAGGAGCCAAATTATATTCTAAAAATTTTATTTTATGTTTATAACTTACGTTTAGCCACTTAAATCTACAAACGATTCCATTTTCTATGCCTATATAATGGCCAGGAAAAACAAAAAAGTTTTTATCTATATATGTGTTATACCTTTCATAAAGCAAACCCAAACTCCAGCGGAATTTATTTTTTTTATCTATGTTAACTGAATAACCTATGACGTTTGTAAGGATTCTGTAAAGTATGGGTTTATCCTGATATAAATTATAACCATAATTATAAATGGTGAATTTTGGAGGTGGAACAATAATAAAAGCAGTGAAGTAATTCCTGTAGAACAATTGTTTTTTTTGGTCTTTTGTTAAATTGAAGTTTAATCCAACGTTAGATGCTATACTTGGCCCTTCATTAAGTCGTGTAGAAAAAACATTAAAACCCAAATCGAAATTGATATATCGTTCATTTTTTTGTGCTCGACAAATTAGAAAAAAAAGGCAGGCATTAATAATAATTATAACCTGCCTGATTCTTAAAACGCTTCTTTTCATTCAAAATTAATCCCTATGAACATCAAAATGATTTATACCATAAAAGTGTGAGTAATAGGCATATCCTAAGCTTCCGATGTTATTATCTCCTAAACCAACATCTATAGGACGGCAATGAAACCTGCTGTAAGTTTCATCCACAAAAGAGCCAAACATTATACTCGTAGATTTAAAGGAGGGATTATAACAGCTGGGGATTAAAAACGTTTTTCCATTAATAATCCACCAGTCATGTTCATAAACGCACCAAAGCAAATCATTATTTTCCGTTGTGGTTGTATATATTACTTTAGAAATATCAGTAAAACAATTGCAATTTACAACATTTGCAGGAACTTGACCTAAGGTAACAAAATATCCAGCTCCGGGATTACCAACAAATGTTTTTACTTCACTCGCACCGGAAGCATCGTAATGATATGCAATATTCATGCCTTCAAAATAAACGGCATGAGGCCCTATTTGAGACCCTGGACTATTTCCTCCTCCGGAATTCCCTCCGCTACCCTGAGAGGGCCCGGAACTTCCTCCGGTATTACACCCTCCATTTACAATAGTGGGCACATAAATTCCTCCGTCGCCGTCATTTACATCAACCATGGTAAATACATATCCTTCCGGAGATACATAAGGCGAGGTGCCGTTTTTAATTAAGCCCGGATTCATGATAAATAATGGGATTTTTGAATTTTTTGCCTGTTGTTCCGATATCAGCTCCAGTTGAATTTGACCATTCTTTTTGAAATGCCAACAGGGTATTAAATCAGAATTTCCGTTTGCCTGTCCGTTAGGACTGCCTTCTGCGGGCGCATCATTTCCCAGTGCAAGGCGCATTCCCAAACCAAGGTCTATATCATTTAATGCGAAATTCACACAGTTATTATAATACAATGACATCAGCGGTTGATATTGTATTTCCCCATTATAATTCATCAATTCAAGGGCTATGGATGATGAGAAATCCGTTCCGGCCGGTTTTTCCGGACAAAGTGCAGCCAGTTTTGAATTAAAAAGGGATTTACATATTGCATAGTGACTGAGAAAGTTTGTTACTACCACACCCGTTTTTCCGGTGGACTTGATTTTGTTTAATAAGGTTTGGAAATACTGCGGTTGTTGCAAATATATTTCCCGCATACCTTCCATATACATATATAATCCCCTGATAACTTTTTCTTTTTTAGGGTCGGAAGGATAAATCACATAATCTGCCATGACTTTATTATTTATGGTCTTGGCATTAGTCATTTCATTCGGGTTAAGGTGATTTTTTTCGAAGGCGCTTGTTTCACCTAAAT
>FQKF010200505.1_pt1 | contig 13159 bp, 13 predicted proteins | sample 1504521 | NCBI WGS metagenome assembly FQKF01 (sample SAMEA4475357, study PRJEB15587) | soil metagenome | biome: Soil; feature: Field | place: India | collected 2015-03-11 | depth 0 m
TCATGACCATTCCAGTGCTCCTTTCCGCCACGCATACACAAGACCGACAACCAGGATTGCAATGAAAATCAGCGCTTCAACAAAGGCCAGCAGCCCTAGCTGGTTAAAGGCGACTGCCCAAGGGTAGAGAAACACCGTTTCCACGTCAAAAATGACGAACACCAGCGAAAACATGTAGTAGCGGATGTTGAACTGAATCCAGGCTCCGCCGATTGGCTCCATGCCGGACTCATAGGTAGTGCGCCGCTCCACGCCAGCTCGCTTGCTGGGACGCAGCACCCAAGACAACCCTAGCGCTAAAAACGGAACGATGCCACAGACAATGAGGAATCCTAGAAGGTATTCGTAGCCTCTGAGAACAAACACGAAGTCACCTGCCACTTGATTAGCTTAAGTGCAACACTAGAATGCGGCCCTGCAAGCGCAGCCCGATGAAGCTTAGTTAGTGAAACATCAGGACTCGACAAGCCGAATCTCTGATAATGTTACTCTCTTTTTACATTGTTTTGAGAGCCTGAACTGTTTGCAAGGATTCGGTTTTGTTTGACTAGCCTTCAGAAATTTGAATGGAATGGTTTGATTCAGGATCTCGATACGGCCTCTTGATAAGGCGCATTGCTCATGGTGGGTTTAGATTTGCTGATTATTGTGGTGTATGCGCTGACGCTGGTTTACGTGGCCCGGCAGGCGCTAGGCGAGATGGAAGACTGGGCGACGGTACAGCTTGACCGAGATGGCTTGAAGGAAGAACTGACCCGCGCCGATTTGCAGGGCAAGGTCAATATTAATGTGGGGCTGAAGCCGCGCTATGGGTTTGAGCCAATTACTGATTTGGCACTCAGCATTAGCAATGGATCTCCAGCGCCGATTTATGTGGATTGGGATCGCAGTTCGCTGACCAATTTTCAAGGGCGATCGCGCCGAGTCATCCGAATTACGCCCAGCATGAATCTCGACCTCTCTCGTCCGCAGGTGTTCAGCGTCATTGCACCAGGCAAGTCTCTCAGCGAGCGGATCGTAGCAGAAGACATGCTGAAGCGTACCCCAGAAGGCATTTTGCAGGTGGCTGCGCCGCTGGTAGACCTGGGTGCAGCGCGGGGACTGCCCGATGACGGCAAGCTAGAGTTTTCGCTGCGGCTTTTGCTGCTGCTGGTGGAGCAAGAGCGCCAGGTCGATGACGACGTAACCACCCACGCCGTTCTCTGTCGCTTCATTGTCCGCCGCATTCCCTGGAATCACGACATCCCCTGGCTACGCCGATAAAACGATAGACCACAGGATTTCAGCTTCCCATCAGCAGCAGAGCCAGCCTACTCGAAGACAAGAGCTATAAGCCCTAAACTGAGTTTCTGGAATCGAGAGTTTTTAACATTTCTTTAACAAACTGCCCAACTTCAGTAATTTCCCAGTAAAGCGAGTAAAGTCACCGGGTTGCAGCGAATTCCCCAGTAAAAATGAAATGGAAAGGCTCAACGGCAACAGGTAAGGCTACACACTTGAAAGTGGAGCTTGTTCCAGTTGCTTCTAGCCATCTACCAGGCACTACCTCTGAACCAAACTTCGCCGAGCACCAGGCTTGGGACACAGTTTTCGAGAACTTTCAATCAAGAGTTTGAAGCCGATTTTCCGGTTGAGGGAGTTATCTCGGTTTCTAGCTCTGAGGCGCTCAATTGCTCCGTTTTAGAATCGCAACTAAACTCGCGTTCCTGAAAAGGAAAGCTGTTTCAAAAGCAACTTGAGCAGCTTTTCAGGCAGGGTTTTTCGCATTGGAGGGAGGGTCTGCTATCCCAAATTTGAGTGCGTATCTCCACGCGCCCATACCCCCGCTAATCGCTGAATGTAGGAGTCAAAGATTCCTTCCGACCTATTGGGTCGCTCTCTCACTCTTGATCGTGAATGCTGTACTCATTTTTGCCGCTTTCTGCTAGAAACCAAACTCAATCAATCGCACATTATGGGAACTGCTGAAATTATCTCACTCGTGGCTTGGTTGATAATCATGATCCTTGGCTGGGTTTCTGGTTCGGGTAGCTCGGTCGCTCGTCGTCCGCCAACATCCACACCCTCGCCAAGCGTGACACCGCCGCCACCGCCGCCACCGCCACCATCTCCGTCGTCCCCAACGCCGACACCCACCCCCACACCAATAGTGATGCCACCGCCGCCACCACAAATTGAAACTCCAATTCCCCCTCCAGGCAATGTCATTCCAACCCCTGCGCTATTGCCGGGGCTAATTGGGTTGGGGGTACAAATAATGCGTAAGCGGAGCCAGGAGGAGGCTGTTGAAGACGATAGCGCCGAAGATGAGCCAGAAACCTAGTTAGAGAATATCTGAAAGTCTGAAAAGGGTGACTTACAACGGAGCATCAAGGTTTGAGCGCTGACGGCTCAACGGAAGAGGCAGGGTTTCAGCTATCGGCCTCGATTTTTCAGACATCCCTCTCGTCCAGCTCATGCACTGCATTGCTTGAAGTTGCATGACTTGGACAGAATACGACTGAGCTAGATAAGGTTTGCGAGTCTTGCATGAAAGCCTTTCAGGGCGTTTCTTGATAAAGACTGATCGCAAAGGCATTGTCTAGGCTCAGTCGTATTTGTGGTCTGGATTGGGCTATGTGAAAAACTTGCTATGGAAAACTTGACTTAATTAGCGTGGGTTTTTGCTACTTTTCGGGGCTGAGTTTTTTGGATACCCAACTGGCTACGCCGCTGAGGATTGCGCCTGCCATCAAAATGCCAATGGCTGGCGTAAAGACGGGTTCCCAGAGCGAGTACCACAGATCGAAGCCCAGGGGGAGATTCAGGGATTTGCCGAGGAGGGCGATCGCAAACCAAGCAAAGGCAAACAGCACGAAGAACAGATTTGCCATCAGCGCCAGGTTTAACCACTCCAGAAACTTTTCTTTCATCGCCAAATGCGTTTACAAATGCGTTTACAGCCGATTTTTTGCCCATCCTAGCAGGTTTGCGGCCGCCGCTATTCGCAGCAAACGATTAAGATATCTACAGCTTTTCCCGACGTTGTGCCACCGTTTTCCCGACGTTGTGCCACCGGTGTTCTAAGACGATTTCTCTAGCGGCCCAGGAGGATTCTGTGGATTTTCGGCAAATTGTTGGCTTTCGGCAAGTGCGACAAGACGTGACCGACCTGCACAAATCCCTTGCGCCGTTGCTTAAATATGACCCGCGCCTCGCAGAAGTTGCGCTGACGGATTTTGCCAAAGTGGTGCAGATCTGCGGGCGCAGCAACAAGGAAATTGGATCGGCGGAACTGCTGGCCTACCTGATGATGGACGCACTAATCCGCGATGACAAAGACACCCTCAGCGTCGCCAACAGCAAATGGGAGTTTTCCAGCGACGATCGCCTCAAATATCAAAAAATCACGCTGCAAACCATTCTAGAGCGCGTGAAAGCATCGGCTCAGCCCGACCAACTCAGCCTGCCCTCGTTAGTGAAAAAACTGGACGAAGAACGGGGAACGGATTTTCTCAGCGAGGCTGTAAACGTCATCTACAAATTCGCGCAGGTGGTCGCCAAGGCAGATGACGTGATTTCCATGCAGGAAATGGAGGCGCTGTCGAAAATTTGGCAAGGGCTACACAGTATCGCCCCTCTAGAGAGCTACGAACAGGGACTTGCCAGCGCCCTTCCCAAGCCCCTGCCCCAAACCACGGGCGGCGCTGCCCCGTCTCCTGCCGACCCCAGTCCTCCAGACGAAGCGGCAGTGCCAGAAAAAACACCAGAGGAACTAGACCAGATCTTGCAAAAAGCGCTGGCGGAACTAGATGAACTCGTCGGCATGGACAATATCAAAGAAGAGGTGAAAACCCTGACCAATTTCCTAAAGGTGCAGAAAATCCGGCAGGAGCGCGGGCTGGCGCAAACCCAGGTGTCGCTGCACTCTGTGTTTTGCGGGCCGCCGGGAACCGGGAAAACGACCGTTGCCCGCATTATGAGCCGGATTTTTCAGGGGCTAGGCTTTTTGAAAAAAGGGCACCTGATCGAAACCGATCGCGCGGGGCTGGTGGCGGGCTATGTGGGGCAAACGGCGAAAAAGGTGGATGAAGTGGTGACCTCAGCGCTGGATGGGGTGCTGTTTATCGACGAGGCCTATGCGCTGGTGCCGCCAGAAACGGGCAAGGACTTTGGGCAGGAGGCGATCGACACGCTGCTGAAGCGAATGGAAGACTATCGCGATCGCCTCGTGGTGATTGTTGCGGGCTACACCGATGAGATGTCGGTGTTTATCGAATCAAATCCGGGGCTGAAGTCGCGCTTTAACCGCTACTTCTATTTCGACCACTTCAAGCCGGAAGAACTGCTGGCGATTTTTGAAAGCATGGGCAAGAAGAACCACTTCACGCTCACGCCCGAAGCCCGCGATACGCTCCTGAAGCGGTTCGAGGCGCTGTATGTGAAGCGCGATCGCACGTTTGGCAACGGGCGCACCGTCCGCAACCTGTTTGAAAAAACCATCGAAAAGCAGGCCAACCGCCTCGCAGTTCTCTCCAACCTCACCGACGAAGTGCTGACCACGCTGCTGCCCGAAGATATTCCCACCGAGCAAGCCAGTATCCATGCAGGCAAGGTGGACTGGCAGGAACTGGCATCTCGCGAGAGCGGTGGGAGTTAGGGTTGAAGCACACAACCTCTAACCTTTAACTCTCGTTAACTCTTCTCCAGTTCTGCCTTCATGCGCTCTAGCGTGGCGTGCATCTGGTCAAACATTTGCTGGGGCGTGATGCCAAATTGACCGAGGTGGGTTTTGAGCTGTTCAACGGTCATTTGTGCGGTGAAATCTTCTGACAGTTCAAAGCGCTTCATGAAGATGCGGTAGCGCTCCATCATCGATTCCATCTGGTCGATGTAAATCTTTTTTCCTTCGCGGTCAAACTTGCCATAGCTCGACCCCAGTTGCATCAGCGATTGGTAGTCTTCAAATAGCTGACGTGCTTCTTGTTGAACGATTTCAGAATCGAAAAATCCCATTTTCAGCCCCACCTTCCGAAAACTGAACCAAACTGCCAAGCGATATTAACTTCAACGCAGGTTTCTGAGTGCAAAAATCGGGCGCAAACGCTTAGCGCAAAACGGCTGCCTCTCAAACTGCACCTTCAACCGTTGATTTACATTACATATTAGGGCAGAAGCTAGGGGCGGCTGAAGTGCGGAAAACGCTACTTTAGAGACGCAGATCGCTGGGAATTGGGCTGCGTTTTGAATAGCGTGTCTCAGGGGTTCCTATCAGTTTCACCGCTGCACGATCGCACGCTTTTGAATTGCAGGATTTCGGGATGCCCAACTCAAGGTTTGGATGGGAGGAAGACTCAATGGCAGAAAAAGGGCAAGATTCTGCTGAGTTGAGCAACCCAATCCCGATTGGGCCAGCGGCAGGACGGAGGCTAGCGGCAGAAGGGAACATCCCGGAACCTGGGCTGGATGCGCCGCCCCTAGTTGATTTGCGGCAATATAACCCACGGGGTTTTGTGCGGGGGCGACCCGGCTGGGTGGTGATGCTGTGGTGGCTGGTGCAGGCGATCGCCTTTCCGCTGACGCTGCATAGCCACCATGCACCGCGCCGGGCCCTGCTGCGATTGTTTGGGGCCAAGATTGGGCGGGGTGTGGTGATTCGCCCTACGGCTCGATTCACCTATCCCTGGAAAGTCGAGATTGGCGACCATAGCTGGGTAGGGGATGACGTGGTGTTCTACAGCCTTGCCCCGATTCGCGTGGGGACGCACTGCGTCATTTCTCAAAAGACCTACCTGTGTACCGGCAGTCATGACGTGACCGATCCCGCCTTTGGGCTGATCACTGGGGCGATCGCCATCGGCAACGGAGCCTGGATCGCCGCTGACTGCTTTATCGCGCCGGGGGTCAAAATTGGGTCAAATACCGTGATTGGGGCCCGCAGCGCTGTGTTTCACTCGATGCCCGCGCAGACTGTGTGTTGGGGGTCGCCCTGCCAAGTGAGGGGCGATCGCCAGATTTTGCCCAAGCCCGAATTACACTAAGCCAAGTGTCCGAAAATTCTCTGCTTTTCCGCGTCCCAAAAAACACGTCCCCCATCCTCCATTCCCCTTGCGCCAAACCGTCACCTGAGGAGACACTTAAAGGCTGAGCTTCCATGCAGTCGTTCCCTGATCTCCGCTCCGGTTCATTGCCTACCATTCATCCATACAGGGAGAACAGCCTTGGAAAACACACCCGCAATTCTTGCTCTGGGCCTGTTTTGCACGGTTATTTTTTTGGTCATGACGGAGTGGATACACTTCACCATCGCCGCTTTTCTGGGGGCGCTACTGCTGGTGTTTACCAACGTCATGACGCTCAACGAAGCGATTGGCTACATTGGCGCAGGCTATTCCACGATCGCCCTATTTTTTGGCGTGATGGTGCTGGTGCGCTCGTTTGAGCCAACCAAGATTTTCGACTATCTGGCGACCCAAATGGTCATTCTGGCCAAGGGCAAGGGCAGCCGACTGCTGCTGGCGATCACGGGCATCACCTCCCTAGTCTGCGCCTTTTTGCCCAATGCCACGACGGTCATGCTGCTAGCTCCACTGTTGCCCCCTTTGGCGGCCGACGTGGGCGTAGACTTTGTGCCGCTGCTGATCTTGATGGTGCTGGTATCCAATAGTGCAGGACTGCTGACGCTGGTGGGCGACCCGGCAACGTTTATCGTGGGCGATGCCATCAACATCAGCTTCGTCGAGTATCTCAGCCGATTGAGCCTGGGAGGGGCGATCGCCCTGCTCACCATCCTGCTCATGACCCCTGTCCTATTTCGCAAAATCTGGCGGACTGAGCTAACCAACCTCGACCAGTTGCCCCACCCAGAAATCAATCATCCCCGCGTCCTGTCTGTCGGCGCGATTATCGTTGCGCTGGTGCTGGTATTTTTCGTCATTGGCGAGTCGCTGCCCGTCCCTGTCTCCCCGGCGGGCGTGGCGCTAATGGGCGCAGCGCTGGCCCTCCTGCTGGCCCACCACAGCAAGATTGATACGCTCAACAACATCCTGCGCGATGTGGACTGGAGTACGCTGATTTTCTTTATGTCGATTTTTGTGCTGATTGGCGGCTTGCAAAAGACTGGCGTGATCGGCGGCATCTCTGGCATCCTGGCAGCAATTTTGGGACAAAACATTTTCCTGGGTTCCATCCTGCTGCTGTTTTTAGTGGGGCTATTGTCCAGCGTCGTGCCCAACATTCCGCTGGTGGTGGCGATGGTGCCCCTGCTGAAGCAATATCTGGTTAATGTGGGCATGGTCGGCCCAGAGGTGATGGAACCGAGCTACGCGGGCCAGTTTCCGCCAGAGGTGCTGCCCCTATTTTATGCCATGATGCTTGGCGCAACGCTGGGCGGCAACGGCACGCTGGCCGGCGCGTCGGCCAATATCGTCGCCGCTGGCATTTCCGAGCAGCACGGCCGCCGCATCTCCTTCAAGCGGTTCTTTCACTACGGCTTTCCGGTGATGGTGGCGCAACTGATTACCAGCGCTCTGTTTGTCACCGTGCGCTTTTTGCTCTGAGGTTTCTGCAACCCGCTCAGCCCGACAGGTCAACACCGTCGTCATAAAGCGATTCGAGCTTCATCAAAATCTTGGGCTTCAGATCTTCCAGCGCCTGCTTGAGCTGGGTTTTCGTGGTATTGAACTGGTTAAGTCCGGGGGTCATCTGGCCCATCGTCAGCCATTGCTTAAGCCGTTCACATTGGGCTAGGGCAATGGTCGAGGTCATCACGTTGGCACAGTGCTGCGGCTCCTCTTTGGCAAAAAACAGCAGCCGATATTGCCCCGACTCGCTCAGAAGTCGCGTCATTTGCTGTCCCTGGGGGGTTTTCAAGTCCAGATAGCAAGACAGCCAGCGTGCGCCCGCTTTGCGCGTGTATAGCACCGTCAGCCAGAGAAGCGACGGATGCGGCGCAGGAGCAAAGAGAAACTGGTTATAGCGGGTGCAGGCTTGGCGAGAAAAGATTTCCTGTTCTGAGAGCATCACCCAGATGCTAGGCAGCATTCCCTGGTCAGTCCGAATGGGATTGGGAAACGAGATGTCGCCGATGGGCTTGTTGGCGGGCCAAGAATAGGCTCGGCTAATCGTATCGGGAGACAGCGGCGGTTTGGTCTTAGTAACGGGCACTTTGTTAAGCGTGTCTCCGATGACCGTTGCCACGTTGAGTCCCGGAATATAGCGCTCTTCAAATGGCTTGAGCTGCTTAATCACCTCGTTGGCGCTTTGGGGGCGATCGCCCGGCGACTTGGCCAGGCAGCTCATGATCAGCGTTTCCAGCGCCTTGGGCACCCGCAGGCTGGAATTGGCCTCGGCTAGCGAACGCGGCGGCTGCTGATGGTGGGCGCGATACCAGCCGCCAAAACTGTGGGTGTCAGCATTCAGCGGCATCTTGCCCGTCAGCATTTGAAACATCATCACGCCCAGGCTGTAGATGTCAGAGCGAGCATCTAGCTCATGCCCCTCCATCTGCTCTGGTGAAGAGTAAGCCAGCGTGCCCATGAAACAGTTGGTCTGGTTGCTGTCGGCCTGGAGCGTTTTGGCAATTCCAAAGTCCAGGATCTTCGCCACCTCGCCCATACTTAGGTCACGAGTAACCAGGATATTGCTGGGCTTGATGTCACGATGCACAATGGGGCAAATCTCGCCATCGACGGGAATCCCCTCATGGGCACACTGCAAGCCCAGGCAAATTTGGCGCGTCAGGTTCAAAAAGCGGGGCAGGGGCAGCGGCTGGCGCATGATGATTTCGCTCAGGCTATCCCCCTTGAGGTATTCCATCACGTAGTAGGGAATTTCGTCTTCGTCTACGCCATAGTCCGTCACGTTGACGATGTGCATACTCCGCTGGCCCAGCAGGGCGCAGGTTGTGGCTTCGCGCATGAAGCGATCGCGCATCTTTTGGTTCAGCAGGGTTTGCGACAAAAACTTGACCGCCACAGGCACCCCACCCAGCAGGTTATTCCTTGCCTCGTAGACCTTGCCCATCGCCCCCTGCCCCAGCAGGCCGACAAGCTGATAGCGATTTTGGAGTATGCGACCAATATTCGGGTCTGACGGCATCCGACTCAAGGCTCCGATGAATTCGACCTGGCAAGGAGTAAGGGAGGAATGAGAAGAGGGGCGATCGCCCTGACCATGCGTCCGGTTTTCAAAACTTCGGTTTTCAAACCGCTGCCTGCTGAGGTTACCAGCAAGAGGGACTGGCTTCAGGACGCTACAGTCAACCGCAACTTGCTGACCCAAAAAGCTAAAGCATCTGCCCAGCAAAGTAATGAACCCCGATCCAGATCCGCCAGACTTTGCAGAATACCCAGGACGACGCAGGGCGGAGACTGCACCCGAGAACACTGCCGAAGCCTGCAAGAGGAATAGCCGTGGGGCGACGACCTGAACGTATGATGAACAAAGGACGGGCGCTGTAGTCTGCGAAATTCACCAGATGTGGCGATAACTGTCATTCTAGCCAGTCGGTAGCGCTTCGGCGACCCTGCCATCAAAATTTTGAGCGGACGACCCGCAATAGCAGCTTGCCTATGCCCGGCGCTCAAAATTGGGGAAGCCTATCGCTAAAATTCCCACAACTCTTGGCAGTGCAACAGTTAATGCAACTGCTTAAGGGTTAGCGTAAAGCCTTTATTTTTTTATCCAGAAAACATGCTAAAGCTTGAGCCAGCGGGTCAGCAATGAATGCACAGAGCGCTTGAGGCGATGGCGGCGCTGCCATCTGCGAAAGGCATCTTCATAGCGATCGCCCGTCAGTCCATAGGTATTCCAGCCGTCCAGCGCCAAAAACATGCCCCAAAACAGCGCAATGTAGGGCACGCCCATGATACTCGCGCCACCACTCGCCAGCAGCGCACAGCCCGCCAAAAATCCGTTGACAATCAAATAGCGCGTGACTCGCCGCTGAAACCGCCCCTTCCGCGCTTGGTCAAACGCCTGCCGCTCCTGCATCTCGCCGCTTTGGGCCCGCCACTCAATTTCGGCTTCGTGGAGTTCGCCGGGAGAAATCCCCAGTTCCTCTGCAATTTCCAGCAGTTGGGCGCGGGTCAGATGCTCTACCGTGTCAGAAGACCGAGCCTGACGGGCGATCGCCACCTGAAGGATATGCTGCACTTCGTCCTGGCTATAAAACTCCATCCTGCTGCCCTCGCCAAATCTCTCATCCGTCGCGCTCGCGTCAACCATGACCTGGGGCGAATCAAACGGTGAGCCTAGAGGAGATGCTGTGCGCGGTTTCATGGAGCCATAACCTGGAGAGGAGTTGCCTTCTCTGTTATACGCAAAATACGCGCAGAATTGCAGCGGGGCATCCAACAGCGGCAGGTGTGGATTTCCGTGCCACTTGGGTTTAGATTTGAGTTCAGGCGTTCTACCAAACGATAAGTTTTTCTTTGTTAAGGTATTTCAAAAAGTTATTAAATTATTACTATGATTTTGATAGGAGACGCTGAAGTTAAGCTAGGGCCGCAAGCCCGTATAATATGACTAACCGACGCTAAGCGTAGCAAGCGCTGCTGGTCTAGTTTCGCCTGCCGACCCTGCTCTTAGCGATGTGCCCTGAGCAAGTCGTGTCAACGCATTCAGTTTTGACACTTGGCCCGGAAGTCTTTGCTCAAGAGTTTGTACTTCGAGAAGCAGCATCGGGGGTTCGTTTTTCATAAGCTTACTGGAAGCAGGTTCGCTTTTAGAGAGCTGACGTTTTGGGGAACCATTGTGTTGGTGGACGGACTCTAGCAAGGGACTTTTAAGGCGTTTAGCGATATCTGAAAGATTCTGAGAAGTATTTAATCATCGTCGTTTTATAAGGAGTGCCTATCAAATGGAAGGTGCTGAGGTCGGTCAAAGCAATGGGCGCGGTGTGGCAAGTGCCCCAAAGGAGGAATCTGTGAGTGACGTGGTAAATACTGTGAAACCCGAAGAGACAACCCCTGCTGAGAATACGAGCGATGTAACGGCGCTTTCGGTGCAGCCGCGAAAGAAGGCTGGTGAACTGTCGGGATATGTGGGCGATCGCCCCGTGGGCCCTGCCCAGATGGAAGTCTACGAAAATTTCTCGGTGGCTGGTCTGCGCCCTATTGCCGCAGGCAAGCTAGAGGTCTATGGCACGATTTTGAACAACCGCCCTATTGAAGCCAGCAGCCTTCAAGTTCTGGACGACGTGCTGCCGGGACAGCGGCCGGTTTTTGCGACTGAGCTACTGGTGCGCGACGACCTGACCCTGCCCGGCGGTCGCCCTATCGTCGCCAGCGATCCGCGCCTGCTCGAAGCCTCGCTGTTGCCCGGCGGTCGCCCCATCGCCTCCAACGATGTTGCCAACGAAACGGGTGACGTGCTGATGGGCTTCATCGACTAGCCCTAAGCCGCAAATAGCTCCAGGGGATAGAAACCTGGTTGTAGTGAATACTAGACGGCGTGTAGACAGGTGCTGCACGCCGTTTTGCTTCGCAATGTTCCCCTCTCTTAAGCATAGCGACCACCGAAATTACTAGAAGCCCTACAAACGATGGACTAGCAATCCAAAACCGCAAATCCCAAAATCCAAAATCAACACAACCGCGCCTAAGGGGCCCAATCTCCCAGGCTCAGGCCGTAGTTGCGCTGCGCCTGCTCGATTGCCTGCTGAGTAGCCAGATCCATCACGCCATCCAGCGGCCCCTGATACAGCCCCCGCTCCGATAGCTGCTTTTGCAACTCCAATACGCCTGCGCTGGGCGGCGGCAGTACGGGATTGGGTGAGACCGGCGGGGCGGCGGCAATAGGGGGGGCGGTAGGGGCGATCGGCGGCACAGAGACGACCGGGCTGGCTGGGTCAACGACTCCGGGCGGTGGGGTCGTCACTAGGCCGGGCTGTTCGACAGGGGCGGACTGGACAGGCGGCGGTGCAGCAGTAATCGGCTGCGGGGAAACAGGCTGGGCAGAACCTTGAGGATTGGCTGAAGGTGTGGCGGGGGGGCTGGTTTGGGCGATCGCCTGGGGAGCATTTGCCAGCGCCGCCAAGGTCGCCGGCCCCGCGATCCCGTCTACCGTTAGCCCCCGTGCTTGTTGAAAGGCCAGCACCGCCGCTTCCGTCTGTGGGCCAAAGGTGCCGTCTACCGGGCCTTGGTAGTAACCTGCTGTAGCTAGCCGCTGTTGCAGGGCCGTCACCGCTGGCCCTGCATCTCCCACTTGCAGAAGAGAAGCGGACGACGAAGCCGCCCCCGACGCAGGACTCCCCGCACGAGCCAAAGCCGATGCCGTCGCCGGCCCCACAATGCCATCAGCCGCCAAACCTTGCGCCTCCTGAAATTTGATCACGGCTTCCTGCGTCAGCGGCCCAAAGGTTCCCGAAATTGGCCCGCTGTAGTAGCCCAATTGCGTCAGTCGGGTTTGCAGTTGGGCAACGGCATCGCTGCTGTCGTTGAGTTGGAGTGTGTCGTCGAGGGCGGACTGACTGAGCCGAATCGGCTGCCCCTGCGTGGGTGATCCGGCCGCGGGCGAACCGACGGATTGCGCCAGGGAGGGGGACACCGTTGCAAACAGGCTGGCGATCGCCACCCCTAGCCAAAACGCCAGAGAGCGAGTCGAGCCGATTGGGCCGCAGGCTGCAACGCCGGACTGTAGAAAAAGACGTAAGGACATGGCGAATGGCTAAAAAGCGCGTTAGAGGATGAGGAGAATCGCCGCCATTCTATGTCAACTTTGGGGAGTGGAAGCAGAAAATTTGGGTTAGAAAACTTCAGTAGGGGACGATGGCTCAGTAAGTAACCCAGCCCGAAATCCAGTCAGGAATCGGCTAGGAATTTGCCAGGAATCGGCCAGGGATCTATCAGGAATCTGCCGGAAAATTTATAAAGCCTATTGAATAGTCCGGCGAGTATAAGTTCCGTTAATAAGCAGGTTTACTTATTGAAAGTTTACAAAACTCTCAGGAACAGGGTGATAATAGAGACAGGTTGCTTAATGAATTTTCGCAATCGACTTCTATTAATCGGCTTTTGCGTCTGGCTATTTCTGGCAGAACTTTTGTTTATCACCAGGAGGTTCTAGGTATATGGTGGCTCTGGTAGACCGCGCCCAAAAGCGACTCACCCTCCAAACTGCGCCCCTCGCAGCAGACACGACCGCGATTCGCTCGCTCGACTGGGATCGCGATCGCTTT
>FQKF010332810.1_pt1 | contig 13125 bp, 9 predicted proteins | sample 1504521 | NCBI WGS metagenome assembly FQKF01 (sample SAMEA4475357, study PRJEB15587) | soil metagenome | biome: Soil; feature: Field | place: India | collected 2015-03-11 | depth 0 m
TCATCAGTAGTAAAATCCTCAAGATAAAAATTTACTGAACTACCAGCCAGAAAATTATTAAACATAATAGTTTTAACATTTGTAAGGAGAGATATAGTTTGTATTTTTAATTCAATATTTTTTCCATCATTGTTTTTATTTGATAAAGAGAAAACATTACTACCTTTTTCCCTTATGAAAATATTTGTAAAAGAATTCTCTGATGAACCAATAGAAAAGTCAAGCTCAGGCAAAGGCAAAGCAACAATTTTAAAATCAAAATAATTTGTAGTGTTAAGAATGGAAGAAGAAAAAACAAGCCTTGCTTTTACATTTTCGTAGCCTTTTATTTCAAGATTTTCAATGGTAGTTAATGAGGCATTAAATTCTTTAAAGCTCAATGGAGAAATATTTATGTTTGAAAATTCTATTTCATTTTCAATAATATTTGTGTTTAAGAAGGATATTTTAAGATTTGCATTTTCAAGGGAACCTTTACCTCTATTTTCAATTCTGAAAACAAGATTGGTTTTGCTGCCTGATATTATTTCAAAAGGATAGCGAAAAACCGCCATAACAACTGGATCTGGAACAGGCTTATATATCTTTTGAATATTGAATCTATGAATATTTGATATATTTTCATTTATCAAATAAAACTCAAAAAATGCTCTTTCAGATTTGCTAATAGACGTAAGCCCTTTTAAAGTTAAAATTATCTCTTTTGCCTCTCCAGATGAAAGATTGAAAACTCTTGAATTATCAAATTCAATATCTGAAGTATTTGAAATTCCTGTTAGCTCCATTTTAAGATTTCTTGCTTCTATCCCCCCAAGGTTAGTTATATTTAAAATGATGTAAGCCTTCTCAAGAGGTCCAATAATTGTGTTTGTTGTAAAAACACCGCCAAGAGAATATTGAATAATAGGCTTCTTTGCAAGAGAAGTAAATTTGTATGGTTCCTCAAGAGTTTTTATTATGTCAAGATAATTTTTCTTGTAAGCGATATCAAGTGGTGTAAGACCAACTGGAACGTCAAGATATTTTCTTTTTGTTTTGTTAGTTAATGCTACCCCTTGTGTTAAAAGAAATTTTACCCCAATGCCAAATTCATAAAAAGTATAATAATGAAGAACGTCCCATCCATTTCTGTCAATATGTTCAACATTTGCTCCCGATTGGACAAGAAGCTTGACTATGTCAAGATTTCTTCCTATTGCGGCAAGTTGTAAAGGTGTTGCACCAATTTCATCTACTGCATCAATTCTTGCACCTTTATAAACTAAGTAAGCTGTTATTTTGAAATTTCCTCCACTTACCGCCCAGTGAAGTGCAGTTTTACCTTTATGATAAACAGCATTGACATTGGCTCCACTTTCAACAAGGTTTTTTACCCTGAGAAAGTCTCCTTTTGATATTGCAACTATAAGACTTCTATCAAGTGTTGTGTTTCCACAAAAAAGAACTATAAATGTGAGAAATAAGATTATTTTTCCGAACCTCATAAACTTCCATCCATGGAGAATAATTAAAATCCCCCATATTATATTATAACTATAAAATGAATAAAACTGAAATTTTCTTTAGTATTATTCCACATTTTCAAAAAGAGGTGATTTTTTGAGATGGTTTTTGTAATCGGATATTCGCTTTTCTGAAATCTCACAATATTTTTTGTCTATATCTATTCCAATATAATGTCTTTTTAAGATTAATGCAGCTAAAAGAGTTGTACCACTTCCACAAAATGGATCAAGAACAATCTGATTTTCAACTGTTGTTAGTTCGATAAGAGCTTTCATCAAATTTAGAGGTTTTTGAGTGGGATGAAGACCTATGTCGTTTGGTCCTGAAACGATGGAAATTATATTATCAGCTCTTCCAGAATATTTTATATATGCGTCTTCATTATATGCACCAAGTTGATTTTCAATCATATTATCCGCAATCGTTCCTCCAATTTTATATGGTTTTACAAACCATAATATAGGTTCAAACAATGGACGCAAATTTCCAACTCTCCATCCTTCCCATTTTTCTGAATTATAAAAATCTTCTCTTTTTTCAAAAATCAAGCTAATTCTCTGTGCTCTGTGAGGGGCTTTGTCTTTTATCCAGCAAAGCATATCTTTATATATGAATCCAGTATCTTCAAAAGCAGTAATACATCTATGTGCTAATCTTCTTCCAGCAAATACAATAGCAGATCCACCTGGTTTTAATACTCTCAGCCATTCGCAAGTCCATTTCATGCACCATTCATAATATTGCTTTGGTATTTCTCTATCAGCTAGGGACCAACCATTTAACGGCTTTCCCCTTTTTTTAAAAATTGTTCCTGCTTTTTCTTGAGCTGGACTTGTTCCTAAAAAAGCAGAATTTGTGTTATTATGAAGGACATCCCAATCTTCTATACCTATTCCATATGGAATATCACTCAGTATTAGATGAATACTATTTGATTCAATTTTTGGAAGAATTTTTAGACAATCTTCATTAACAACCTTATCAATAAAATCAACCATTTTAATCTCCCAAAGATGATATATAATTATCAATTGCTTTGATTTTTTCATTAATTTTTAGAGCTTTTATTAATTCTTTTACAGCTTTTTCTTTTGAATAAGATTTTATTTCTTCTATTCTTTTGTTTAAATATTCTTTAGCATTTTCACCTCTATATCTAATAATATCTTTGCTTGATTTAAGTATTTTATTTAATTCTTCAATTTTTAGATTATATTTTTCGCAAATAAGATCATTAAGAGAATCTTTAAAATTTTTATTTTTATCATGAATAGAAATCTTTTTAGCAAGAATTTCACTAGAGTTCCATAAATTTGAAAGATTTATTTTTTCATTTTCTTTTAAACCACTTTCTATAAAAAACAATAAATGTTCCCAGCTTAACAAACAAATATTATAAATAAGAGCCTGTCCATATATTTGACTATTTGTCTGAGGATATTGATAGTAAGGAGAAACAAGTATGGCAAAATCATTACCTTTTTTCCAGTGAAACAAAGCGTTAATCTTAAAATCTTTCTGATTTTTGGCTGTTCTACTAAGTCTAAATGCTTTTGCATCTGCGACCAACGTATAATTATGAAAAATAGATTTTGCTGCAACATCTGCACAATTAGACCTTTGTTTAATGATTTGAGATTTCAAGCCCAACTCATTAAATGTTCTTGCAAGTATCAAATCAGTTAATTTACTAAATATTTTTTCTTCTGTTGAATCATGATTTATTTCTTCAGGTATAATTCCTATTTGTGCTAATAAAATTTTTAAATCTCTTGCTTCTAAATTAATTATTTTATTTTCAATTATATTTATGGATTCTTGAAAAGAAATATCTTTCTTAGAAACGAATTCTTTTATTAATGTATTTAAATCTAAAAAATTCATTAATATTTTTTCCTATTTAAATCTAAAATAATTATATCAGAAATTTTTTAAAAGTCAAAAAAACTCTTTCCTCCCTTAAAAAGTGAATTATTAAGCTTTTCTTAAAAATTTATCTATATTTTCGGCTGCTTTTCTACCTTCTGAAATTGCCCAGACTATTAATGACTGGCCTCTTCTCAAGTCACCTGCCGCAAAAACTTTATCAATGTTGGTTTTATAATAGCCATCTGTTTTTACATTTCCTCTTTCGTCGAGTTCTACCCCAAGCCCTGAAATCAATCCTTCATGCTCAGGATGTAAGAATCCAAGGGCAAGTATTACAAGATCAGCTTTAAGTGTGAATTCAGATCCTTCGATTTCTTTCATTACAGGTCTATTTGTTTGCGGGTCTTTTTCAAACTTCACTCTTGCACATATAAGTTTTTCTACCTTTTCCTCACCTTCAAATCTTTTTGTAAGGATTGACCAGTCTCTTTCACCACCTTCTTCATGGCTTGTAGATGTCCTCAATATCATTGGATATTTTGGCCATGGGAAATCCTCTGTTCTACTCTCTGGTGGTTTTGGCATAATTTCTATCTGTCTTATTGATCTTGCACCCTGTCTTACAGCTGTTCCAACACAATCGGCTCCAGTATCACCACCACCTATTATTATTACATCTTTGTCTTTTGCATCAATAAAGTTTGCTATATCTTTCCCAGAAACCCTCATATTTGCCTGAGTAAGATATTCAACAGCGAAGTATATACCCTCAAGTTCTCTACCCGGTATCGCAAGATCTCTTGGTTTTCTTGAGCCAGCCGTAAGACAGATAGCATCAAATTCCTTTAGCAACTCTTTTACATCTATGTCTTTTCCAGCCTCTGTATTTGTTTTAAAAATTATACCTTCTTCTTCATAGATTTTTATTCTTCTATCGAGAATATGTTTTTCAAGTTTGAATTCAGGAATTCCATATCTTAAAAATCCACCAACTTTATCAGCCTTTTCATATACAATAACAGTGTGTCCAGCTTTGTTAAGTTGATCAGCACAGGCAAGTCCTGCTGGACCTGATCCAATAACAGCTACTTTTTTGCCTGTCCTCTTGACTGGAGGTTCTGCTTTTACCCATCCCTGTGAAAAAGCATATTCAATAATATTAAGCTCATTTTCTCTGATAGTAACTGGGTCATCATTTATACCGAGGACACAGGAGTATTCACATAAAGCTGGACAAAGCCTTCCAGTGATTTCTGGCAGGTTGTTTGTAGCTTTGAGCAATTCGTAAGCCTTTCTGTATTCTTTTTTATAGAGAGCGTCATTCCATTCTGGAATGTAATTACCCACTGGACAAGCCCAGTGGCAGAATGGTGTTCCACAGTCCATACACCTTGAAGCTTGTTCGGTAGCTTTTTCTATTGGTCTTAATAAAGCTACTTCTTTAAAATCTTTCTTTCTTTCCTCTACAGGTCTATATTTTGTTTTTTCTCTTTTTATTTTTAAAAATCCCTTAGGATCACCCATCATAAACCTCCGATAAATTGAGAGCAACAGTAACCTTTCTTGCTTCCAGAATCTTTTTGTATTCAAGCGGGAATACCTTAATAAATTTTAATTTGTTTACTTCAAAATTTTCAAGTATTTGTTTTGCTTTTTCACTTCCAGTATATTTCTGGTGATTTGAAAGTAGCTTTTTTATCATATTTTCATCTTCTTTCTCAAGAGTTGTTAACTCAACCATTTCCATATTGCATTTCTTTGTGAAATCTTTGTCTTCATCATATACATAAGCTATACCACCTGACATACCAGCGGCAAAGTTTATACCAGTCTTTCCTATTATCACAACATGTCCACCAGTCATATACTCACAACCATGATCACCAACTCCTTCAACTACAGCATTAAGCCCTGAATTTCTTATACAGAATCTCTCACCTGCAACACCTCTTATATAGGCTTCACCAGAAATTGCACCATAGAATGTTGTATTACCAATTATGATATTCTCTTCTGGCTTATATTTTGAGTTTTTAAAAGGATAAATAATAATTTTTCCACCTGATATACCCTTTCCTACATAGTCATTCGCAAGTCCTTCAAGCTCAAATGTGATTCCCTTAGCAAGCCACGCACCAAAACTCTGTCCAGCAACGCCTTTAAACTTAAAATGAATGGTGTCTTCATTGAGGCCCATTTCTCCATATTTTTTACAAACTGCACCTGAAAGCATTGCCCCTGTTGTTCTGTTAACATTCTTTATTTCGAGTTCTTTATAAACCTTTTCTGTTTTTTCTAAAGCAGGCTTTGCAAGCTCAATAAGTTTTCTATCAAGCACATTATCAATGCCATGATCTTGCGATATCTGACAATAAACACCAACGCTTTTATCAACTTGTGGCTTATAAAGTATTCTTGAAAAGTCAACATTAGCAAATTTCCAGTCGAATATATCTTTATTTTCTTCAAGCAAATCAGTTTTTCCGATAAGCTCTTCTATAGTTCTTACACCGAGAGAAGCCATTATCTCCCTTGTTTCCATTGCCACAAACTTCATAAAGTTGACAAGGTATTCTGGTTTTCCCTGAAATCTTCTTTCAAGAATCTCATCCTGAGTAGCAACTCCAACAGAGCAGTTGTTTAAATTACAGTGTCTTAACATTACACAACCGAGTGTGACTAACGCAGCCGTAGAAAAACCATACTCCTCAGCTCCAAGAATTGCAGCAATAACGACATCTCTACCTGTTCTCATCTGTCCATCAGTTTGTAGTCTAACTCTACTTCTCAGGTTATTCAATACAAGAGTCTGATGAGTTTCAGAAAGCCCTAATTCCCAAGGTAGCCCAGCATGTTTTATTGAACTAACTGGAGATGCACCAGTTCCACCATCTCCACCCGAAATAAGTATCATATCGGCATGTCCTTTTGCAACTCCAGCTGCAATTGTTCCAACTCCAATCTCAGAAACAAGTTTTACACTTATTCTTGCGTCTGGATTTACATTCTTAAGATCAAAAATAAGCTGAGCCAGATCTTCTATCGAATAAATATCATGGTGTGGAGGAGGAGAAATAAGAGTAACTCCCGGCGTTGTGTATCTTGTTTTAGCAATTGTTACACTTACTTTATGTCCGGGGAGTTGTCCACCTTCGCCGGGCTTTGCACCCTGTGCTATTTTAATCTGCAACTCATCTGCATTGACAAGGTAATTTGTAGTTACTCCAAAACGCCCTGAAGCAACTTGTTTTATAGCACTTCTTTTGCTATCCCCATTGGGTAGAGGCTTAAATCTTTCTGGGTCTTCACCACCTTCTCCTGTGTTTGATTTTCCACCTATTCTGTTCATTGCTATTGCCATAGATTCATGAGCACCTCTACTTATAGAACCAAAACTCATAGCTCCCGTAACAAATCTTTTCATTATGCTTTCTACTGATTCAACCTCTTCTATTGGAATTGGATTTGTCTTTCTAAACTTGAGTAAACTTCTCAAAGTAGTCGGGTTATTTGATTGGTCATTTATAAGTCTTGAAAATTCTTTAAATTTCTGATAATCCCCCTTTCTTACTGCATCCTGTAAAGCGGCGATACTTTCAGGATTCCAGAGATGAAATTCTCCATCTTTTTTCCACTGATATTGGCCACCACTATCAAGAATTCTAACATTAAAGTTGAATTCATCTGGGTAAGCGGCTTTATGCCTTAATAGATTTTCTTTAGCGAGTGTTTCAAATGTTGCTCCACCAATTCTTGAGACTGTTCCAGTAAAGCATTTTTCAATAACTTCTTCTGAAATACCTAAAGCCTCAAAAATCTGGGCACCTCTATAACTCTGAAGAGTTGAAATTCCCATTTTTGATAGAATTTTAAGTATTGCCTTATCTATAGATTTTACATAATTTTTTATGGCTTTTTCTTTATCGAGTTCTATTTCTTTTTCATCTACCATATTTTCAATAGCTTCGTAAGCAAGATATGGATAGATGAGATCTGCACCATAACCAAAAAGTGTTGCAAAGTGATGAACTTCTCTGGGTTCTCCTGATTCTACTATTATGTTAACCTTTCCTCTCTCTGAAATTTTTACTAAATGCTGATGAACAGCACCAACAGCAAGCAACATAGGGAGTGGGGCTTTTTTATCAGAAACACCTCTATCAGAAAGAATTATGAGAGCCACATCTTCTTTAAGTGCTTTTTCAGCCTCAAGACAAATATTATCAATTGCTTCTTTAAAAGCATTTGGTTCATTGACGTTGTATAAAACTGAAATCATTTTTGTTTTAAATCTCTTGTCGTTGATGGAAAGAATCTTTTTAAAGTCTTCATCTTTAATAATAGGACTATCAAAAACTATTTTTTCACAATGTTCTTTTCCATTTTGAAGAAGGTTATGCTTTTTACCAATGAATGTTGAAAGACTCATAACAACTTCTTCTCTTATTGGGTCTATTGGTGGATTTGTAACCTGTGCAAAAAGCTGCTTAAAATAAGTATATAGAAGTTGTGGCTTTTTTGAAAGAATTGCATGTGGAGTGTCATTACCCATAGCACCAACAGGCTCTTGCCCTTCAATGGCCATTGGTTTAATAATAACTCTTAAATCTTCTCTCGTATAACCAAAAGCCTTGAGGTCAAGTAAAATATCTTTTGATTTTTCTATGGATACTTTCTTTTTTTCATCAATTAAACCTTTTGGCGGATTTTTCCAGAATATTGTTTTCTCTTTGATCCATTCAGAATAAGGCAACTTTTCTACAAGAGACTTTTTTAAGTCTTTGTCTTCAATTAGTAATCCCTTTTCAGTATCAATATAAAGCATTTTACCTGGTTCAAGCCTTGCACTTTTAGTTATCTTTTCAGGTTCAATATCAAGCACACCAACTTCAGAAGCCATTATTACAATGTTGTCAGAAGTTATGAGGTATCTTGCAGGCCTTAATCCATTTCTATCAAGAACGGCAGCCACTCTTTTACCGTCTGTGAAAGCCATTGCAGCGGGACCATCCCAAGGTTCCATAAGAAAATTGTTGTATAGATAAAAATCCTTTAACCTTTGATCAAAAAGTGGATTCTTTTCCCATGCAGCTGGCACCATTATTGACATAACTTCTTCTATGCTTCTCCCTGCTAAATATAGTAGCTCAAATACATTATCAAACATAGCAGAGTCGCTACCACCCGGCACTATTGTTGGAAATATTTCTTTAAGTTTTTCTCCAAAAAGCTCACTTTTCAAGCTACCTTCTTTTGCCTTCATCCAGTTTATGTTTCCACGAAGTGTGTTTATTTCTCCATTGTGGGCAAGGTATCTGAAAGGTTGAGCAAGATCCCAAGTCGGAAAAGTGTTTGTGCTGAATCTTGAATGCACCAGAACAATGGCACTTTCAATAGAAGGGTCTGAAAGATCGAGAAAGTATGTTCCAACCTGTTCTGGGGTCAACATTCCTTTGTAGGAAAAAGTTCTACTTGAAAGATTTGTGATATAAAAGAAACTTTTTTGAGATAGAGATGAATTTCTGACTCTATTTTCTATTTTTTTTCTTAAAATATATAATTTTCTCTCAAGCTCAAGGGAATCTTTTAAATCTTTAGAGTAGCCAACAAAAATCTGTTCCATTACTGGCTCAGATTCTTTTGCTGTCTTACCTATATCTGTATTATCAACCGGAACTTTTCTATAACCAAGAAAATCGAGATTTTCTTCTTTAATAAGTTCAACAAACCATTCTTTTATAGTTTCTCTTTCCTTTTCGATTTTTGGTAAGAAAACGATACCTGTTCCATATTTGCCTTCTTCAGGAAGATTAATTCCCAATCTTTCACATTCTTTCCTGAAAAATTTGTCTGGCAATTGAATAAGAATACCAGCACCATCTCCAGTCTTTGGATCTGCACCTGTAGCACCCCTATGAGCAAGTCTATTCAAAATCTCAAGACTCTGCTCTACTAACTTGTGAGATTTTTCCCCTTTTATATTTGCTATAAAACCCACTCCGCAGGCATCATGTTCGAAACGCGGATCATACAAACCACATTGTTGCATCTTTAATACTCCATTAAAAAATAGATTTGAAACTTAATATATAGCAAAATTTATGCCAGATAAATCTATCTTTTATCTTTTCTTTATTTTGAAATGAATTATAAAAAATTACAAGCAAATTTTAAAAATTTTTTTTGCCTAAAAAATAGGCAATTTTAAATAAAAAAAACAAAAAATAGGCATTTATTTTGAAGTAAGAATTTCAATTTTTATTGATTCAGAAAAGTTTTTTAAAAAAATTTTTATTGTAAAATTGACAAAAGAGTTATTTCTTACTATAATAATTAATATAGACTAACTTTTTTAATAAGGATTAACAATGACACAAAGTCTTGAAGATTATCTTGAGGCTATTTATTTACTTTGTCTTGATAAAAAAGTAGCAAGAATAAAAGATATTTCCGAAAAAATGGCGGTTTCAAAACCTTCTGTTATTCAGGCTATAAAAGAGCTTAAGAATGCTGATTTTTTGGTTCAAGAGCCTTATGGATATATTGAATTAACTGTAAAGGGAACTGAAAAAGCAAAAGAAATATTAAAAAAGCATAATATTCTCAAAGAGTTTTTAGTAAAGATTATTGGTGTATCATTAGAAAATGCAGAGAAGGATGCCTGTAAGATAGAACATATAATTTCAGATGAAACGTTCAGTAAAATAATAAAATTTATGAGGAAAAAAGATGATAAAAAAGCTTGATGAATTATTTCCGGGCGAAAAGGGGATTATCGTAAAGATAAGTGGAAATCCAATTTTAAGACAAAGGCTTCTTGAGCTTGGGATAAGGGAAGGGAAAGAAATAATAAGAAAGATAGATGCTCCAATGGGAGATCCAATTTCTGTGCAAACAATGGGAACAAATCTTTCATTCAGGAGGCATATTGCCAAGCATATTTTTGTGGAAGTGGAGTAAATATGAAAAAATACAAAATAGCTCTCGTTGGTAATCCAAATAGTGGTAAAACAACCCTCTTTAATTTACTCACTGGCTCAAGACAGCATGTCGGAAATTGGGCAGGTGTTACTGTAGAAAAAAAAGAAGGTTTTTTTGAATACAAAGGTATTCAGTTTGAAGTTATTGATTTACCCGGAATATATGGACTGTCGGCAAACACTATAGAAGAAAAAATAGCAAGGGATTACATAATTGAAGAAAAGCCAGACCTTATTATAAATATTGTCGATGGGACAACACTTGAGAGAAGTTTATATCTCACAAGTCAGCTTATTGATTCTCACTCACGAATGATACTTGCCATCAATATGTTGGACGAAGTAGTAGATAAAGGTATAAAAATAGACATCAAAAAGCTACAAAACTTATTAAAATTTCCGGTTATTCCCATTGTTGCAAAAAAGGAAAAAGGAATTAAAGAGTTGCTTGATATTTTATTAAACTCTCTTGATCAAAGGCATGAGGATAGAATTCATATCAACTATGGAGAAGATATTGAAAATGCTATTTCTGAAATAGAATGTAAACTTAACTGTTATCCAGAGCTTACGGGAGAATATTTTGCTCGCTGGATTGCGATAGAATTGCTTTCTGAAAGTGATATCAAGAATATTCTTGAGAAGAGCAAAGAGTATTGTGAAATTATTGAAGAAGTAAACAAACATTCAAAAGCTCTTAAAGATATTTACAAAGAAGAGTTAAAGGAAGTATTTAATGATATGAGACTTGGTTTTATCAATGGGCTTGTGAAAGAATGTGTAACTATTGAGACAAAGTTTTCGAGGATTGATATTACTGATTTTATTGATAGAATAGTGCTTAATAAATACTTGAGTTTTCCTATTTTTGGAATAATTCTCTGGCTTACTTTTCAGATCACATTTGATGTGGGAGGAATTTTAAGTAATTTTATAGAAAATCTTGTGGGACAGCTATCAAATTTTATTGTTGCAATTATGCCGGATAGTATGCTTAAAGATTTGATAGTTGATGGAATAATTGGTGGAGTTGGTGGAGTTATTGTATTTCTTCCTCAAATTATGCTTCTTTTCCTTGTAATTGCATTTCTTGAAGACAGCGGTTATATGGCAAGAATAGCATTTATAATGGATAAGTTTATGCATTTTTTAGGGCTTCATGGAAAATCTTTTATTTCTATGTTTATGGGAATTGGTTGCAATGTTCCCGGTATTATGGCTGCAAGAGTGCTTGAAAGTGAAGATGACAGGAAAATTACAGCTTTAATAAATCCATTTGTAAGTTGTTCTGCAAGACTACCAATCTATATACTTTTGTGCGGGATGTTTTTCCCAAAAAATGGGGGAACAATAATTTTTTTAATCTATCTTACTGGAATTTTTGTAAGCATTATTACTGCAAAAATACTTAAGACATTTTTCTTCAAAAAGGAGTCTCTTCCTTTCGTAATGGAATTACCACCTTATAGATTTCCGACTTTGAAAAGTATTGCTATTCATATGTGGGAGAGGGCCTCTCAATTTTTGAAAAAAATGGGAGGAGTAATTTTAATTGGTTCAATAATTATATGGGCTCTTGGATATTTTCCTCTCTCTTCACACAAAGAAAGAGATAAAACAGCACAACTTGAAAATAGTTATATAGGAAAACTGGGTAAAATGAGTGAGCCAATTTTTAAACCACTTGGTTTTAACTGGAAGGAGACTGTTGCTTTGATAACGGGAATTGTAGGTAAGGAGGTTGTTGTAAGCACATTATCTGTTCTTTACAATGCAAAGGATGATAGTGAGGACCTTAAGTTAAAAATGCAATCTGATGGAGTCGATAAGGAAACGGCTTTATCTTTTATGATTTTTGTCTTGCTTTATGTTCCCTGTATTGCGACAATAGCTGCAATTTTAAGGGAAACAAACTCTGTGAAGTGGACGTTGTTTTCTCTATTTTATGGTATTTTTGTTGCTTATATTTTTGCTTTTTTATTTAAACATCTCGCTTCTTTAGTCGGTAAGTTTATTTAATAAAGAGGGTTTAAAATGCCTTTGGAAAACATAATAACTTATGCTATTGTTTTATTTTCTGTGATAATTTCTATATTTTACTTTGTGAAAAGCATAGTTGATATTTCAAAGGGGAAATCCAAATGTTCGTCCTGTGAAGCAAATAAAGTTTGCAAGAAAAATATTAAGAAGCCCTGATTATTGTAATTACTATCTCTCTATTTTCTCTTGGTCCATCAAATTCGCAAAAGAATATGTTTTGCCATCTTGACAAACCCATTTTGCCATTTATAATTGGAATAGTAACATCTGGTCCTAAAATTCCAGACTTAAGATGGGCATCTCCATTACCATCTTCAAGGTCATGTTGCCATACTCCTGCTGGAATGAGTTTCTTAAGCAAATTGAGTAAGTCATACTGAACACTTTCATCCCAGTTTTCTTGAATTATTATAGCACAGGTTGCTCCTCTGCCATAGACATTGACAAGTCCTGTCTCGACTCCAGAAGAAGACACAAAATCTTTTACGTCATTTGTTATATCATAAAGACCTTCTCTTTTTGTGGTTTTTAAATTTAAAATTTTTTGCATCTTTGTCCTCTTGATGTTGTTAATTTGAATATATTTTAAAATATGTTGATTAAAAAATCTATAAAAAACTTTGTGTTTCTGTTTAAATCAGGAAAGACAGTTCAAAGTTGAAAGTTCAAAGTTCAAAGTTGTGTTTTGACGAAGTCTTTAAAAATGAGGCTTTTCTTTGGGTCACCTTTC
>FQKF010109335.1_pt1 | contig 13122 bp, 10 predicted proteins | sample 1504521 | NCBI WGS metagenome assembly FQKF01 (sample SAMEA4475357, study PRJEB15587) | soil metagenome | biome: Soil; feature: Field | place: India | collected 2015-03-11 | depth 0 m
CTTTTAGTGTTGCTCGACGGCATCACCGACGTGCGGAATTTTGGCGCCATTTGCCGCTCGGCCGAGTGCGCGGGTGCGCATGCCGTGGTGGTGCCGCAGTCAGGTGCTGCACCGGCCAACGAGGATGCGATGAAAGCCTCAGCAGGTGCGTTGGCCCGCATTCGGCTGTGTCGAGTGCGAAGCATGTACTCCACGGTAGAGTGGTTGCAGGAGCACGATGTGCAGGTCATTGCCACGGGCCTGACGCCTTCAGCCTCACTCCTTTTTGACCTCAACCTGAGCGGCCCCACGGCGCTGCTCTTTGGTGCGGAGGGTGCCGGTCTGGCACCCAAGCTGCTGCGCATGGCCGACGCGGTGGCACGCATTCCGCAGGTGGCCGACTTTGACTCGTACAACGTCAGCGTGGCCGCAGGCATTTGCCTGTACGAGACCCTGCGTCAGCGCCTTGTGGGTGAAAAGTCGTAGGGCCCTCGGCCTTGCCCGGGCAGCCCATTTTGGGAATACACCTGAACCCTTGTATATAAGCATGAGACCATTTTCCTCCACCTCTCTGTGGCTCTCTGGCTTTTTCGTCCTCACCTCCTTTGGCCAGAGTCAGACGTCCCAGCATTTTGTCACCGGCTACTACCCCGGCTGGCGTGCTGGCGAGCGCAATGGGCTGGTAACGCCTGCTACATTGGCCTACCGGCAGTACGATATCATCATCTATGCCTTTCTGAACCTGGAAGCCGACGGCTCGCTATCGCTCATCAAGCCTCAACAGGACAAGGTGTTGCTGCTGGGACCGCTGCGCGCTGCTATGCCGGCAGACTACCTGAAATCCAGTGACTTAGGCACCCCGGCCTATCACCAGCCAGGCCAGCGATTTGCCGACTATGCGCATCGGCACCGCGTACGCCTGATGGTCTCAGTAGGCGGCTGGGCACACTCAACGCACTTCCCGACTGTGGCCGCCGACCCGGTTAAGCGCGCCCGCTTCGCCGCGGCCTGTACCCGTGCCATCGAACTTTACAACCTCGATGGCATTGACCTGGACTGGGAATATCCGGGCGACCCAACGCGAAACGGAGGCCCGGCCGACCGTGCAAACTTTACGGAACTGCTGCGCGAGGTGCGCAACGCGCTGGATGCTTTGCGCCCACAGCTGCGCCGCGACCTGATGCTGACCATCGCTTGCGGTGCTGCGCCCAAGCACTTAGCCGCCATTGATTGGCCGCAAGTACATCGTTTGGTGAACGCCATAAACCTGATGACCTATTCCTTCTACGGTCAATGGGATGCTGTCTCAAACCACAATGCTCCGCTCTTCCCACCCGCAAATGCCACTCAAGCGGGCCACAGCTGTGCTGAAGCCGTGCAGACGCTGCTCAACTACGGTGTGCCACCCGCTAAAATTAACCTCGGGATGGCCTTCTACGGCCGCTCGTACCTGACCGAGGGTGCCCCGGCCTTGCATGCGCGTACCTCCGGCCGTCCGGACAGCGAGCGCTTCTCCCGAAGCGGCACCACGCCACCTTACCACGAAATTGCTCAACACCTTCACAACGGAACCTATTCCTATTACTGGGACGATACGGCCCAGGTGCCTTACCTCCTCAGCAACACCCATGCCTCCTTCGTCTCTTTCGACGACGAGCGCTCCATCGCCCTCAAAGCCCACTACATCCGCCTGCGCAAACTGCGCGGCGCTGCCATCTGGGACATCACCGGCGAATACCAGCGCACTCCGACCAACGGCACGGCCACTCCGCTGACCGATGCCGTCCGCCGCGTCTTCTTGGGCACAGAGCCGCCGCCACAAGACTTGACCCAGCCCCGTGTATGCGTGTTTCCCAAAACGACTTACAGCGGCTTCGTACACGTCTTCACCCACCTCCTAACAGCTCCCGGACGCACTGAGGTAACCGTGCTCGATAGCCGGGGCAAGACCCTTCACGCGGTAACCTTCGCCAGCACCGGGCACTCCATAGACATGCGCGCTCTGCCCGCCGGCACCTACCGCATCCGCACGCGCCTCAACAGCGGGCCACCCGCTGAAATAGAGGTGGTCAAGAAATAGGCGGCTGCCCTGACGGTCAGGCGTTTAAAAACAGACCTCTTGCACAGCCATTCTAAAGCAAAATTTTAAAAAAACCGAAGAGGTCGCAGAAACCTACTTAAGTGTTTTTTTCGGCAATTCCCCGCGTCTTCGGCGGTTAAAAAAGAAAAATCTCGGAGCCTACAGACAAGGCTCGAACAAAGAGGGGCATCTCAACCGTGCGCAACATCAGCTGATAAATGCCATGGCTCCGGTTCGTGCGTGCGGGTATGCTGCTGAGAGGAATGCCTCGGCGTACCTTTGCGCCGAAATGGCAAAACCATCCATGACAAAGGCTACACACTCAACCAACGACTGCCGAAAAATCCGCTCCGCGCTTATTTCTGTCTATTCCAAAGACGACCTCGAACCTATCGTGCGGCGCCTACATGCGCTGGGCGCAACGCTCTACAGTACGGGAGGCACCCAAACGTTCATCGAAAAATTGGGCATACCCGTTACGCCCGTTGAAGCACTCACAGGCTACCCCAGTATCTTAGACGGACGGGTCAAAACGCTGCACCCCGCCGTCTTTGGCGGTCTGTTGGCCCGCCGCGAACCGGCACACTTGGAGCAACTCGTCCAACACCGTATCCCGGAGATAGACTGCGTCGTGGTGGACCTCTATCCCTTCGAAGATACCGTGGCTGCCACACACGACGAGAGTGCTATCATTGAAAAAATAGATATTGGTGGCGTATCGCTCATTCGAGCCGCGGCCAAAAACTGGGCTGATGTAGCCGTGGTGGCCTCGCGCGACGATTACAGGCTGTTCTTAGAAATGCTGGAACGTAACAACGGCGAAACCACCGCCGCCGACCGCCGCGAACTGGCGCGCCGGGCCTTCAAGGTTACGTCGAATTACGACATCGCCATTTTCAACTGGTTCAACGAAGGCGCCACCGACATTTCGTTTAAGTATTCCATCCACCGCTCCGACATTCTGCGCTACGGCGAGAACCCGCATCAGGCTGGCGTTTTCTTCGGCGACTTTGATAAAATGTTCGAGAAAATCGGCGGTAAGGCCATCTCTTACAACAATCTGCTCGATATAGATGCCGCCGTGCAGCTGATGCGCGAATTTCACTTGGGCAAGCCGACATTTGCTATTCTAAAGCACACCAATGCTTGCGGTGTGGCGCGCCGGCACACGTTGCTCGAAGCCTGGCAGGCGGCACTGGCTTGCGACCCGGTGTCGGCCTTTGGTGGCATTTTCATCACCAATACGCGCATAGACCTGCCTACGGCCGAGGAAATCAATCGCTTGTTCTACGAGGTGCTCATCGCGCCTGACTTTGAGCCGGAAGCGCTGGAACTGCTGCGTAAGAAAGAGCAACGCATTCTGCTGAAAATCCGTGACTTCTACGTGCGCCCGCGCAGCTTCCGCAGCCTCCTCAACGGTGTGGTAGAGCAGGACACCGACCTGAAAACGGAGACCGAGGCTGACCTGCGCCCAGTAACGCGGCGTCTGCCCACGCCCAAAGAGGTGGGCGAGTTGCTCTTCGCCGCGCGCTGCGTGAAGCACCTCAAGTCTAACGCCATCGCTTTGATCAAAGAGCGCCAGCTCATCGGTATGGGCTGTGGCCAGCCTTCGCGCGTGGATGCCCTGCGCCAGGCCATCGCCAAAGCGCGTTCGTTTGGCTTCGACCTCAACGGGGCCGTCATGGCCTCCGACGCCTTCTTCCCTTTCCCGGATTGCGTCGAAATTGGCCACGACGCGGGCATCACGGCCATCCTGCAGCCGGGCGGCTCCATTAAAGACCAGGACAGCATCCGCGCCTGCGACGAACGTGGCATGGCCATGGTGTTTACGGGCATCCGGCATTTCCGCCACTGAAGCTACAGGGCCGCTGCAGAAGTGGCTCTGGCATTATGCCTGTGCAAGGCGCAGGCTCATTCCCGACTCACGGGCAAGCAAATGCGGAGGCCTCTGAGTATCTGCTCGCTGTGCGGAAGGGTAGGGCACGGCAGCTCTAAGCGGCTCATTCGTTGGCATCTAAAAAGGCGGTACGAAATACCCATCATCCAGGCATAATCCATTGCAAAATACCATCTTTAAGAAAAATTGAAGTTGAATGCCAATACCAGCCGGCCCGCTCGCTTGGGTCAGGCTAATGGGGGTTTCGCTGGTTCAATGGACGGGAAATGAGGGCATATCCGGATAAGAAAGGTTACCTTCCTAGCAAACATCACGCATGCTTGATACAGTCTTTATTTACAGGTAATGCGAAAGAGCCTTATTTGCCCAAAAATCTTTTTATTATGGCTTTTCAACGCATTTCCCTGACGCCGGAAGCACTTCTGGCGGCCTTCCAACGCGCCGTAGAGCCGCTGCTTTACCCCAGCGAGACCGACGCTCCCGTTGAAGTGATGCACCTAACGGTAGAGCAAGTCGGCGAGGCCATTTCGGAACAAGACCTCAAAAGGCTCTTTTATGCCGAAGAGAACGGTCAGCCCGTCGCACAGGACATCCGCTGGGCAGAGGCCAACCGCCCGGAGAGCAACGGCACGAAGGCGTTCTTCGGCGCGCTGGCTGATGTGATTACGACTTATGCCGACAACACGTTCACGGTGCACCATCCGGCTCATCGCGACCTGGCGTATTCGTGGCGTCAGTTGCGCGACCTGTTCTTTGACCACTTAGTGCGCCAGCGCTACTTCCGCGCCCAACTGGCCGCGCCCGACTCAGTGCGTGCAGACCTGTACCTCATTGGGCGGCACTTGCAGGTAGAGTTTGACCCGGACACCAATGAAATCCAGACGAAGGAACTCGGCTGGTTTGCGCTGAAGACGTACGTCATCGAGACATAGCCGGCAGATGCTTTTCGGCCCGGACTCGCGGGAGGGCGGTTCAGGCACTCACCTCCTCCCGAGCATTCGGCGGCAGAACTCCCAATCTTGAGCAATGACGCGCCGGGGCGAGCGTTAAACGTTTGCTTCGGCGCCCCGTCTTACGCGCTGTAAAAAAGCTCTGCTTGCATGCACGATACTCTTGCTCAACGCCGCTTGAGACACCTGCTATGGCGTGCCGGCTTTGGCCCGGCCTCTGCTGAATGGCCTGCCTGGCTGCGGCGCCCTCAGAGGGTGTGGTGGCCTATGCTGCGCCGCCAGTCTGCCCAGGCTCCCGGCGAATTGTTTGTAACCGACGACGTGGTACGCGGCCTGTTCATGGGCGTGGGCGAATTTGCCCGCGTTGAAGAGCTCACGCCCGAAGAGCGCCGCCAGCGCCGCGCCCAAAGCCGTGACCTGTTGCAAAGCCTCAACCTATTGTGGCTTGAGGAAATGACGCTCACGCAGGCGCAGCTGCGCGAAAAAGTTGCGCTCTTCTGGCATGGGCATTTCGCCAGCCGAAACCTTAACATTGTTTTTCAGCAAGACCTCCTGCACGTCATCCGCACACACGCTCTGGGTAACTTTGGCGACCTGCTGCGCGCTGTTTCTAAGAGTGCGGCTATGCTGGCGTTCCTGAACAACCAGCAAAGCCGCAAAGCCCGGCCCAACGAAAATTTCGCCCGCGAGGTCATGGAACTGTTCACCCTTGGGCGTGGCCATTACACCGAGGCTGACGTCAAAGAAGCTGCCCGCGCCTTCACCGGTTGGGGCTTCAACGCCAAAGGCGAGTTTGTCTTTCGGCAAAACCGGCACGACCGCGGCGTCAAAACTGTCCTGGGCCATACGGGCCACTTCAACGGCGACGACGTGCTGGATATTCTACTGGAACAGCGCCGGACGGCTCACTTCATTGCCCGCAAGGCATATTGCTTCTTCGTCAACGAAGAGCGCGTGCCCGAGGAGCGCGTGGTGGAGCTAGCCGACCGCTTCTACGACAGCGGCTACGACATCGGTCGCCTGCTCGAGGACATCTTCACGGCCGAGTGGTTCTACGACGTCGAGAACATGGGCAACCAGATAAAATCGCCCGTTGTGCTGTGGGTAGGTCTGCGGCGTGCCCTGCCCATGCTCTTAGACGATGCCGAGGCGCAACTCCTGCTGCAACGTGCCCTGGGGCAGGTGCTTTTCCACCCACCTAACGTGGCCGGCTGGCCCGGCGGCCGCGCCTGGATTGACGCCACCACCCTAATGCTGCGCCTACGCTTACCCCATATTCTTGCCGCCGGTGATGCCATAGACCTCAATACCGGCGACGATGACGACGTTGTCATGGGTCAGGGCCGCGCCAGCCGCCTGCGCCGACGCCTTACTGCTGAACTGTACTGGGAGCCGCTCTTTGAGGCATTTGCCCAAACCTCCGACGACGAACTGCTGCCCGCACTGGCTCAACACCTGTGGCAAACGCCTGCAACAGCAGAACGTTTAGCTGTCGTGCGCAGACACATCAACACCAGCACCCGTGAACAACTGCTCCAAACGGCCACCCTGCAATTGATGGCTACACCGGAATATCAGCTGTGCTGACGACCCCGACTCACTCCCTCACCAACCGCATTAGCCATGCTCATCAAACGCCGCGCCTTTCTGAAGACGGCTTCTCTGGCCACCGCCTCGCTGTGGCTACCGCGCTTCTTGCACGCCCACGCACGCCCAGACGCCCTACCCAGTCGGGGCAAGGTGCTCGTCATCGTACAACTCAGCGGCGGCAACGACGGCCTTAATACCGTCGTGCCCGTGCGCAACGACGTCTATTACCGCGAACGCCCGCGTATCGCCATCAAAGCCGCCGACGCGCTGCCCCTGACTGACGAAGCCGCCCTGCACCCAGCCCTTTCGGGTCTTAAACGCCTCTACGACAGCGGCGACGTTGCCATCCTGCACAACGTGGGCTATCCCAACCCCGACCGCTCCCACTTCCGCAGCATGGACATCTGGCACAGCGCCAGCCCCGCCCACGAGTACTGGCACACAGGCTGGATAGGGCGCTACTTAGATGCCCAATGTCAGCCATCAAATCCTTGCTATGCCCCCGCTCTCGAACTGGGCGACGCCGTTGGCCTGGCCCTCAAAGGCCAGCAGCGCAAAGGCATCGCCTTGCACGAACCCGCCGAACTACGCGCTGCTACCCGCAGTGCTTACTTCGCCGAATACGCCGCTGCAGGCGCCTCCCTCGCCCACGACGACACTCCCATCGGATACTTGCATAAAACCATGACCGAGGCCATGGCCTCAGCAGAATATATTTTTGAAAAAAGCCGGGTCAAACCTTCTACCGCACACTATCCCGACACACCTATTGGCCGACAACTGCGTACTGTGGCCTCGCTCATCTTGGGCGATGCTGACACAGTGGTGTACTACTTGTCGCTGGGCAGCTTCGATACACACATCAACCAGCCCATGCAGCACCAGCGCCTGCTGGGCCAACTCGACGCTGCACTGGCTGCCTTCACCGCCGACCTCAAAGCACAGGGACGCTGGAGTAATACCCTCGTCATGACCTTCTCCGAGTTCGGACGTCGCGTCGGCCAAAACGCCAGCGGCGGCACCGACCACGGCACGGCCAACCAGATGTTCTTCCTCGGCGGCGACCTCCGGCGCCAGGGATTGCTCAATGCTCTGCCCAACCTGAACGACCTCGACCAGGGCGACCTCAAATTCGACACGGATTTCCGTCAGGTATATGCTACCGTACTCGAACGCTGGCTGGAGACCAAGCACCAACCCATGCTGGGGCAGGCATTTAGCCTGCTCGATTTTATTTAAACACCCACGCCCAAACACCAGCGGACAATATCTTAGGCATAGGGAAGAGGGCACCTGTCTGCCTGCGACAACAGAATTTTTACCCAAAAAGAAACCTACCAGAACGGAGTGACTGCCGTACTTTGCGCCAAGCCAACCGTTTACCATCCACCATGACCGTCAAATTCTGCGGCGCAGCGCGCGAAGTAACCGGCTCCTCCCATCTCATCACCCTCGACGATGGCTTTCGCATCCTGCTCGATTGTGGCCTGTACCAGGGCGGCGACGACGATGTGCAAGGCAGCCCTGTACAAAGCTTCAACGAAAAATGGCTCTTCAACCCCCGCGAAATAGATTGCCTCATCCTCAGCCACGCCCATATTGATCACACGGGCCGCGTGCCTAAATTGGTGGCCGACGGCTTCCGTGGAACTATCTACGCTACGCACGCCACGCGCGACCTGTGCGCCGTCATGCTGCTGGACTCGGCCAAAATCCAGGAGTCTGACGCCTACCACGACAACAAACGCCGCCCGCCCGGCGCTCCCGAAAAAAAACCGCTTTACACTGCCGACGATGTGCATAAGGCGATGAACCGCTTCGCCGCCTTCAGTTACGAGCAGTGGTTCGTTGTACACCCGCGCGTGCGCGTACTCTTCCGCGATGCCGGCCATATCTTGGGTAGTGCCTCCGTGACACTCGAGATCCAGCGAGGCGACCGCACTGTGCGCTTTGGCTTCACTGGGGATATCGGACGCCCTAACCGACCTCTTTTGCGCGACCCGCAGCCCATGCCCAAGGTGGATTACCTCATCTGCGAGAGCACCTACGGCGACCGCGAACACGAGGCCGCTCCGGCTGAACTGGAGCACCTGTACCACATCGTCCAGCGCACGTGCTTCGAGAAAAAAGGCAAGCTCATTATCCCGGCTTTCTCGGTAGGCCGCACCCAGGAGGTCGTTTACATGCTCGATCAGCTGCAACACGCCGGACGCTTGCCCAAATTACCCGTATTCGTGGATAGCCCTTTGGCCGTGAACGCCACCGACATTTTCCTCGACCACTTAGAATGCTTCGACCAGGAACTCCACCAGTACTTACTCGAGAACGAAAACCCGTTTGGCTTCAAGGAGCTGCAGTACATCCGCTCCGTTGAGGCCAGCAAGCAACTCAACCACATCCAAAAGCCTTGCATCATCATCGCGGCCTCAGGTATGATGAACGCTGGGCGCATCCGGCACCATCTGTATAACAACATCGAAGACTGGCGGGCTACCTTCCTCATCATTGGCTATTGCGCTCCCGAAACGCCCGGCGGACGTCTGCGCGCCGGCGCCAAAAGCATCGAAATCTTCGGCGAAAACAAACAAGTGCTGGCCGAAGTGGAGTTCATGGACTCCTTCAGCGCTCATGCTGACCGCACCGAGATGCTCCAGTTTCTGGAAAACCAGCGTACCGCCGTGCGCCAGATGTGGCTCACTCACGGCACCCTTGAACGCCAGCAAGTCTGGCGCGATACTCTGTTGCAAAGCGGCTTTGCCGCCGTGGAAATTCCTGCGTTAGGGCAAGAGTACACGCTCTGATGGCGCGTACGCCCTTAGGCCTGTGCTGGTGGCGTATTGAAGTTCATCGGCGGCAGCTGCGGGTGCTCCGGCTCTTCAATCTTGCCAAATTGCATTTCGTACTTCTGAATGTTGTCCTTCAGCGCAAACAACAGGCGCTTGGCGTGCTGCGGCGTCAGGATAATGCGCGACTTCACACGCGCCTTGGGTACGTTGGGCATCATACGAATGAAATCCACTACAAACTCGGCGTTCGAGTGGGAAATGATGGCCAGGTTGGAATAAATGCCTTCCGCCACGTCTTCAGGCAGCTCAATGTTCAGCGTAGGTTGTGGATGGGTGTTATCCGGCATGGTGTCGAGTGTATTTTTTAAAAAATAAAAAACAAGCCTTATCGCGCGGGCGCTCAACCGCTGCTCAACATGCCGCAACCGCACAGCCGCGCGCTAACGGCCTTATCGCCAGCTCGGGCGCCTCAAAAGTGCGAGCAAAGGTAAAGCGAAAAACCGCCCTCAGCTCCTTCGAGGCTCTTGTCTCAAATGCTCCTGCTTCTGGAGTTTTGCTCTGCAATTGTCCAACCAGTTCAGGGAAAGGCTCCAGAAATAGTGCCCGGAAAGGCAAAACCTCGCTGGAGCAGCAAGAGGCCGTGAGAAACATTTGTGCCTTAGAGGGCTTCTTGGTGTCTTGGCGGCAGAGAAACCATTCGTGCCTCCGTGGCAGATTTAGCCGCCTCACCCCCACTTCCGGTCGCCCCTCCGCGCTCCGGGATACCTCCTGAAGACTTCCTGTTTTACACAGATTGTGCAGGGCCTTTTATTCAAACTCCCTGCATTTGCCCACAAAACGCATCTTTCCTAATGGATGACTTGCATTGAATCAAATAATCTATCGTGTATGGAACGGATAGAGGCGGATACGCGTTATGTGGCTATGCTCAATGTTTCCAATGGCGGCACGTATTATTTTGCTGCTATTGGCCTGAGTAAGCAGTTGGATAGATGCTATTCGATAGCCCCAGTCAGGATACTTTACCAGCGGAATTTTGTCAATCTCAGGAGAATTCATTTCAATAAAGTAGAGCAACAGTTTGAGGGCTTTGGGGTGATTGCTTCAGTTCCCGACCCCCGCTTTGCTGCTCAGTGCTATTTTTCTTTAATATCGGATTTCACTTTTGGGAGCGTGTATTTTTTTAATGCCTTTCCTCCTTCTGGGGCGGATGATTTTGTGATGGACTTCCATTGGGTTGAAGCATCGGGAAGGTATTTTGTCAGTTTATTTGAAGGGGCAGGCCTTACTTTTGGATAAAGACTCAAACACATTACTCAGATGGCCTCCCGTTTCTTATATCAAGGGCCTGACGGAGTGTGGAACGAAGACGGAGGCAATATACCCGATTGTGTCTCGGAGAGTGGGAATCTTCTCACATGTCTCACTCGAAGTTCATTCAATGGCCCTTCCGACATTTCAGTAGTTCGCTATGCCATAGAGCCGGACACTATCCGGGCCATACAAGTTTTCCCTCTACAAGCTCCGTCTTTAGAGATGAACGTATGGCCACATCTTCGCCGGGATCATGCGGGCAATTATGTGCCGGCGGGTGCGAACGGGCTATTTCCGATTACTGCGAAGTACAAGATGAAAATCGCTAAGTTTTCGAGCACATTGGAAAAAATGTGGGAGACTCAGTTTGACCCTGGGAATAGGAGCTTTGAAGTGTGGGATATGGCCATTGACGGTAGCAATAATATCATTCTGGTGAGTAGAACGTGGGATGTTTACGATTTGGCGCCTCATGGCTTCATGCTGAAAGTGTATGCCGATGGGCATTTGACCACCTCTGTTGCCCGGCCCGACGTGGATAACCGGCGGTATGAGGTGGCCTTTACGCTTAATCCGGCGATGGCAACGCTTTGCTTGCAGGCGCCAGCGGAGCAGCTACACTAGCTCCGCCTGTGGAGTGCAGACGGACAGCTGGTTTTATCGGAAAGAGTAACCGCGCCGCATTGTTTTGACCTTCCGGAGGCTTTGCCTGTGGGTGTTTATGCGGCCGAAGTTTTGTTCGCCGATGGCTATCGGGCTGTACACAAGGTGGCGGTCGTTTGGTGAGAGAACCTCTCCAAAGGTAGCATACAGCCTTCGTCTGCATTGCTAGCTTCCATTTGCTGCTGCGTGAAAGCATCTCAGTGCCGGCAAGGTGGCATCTCGCCGGTACGGAGGCTTCATGGTAGAAGAGTCCTTTGTGTCTTTGCGTCTCATCGTCGTGCATTCGTGATAAGCCCATACTCGTGGCTAAAACCGCAACTGCCTCTCGTCCATTTTCAGTTTCGGGTGTATTATTGCGCAACGGTTAGCACCTGTGGTGGCCGTAACCGCCTGCTTTTCACAAAAAAACACCTGTATGCACGCTGAATTACGCCAACGCTTCAACGCTGCTTTTACTCCTGAAAAATACCAGGCTTTGCTGCAAACGATGGATACCGAGTTTGGCGAACCGGTAACATTTCGCGTCAGCGAAACGCCTGTGTTCATACCCAAAGCCTTGAAAATCAGACTGCTTCGGGGTGTGGAGGACATCCTGGACGTCGTCGCCCACCCCGACTTCCGCCAGCAGAGCGAAGCAGCTATACCTCCACAGCTGCGCGTGCCCAACGAGGACGAACACACCATTTTCCTGCAACTCGACTTCGGCATCTGCCGCGACGACAACGGCGAGCTCATTCCGCAGCTCATTGAAATGCAGGGCTTTCCGTCCCTCTATTTCTACCAGCACCTGCTGGCCAACGCCTATCGCAGGCATTTTGACATCCCGCCAGACTTTCATCACCTCTTCAGCGGCCTGGACGCCGACAGTTACTTAGCTCTCTTGCGCGACATTATCGTGGGCGACTCCCGGCCGGAAAGCGTCGTGCTGCTCGAAATCGAGCCTGAAAAGCAGAATACGCGCATTGACTTTTGGGGCACACGCAAGTATCTGGGTATCAAGGTACTTTGCCTCTCGCAAATCAAGCGCGAAGGCCGCGACCTGTACTACATAGACGACCATGGCCGGCGGGTGGCCATCGAGCGTATTTACAACCGCATCATTTTCGACGAACTTGACCGCCGGGCCGATCTGCCGCGCGAGTGGGACCTGCTCACTGAAGTGAACGCCGAGTGGGTAGGGCATCCCAACTGGTTCTTCCGTATCTCCAAACACACACTGCCGTTCCTGAAGTCGCCGTTTGTGCCCGAAACGCACTTCCTGGGGGCATTGGAACGCATCCCGGATGATTTGGAAAATTGGGTGCTCAAGCCGCTGTTCTCCTTCTCAGGTCAGGGCGTGAAAATCAACGTTACGCCTGAAGATATTGCCGCCGTGCCCAACCCGTCGGACTATATCCTGCAGCGCAAAAAGCCCTACGAACCGTGTATCCAGACGCCCGACCCGGCCGAGCCGGCCAAATGCGAAATTCGCATGATGGTGCTGTGGGCCAAAGGCTGGGAGCGTCCGCGCTTGGTCAACAACCTCATCCGCATGAGCAAGGGCGAAATGGTTGGCGTGCGCTACAATATGGGCAAAGAGTGGGTTGGCTCTAGTGTGGGCTTCTTCGAGCCCCTGTAGCGGCCAAACTTGTTTGGCCTGAGTCAGCCTGGCTTCGTCGGCGGTGCTCACTGGGCTGCCGAGCCGTCGTCCTCGATAAGTTTACCATTTCGGATGCGAATGATGCGGGCCGGGAAGTTTTGCAGGATTCGGTAGTCGTGAGTGGCACATAGAACAGCCGTGTTGTAGGTTTTGGCCAGGTTCCGCATCAGCAGCAGCACATCGTCACTGGTTTCGGGATCGAGGTTGCCGGTGGGTTCGTCGGC
>FQKF010387854.1_pt1 | contig 13109 bp, 9 predicted proteins | sample 1504521 | NCBI WGS metagenome assembly FQKF01 (sample SAMEA4475357, study PRJEB15587) | soil metagenome | biome: Soil; feature: Field | place: India | collected 2015-03-11 | depth 0 m
TATGTATTCAAAGTCCATCAGCCGCCGGGCGGAGGGGCGCCTGGCGGAATAATGGTTCAAACTCCATCAGTCGCCAGCCCAGGTGCAGCCCAGCAGGGACACGCTGTCTTGCCGCCTGACGATTCATGCACAGACCCCGGCAGGGAAACGGCGACGGTTACTCCCGATTCGACGGCAGCCATCCGCCATACATTGGATGGTCGGGATGGATGGGGAGCGATACTGGTTGCCCGCGGCGCTGCGAGTCGTAGAGCGCCGTCACGAGTTCGAGCGATGCGCGCGCTTCCTGGAGCGTCACCGGCAATTCGCCGCCGGTGTGCAGCGCGTGGTAAAACCGATACAACTGGCCCGCGTACCCTTCAGGCAGCGGCTCGAAGGTCGCCAGCGTCGCTTCAATGAGCGCCGTCTGTTCAGGAGTGTCACCGGCGAAGGTCCATGGATCGCCGGAATTGCTGTAGGGACGGGTGTTGCTCTCCGCCACCATGCCGCTGAAACAAAAGCGATGCCGGGTAATCTCAACGCTCGAACCAAGCGTCACCGCCAGCGTCGCCAGCGAGCCATCCGCCATTTCGAGCGCAACTGCCGCCGTATCTTCAACTTCAATAGCATTGACCAGCGTGGCAGCCCGGCAGAACACGCTGCGGATCGGTCCGAGCGCATAGGTGAGCATGTCGTGCGCATGGATGGCGTGCCCCAACAGCGCGCCGCCCATCTCCGTCGCCCATTTGCCGCGCCACGGCACGTCGTAGTACGACGCGCGCCGCCGCCAGACGGTTTCGACAGTCGTCAGATAGGCGCGCCCCGCCACGCCGCGCTCGATCAGGTGTTTGAGCTTTTGCAGACCGTGACCGAAACGGTACTGGAAGATCGGCATAACGCGCCGACCCGCTGCGGCTTCGGCAGCGATCAGCGCATCCGCCTCCCGCAGCGACCCGACGAGCGGCTTCTCGCAGATCGCATGCTTGCCTGCCGCCAGCGCCTGTTGCACCTGCGTGAAATGCAACCCCGGCGGCGTGCAGATATCGATGACATCAATATCGTCCATCGCGCAGATATCGGCAAGATCGCCAACGACGCGCGGAATGTCGTACATCGCGGCAAACTGGCGCGCCTTCGGTTCATCGATGTCGCAGACCGCCGTCAGGCGAAACATGTCGGGAAGCGTGCGGTATGCCTGCGCGTGCATATGACCGATGCCACAGCCGACAATCGCAACATTGAGAGGTTCGGGCATGGGAGGTGGTCTCCTGGATCATTTCAAACGGTGCGCCGCTTCTTCCGCGCGCAACACAAGTTCGGACGCCAGGAAGCAGTGTGCCTGCGGCATGGCGGTTTCGGTGCGGTGGAGAATGTCGTAGACCAGACTCGGACCATAGGGCAACGCCACATTGCTGCAATCGATGTAGTGCGTTCCTTTCTGATCCACCAGAAAGAGATGGTTGCCGCCTGAACGACCGGCAATGTCGATATTCTTGCGCACCTCGATGTACCCTTCCGTGCCGAGCACGATCAGGCGTCCATCGCCCCACGTGCCAAGACCATCCGGCGTATACCAGTCCACGCGGATGTAACCGGACGTCTCCAGACCCTCCGGCGTCACGCCGCGCAGCAATACATCGCCAAAGTCGTCGAACTCAGGGTAGTGCGGATGGCGATAATTCCCCACCTGCGCCGTGACGACTTCCGCGCGGACGGCGCCGGTGAAGAACAGGAACTGGTCCGCCTGGTGCGAGCCAATATCGTTGATAATGCCGCCGAAACGACGGCGCTGAAAGAACCAATCCGGGCGCGCCGTCAGGTTGACGCGGTGCGGACCCAGCCCGATGGTCTGCACCACCGTGCCGATTGCGCCTGAGCGCGCCAGTGAACTGGCGCGCACGGTCGCAGCGCTCTCAAAGCGTTCACTGAAACAGATCGAGTAGATGCGCCCGGTTTCCGCCTGGACGCGCCGCGCCTCTTCGAGTTGCGCCAGCGTCGTGAAGCCGGGCTTATCTGCCATGTAATCCTTGCCATGACGCATTGCGGCGATTCCCAGCGGCGCGCGTTCATCGGGAATAGCGGCGCTGATGATCAGGTGGATCGACGGATCTTCGAGGATTGCACGCGGATCGCTCACCTGCGTCGCCTGGGGGTAGGCGCGACCATACTGCGCCGCAAGATCAGGTTCCGCGGCATAGAACGACGCCAGTTCCGCGCCTGCCCGGAGCAACAGATTGGTCTGACCGTAAATATGCGCATGGTTGAGACCGATCGCGGCAAAGCGAACTGTTTCGGTTGGCATAGACGCCTCTTCATGCTACAAGCCAGCGAATGACCATGATCAGCAGGAACGCCCCGATCACCGCGCCAATCACGCGAATGGCGCGGACGGCGAACCTGCCCTGATGAACCCCGCTCCGAAAGTAGTATTCCAGCCAGAAGATAAAGATCAGCCAGAACAGCCCCAGCACGGGCAGCGATAGCTGACGAACAGCGCGCGCAACCCAGGGACTCAGGCGAAACTCCAGGCTGAGTTCCAGTAACAGCGTATGCGCCTGACTCAGCACCCAGCCTGCCCCGAGAATCAGCGCCAGCCAGAGCGCATAACACGCCGCCAGCCACCACCATTCAGCGCGTCGAGTTGAAGCAGCCATACTATTCCTCAAAAGCGCGCCGGAAGCACATACGCTCCGGTGCACGCATCGAAAGCGCACTCACTGCTCACATCGTCGCCATTCCACAGGACGCACGGCGCACTCCGGCAGGTGATCCGCAACGGCGCCGCACGACGCACCGCAAGGACATCGACCAGCGGGCGATCCTCCCGGTAGACCGCCACCCGCCCAAATCCAAACGCTGCCGACTCGACCGTCGCTTCTGGCGTCACAAACCGCCAGTGCGTCTCGTCGTCCGTCGGATTGGCCGCAGCCCAGCGCCCGCCTTCGTCGTCGGCGACCACCCACGCCGGAACCGCGCCACAGGTCAGATGCGCCGCTCCGACAGCAATCGCGCCGCTGCCGGATTGCACCGCCACCTCACTGGCAAGGATCGGCGGGTGATAGACCTCGCCGTTGATCCGTCGTTCGAGCAGACGGTTGGCGTGGAGATCGACCGAAAGTTCCAGCAGATCGGCGCCGCTGGCGTAGCGCACGGTACGAACCGCGCCATCAAGACGATCATCGATGGCGCTGCGCAGGATATGCTGGCGAAACGCTGCAAAATTGCCGTATTCGGCGCGATCGCCGACTTCGACAATGAACCCGGCGCGAATATTCTGGCGATAGAACGGTCCGCTCAGGCTGGCGTACTCCCAGAAACTCTTGGCTTCGCCCTGGTAGTAGTTGTAGATCGACAGCACCAACTCGCCGTTGCGTTCCGCGAGCAGAATCGGCGCGTCATCCCCCAGGTTCGACGGTTCGAGCGGACGAATGGCGATATAGATGTCGCCATCGGCGATGAGCACGGCATCATGCGGATACAGGCGGCGCGGCGTCGAGTGCAGCGCAACCGGCGTATCGTTGACCCAGACCTCACCTAACGAAGCAGCGTCCAGCACATACACCTCGGTTTTCAGGCTGTGCACCGGTTCATGCTGCGGTTCAAGCGCGTAGAGGGCGATGCTCTTGCCTCGATGCTGCACGCCCCAGAACTTGCCTTCGTCATTAAGGTTGTTGCCGCGCGAGCGATCCGTCGCGTGATAGTAACTGCCAAACGCTTTCTCGTTGACGATGTAACGTGAGAAGAGAACGCCAACGAGCCGCGGTTCAGGCACGCGATAGTAGAGGAGCAACCGGTCATTTTGCGGATGATGACCGACCGATGCCGTGCCCAGCGCGTAGGTCGGCGTCATGAAGGTCATCATGTCGATGCCTGTGCTGGCGATAGACGTTTCGACGCCGTTCAGCCGTTTGGGTGGCGTGCCAGCGGCGCTGATCCGTGTGAGCGCGTCTGTGGCGACTGCCGTCTCGGCGATGCTGAACCGTTCCGGTTTCTCGCGCAACAGTCGTTCCAGATAGCGCGGCAGATGGTAGGGGCAGCGCCCCGCCACAACGCTCCCTTCGTCCTGCCGCTGCGGCGCATAGGTCGAACGGCGCAGCAGACGCTCATCTCCAAGAACGCGGAAGAGCACACGCTTGATCATGCAGATGCCGCCAGTCACGTCATTGTGGTAGGCGCGGCTGTGCGGTCCGGCGAGTTGCGCGGTTGGATGGTGATAGTGCAGCGCGGTCTGGATCCAGAGGCGTTCTTCCATCACCTGCGCTTTCACTCGAACGACAGGATCGACCGCACGCTGCGCCAGCTCCGCCAGCGCCGCCAGATCAACGGCGGCATAGGTCGGGCTGTTGTACTCCGGGATGCCTCCGATACGATTGGTGAATGCAATCCATTCATCGATCCGCAGCCGTCCCCGCTGCAACAACGCCTCGTCCCTCAACACCTGCCCTGCCAGCACCGTGTTCAGCATATCAAGCAGGGTGATGTTGGTATACCAGACGGCAACGTTCAGGCGCGCGATCTCCGCCGCGCCCAGGCGCACCGCCGCCAGCAGCTCCGCCCGCACCGCCGGGCTGAGCCATTCGCCATAGTCGAGCAACAACGGCAGTACCTGCTCCAGCACGAACTGAACCGCATTGAGGTCGGTCACGCTGCGGTCTTCGTCCATCCACTTGAAGCCGCCATAGTGCGGATGTGCCGGGTTGCGCTCCTGCGCCTGCAATGCACGCCGGATAATGCGCTCCGCCTTGGGCAACGCCGGCTCGCCTTCCGCCTGCACCAGCGCATACGCATACGCGAACGACTCGCGGATAGGGTGGTAGACGCCGGTATCGGTGCGTTGCTCGATCAGACCGACCTGTTCATCGAAACGGGCATGCCATGCTGCCATGCCTTCGGCAAACAGTCGTTTACCGGTTTCATGCGCGGGATCGTCGAGAAGAGGATGTGTGAGCATAGCAGGTCCTTGCATTCTTCAAGCGTGAAAAGCAATCGTATGGCGCAACGCCAACCGGGTTGCGCCGCCGTCAGCAACGGCGAACGGCGCAATCAAGCGCACCTCTTCGATCAGACACACCTTCGGCGCCGTCGCCTCGCAATAGATCAGGGTCATGTCCGCCGTGAGCGATCCCGTTCCCGTAAACGTCGCCGGGATCTCAAGGGGGAAACGCATCCCGGCGAGTGAACGATCGGCATCAACCGGAAGGATGACGCCGCCATCAGTGTTCCAGCGCACCGACGATGGCGCCAGATCATTGATTTTGTAGCCAGCCGGAAGTTGGATGTCGAGTTCAACCTTGCCTTCGCCTGGCGCAACGGTCGCCAGCGGCAACGTAATAGCCGGAGTCTGCTGTTCAACGCGCAGCGGCGCGCGCAGACGCTCGATATCCCGCAGCGCCAGCGTGGTTGTTTCGCCGTTCGCCGGGTTCAAGATACGGATGGCATGATTGTTGGTGTCGGCGATGTACAGCCGATCCGTCCCGGCGGCAATCGCGCCTGGCTCATAGAACTGTGGCGCAACGCCGTCAGCCCGGCCGCGTTCACCGCCAGCGATCGTGCGCACCGCGCCGGAGTCCGGGTCGATCCGCTTGATCTTATGGTTGTAGGTGTCAACCACATACACAGAGCCGCCGAAGACGGCAACCCCCTGGGGATGCTGCAACCGCGCCGCGCGACCGGCGCCATCCTGATCGCCGAAGGTGAACAGATCGCCACCGCCTGCCAGCGTCGCAACCATCGGCGGATCACCCGGCGTGAGCACACGCACCGAACTGGACTCGGCATCGGCAACGTACAGCCGTCCCTCATCATCCAGCGCCAGACCCGAAGGTTGCGCCAGCTGCGCCTGCCCGGCGACGCCATCGACGACCCCTTCGACGCCGCTTCCCGCCAGCGGTTCCGCGAAGCCGTCGGCGAAGCGATAGCGCCAGACCTGGTGCGCACCCGCCATCGCAATGAAGAGGGACGTTCCATCAAGCGCCACATCCCACGGCGAACTGAGCGCCACATCCGGCGCAATCCCCGGCTTCGGCGGATATGCGCGCGCACGCTGCCCGCCGCCGATCAGTGTGGTGACCTGACGCGCCTGAAGATCGACGACACGGATCGCGTGGTTGCCGGTGTCGGCGACGTAGAGTGCGGTTCCATCTGCGGAAAGCGCCATCCCGCGCGGCGAGGCGAATGCAGCGCCGGAGAAGTCGCCGTCTGCGAACGCCTCCCGTCCGCTGCCGATCAGATCGAGCAGATCGCCGTTGCGCGGATCGACGATAATAATCCGGTGATGTCCGGTATCGGCGATGAACAGACGATCACCGCGCGGATCGGCAAGCACCCCGGCAGGGTACGCGAGCGGCGTGATTGGCATCTGCGCACGCTCGAGCATCGCCGGAAGCGATGTTCGATCCAGGCGGCTCTGCGCTTCCGCTTCGCGGATCAACGTCAACACCGTCGGTTTGAGCGCCGCATACGCCCCTTCGCCGACGTGGATCGCCGCCAGCACGCCGCTGGCGTCAACCACGACCGTGGTGGGCCAGGCGCGCGCATTCCAGAGATTCCAGACAAGCATGGCGCGATCATTGATTACCGGATAATCGATCCGGTAACGCGCCAGCGTCTGCCGCAGGCTGTCGGTTTCGGCTTCGGTTGTGAACTTGGCGGAATGGACGCCAATCACAACCGTTTCATCGGGATGTTCCTCCTGGAGCCGTTTCAGATCAGGAACGTTATGGATGCAGTTGATGCAGCCGTAGGTCCAGAAATCAATGATCACCACTTTGCCGCGCAACTCCGCCATCGTCAGCGGGCGGGACACGTTGAGCCATTCGAGTCCCACAGGAAACTCAGGCGCATTCCGGGCATACAGATCGACCGGCGCACTGCTCTCAAGATCAGCCGGCGGACTGGCTGGACGATCCGGCACGATTGCAGGAACCGTCTCCGGTTGCATCGGGCTGCCAGCGTCGCGGGCAGGCGCACCACAGGCGACAAGCAGAGCAATGCTGATCACCAGCCACAGGCGTCGCCAGATGCACATGTGCGCCTCCATTCCCGCGTTACGCAAAATCCAGCCGCAGCACTGTTTCCCATCCAGCGATGTCCATCGACGGCGCGCCCAGATCACAGGTGCAGATCGGGCTGTCGTAGTGCTTGAAGCCATTGAGCGGCTGTGCTTCGCCATTGACCAGCAGCGGTCCTTCCCAACCAAACGCCAGCTGATCGCCGCGGAGCGTCTCGCACTGCACCCGCAGGTTATCGAACGCCACCCGCAGCGCCAGCACCCGTTCCTGAAACGTGGCGAAATCGCCATCGCACGCCGCTCGCCCCATCATGCAGACCCAGCAATTGGGCCATCCCGCCGAGCGCAACTCACGGAAGGCATTGCGACCGGCAGTGACGAGCGCCAACCCGTTGGCGGCAGTCAATGCCAGGTACCCCGCGCCGACGCGCGCGAACGCCCATCCGTCGCGCAGCGCATATTCATCAAAGGCGAACGTCGGGAAGTAGGCGTGCGTCCATCCCATCCATGCCGGATCCACAGACGTCTGCGGATGCGCCGGATCGATCGATGCGTCGGGACGGGCATGATCGAACCAGTCGTTGCGCGGCGGAATATGGTGGATGGCGATCAACGTCTCGCGCCACTGCGCCGCGCGTGGCAGAACCACGTTGCCATGCCAGGCGTTGGGACGGTGCGAATTGTCTTCAGCGAGGCAGGGCGGATGGGTGACGAACACCACCGCATCGTGCGACAGCGTCGCCTGCCAGATATGCTGCTGCACGCCGCGCTCGCCAGGATGGTGATCCTGCGCCGAGCAGAGCATGAAATCCGGCGTTTTGAACGTGACTTTGTTCACTTCCCAGGGACCCTCCGCCATATCGAGATCCCAGACGTTGACCCCGGCATGGCGCTCGCGATGCCACAGTTCCTCAACCGGCGCCATCGCAATCTCGGCGATCACCGGCGGTAGTGCATACGTGCGGGCGCATGCGAGAGCGACCGTTCCGAGGATCGCCTCGTTGAATACCCCCATGCCCCACAACAGGCGCCCCATGCCGCTCGTCAACTCTCGCCGCGCTCCCTTGATGCCGACTGTGTACGCCCGCCCATGCGTCGAGCCGAAGACGCCGCGGAACGAATTGATCGCCATGGTGAACAGCAGTTTGTCGAGAACGACCACCGCCAGTTCACATACCTGATCGTTCTCCGCCAGGTCTGCCAGGTGGCTCAGCGCCAGCGCATCGTGCTCAAAGTAGGTATTCGAGTCCCATTCGCGGAAGCCGCCAGCCGCGCGCTTGCGCAACCAGTCCAGCGCGAGCCGCTCGCCCTTCAGACGATGATCTTCACCCGACATGCCGCTGTTGGTGAAGATGCGATCCGGGAACAACTGACCGGCAAGAATCTCGCAGGCGTGGAACAAAATGCGGTGATTTTCCGACCAGAACCACATCGCGTCAACGCCCGGCTCATCAGCCCAGTAGCGAAAGCCCAGGATGCACGCCTCGAGCGGTTCACGCAGCGCGGCGGGAAAGCGCTCATCATTCCCGTAGCGCAGCAATGCGCCGAGCAATCCGATCAGGGAAAAGTCGCTGCAATCGCGGCGGCGATTGATCCCGTCGATCTCGGACCGGATGACATCGAGATTGAGCGCATCCCACGCCCCCAGTTCCATGCTGGCGATTTCGCCGTACAGCCCGCCCCGCTCAACCGCATCACGCAGCGCCTCGATCCGCCGTTCTTCATATGCGCCATAAGGCGTTGCGGAATAGCGGTTGTGCAGCACCACGAACGGTATCGTGCGGGTGACGCGCACATCGTGCAGGTAGTACGTTTCAGGATGCGGCATCAACAGTATCTGATACGCCCCATCGCGGAGTTGCGCCGCGCGACCGAACGACTGCGCAGCGCCAGGACGCACCGTGGGCAACGCCTCGGCAAAGATCTGCCCGCGATCATTCTGCACTCGCACGCACACCGTTCGTTCGGCGAACGCCGCATCCGGCGACCAGCGCACCACAATCTCTTCCCCAGCGTCAAAGACGTCGCGTTCCAGAAATGCCGCTGCCAGCGCCTGCTCAATAGCGGCGCGCAGTTCCAGATGGCGCTGATGGGTCGGCAACCGGAGCGGGAACTCCTCTGCGGCGTCGATCCGCAGCGCCATGACCATCGGGCACTCACGCACAGCAACCGCCTCGAAGCGCACCAGGATGGCATTGACCCCCTGTCGCAGATCCGCCGTGAACGGAACGCTCGCCGGAATCTGCGGCTGCACATGCTCGTGGTGATGGACGTAGCGCCCGTTGATCCAGACATCCGCCGGTCCGTTGGTCGTGATCGTCAGGCTGACCTGCCGTTCGTCCAGCGCGACGATCTCAGCATACGCCCAGGCGCGCAGATGGCAGACCAGGTGGTAGAAGTCGCTCAGATCGACGAAGTGATCCTCGCCGCAGGGATAGTAGCGCCAGGTCAACGTCTGACCACCCGCGTCAAACGTGGCGCCTTCCACCGGCGTGTGCGCGATGTCGAGCGCAGGCGCTGCGTAATGGCGCGCAATGCGCACCCGGAAATCGTAGCCGTAGAATTGTTCGAGGTCAGGAACTTCCAGCACTCGTGGACCGGCGACCAGCCAGTGATCGACAAAGCCGCCAGCGGTGTGGTATTCGAGCACGTTCACAGATCACTCCTTCGCGCCCCTTCCGGCAGATAGACGCCGAGCGTGCCGCACATGCCCAGGCGACGCGGCGGTTCCGGCGGCGGGAGCGCGTAGACATCCCCCTGGCGCAGGAACGACACGTCGCCCTCGGCAAGCGCCGCGAGATGCCGTCCTGTCGCCTGCGCCGCCGCCAGCGGTCCGCGTTCCCATACCGCGCGCCACGAATCGAGTTTTTGCTGAATCAGACGAATCGCCTGCGCATAAAACCGCTCGAGCGCCGCCGGTCCCTCAGCCTCGAACCGCTGCCGCAACTCAACAAACCCCTGCACCGCCAGATCGCGCCGCCGGTAAGCGGCGCGTTCAGTGCTGGTATAGACTGCGCCGCGCGGCGACAGCGACGCGGCGTCGAAGTACGCCTGATCGTCGGTCAGAATGGATTCGGGGAATGTCAGCACAAAATCGCCCGCCTCCGGCAACCCGGCGTTCTGCATCACAATCTGAATCTCAAGTTTGCCGTGGTTGATGAGCCGGTGAATGGTGCCAGGCGTAAACCACACGACCTGCCCCGGTTCCAGCGGCGTTTCGCGGAAGCCTGTGGCGCTCAGCGTCTGCACCGCGCCATGCCCGCCGATGACCATATACATTTCGGAACAGAGAAAGTGAACGTGCGGACTGCCGCCGACCAGCCCATCCGGCGCCAGGGTGTCGTACACCAGCAGATGGGTCACGCCAACAGCCGCAGGGAAGGGAGGGATTGAACCAGTGTGTGTCATGTCAGCGCCTCGTGCTGTCTGCAAAAACGATAGCCTTCGCGACTCAAGGTTCGACGAGGTACAGGTTTACCCTGCCGCCCCGGTCAGAAGCGTAGAGGATGCGCGAGCCGTCCCAGCTCCACGTTGGATGGCAGTGACTGCTCTGGGTGTGCCACGAGGTTCCGTGGTTGCGCACCAGCGTCTCCAGCCGCGCTTCATCGCCGGAGATGTCGATCAGCAGCAGATCATCGACATCATCGCCAACCAGCAGAGTTGCGTCGGGATTGGCGTGATAATGGTTGGTGTAGTACGGCATGTCGATCCGCCGGACGACTTCGCCGCGCCGGTTTGCCAGCCCGACATACGGGCGAAACGCGCCGGATGCGGTTGACTTCACCGCAACATCGGCCGCCACCGCCTGCGTGCGATGACTGGTGATCGTGCCATCATGTCCGGGTCCCCGGTTATCGAAGAAGATCAGACCATCCTGCGTCCAGAACTCGTGCCCGACCGAGTCCTCTTCCGTTTGGCGGAAACATGGGAACGCCGTGTGCGACACAACATCAAGCAGCCAGATGCGCTGCGTCACCAGATGCCACGGACCTTCGTGGCAGAAACTGCCGAGCGTCGCGTCGACCGGGCAGAACTGAAAGTGCCCCAGCCAGTGCGTGTCGCGCCAGACATCGAACGCCTGCGAACCATCCAGGTACGCCACCGTCACCCGTCCATCCTTGATCCGGTAAAAACTCTCCTTGAAGCCGCTGTAGTTCGGTCCGCGCGGCACATCCACCTGTTCATTGCGACAGAATGCGACGTACCGGCGGTTCGGAGCGATCGATGGCGCGCCGAGCGAAAAGGCGCCAGTCTCCTCATACATGGTAACCGTCACGCCGGTTGTCGTGTCGAGCGCGCGCACGCAGCGACCGGTGACATACACGATGATCCGGCTATCCGGCGTTTTCGTCACGCTGTGCACCCCTTCCGGCTCATCGGTCAACTGCGTGATCGCGCCGGAGACCAGGTCCATGCGAAACACGTTGTAGCGCGGGTCTTCGTGCGGCGCCCGATCTTCACCGCTGGCGCGATCCGACAGAAAGATGATCGCCGGTTCCACGGCATCGAACGAGTTCTCGGTGAAGTAGAGATGCACGTTATTGCCGATCGCGGTCAACTGCCGGATGGTGCGACCGGTGGCGCTATCGGTGAAGGTGGTTATCTCTGAGGACCAGGTGCGTCTCATTGCGCTGTATTCCATGTTCTGGGCCACTGAAAATGTGCTGCCAGTTCTTCGTGACCGGGCATTGCCAGGAGATCGTCGAGCACCGCCACCGCCTGTTCGTATGATCGCGTTTGCGGACTGTTGAGCGCATTCCACAGCAGCATCGACCGATCACCCGTCTTGAACGCCAGAAGCTCACGCTCCATGTCGAGCGCTTCGGGCAGGATCATTTCCAGCATGATCTTCGGCGGCAACGGCGGCACGCGCAGCGGCTGAATGCCTTTGGCGTTGACAACCGCCGGAACCTCGACGACCACATCATCGGCGACGCCGGGCAGCGCGCCGTGGTTGGGAATATTCACCTGAGCGAAGTACTCATTGTTGTTGAAGAGTCCGTCAATAATCGGAACCTGTTGTTCAAGCGTCTTCTCGCCGCCGAACGCCTCCACCAGACTCGCTTTCGGATCGTTCGCCAGCCGGGTCATCAATGCGATGCGCTTCTCCAGATTTTCGACAAAGAAGGGACGGGCAATCTCCGTGTCAGGACCGCCCCACGGCTCGCCAAACCAGTATTTTTTGACCTCAAGGCTCGTGTGATACCACCAGTTGCGCTGCTGGCGCGGCGTATCGCCGATCGGCATCAGACCATACATGCGGTACATATGAATGGCGCCGCGCGACATTTGAATGTCGTGGGTGCTCTGCGCCACGTGGGTGCGCCAGTAGGTTTCGCCCTGCTCAGCGATCCACCGGTCGAGCAGCGGATAGGCGTCCCTGCCTTCGTACAGGAAGTAGGTCAGCCAGATGTTGTGGTTCAGCCCTGGCGCCTGCCAGGTCACTTTGTGCGGATCGAGACCGAGCGTCATAGCGATCTGGTAGACGCCGTAATGCCCATGGCACAACCCGCACACCTTGATGCCGGTCTCGCGGGTCATCAGGGTGCATCCCTCAAACACTGGATTACCCGACTGGATCAGCCAGGCGTCGGGACAGATGCGCTCCATATCGCGCGCCACGCTGAGCATGAACGCCAGTTGCGCGTGATTGCCAACGTTGACGCCGCCGTAATAGTAGCCGTGCTTCGCTGTCACCTCGCGCATGGCGCGCTGATGATGGTGGCTGGCGACCGACGCTGTGTTGATGACCACATCGGCGTCTGCGAGCGACGCTGCACGGTCGGTGGTGCGCTCGAAGCGCAGATCGCTCCCCATTTCAGCCGCATAGCGGCGCGCCAGTTTCTCGATCATCTCGAGACGATCACGGTCCACGTCCATGAAACTGACCAGACTGCCAGCGAGTCCTGGAGTCAGGCAGAGATCCTTGACCAGCCCCAGCGAGAACTGGGCGCTGCCAGCGCCGATGACGCTGATCTTGATGGAGGCGGGCATGCATGCTCCTTTCCACACCTGACTCACCGCAATGGTGACGATCTCCCCCGGTCGGGCGCCCACCAGGGGCGTCCCTCCCGCGTTGTGCGGGCGCCCGCCAGGAGCGCCCCTACGCTGATGATTGCCC
>FQKF010021449.1_pt1 | contig 13099 bp, 5 predicted proteins | sample 1504521 | NCBI WGS metagenome assembly FQKF01 (sample SAMEA4475357, study PRJEB15587) | soil metagenome | biome: Soil; feature: Field | place: India | collected 2015-03-11 | depth 0 m
CTCGCCGGGGCTTTCTTCGGTGCCGGCGAAGATTGAACCGATCATGACACTATGAGCGCCGGCGGCAATCGCCTTGGGAATATCACCCGAATACTTGATCCCGCCATCGGCGATGATCGGAATCCCGTAGGGTTCGGCGGCGCGGGCGCAATCATAAATGGCGGTAATCTGCGGCATGCCGGCGCCGGTCACGACGCGGGTGGTGCAGATCGAGCCGGGGCCTTGCCCAACTTTCACGCCATCAACGCCGCGCTCGATCAGAGCGATGGTAGCGGCAGCGGTCGAGACGTTGCCGCCGATGATTTGGACGCGGGGGAACAGCTCGCGCAGCTTGACGACCGCATCGAGCACGCCGCGCGAATGGCCGTGAGCAGTATCGATGACCAACACATCAACCCCTGCCCGCACCAGTTCGGTAGCCCGTTCAATATAGTCGCCGCTGACGCCAACGGCTGCGCCGACGCGCAGCCGTCCCATATCATCTTTGCAAGCGTTGGGGTACTCGATCCGCTTCATAATATCTTTGACGGTGATCATCCCGCTCAGCTTGCCGCGTTCATCGACAACCAGCACCTTCTCGATCCGGTGGCGATGGAGGACTTCTTTGGCCTCTTCGAGGGTGGTGCCTTCGGGCACGGTCACGAGATTGCGCGAGGTCATCAGCTCGCGGATGGGACGATTACGGTCGGTCTCGAAGCGCAGGTCGCGGTTGGTAATAATGCCGACCAGATCGCCATCGGCGGTGGTGACGGGCACGCCGGAGATCTTATATTCGGCCATCAAATCGAGCGCATCGCCGACGGTGCGGTCGGGCGGCAAGGTGATGGGGTCGGTAATCATCCCGCTCTCAGACCGTTTCACCTTACGCACCATCTCGGCCTGTTGGGCGATTGGCATATTCTTGTGAATAATGCCGATGCCGCCCTCGCGGGCCAGCGCGATGGCCAGCCGGTGCTCGGTGACGGTATCCATGGCGGCGCTGACGATCGGAATATTGAGGCGAATGTTGCGTGTGAGCCACGTGCTCACATCGACCGTCGCGGGCAAGACATTCGACTCAGCCGGTATCAGCAGGACATCATCGAAGGTAAGCCCTTCGCGCGCAAATTTTTCTTCCCAAGCGATGCCCATACATTCCTCCGTGCAAGTGGTGATGTACAAAAAACCCCCGCGGCCAGCGCAGGGGGATAGCAACGACTGCTGACTCCAAACCATAGGTGACGGTGAGCGCACCCATATCATTTCGCCTGTACTATACTCTGAACGGCCCGTGCCGTCAAACGAGCAGGCCGATCACGATGGCGACCACGCCGGCGCCGGCGGCGATTCCGCCCAACCCATAGAACAACAAGCTACGGCGGCCAAGACTCCGGTGCAATAAGCGTTCTGGCTGAAACGAGATCAGAAACGGCCCGCGTTGACGGGGATCGGCGCCAATCTGCGGATTGGCGCCGAGTTGGCGCAGATAGCCGTGGACGAAGACCGGACTGCCGACCGGCAACGCCCATTCTTGGCGCCAAATTTCGCGTTCGCTGCCGCCGAGGCCGGTCATCTCTTCGTAGCGAGCGACGGTTTCCCGCAGATCAAAACTGGCGCCGGCAGTCACAATCGTGATAGCGCCGCTGGAATCGCGCACCTGAAACTCAGGCACGGACTGGGTATAGTCGTCGCCGAAGGCGGTTTCGGTCTTTCTTTGCTTGCCGTCCCAAGCGCGGCCTGTAGCTTGTTCGCGCTCCTCATGCACGATGTAACGAAAGGCGACGCACGGCGTATCGCTATAGGGTGCGCGGAGCAACGTCTGCGTGTCTGCGATCCCTGTTACTTTGACAGCAGTACCGATGGGCAGTAACCCGGCACGTACCCGATCGAGCAGATCGCCGGCCGGCCATGTTGGGGTCTGCTGGATAGCGGCGAGCCGGCGGTCAAGCCAATAGGCAACGGCGGCCAACGTCGCTGCGCCAAGGATGGCGAGGATGCCGCTGCTAATCAAGATCAGTGATGCCATATGAGCCTTCTTTGCTGAGTATAAATCTCATAACTATGGTTGCGGTGAAGCAAAACGTCTTTCTTCCGGCGCATCGAGATGCTATGATGAGGATAACACAGTGCGGCATTGTGAAGGAGTGTAATGTATGCTCAAACGAATTTTGCATGCTCTCGGCTTCATCGTTGCTAATGTGATCGTGATGATTATTCTCCACGGCAACTCACGCCAGTTTTGGCCGAAGATTCCCTACTTGAGCTTGCGCAACGAAAGCACGTTCGAGCACACTCGGTTACTCTTCAATACGCTCTTGGTCGTCACCATTGGGCAGGCGTTGATTGGCAAATTACCTCGTGAGCGGTGGGTGCCGCGCGGGATTGTCTTAGCGGCGCTACCCGCCTCGTTACCGGCGCTGATCTTCTTTGGGCAGCAGGTGTTGCGGTTAGAGGGTGAGGCAAGCGAGCGGTACAATCTCAGCTTAGTGCCGCTGCTGCCGATTGCCGCCACGGTACTGGAAGAGGTGCTGGTCGATAAGCTCAATCCGTCCACTGCGGAGCCGCATGCGGATTATAGCCATCTGGTGTGAGTGGCTGAGCGCAGTTGCCAAGACACTGGAGTGTAAGGGCGGGTTTCAAACCCGCCCTTACGGATCCGTCTCCATAGCCTACCGCCACTCGGCAAACATCACATCGCTGCCGCGGGTAGGCACGCCGACGCCGCCGCGCACCGGCGCACCCTGCTCATCGCGCACGGTGAACGTCACTTCTTGGCGCGGGCGCAAACCGCAGACGCGCGCATTGCCTCCGGCGTCGAACGCGCCGTTGAGACGTAGGCCGTCAATCGAAACGATCCAGCCGGCTGTATTAATCCCGCGAATCTGGATCAAGACGCAGCGCGTATCTTCGTTGCCATTGAGTCTGACGAACCGGAGCCGCGGCGGTTCCGGCGGCACGGTTGGGGTAGGCGGCGGTGGCACACCGGTATTGTCGATCAACCAGCGCTCGACATAACCGATCGAACCGATCAGCCGCGAGTCGGTGCTGGCGCGAATGCGCACCCGGTACCAACCAGCCGGTTGTTCGCTCAAAATCTCTACTTCATCACCGTTGCGAATAGGCTCGGTCACGGCGCTCGCAGGCGACGGTTCAACCCGGATCCGGGTAAACGCCCCTTGCGCATCTTCTTCAATCCGTCCGGTATAGCGATAATCAGGACGCGCGCCCGATACCACACGCACACTACTGTAGTCGCGCAGGGTGACAGCAGCGCCGGGAATGGGTGTGCCATTGAGTTCAAGGGTAAAGGGCGCCGAACCAGTGAGCGGGATTCTCAGGGTGCTAATGCGCAAGCGCAATTCGTTGTCACTGCTGCCGGCCATGATATCGAGGGCGACCGGATCATAGCCGGCGGCGCGCAAGGTTGCTGTGCGGACGGCGGACAGGCCTGAACCTTGGACGGTAAATTCAAGCGGAGTCGCGCCGGTGAAGAGTTCGATGGGAAAAAGGCGATCGACGCGGAATGACTGGATCAGGACTGGGGATCTGGTTGGCGCCGACGTAGGTGAAGGCGATGGAGGAGGGGGAGGGCTAGCCGTCATGGTGGCCGGGTTGGTAGTCACAGGCGTTGGTGTGGAGGTTGCCACGCGGTTAAGGCCAATTGTTGCGAGCAAAACGAGTAAGATAATGATAATGACGCCAAGAGCTACCGGCGCCGACCAATTCAGATTGCGCTGAGAGGCTGGCGTGGCGCTAGTTTGGGCCAACTCACGTTCGATCGTGTCGATGGTTTGCATCACCTCGCTGGACCGCGGATCGTCTGCGGGCAGCCGGTCGAGCGCCGAACGGTAGACGGTCAGCGCCTGCGCCAGTTGGCCGTGGATGCGCAGCGCAGCGGCATCATTCATCAGGGGGGCGACCGGATCGGCTAGGGATGGGGCAATCATAGCCGGCGCTTGCGGTTCGGCGGCAACTATGCTCGGTGAAGGCAACACCGCTTGCCACTCTTTGAGGAGCGGGCAATTCAGCGGGGTCGCGCTCTGCCAAAGCCGATCGAGCATTTGGGCTGGGCCTAGTCCCCAACGGCGGGCAAGCGCGTCGCGGAGGATATGGTAGCGTTCGGTTGGTTGCAACAGATCAGCGGGCGTGAAGAAGCTATCGGTTGCGGCGGCGGCGCGCACGGCATCGTCACACCAGCCAAGCAATTCAAGGATCAGCAACGCGCCGCCGAAGCGATCGGCTGACAATCCTTGCGCCGGCACCGGGTGCTGGTACGGGCTGGTGGGCGATGGCATCGGGAGGCGGAGCACGCCGGCGCCATGCACTGTTTCGAGATCAACGAGCGCAACCGGTGCGGCGGCGCCGGGATCGATCAATCCGGGGAGCATCACATGGGCTGATTGCAGATCACCATGCACAAGGCCGCGTTGCTCGATCTCGACGAGCAGATGAGTTAGCGCTCGCGCCAGCGCCAGACTTTGGCTGGGGCTGAGCGAGCGACGGTGATGGATCAATTCTTGCCACGGCGGGCCATATACCCATGGCATCAAGATGGCATAGTCGAGTTCGGGCCGCGTTGTCACCAACGCTGGTTGGGTGGCGGCGGTGATAATCATACGGCGCGCCGCTTGCAGGCCGGGAATACTGCTCACGTTCTGCAATTGCTGTGCGTGCTGGATCAACAACGGCTCGCAAAGCTGGGTTTGCGCTTTGAGCGCAACAAACCCGCCAGCAGTGCGCAATTGAACCACCCGACTGCTTTGACCCTCTTGCACAAACGGGCGTCCGGGTATGGCTGGATGGGCGCATACCTGATAACTGATCCCGTCGATCACTAATTGCTCGTCAATCGCGGGTTGGAAGGGCATGGATGTAACCACACTCTGAGCAGCGGCAAGTGGTTGGCGCGGCGGCTGGGTTGTTCGTAACTGCGCCATGGATGATACAATTAGTATACCACCTCGCTGCGTAAGCTGATGCGACGATTGCCGGTAGGGAGGTACGCTGTCGCTATGCCGATGACCCGGCTGCCGTGCTCACCGGCCAATTCAATGACTGTTTTGTCTAGACGCTAGCGCAAGCTGCCGCTTGGCAGCGGTTGATGACAGCTATGCACAGAACGCATATCGGTAATCCAGATTTGATCGGGCGACCTGAGCTGCATCTGCGTCTGTTAAGTAAACGGTGAACAATTCTCAATTATTGAAGTCTTGACGAATTGCGTCACGAGGGGTAGTCTATAATATGCACCCCTTGTTATCTATATCACAACCGGTAGATTAGGTTTTGACATGCGTCGAGGAGGACTGTCGATGATCGACACTGCGCCCCCCGCCCCACCACGGGCGCCCCGTTCCAATCCAATTCGGGATCGCGTTGCTTGGGAAAAACAGCGCGCTGCTGCGCTGGCCGATCTTGGCGCTTTCCATGGCGCAAATGCCCGGACGTTGATCCACTGGTACGATCCGGCCCATCGCTGCTGGATCCGCTTCAACGAGACCAGCCAGCGCTGGGAAGGGCTTGATGCGGCCACTGGCGCGCCGGTCGAGGTGGATTATCCAGCCGGCTATCAGCCGTGGGAAAAAGCGTTTGATGATAGCGAAGCGCCCTTCTACCGCTGGTTCCTTGGTGGTTTGACCAATGCCTGTTTCAACGAGGTTGACCGCCATGTCATGACGGGCTACGGCGACGAGGTGGCGTTCTACTTTGAGGGCGATCGCTGGGACAGCTCGCTCAATAACGGTCGCGGCGGGCCGGTGGTGCAAGAGACGATCACCCGGCGGCGGTTGCTGGTCGAGGTGGTGAAGGCGGCGCAAGTGTTGCGCGATCTTGGTCTGAAGAAAGGTGACCGGATTGCGCTCAATATGCCGAATATCATGCCGCAAATCTATTACACCGAGGCGGCCAAGCGGCTGGGAATCATCTACACCCCGGTGTTCGGCGGCTTTTCTGACAAGACGCTGTCGGATCGCATCCACAATGCCGGCGCGCGGGTGGTGATTACCTCAGACGGCGCCTACCGCAATGCGCAAGTGGTGCCTTACAAAGAGGCTTATACCGATCAGGCGCTCGATAAGTATGTGCCGGTGGAAACCGTGCGCCAGATTGTGACCGATACGCTGGCGATGCTGCCGTTGACCGATGATCAGCGCCAGAAGATCCTTGCCGAAGTTGGTGCGGCGTTGGAGGGTGAGATCACTATCGAGCGATCGGACGTGATGCGCGGGGTCGGGGCAGCGCTGGCTCAGATGCGCGATCTTGATGCTGGTATCCAATCCAAGGTGCGCACCGTGCTGGCGCAGGCGCTGGTGGCGACGCCGCCGCGGGTTGAGGCGGTGATTGTGGTGCGCCACACCGGCCAAGAGATTCTGTGGAATGAGGGGCGCGATCACTGGAGCCACGAGCTGCTCGATGCGGCCCTTGAGAAGATTTTGGCCAACGCGCGCGCTGCCGGCATTGATGTCCATAGCGAATCTGAGCTGCTCAGCCTGCCCGACGATCAACTCATTCGTGCGCTGTATGCCAGCGTTCCGTGCGAGCCGGTCGATGCCGAGTACCCGATGTTTATCATCTACACCTCGGGCAGCACCGGCAAGCCCAAGGGCGTGATCCACGTCCACGGCGGATATGTCGCCGGTATTCTGCATACGTTGCCGGTGAGCTTTGATGCCGAGCCGGGTGACACGATCTACGTCATTGCCGATCCGGGTTGGATTACCGGCCAGAGCTACATGCTCACCGCGACGATGGCTGGTCGCCTGACCGGCGTGATCGCCGAGGGCTCGCCGCTCTTCCCCTCGGCGGGCCGCTATGCCAGCATCATCGAGCGATACGATGTGCAGATCTTCAAGGCCGGCGTTACCTTCCTCAAGACGGTTATGTCGAACCCGCAGAACGTGGAAGACGTGCGGCTCTACGATATGTCAACGCTGCGGGTGGCGACCTTCTGCGCCGAGCCGGTGAGCCCGGCCGTGCAGCAGTTCGGTATGCAGATCATGACGCCGCAGTACATCAATTCGTACTGGGCGACCGAGCACGGCGGCATTGTTTGGACGCATTTCTACGGCAATAACGACTTCCCGCTCCGCCCCGACGCGCATACCTATCCGTTGCCGTGGGTTGCCGGCGAGGTGTGGGTGGCTGAAACGGATGAGAGCGGCAATGTGCGCTATCGGGTGGCCGATTATGAAGAGAAGGGCGAGATCGTGATTACGGCGCCCTATCCGTACCTGACGCGCACAATCTGGGGTGATGTGCCCGGTTTTGAGGCCTATCTGCGCGGCGAGATCCCGCTGCGAGCGTGGAAGGGCGATGCCGAGCGGTTTGTGAAGACCTACTGGCGGCGCGGGCCGAACGGCGAGTGGGGCTACATTCAGGGCGACTTTGCTATGAAGTACCCCGATGGCAGCTTTACTCTCCATGGCCGCTCGGACGACGTGATCAACGTGTCGGGCCACCGCATGGGCACCGAGGAGATCGAGGGCGCGATCCTGCGCGATCGCCAGATTACGCCCGACTCGCCGGTTGGCAACTGTATCGTGGTCGGCGCGCCGCACCGCGAGAAGGGTCTGACGCCGGTCGCCTTCATCCAGCCGGCGCCGGGTCGGCGGCTGACGGCTGCCGATCGCCGGCGGCTCGATGAGATTGTGCGCACCGAGAAGGGTGCGGTGAGCGTGCCTGAAGATTACATCGAGGTCAGCGCCTTCCCCGAAACGCGCAGTGGCAAGTACATGCGCCGCTTCCTGCGCAATATGATGCTCGATGAGCCGCTGGGTGACACGACCACCTTGCGCAATCCAGAGGTGCTGGAAGAGATTGCGGCCAAGATCGCCGAGTGGAAGCGCAAGCAGCGTATGGCCGAAGAGCAGCAGATCATCGAGCGCTACCGCTACTTCCGCATCGAGTACCATCCGCCGGCGGCTAGCGCCGGTAAGCTGGCGGTGGTGACAGTGACCAACCCGCCGGTTAACGCGCTCAACGAGCGCGCGCTCGATGAGCTGAACACGATTGTCGATCACCTGAGCCGGCGGAATGATGTGGCCGTGATCGTGTTCACCGGCCAAGGCGCGAAGAGCTTTGTGGCCGGTGCTGACATTCGCCAGTTGCTCGAAGAGATCCACACGGTGGAAGAGGCGATGGCGCTGCCGAACAACGCGCACCTCGCCTTCCGCAAGATCGAGCGCATGAACAAGCCGTGCATCGCGGCGATCAACGGTGTGGCCCTTGGTGGCGGTCTGGAGTTTGCGATGGCCTGCCACTACCGGGTGGCCGACGTCTACGCCGAGTTTGGCCAGCCTGAGATCAACCTGCGCTTGCTGCCCGGTTACGGCGGTACGCAACGGTTGCCGCGCTTGCTCTACAAGCGCAACAACGGCACCGGTCTGCTACGCTCGTTAGAGATGATCTTAGGCGGGCGGAGCGTGCCGGCTGAAGAGGCGCTGGAGTTGGGCTTGATCGATGGGATTGCGACCGGCGATTACGATGCGCTGGCGTTGGCGTGCGAACTGGCCCGTGAGGCGATTGGCCCCGATGGCGCGTTGCACGAAGAGTCGCCAGTCACCAAGGCCTTCCACCATCGCCACGAGCAGCTCGAAGAGTGGCGCAAGCCCGACCCGCACTTCGCCGATGATGAGCTGCGCTCGATTATTGCCCATCCGCGGATTGAGCGCATCATCAAGCAGGCCCATACCGTTGGGCGTGACGCCGCTGTGCATCGCGCGCTCGAGGCGATTCGCTACGGGTTCATCCATGGCTTCGAGGCTGGCCTTGAGCACGAGGCGAAGCTGTTCGCCGAAGCGGTGGTCGATCCGAATGGCGGCAAGCGCGGTATTCGCGAGTTCCTCGATCGCCACAGCCCGCCATTGCCGACGCGCTGGCCATTGATCACTCCCGAACAGGAGCAACTCTTGCTAGAGCAGAAAGAGCTGTTGCCGATCGGTTCGCCCTTCTTCCCCGGCGTCGATCGGATCCCGAAGTGGCAGTACGCGCAGGCCTTCATCCGCGATCCGGAGACGGGCGCGGCAATGCACGGCGACCCGATTGTGGCCGAGAAGCAGATCATTATTCCGGTCGAGCGGCCACGGGCGAATCAGGCGCTGATCTATGTGCTGGCCTCGGAAGTCAACTTCAACGATATTTGGGCGATTACCGGCATTCCGGTGTCGCGCTTCGACGAGCACGACCGTGACTGGCACGTGACCGGTTCGGGCGGAATCGGGTTGGTGGTGGCGCTCGGTGAAGAGGCGCGCCGCGAAGGCCGGCTGAAGATTGGTGATTTGGTCGCTATCTATTCAGGCCAGAACGACCTGCTCTCGCCGCTGGTGGGCCTTGATCCGATGGCGGTCGATTTCGTCATCCAAGGCAACGATACACCCGATGGTTCGCACCAGCAGTTTATGGTGGCGCAAGCGCCGCAGTGTATGCCGGTGCTGCCGGATATGACCATCGAGGCGGCGGGCAGCTATATCCTCAATCTGGGCACGATCTATCGCGCGCTCTTTACCACGCTGCGCGTGCAACCCGGTCGCACGATCTTCATCGAGGGCGCCGCGACCGGTACTGGTCTCGATGCGGCCCGCACCGCGGCGCGCAACGGTCTCAATGTGATCGGTATGGTCAGCTCGGCTGACCGGGCGGCGACGGTGATCGGGGCCGGCGGCAAGGGGGCGATTAACCGCAAGGATCCGGCGATCGCCAATTGCTTCACCCGCGTGCCGGAAGACCCGTCTGAATGGGCGGCATGGGAGGCGGCTGGCCATCCGTTGCTCGAGATGTTCCGGGCGCAGAACGATGGTCGCTTGGCCGATTACGTGGTCTCGCACGCTGGCGAGACGGCCTTCCCGCGCAGTTTCCAACTGCTCGGCGAACCGCGTGACGGCCATATCCCAACCCTGACCTTCTACGGCGCGAGCAGCGGCTATCACTTCACCTTCATCGGCAAACCCGGCGCAGCTTCGCCGACCGAGATGCTGCGGCGGGCCGGCTTGCGCGCCGGTGAGGGAGTGTTGATCTACTACGGGGTCAGCAGCAGTGACCTGATTGATAGCGGCGGCCTTGAAGCCATCGAGGCGGCACGCCTGATGGGGGCGCGGATCGTGGTAGTGACGGTCAGCGATGCCCAACGCGAGTTCTTGCTCTCACTCGGTTTCGGCGCAGCTCTGCGTGGCGTGGTCAGCATCGCCGATCTCAAGCGGCGGTTTGGCGACGATTTCGAGTGGCCGAAGACGATGCCGCCACTGCCCGACTCGCGTAAGGATCCGCAAGGTCTCAAAGAGGCGGTGCGCCGCTTCAACGACCTGACCTTCAAACCGATCGGCAGCGCGGTCGGCGGCTTCCTGCGCACGCCCGACAACCCGCGCGGTTATCCCGACTTGATCATCGAACGCGCCGGCCACGATGCGCTGGCGGTAAGCGCAATGCTGATCAAGCCCTTCACTGGCCGGATCGTCTACTTCGAGGATATTGGCGGGCGGCGCTATTCGTTCTTCGCGCCGCAGATCTGGGTGCGCCAGCGCCGTATCTATATGCCAACGGCCCAGATCTTCGGTACGCACCTCTCGAACGCTTACGAGATTGTGCGGATGAACGAGGAGATCAGCGCCGGTCTGATCACGATCACCGAGCCGGCAGTGGTGCCGTGGGAGCAGTTGCCCGAAGCGCATCAGGCGATGTGGGAGAATCGCCACACCGCGGCAACCTACGTCGTCAACCATGCCTTGCCGCGGCTTGGCATTAAGACTAAGGACGAGCTGTACGAGGCGTGGACATCACGCGAGGAGTAGCGGTAGGTTGGTGAGGGGGATAGGGCAGCATACATGCTGCCCTATCCCCTTTATGCCTCCTGCCGTGGCTGCCCTGATGGGCAGACCCGTTCAAGCCAGACAATCCCGCTGATGGCAATTATCAGCAGGCCGGCAAAGACGAGGTAGGCCTCGGAGGGTCGTGCTTGAGTGACGTAGACTCCCGCCAACCCGCTCGCACCAGCCAGCAAATAGCAGATCAGCACCGATTCGCGTTTGGTCATTCCGAGCGCATGCAAGCGGTGGGAGAGGTGGTCTTTGCCGGCAGTGGTGAAGGGATTGACCCGCCGGCGGAGCCGGGCCACGATGACGAGCGCGAGATCAAAGAGCGGCAATCCCAGCACGCAGACCGGTACCAGCCACGTGACTAGGGGGGTATTGCTGAGAAAGCGCAGCTTGATCGCCAACGCAGCCAGAATGAAGCCGATAAACAGGCTGCCGGTGTCTCCCATAAAGATGCTGGCCGGGTTGAAGTTGTAGCGCAGAAAGCCAATACAGGCCCCGATCAGCGCCGCCGACATTGCACCGACCAACACCTGTCGCGGTTCATTCATCGCTGCCAGCAACAGGAAGAACGCAGCGGCAATTGTGGCCACCCCGCCGGACAGCCCATCCATGTTATCGAGAAAATTGATCGCGTTGGTGATCACGATCACCCACAGCAGCGTGATCGCCCAATTCAGCGCCGGCCACGGAAAGAGTTGCACCTGCGTCCCGCCGAGTAGCAGGACAATCGCGGCTAGCGTTTGCCCGGCCAGCTTGACGAGCGCCGGCATCCCCCAGCGGTCGTCGGCCAACCCAAACAGCGACACGATTGTCGCGCCGAGCAGAATCCCGATCAATTCGCGAATATGAGCCTGATCGCCGAAGATGAGCAAGGCAGCAACGAACGCCGCGTAGATTGCTGCCCCACCAAGCAACGGGATCGGCGTGGTGTGGCTGTCGCGCGCGCGGGGCACCGCGATGACGCCGCTGCGCAGCGCTGCCCGCCGCGCGATCGGCGTGGCGAGGATCGAGAAGGTGAGTGCAGCGATCAAGATGAGGGCGATACTAGCCATAGCCTGTCGTTTCAACGTCAAGACGCAAAGCTGCTTATGGTCTTGGCGTCATTTGCGCGCCTGTTCGATCAGCGCAATCAACTGCTCGACCCGCGCCAGCTCGTTGGTGCGCCCGCTGCTCTGCAAGACCGCCAGCATCCGGCGCGCTTCGGCGAGCGCCGCATCGTATTGCAGCGTTTCGCTGAGGATCAAGGTGTATTGCTCGCTCAACGCCGGATTGTCCGGTTGAATGGTGACGGCGCGGGCATACGGCGCGACCGCGTCGGCCATATTCGCGGTCTGCACCGCTAACCGGGCCACGGCGGCGTACAAGCCGGCAGCCTGTGCGGTGAGGATGGGTAGCTCGATGGCCCGTTCGGGTTTGCCTTGCGCTTCGGCCAACGCCTGATCGGCCAGCTCGGCCTGCGCTGCAAAGGCAGTGCGGAGTTGGTTGAGCAGATCGGGCCGGCTACTCAGCCCCCGCGCGATCCGGTCGAGGTTATCAACCATCTGCTGTGGCGCCTGTTCGAGGGCTTGCAGGTAGAGGGCCGTGGCCGCGTCGAGATCGCCGGCGCGGAAGCGCACTAAATCGCCGCGGCGGAGGGCAGTGTCGCCAAAACGCGGATCAAGCCGGGCCGAGGTTTGCAACAGCTCATCGGCCTGCTGGAAAAAGGCCCCTGCTTGGGATGCATCGCCGCTGATCGTCGCCTGTTCGGCCAGTTGCATCAACACACCGGCCCGCTCGTTCATCAGCGCCACATCACGCGGCGCAATCTGGGCTACCCGTTCGTACCAGCGCAGCGCCGTATATAATCGTTGCGCGTCACCTGTCCACCCATACCAGAAGGTGTTGATCCGGCCCAGATTGGCATAGTGATCCTTGTTAAGCGGGCTCAGTTGGTGGGCGCGTTCTACGGCGGCCTCGGCGTAGGCGAGCAGGCTGAGCGGTGATGAGCGTTGGACGAAGGCGGAAACCGCTTCTACGCTATCAAGCCGCAGCAGTGCGTCGAGATCGGGTTTGCCGGCATCGCCAATCGCCGCGCCTTGCGCGCGCAGCGCATCGGCGAGGTTCATCAGGGTGCGGGCTAGATGCAGGTAGTAGAAATCTTCGCCGGGATTAGCCCGGATGGCGGTGATCGACTCGTTGAGGGCAGCCAATAATGCTCGTGGCGACGTCTGCCCCTGCTCGCTATAGCTCTGCGCTTGCTGGAAGCGCATATCGGCATAAACCGGCTGGATGTTCAGCCACCAGATCAAACCGGCAGCGACCAAGCCGATCAAGCC